>Ga0315904_10003804_pt1 | contig 21947 bp, 18 predicted proteins | sample LakEriMetagenome_6_FD_203529 | JGI IMG/M metagenome (GOLD analysis project Ga0315904, IMG submission 203529) | Freshwater fungal communities from buoy surface, Lake Erie, Ohio, United States - Buoy 12 MA120 | ecosystem: Environmental > Aquatic > Freshwater > Lake | place: USA: Lake Erie, Ohio...
CTGTAGACATAACAAAGTTAGACGCAGAACTGGCAATAGGCAGCACTAGAACTACAGGCGCCTCTCTACGCGGTCCAGTTGGTCCAATGGGACCGACCGGTCCTGCAAGCACAGTTACAGGACCGACCGGCGCACCCGGTCCAGCCGGCGGTCCTACAGGACCGACAGGCGCAACTGGTGCAACCGGCGCGACAGGGTCACAGGGACAGACCGGCCCAACTGGTGCACAAGGTATTCAGGGACCACAAGGCGCACAAGGTATCCAAGGTGAAGTTGGACCTACGGGCGCGACCGGCGCAACCGGTGCGCAAGGCGCAGACAGCACCGTTACTGGCCCGACAGGTGCGACCGGAGCAGTTGGTGCTACGGGACCAACAGGTGCAACCGGAGCAACAGGCGTAGGCGCAACCGGTCCAACAGGTGCAACAGGCGCAGCCGGAACAAGCGTAACTATTCTCGGTTCGTTTACATCAGAGGCCGCACTTTTAGCAGCACAACCGACTGGCTCGGCTGGACACGGCTACTTAGTAAATGGAAATCTCTACGTATGGTCTGCAACAGAACTTGAGTGGAAAAATGTAGGCAACATTCAAGGACCGACAGGTCCACAAGGTACACAAGGTCCAACAGGCGCGGCAAGCACGGTTACAGGACCGACAGGTGCAACAGGTGCAACTGGTCCCACCGGCGAGCTTGGCCCAACTGGCGCACAAGGTATTCAGGGACCGACCGGTCACACTGGACCGACCGGCGCGCAGGGACCGACCGGCGCGCAGGGTATTCAGGGTGAGCAAGGCAACCAAGGTATTCAAGGTCAAACTGGACCGACCGGCTCACAAGGCGCCACCGGAGCGACTGGTCCCACCGGCGCAACCGGCGCGACCGGCGTGCAGGGTCCGACAGGCGCGACTGGTCCAACTGGTGACACTGGAAATGTTGGACCTACGGGCGCGACCGGCGCAACCGGTGCGCAAGGTGTAACTGGACCGACTGGTGCAACCGGTGCACAAGGCACTGCAGGTCCTACAGGACCGACGGGCGATCGCGGCGACCAAGGCTTACTTGGCCCAACGGGCGCGACAGGCGCCACAGGCGCGACAGGCGCCGCGTCAAATGTAACTGGTCCAACAGGCCCAACAGGCGCGACAGGCGCGACAGGCGCAACAGGAGCAACAGGCGCCACAGGTGCCGACAGCACAGTACCAGGACCGACAGGCCCAACGGGCGCGACAGGCGCCACAGGCGCGACAGGCGCCGCGTCAAATGTAACTGGTCCAACAGGCCCAACAGGCGCGACAGGCGCGACAGGCGCAACAGGAGCAACAGGCGCTGCCTCAACAGTCACAGGTCCAACCGGTGCAACAGGTGCTACAGGTGCGACTGGATCGACAGGCGCTACTGGCCCAACTGGTGCCACAGGCGCAACGGGTGCTACTGGTGATCAAGGCGAGCAAGGTGTAACTGGACCGACTGGTGCAACCGGTGACACTGGTGCAACGGGCCCGCAAGGAGAAATTGGACCTACAGGTCTTGAAGGAATTCAAGGACCAACAGGCGCGACTGGTGCGACTGGTGCGACTGGTGCGACTGGTGCGACTGGTGCGACTGGTGCGACTGGTGCTGCATCCACCGTGCCAGGTCCAACTGGTGCAACTGGAGCGCAAGGTACTGGTGTATCAATTCTTGGTTCTTATCCAAGTTATGAAGCCCTCGTTGCTGCGCACCCAACTGGAACTGCTGGTGATGGTTACTTAGTTGCTGGTGATTTGTATGTCTGGTCTATCACAGCCGAAGACTGGGAAAACGTTGGAAACATTCAAGGTCCGACAGGCGCGACAGGCGCGACAGGTGCAACTGGTGCAACCGGTGCTGGTGCTCTTGATAGATACCAAGGTGCATATAACAATGGTCTTTATTATTCAATAGGCGACATTGTTACATACGTAGATGGTTCTCAATACATTCGTTCTGGTAATCCAGGAAATCCAGGTTATCCACCAACTTCTGGAACAAGCAATGAATCTTGGAGTCCATATTTACTTTCACAACAAGGTGCAACTGGTGCTACAGGTGCAACTGGTGCGACTGGTGCGACAGGCGCAACTGGTGACACTGGTCCGACAGGTGCAACTGGTGAAACAGGATTAACTGGTGACATAGGTCCAACCGGTGCAACTGGTGACACTGGTCCGACAGGTGCTACAGGAGCCACTGGCGCTACAGGACCGACTGGAGCTCAAGGAGACACTGGACCGACTGGACCTACGGGAGCCACTGGTGCAACGGGTATTACGGGAGCTACAGGAGCCACTGGCGATACTGGCGCAACTGGCCCAACCGGTGTGACAGGACCGACTGGACCAACAGGAGCGACAGGCGCTGCCTCGACAGTTCCAGGACCAACAGGACCAACAGGTACTACAGGATTAACTGGACCAACTGGTCCGACCGGCGCGACCGGTGCTCAAGGCGCTGGTATTCAAATTCTTGGTTCTTATCCAACCGTGTCAGCGCTTACGGCTGCACAGCCGACTGGCCAACCAGGAGACGGTTATTTAGTAACCGGCAACCTTTATGTGTGGGATACAACCAGCAGTAATTGGTTGAACGTTGGAAGCATTGAAGGCCCTACGGGACCTACAGGCGCTGGCGCCACTGGCGCAACAGGCGCGACCGGCGCGACAGGTCCGACGGGTTCAATTGGTAAGTTTACTTTGTCCGCTGGCACACCGCCAGTCAACGCTTCAGAGGGCGACGCGTGGTTCAACACAGACGATGGCCAGTTGTTTATTTTTTACGATAATTTCTGGGTAGAGTCTGCATCCAGCAACGCTGGCGCAACAGGACCGACTGGTCCTGTTAGTACAGAGCCGGGACCGACCGGACCTACGGGCGCGACCGGCGCTACCGGCGCTACCGGCGCGGACTCAACCGTTACGGGACCGACCGGACCTACGGGCGCGACCGGCGCGACTGGTTCTGTGGGCGCGGCAAGCACAGTTACAGGACCGACCGGCCCGACTGGTGCACAAGGTGAGCAGGGCTCTGGCGTAACTATCTTAGGTCAGTACGTGTCTTTTGCGGCGTTAACAGCTGCGCATCCTACTGGCTCGGCTGGACAAGGCTATCTAGTTGGCACAGACCTGTACGTTTGGGACACGGTTAGTACAAACTGGGTTTCAGTGGGCGCAGTTCGAGGACCAACCGGACCGACTGGTGCTACTGGATTGCCGGGCGGCTATACGTACTCGGTGGAGCTACAAAACGGAAGTTATTTTGTTTCTGGTTTTAGTTCACCACTACCGGCTCTAACAGTTACTCGCGGAGCAAAATACTACTTTACACTTCAAGGCGTAAATAGCACTAAACCTTTGGCAATTCGTCTTGCTTCTGGAAACACCACTCCAGTGCCAGGAGCCACAAACAACGACACTGTTGCAGGCGTATCAAACAGCAGTGTAGTTTCTACAATTACACTAGACGTACCGTTCGACGCTCCGTCTTCATACGTATATGAGTGCGTAAGTGATTTACTACTAGTCGGCGTAATTAACGTAAAGAACGCAGAAGGTCCGACAGGCGCGCAAGGTATTCAGGGCGTAACTGGTCCAACCGGCGCGACTGGTCCGACTGGTCCAACTGGAGCAGCTTCAAATGTAACTGGTCCGACCGGTTCACAGGGCTTGCTCGGGCCGACGGGACCGACCGGTGCACAGGGTATTCAAGGCGTAACTGGTCCGACCGGTTCACAGGGCTTGCTCGGGGCGACGGGACCGACAGGCTCGCAAGGTATTCAGGGCGTAACTGGTCCAACCGGCGCGACTGGTCCGGCTTTCTATAACTTAGTTGCAGTTCCTCAGTCTAATTCTTATCCGTTAGATTTAATTGACGCGACTAGACTGGTACAGATGACATCAAGCGTGCCAGTGACCGTGACAGTTCCAACAAATTCTGCCGTTCCATTTGCAACAGGAGCACAAATTGTAGTAGTCCAGACTGGAGTAGGACAAGTTTCTATTGCACCTGCTAGTGGAGTTACCATCTACTCTGTTCAAAATAAACGAAAGCTCTCCGAGCAATACGCGGTTGCTTCTCTTGTAAAGTTAGGCACGGATACTTGGATTTTAACAGGTAGCTTGGCTCTGTAGGAATTCTATATGCTGACAATGTTGCATGGAGTTTTTTCCTCAGAAAAAATAGTAAGACCGCCACAAGACTGGACTGTGCGTAGCGCTGGATTTGGAACTACAAACATAAATACTCTTGCTTTTGGTAGTAACTCTGGGTTGTACCTAGCGGCTGGAGACAGCGCTAAACTTGCAGTGTCTATTGACACTGTAACTTGGTTACATAAAACTTCTGGTTTTGGATCTTCTTCTATTTATGGGTCTGCCCACGGCGTGGGTGTTTTTGTCGTGGCTGGTGCAGCTGGAAAGTTAGCAACCTCTACAGATGGAAGTACATACACGCTGAGAAGCTCTTCTTTTGGTACTACGGCAATTTTAGACGTGCAGTATGGAAATGATATTTTTGTCGCCGTAGGGGCAAATGGTAAACTAGCTACGTCAACAAACGGTACTACGTGGACTCAGCGTACTTCTAGTTTTGGAAGTACTTTTATCTATGCAGTTTCCTACAGTGCCGGTCAGTGGATTGCGGTCGGCGACGAAGGTAAGCTGGCTACCTCTTCTGACGGCATTACGTGGACCCAGCGAGTTTCTGGATTTGGACTGACTCGTATTCGTGGAGTAGTTCACAGTTCATCCATAGGGGCAGTAATAGCGGGTGACGATGGTAAGCTGGCTTCATCTTCTGACGGCATTACGTGGACCCAGCGAGTTTCTAGTTTTGGACTGACGAACATAACTGCAGTTGCCGCCGGAAACGACGCCTACGTAGCGGTAGGCTTTAACGGAAAACTGGCAGTTTCTGTGGACAACGGCGTGAACTGGACACAACAAGACGTAGGCGTAGGAGCAAATTGGCTTGCCTGCGCGTCGTTCGGCCCGGGCGCATTTGTGGCTGCCGGAGCCGCCGGACAGCTAAGCTCTTCAATACTATAAAGATACAGGGAGAAAATAATGAGCTACTCGTACGAGGTAACAGACAACCCCCCTATGGCAAAAATACAGTCAAATGGGCAAACAATAGACTTAAGCGGCCCCTGGGAGTCAGTCGAGGCTGCGTCTGCTTGGGCGGAGGCCTACACTAACCAGTTAAACCAAGGACTGGTCACACCAGAAGCATAGCAGTAAAAACAGTAAAAATAGGGGCACTTTGCTTCTATTCATATTGCACGTTTGCGGTACACTTTGACAACGACACTTTATCGGTAATTCTTCGCAAGGAGCACAAGTGGTAGCAATAAACTTTCCTGACAACCCCAGTGTTGGACAAGAGTTTTTTGCTGGTCAGACAACTTGGAGTTGGACTGGACAGTACTGGAAAGTACTCAGAATCACTCCCACGGGTCCGACTGGAGCGATCGGTCCGACAGGACCCGCCGGTAATTTTTCTACAGCAGAAGCCACGCCGCCGTCTAACCCAAACCCAGGGCAAGCTTGGTTCAACTCAAACAACGGAAAAGTTTATGTGTACTACGACAGTTACTGGGTTGAAGTAGGCGCAGCTCCAGTAGGACCGACCGGCCCAGCTGGTGCTGCCGGACCGCTAGGACCGACCGGCCCCGCTGGCAGCGATGCAACCGCAACAGGACCTACGGGTCCCACTGGACCCACCGGTGCAACAGGACCGGCGCAACCAGGACCGACTGGTCCGGCTGGACCAATTGGAAAATTTCAACCGTCGGATACTGCACCTACATTGCCACAAACTGGAGACGGTTGGTTTAACACACAAAACTTAAGACTGTACGTCTACACAGATGGTTACTGGGTAGAAACAGCAACGGCAAACTTTGGCCCAACGGGCGCAACCGGGCCAGCTATCACAGGACCAACAGGTGCAGCAAGCACCGTGCCAGGTCCGACTGGACCCACTGGACCACAAGGACCGACCGGCGCTACTGGAGCAGCATCAACTGTACCGGGACCTACTGGACCTGCCGGCGGACCGACTGGTCCGACTGGTGCACGCGGACCGACTGGACCAACCGGACCGACAGGCGCAGTGTCAACCACACCAGGACCCACGGGTCCGACGGGCGCAGCTGCACCTCAAGTTGAAACTTTTAGAAACATAATCATAAATGGGGCAATGCAAGTTGCCCAGCGTGCCACTACAGCTACGGCTATAACTAGTGCAAACAGTCCAGGGTACTACACAGTTGACCGTTGGAGCTTTGGCGGCGACGGGTCTTTTGGCACGTGGAATCTAGAGCAGTCAAACGACGCTCCTGCGTACAACGGTTTTAGCAAGTCAGTAAAAATGACTTGTACAGCGGCAGTCAGTAGCTTAAGCTCAGATACTTTTTTAGTTCTAGAACAAAAAATAGAAGGAAAAGCTCTGCAGCACTTGTCTAAAGGCAAGCTAGGCTCTAGAGACACGAGCATAAGTTTTTGGGTAAAAGCATCTCAGACTGGCACGTACGTAGTAGAGCTTTTTGATCATGACAATGCCAGACACGCAACTAAAACTTATTCAGTAACTGCAGTAGATACTTGGGAGCAAAAGTCAATAAGCATTAACGGTGATCTGTCTGGAGTGCTAGACAACGATAATCAAACTTCTATGCACTTAGCATTTATGCTTCTTGCCGGCACTAACTACACGTCTGGCTCCGCTACAAATAATTGGGCTCCTTATGTTTTTGCAAACAGGGCGCCCGGACAAGTAAACTTAGGTGCTGCAGCACAAAACTACATAGCTATTACAGGCGTACAGTTTGAGGCAAACAGCACTGCTACTCCCTTTGAGCATAGAAACCACTCGGTCGAGTTAGACTTGTGCATGCGTTACTGTGAAAGAAGCGCACAAAATGCAGGCGTTGCTCTAACGGTTGCCTCTGCAGGCTACCCGGGCTTTTACTACAAAGCCAGAAAGAGAGTAGCACCCAGCATAACTGCATCCTTTACAGTTGGAACTGGTGCAACATTCTTGGCCTCAGAAGACAGCCACGTGCAGCTGACTAGCCACTCAACTGCGGCGCGGTACAGCTTTATAGCGGAGGCAGAACTATGAGCTATTTTCTACACACTAACACCAGTTTTGGAGCGCTAATAATGCGTGTAAACTCAGACAACTCCGTAACTTGTATTCCAGCAGACGAAAACAATGTAGACTACGTTGCGTATCTAGCTTGGCAAGCGGCAGGAAACACTGCAGCTCCATGGCCAGAGCAGAGCGGAGAGTAGCACATGGCGTACGACTTTCCAGACTCTCCCTCAGTAGGACAGTCAGTAACAGTAGACTCGAAGCGTTATGTGTGGACTGGCACCACTTGGAACGTAGACTACAGCGAGGGTCCAGCAGGCCCAACTGGTGCAACCGGTCCAGTCGGTCCAGTGGGGGCAACGGGGCCAGAGGCTTCTATAAATGCAATATCACCATTATTGTTCAACAATAGCACTAGAGAGTTGTCTGCACCGACAGTTACTACATCGACACAAGCTGCAGAAATAGCGGCAATCGCGGCCGCAGCAGCCATCGCGGCGCACAACTCTGACCACACAGACGTACACGGTATTCCAGCTACTTACGAGCTAGAAACACAAGTAGGAGCGCAAGATAAAGCAACGGCGACAGCAGATGCAAAAGTAGCGGCGCACAACGCTTTAACAACTGGTATACATGGCATTGCAGACACAAATGCACTTGCAACTGAGGCAGAGGCACTAACAATAGCCACAAACGAAGCTGCAGCCCAGATTGAGACACACAGAATAGACACCACAGACGTGCATGGTATTTCAAACTCTGCAAACTTAGTGTATCGATCAGAAGGCATCATAAAAACAGCAACTGGTGCCGCTATTAGTCCATACGATATAAGTTCTTTGTCACTAGATGCACTGTACGGCTACCAACACATGAGCAGAGCGCATTTAGATCTAGCACCTCGCAGATTTAACAGTCAAGTGAGCTTAGTTTCTGGAGTCTGTTGGTTTCATTATTTTACACCGCTAGTAAACAAAACAATTTCTAGTATAATGATTGTAGGTGGCAATCCAGCTGCAAGCAACGCAACGACAATTAGATTTGCACTGTACACCGTAGATGAAAATGACTCGCTAACTATGGTCGCTAGAACGGCAAATCAAACGTCTCTGTTTGAGTTTACAAATTCATACAACACTGGTACATTTGTTGAAGGCGGCGGCTATCCAGCCTCTTATGCTTTAGTCGCGGGAACCAGGTACGCGATTGGCGTCATATTTGTTGGTTCAGTGGCACCAGGCGTGTACCTAGCGTACAACAACCCGCCTGTCACGCTCACTTCATTGGCACCACGCATCACCGCGGCAATCGGCGCACAGACAGACTTACCAGCCACCGTCGACTACACCACCTTCAGTAACACTACTATCGGCATTTGGGCGAGGTTAATCTAATGGCAATTGACTTTCCTAGCACACCTACGTTAAACCAGACCTACACGTCTGGCGGTCAAACCTGGAAGTGGTCGGGCGTAGCTTGGGACTTAGTAGTAGTTCCACTAGTAGGTCCAACGGGTGCAACTGGCCCAGTTGGTCAACCTGGCCCGACGGGTCCGACAGGCGCTACTGGACCAATCGGTCTTTCTGGACCATTTACAACAATAAAGGGACAGTACCCGTCGCTGGCGGCTTTGCTGGCTGCGCACCCCACAGGGGCAGCAGGCGACGCCTACGTTTTAACAAATGGAGACTTGTACGTTTGGGTAGTAAGCACGAATCAGTGGGATAATGTAGGTAATACACTAGGCGCTACCGGACCGACCGGACCAATAGGCCTGCCTGGACCAATTGGACCGCAGGGCACTGCTAATTTTTCAGTAGCCTGGTGGTTGGGAGGATAAAACATGACAGCTAGCATTAAAAGACTGGCCATTGCAAACCCAGCCGCTGGAGCAACTGGCACTAAAGTCTTTGACTCAGACAGCGAGCACTTAGTCTCCGTGATAGTTACAAACAAATCTTCGACTGTAGCTACTTTTTCTATCTGGATAGCACCAGCAGGAGTAAACGATGAAGCAGGAAGAGGCTACATAGCAAAGGAACAGTACTCCGCAACTTCTAACTCTTTTGAAACATTTAAGTTTCCACTCAACATCAACGATGATTTGTACGTCGCTGCTTCAACCGCCAACCTATCTTTTACGGTAGTCGGCGTAGACCAGCTAGACCTATAATCACAAGAATAGACACAAGGGAGACACGGCAATGGGATACAGCAGTAGTAGCTTAGTGGGGAGCCAAAGAACCATAGTCCACACCAACCCAGGTGGCTCCAACTTCAACGTAGTGTACCTGCCACCAGTGCGTACCAAAATAGACGGCATAGCGCTCACCAACCTAACAGGTGGAGCACTGCCGGTGTCCGCAAAAATAGTCCCGCGGAACAGCACTGACTTCGAGACAGACGGATTTTATGTGTTTAATGAGGCAAGAGTCGCCGGTGGAGAGACACTGAACCCCGTAAAGCTTGGTACTATCGTAGAAGTCACAGAGCAGCTCGTGCTAAAAAGCCCCGTGGCGTCCAGCATAAGTGTAGTAGTAACCTCAACAGAAGGCGTGGTCTGACATGCTCTACTCCCACAGACAAGGTGGCAGCCCGAATGACGCTGTTGTCTCTATTCCGGCACCTAAAGACTTCTTCAACCTAGAGGATGTCGCAGACTCTGTTTTTTACGGCTTCAGAATGGACTGGGCTACCGGAAAGCTTCGCATAGAGAAAATAGACCCGACTGATCCATCTCCCATAAGTCTGCCAGATGCAGCCTTTGACGCAAATGGTAACAGAGTCGTTTACTCGGAGAGAGACAACGACTACTCACAATGGCTGTTTACAAAGAACACCCTGCAGTTTTCATGGAATAATTCCGATACAAGTCGTCTTCTGGTGGAGGTACTCTAAGTGGCACAAATTATCGATCTAGGTAAGCTTCGTTTTGACTTTGTAGGTGACTACAGCAGCTCGACTCAGTACGAGCGCAACGACGTCGTCAAGTACGGCGGAAATGTCTACGCGTACATCAATCAAGTCAGCACGACTGGCACTCTACCGACGACAACCTCCCACTGGGCACTCATGGTCGAAGGCATCAACTTTAGAGGGGCTTTTGACCCCCTAGTCCAGTACATAGTTGGCGATGTTGTTGCCTATGGCGGCGCTGCGTTTATCTGCGTAGCCAACACGACTGCAAACACACTACCGACAGTTACTGCCAACTGGGAAAAGTTTATCGACGGCATACAGTTTGAAGGCGCGTACAGCAACTCCACCTCATACCAGAAAAACGACGTTGTTACGTACGGTGCCCGCACTTTCATTGCCAAGCAGACTACAGCAGGAAACCTGCCGACAGACACCAACAACTGGGAACTGTTCTCAGACGGACAGTCGTTCGCGGGAGAGTGGTCCTCTTCCACAGAGTATCAGAAAAATGACATAGTTTTATTCGGCTCAGTCGCGTACATCGCGCTTCGCGACACCGTAGGCGACAGCCCAGACACGAGCGCCAGCGACTGGCAGGTATTTTTTGAAGGCCTACGCCTACGCGGAGCCTGGACAACCGGTACAGTTTATTACGCACGCGACCTCGTCTCAAGAGGCGCTTACCTATACGTAGCCACTTCTAAGCACACTGCCGCCGCAACGTTTGCAGCAGACCTGGCTACTAAGTGGTCAGTAATCACGTCCGGCTTTAGGTGGAGAGGCGCCTGGGGTCCAGGAGTGTCCTACTTCCGCGGCGACGTTGTAACAGACGGCAACTCTTCCTACATCGCCAACTCAGACTTTAACTCCGGCGTAACTACAATTCTTGACGACGCCGACTGGACGGTAATCGCACAGGGTGCAGACTACCTACCAGCACAAGTGTCTAACGCCGACAAGCTACTCACTACAAACGGCACCGACCCAGCGTGGACAGCAGACATCGACATCAACAGCGCCAAGCTAGACACAGAGATCATCGTCGGCGGTGCCAACGCGCAGACCTTCCACGACAACTTAACACAGCCGGTAGTCACAGTTGTCCGCAACTTTGCTAACGACTACGCCCAGATCTCATTCAAGAACACGGGCAACGGCACGGCGTCTTCGACCGACTTCATCGCGTACACCAACAACGGTAACGACGACGAGGGCTTCATCGACATGGGTATCACGTCCGCCAACTTTGCTGACACGGAGTTTGGCATTACCGGTAATCACGACGGCTACATTTTCATGCAGGCACCGGCTGGCTCGACCGGAAACGGCGACTTAGTCCTCGCCACCGGCGACGGCGGCGTCCGCAACGCAATCGTCTTCGCCGCCGGCGGCTTCAGCACCGGCACTGAGCAGATGACCATCATTCCAGACGACCGAGTGCACATTGAGATCGACACCGAGTCTACCAGCTACACCACCGGCGCCCTCACAGTGGCCGGCGGCGTTGGTGTCACCGGTAACCTAAACGTAAACGGCGACGTGCTCATCAACGGCGACATCAGCCTTACTGGCCTAGAGTTCTTGGCCGTTGGAAACGGTGCGGCCGTATTTGCAGACACACTGACCAACCCGGCCACAGTGTTTACGATCGACGCGGACGACAACTACGCGCAGGTCGCCTTCAAGAACCTTGGCTCCGGCGTGAACGTGTCTACGGACTTCATTGCCTACGCTAACAACGGCAACGACAACGCCGGATACATCGACATGGGTATCACCGGCGCCACGTTTGCAGACCCTTCGTTCACCATCACTGGCATAAACGACGGCTACATCTTCATGGAAGCTCCGGTCGGCACCACGGGCCGCGGCGACCTAGTGCTAGCCACCAGCAACAACGGTACCCGCAACGCGATCGTCTTCGCCGCGGGCGGTCTAGCCAGCGACGACACCCAGATGGTCATCATCCCAAACCAGTCTGTCCACATTGAGATCGCCACCGAGTCCAGCACCTCTGCCAACGGCGCACTGACTGTTGCCGGCGGTATCGGTTTGACCGGTAACCTGAACGTCGGCGGCAACGTCGGCATCGTCGGTAACGTCGACATCCAGGGTCAGATTTCTATCGCGGGCGGCGGCACCACGTTCGACACCGCCAACCTAGCGGTCGTCGACCCGATGATCTACGTCGCCCAGAACAACCCAGACGACGTGGTCGACTTTGCCTTCGTCGGTGAGGAAGCAGTAGACCTTTCGAGCGCGCTAGTAGCGACGATCACAACCAGAGCGCTAACCAGCGACGAGGCCACAATTACCACGGCCGCTGACCACGATTTCCAGATCGGCGACTACGTAGTAATCGCAGGTGTGACCGGCACCAGTGCAGCCGTATTCAACGGTACGCACCGAATCATCGCGACACCAACCAGCACTACTTTCCGTTTTGCCAAGGTAAACGCCAACGTAACCAGCGCGGCTACCGGCGGAACTGCAACGGTCTCTGCCAGAGCTCAGTACGCAGGTATCGCTCGCGACGCCACGGACAAGAAGTTCAAGCTGTTCGACGGCGTAGACACGAAGCCGGCCAACACGGTAAACTTTGGTCAAGCCACGTATTCAACGCTTGTTTTAGGGACAGTTGAGGCCCAGACGGACGTAACTGTCAACGGCTCCCCTGTAATAACAAAGAGCGTGCTGGACGCAAAGGGCGACCTGATCGTGGCCTCTGCCGCCGACACGTCCGTCCGCCTGCCAGTCGGTGCAAACACCACCTTTGTACAGGCCGACAGCTCGACCGCCACCGGCCTTAAGTACACCAGCCTGGCCACGGACAAGGTTCTCGGCGCCATAACACTGGGCACTTCCTCGGCCAGACCGTCTGCACCGGCGACCGGTCAGTTCACGTACGAGACCGACACCCAGAGTCTGCTACGATATACCGGTACTGCCTGGCGCAAACTAGGACCAGTATTCTTCGGGTTGAAAGTCAACGAAAACGGCGACTTGGTAGCAGATGTAGGCGCAGATACTGCGACTTATTCGACTAGCGACTACCAAGACTACGCTATACTTCCCGATGAAGTCGATGTACAAGTAAACTCAGCAGGCCAACTCCTGCTGATCTCATAGGAAAAGGATAACGATGACAACGATCAACCTAGGCAAAGTTCGCCTCAACTGGCGCGGAACGTGGTCTAACTCTACGGCCTATGACGTAAACGATAGCGTCTACTACGATGGCAGCTCTTACGTCTGTGTAACCGCGAACACCAACCAGACACCAATCTCCAGCGGCACAGTAAACGCAAACTGGAACGTGGTAGCGCAGGGCTCCACCTCTGTAACAACTACCCGTGGTGACATCGTCTTCCGCGGCGCGTCTGGCCTAGAGAGACTTCCAGCCGGCGCCGACAACACCGTGCTAACTTCACGCGGCCCAGGACGCGACCCAGTGTGGACAGACAAGCCTGGACGATACTTCCAGAGCGCCTACACAGGCACCTCAATCTTGCTGGACCCGGCCGTCTACCCAAGCAGCCAGGACCTAGACCGCTACTGCGGCGTGCACATGAACAACCGCGGCGCAAACCCAGGTGACGGTCCGACCTACGTGATCTCCCCAGACCGCAAGAGCATCAAGGCTTTCGGCTACAACTGGCAGGGCATCCTCGGCTACAACCACATGTCCGACAACTACTCTGCCTCCACCTACCCGGGCGCACGCCAGAGCACGCCTCAGTACTGTCAGTTCGTCAACACCGCCTCCACTAACGGCAGCTACCTAGACGACGACGAGTTCTTCGACTACGTCCGACGCGGCGGCTACCAGGCTTTCGCGGTCACCACTAAGGGCAAGCTGTTCGCGACCGGCTACAACAACTACGGTCAGCTAGGCACCACGGACACGACCAACCGCTACATCTTTACCCAGATTCAGTTCTTCGGTCCGGGCACCGGCAAGACCGTGCGCGACATACGCGTCATGCGACGTTTCTCCGGCTCAGACGGCTCCACCAGCTCCAACTTCGTACTCACGCAAGAGGGTGAGCTGTACGGCACCGGCTACAACGCACAGGGACAGCTCGGACAGGGCGACACCACCAACCGCTCCAACTGGACGCGCATCGGTGCGTCTACGCTGAACGGCGGCGGCGCGGTCGTGCTCGGCTTTGGCTGGTCGCAGGAGGCAAACGGCCCGGCGTACAACAACGACGTCATTGCCTGGAACTCCAACTACCAGGTGTGGGGCTGGGGCAGAAACTACTCCTACGGACTCGGACTAAACGATTCAAGCACACAGCAGAACTCTCCGGTGCGCATGTCTGCCTTCGAGACGCTCGCCAACATCAACTCCACGAGCGGCATCCTTCCCAAGCAGGTGCTGCAGCCACGCAGCGACACCGCTACCGTCGGTTCGCGCCAGACGACCATGATTCTGACCACGGCCGGACAGCTGTACTCCACCGGTCGCTCTAACCAGGGACAGCTTGGCATCGGCGGCGCCGACTCACAGGACTCACAAATCTACCAGCTCGTCACTCGGCCGGTCGGCAAGGTGTGGGAACAGTGCTGGGCAGAGGGTGGCGTCAACAGCTCGTATTACGCGCTGACGACCGACAAGCTGCTGTACTCCTGGGGCTACAACGGCTACGGACAGCTCGGCTTTTCAGACACCACCAACCGCCAGACCCCGACACTCGTCACCGCCATGCCGACAAACTTCCAGGGCAACATCACCGGAGTGTGGGTCATCGGAGACACCGGCTACGTCACAGTGTACGTGCGCGCCCTGATCGCCGGCAAGCAGCGCTGGTGCTCGTTCGGCTACTCAAACTACGGCTCGATCATGCACTCAGACCGCTACATCCCAGACATGTGGAACACCACGAACTACGCCAGAGAGATCACCGGCTTCATGCCTAACCAGGGAGAGGACATCCTCGACATCAAGGCGTGGAACTCCAGCTCCAACTCCGCCGGCATGATCATGATGGGCGACGGTCGTCTGTTCTGGTTCGGCTACCGCGACGGCAACCTGCACGACGGCACCACCGACGGCAGCAACTACACCAACTACAACTACTACCCAATGCAGGTCAGCCTCCTGTAGGAGCGCTGCACCACGGACGAGAGGACAAACATGGCCGAAGAACAATACACGCATCCACTGTACTGCTACGCAATGCTGCTTGACGCGCAATACGTGCAGCAAGGCGCTTGGGAGGGCGGACCCGTCGAGACTGTCGGCTTTTTTGACGGTAGACTGTTTTTACGCTTTCCAAACGAGGCGGCCGCGAACGCAGTCACAGCCAGTGAAGAGCAGGACTTCAGACTGGCGACAGCAGAAGAAATTACTGCAGCCGGGCTAGACGGCCTAGCTGCCTATCCACTGCCTCTGCCGGGCAGCACCCCAGCAGAGTAGTCAAGTACCACTAGTAGAAACAGAGGAAGCTAAGAACATGGCAACTGTTAGCCTGAACAAGATCAAGTTTAACTGGCGTGGAGAGTGGTCTAGCACCGCCTCATATCAAGTCAACGACGCGGTTAGCTACAAGGGCGCGAGCTTTGTCTGCACTGTCGACACACCTCTGGCTACTCGGATAGTACGCCAAGATCCAAACAACCTCGAGCTGCGAGTTGTAGACACTCTAGACACTGTAAGTGTCAACTCATTCGGGCAGCCAGTAGGTCAGACAGCCGCACAGCGTCGCTTGGCACCACTTCTACCAGATGGACTAGACCCACAAACTTTTGCAGTTACGTACAACGGAAGCGCCTACGTGTTTTCCGGAGTCTCGGGCACCAACCCAACACTCAAGCTTACGGCGGGCGAGACCTATCGCTTTGACTGTTCTGCTCTGCCGACCACCGCGTCATTTGCCCTTCGCACGGCGGCAGGCGTTACGACTAACAACCCAATCGGGGCGCTCTTCAACAAACCAGTAGAGGGCGTAGACAGCACAACCACCGGTCCTCAGGGTACTCCGTACTCGACTACCATCACCTATCGTGTGCCGACGTCACCGTCGATGACCAGCATAGTGTACCAGTCAGCAGACAGCTCAGGCGCGGTCGGCACCATCGAAATAGTGCATCCGGCCGACATGACAGCGGTAAACTCAGACTACTGGAAGAAGCTCAGCGGCTTCGGCGACGAGCAAGTGCTTACACACCAGGGAGACATCTTTGTAGAGGGCGACGCAAACGCGCCGCACAACCTACCACCGACACAGCCGAACTACATCCTGGAGGGCGGAAGCGCCTGGCCGAGCGGCACGGTGTTTCAGGTAGTCAGCCCGACGACGGGCGCGTCTGGACCGTACACAATCATTGCACGAACTTCTAAGACAGGTCGCAGCGGCACCATCAGCGGCAACAACCCGACGCTACGGTTGGCCAAGGGAAACACCTACTACTTCGACGTACGTCAGGTCATCTCTGCCCACCCTCTTGCACTGCGTACCTCTTCTGGCTCGACGAGCGCCCTTACTGGCACGACGAACAACGACGCCTCGGCCGGCATACACCAGTCGACCACGACCGGCACAATGATTACTTACACAATTCCGTCTAATGCACCGGACACGCTGGTCTACCAGTGCGTTGTGCACTCCGGCATGGTCGGCACCATTCAGACCACCGGCTCAGACACGGACCTGGTCTACAGGCAGCAGGCTGGACGTCCTTACGCAAATATTTCGGCGTCTAACTGGACTGCGTCAGGAGAGATTTCACCGACCGGAAACGCCAGACCGACTCAAGTCGAGCAGACCTTCTGCGTGACCGACATAAACATGCGCGGCACCACGTCCGGCTTCAAGGCCGCACAGCACTGGATTCTGCCGGGCCGCAAGGGACTGAAGGCCTCCGGCTATCAGGCCAACCACCCTCTTGGCTTCAACCACCTGTCTGACGAGTATAGCACCACCACCTACCCGGGACAGCGCTTCGCACAGCCGCAGTACTGCCAGATGGACCAGTGGCTCGAGGCCGACGAGTACATCTCCTACGTCAACGGCAACAACGGCGGGGCCTACTTCGTCACGACGAAGGGCAACGTCTACTTCACCGGCTACAACGGCTACGGTCAGTTCGGCTTCGGCGACACAATACGCCGCACAATCTTTATCAAGCAGAAGTTCTTCGGCCCGGGCACCGGCCGCACCGCACGCGACGTGCAGATGAACGGCTCCTTCACCAGCTCCGACGGCAACGTGAACACGATTCTCGTGCAGACGGTCGAGGGCGAGCTCTGGGGAGCCGGCCACAACGGCCACGGCGTCCTCGGACAGGGCGACACCACCAACCGTCCGTTCTTCGTGCGCATCGGCGCGGCGACCTTCAACGCGGGCGGAGCGACACTGCTCGGCTTCAAGTACTCCCGTCAGTCCGGCCAGGACGGCAACGTCATCGCCTGGGACTCACTCAAGCGCGTCTGGGGCTGGGGCCAGAACGGTACCTTCACTCTCGGCATCGGCAACCAGACACAGCAGAACGCGCCAGTTCGTCTGAATCAGCTGGAGTCGCTGTACAGCGGCACCCTCGACGTACTAGACGTAGCCATGAACTTCTACTCCGGCCGCTGCGTGTGCGCAATTCTCATGAGCAACGGAATCATCTACACCACTGGTCAGTCCGACCAAGGCCAGCTGGGCATCGGCGGCGCCGACTCACAGCAGTCTACAGTCTGGACGCAGATCACCATGCCGGCGGGCAAGACGTTCCGCAGGCTGACAAACTACGGCGCCGGCACCGGCACCTTCTACGGAATCACGACCGACAACTTCTTGTACGCCTGGGGCTACAACGGCTACCGACAGATCGGCGACGCGACGACCGCAAATCGTCAAGTAGCGACTCTTTGCAGTGCGCTGCCGACAGACTTCCAGGGCAACATCCAGCAGCTGTACGGCGAGGGCAACGGCGGCGGCTACGTCACAGTGTGGGCGCGCGCGACCATCAACGGCCGCACCCGCTGGTGCTCTTGGGGATACAACAGCGGCGGCACCACCATGCACTCTGACACCTACGTCCCAGACAGGTGGTTCACCGGTGCAGACCCTAGAGAGATCACGCAGTTCCTGCCAAACCAGGGACAGAGAATCGTCGACATCTACTACCAGTGGTACAGCACCACCGCGCAGGGCTGGTACCTGCTGCAGGACGACGGACAGATGTTCTTCGTCGGGTACACGGACAACTACCTCCGCGACGCGTCGATCGGCACGGCCAACTACAGCGCCGGCTCTGGCTACACGTTCAACTACCCTAGAATGGTCACCAACAGCAGGGTGTTTGGATAGTAAGTTCTACTCAAAAACCCGCGGGCTTACGGCTCGCGGGTTTTTTACTTTTTAGTGTAGGATACACAACATGGACGTAAAAGTAGGCTTTTATACTATAGCCTTAAACGAAAAGCAGTTTGTAGAGCGCTGGTACGAGTCGTGTAAAGACGGAGACTACCTACTAATTGCCGACACCGGCTCTACTGATGGAACAGTCGAACTTGCGCAGAGTTTAGGCATACACGTAGTCTCAGTAAAAGTGTCGCCCTGGCGCTTTGAGATCGCTCGCAACGCTTCGCTGGCGGCACTGCCGCTAGACCTAGACTACTGCGTGGCGCTCGACATGGACGAGGTAGTGCTACCGGGCTGGAGAGAAAACCTACAAAAGGCAAAGGAACAGGGCTGGACTAGACCGCGCTACAAGTACACTTGGAGCTGGGAGTCTGAGGGCGTGCCAGGCCTGCAGTACGGCGGAGACAAGATTCACACCAGAAAAAATTATAGGTGGAAGCACCCAGTGCACGAGGTGCTACTTCCGTACCCGGCGCAGTACGAGGTGCAAGGCTGGACTGACAGTCTAGAGATTCACCACTATCCAGACTCTAGCAAGTCTAGGTCACAGTACATGCCGCTACTGCACATGGCAGTACAAGAAGACCTGCACGACGATAGAAACGCTTTTTACTACGCCAGAGAGCTCTACTACCACAGACAGTACGAAGAGGCTATAGTGCAATTCAAGCGGCACCTAGCATTGCCAACTGCCACTTGGGCGCCAGAGCGCGCCGCTTCTTACCGCTTTTTGAGCAAGTGTGACCCGGTGAATAAAGAGCAGTGGCTCACCGAAGCTATAAAGACAGCGCCCGGGTCTAGAGAACCGTACGTAGACCTCGCGCAGCACTATTACGAGATAGCTGCTTGGCAGCAGTGTCTGGCCGTGGCAGAGAGCGCTCTACAAATAACTGAAAAGCCACTAGAGTACTTGTGCGAAGCAGAGGCGTGGGGTTGGAAGCCGTACGACTTGGCCGCGATCGCAGCACACCGATTGAATATACACATTAAGGCACTCGAGTACGGTAGAACAGCTTGTGCGCTGGAGCCCAGCGACGAAAGACTTGCTAAGAACTTGGCTTTTTACGAGGCGGCTTTGCTCGCTTAGCTCTGTTTTTTCTTCTTGCTTTTGCTCTTTCGGCTTTTTCAAGTCTAGACTGTCTGTCTAGATGGTAAGCTTCTACGGCGTTTGCACTAGTCCTGCTCTTCCAGCTAAAATTACAAGACTTGCACGTTACTATTTTTGCAGTTGTCCATCTTCCGCCGCCGGACAGCTGTATCACTCCAGTAAACAAATTTACCGGCCTAGCCGAGCACAACGGGCAGTTTGGAAAACGTCTTCTTCTAGTCTCTTCGCCAGTGTAGCCGACTGAAAGCGCTCTTCTTATCTCTACTTCGTCTTTTCCTCCCCACACTCCCCATATTTGTTTATGCTCTAGTGCCCACTTTAGGCACTGCGCTCGCACTGGACAGGAAAAGCAGAGGTTTTTAGCCGCGTATTTTTTATTGAATTCTTTTGAGAAAAAATAGTCAATCATTGTCTTATTTTCTGGCCTGGCGCAGGCTGCTTGTCTCTGCCACTCTAGTTCATCGGCTGGTCTACTCATTGTAGGATAATTGAACCACGGAAGTAAGTCTTCCGGCGTGTCATAGACGCTGGCCTAGCCTACATAACCTCTATCCAAGTTACCGCTTGCACGGCGTCTACGGTGTCGCCCAGCCTGGTCTCTCCGTTTTCATCGCACACAGTGCGCAGGTCGTCGCCGTCCACTGTACCCGCGTAGCCCAGCACCACTACGGCGCCGCTTTGCAGTCTGTACCCCTCGCCTAGGCCGGTAGCCACTCCATCTCGCTGGAGAGACGACGCGAGTGCACGCTGGACCACCTCATTCTCCATGTCTACATGTTCGTCGGTGCAGTACACGAGCGCACCGTGGACAGCCGCGATGTAACCGTGGCCGTCCCACTCCCCCCACAGCTGCTCTCCGGGGCGCCTATCCTTCATACTTGTGCCCCTTTCTGTTTCTTTTTGTGCAAATAAATAGTTTTAGTGCATGTTACTTGCCTATTTACCTGGCTTGTTTTAGGCATTTAGCCCCAAAAAAGCCACCTGGAGTCAATAGGAGAGTTTTAGTAGTCTTTAAGGTAATACGACTATACTGCCCACAAAAGTGTCCTATAACCAATCCTATGGCTTTTTTGGGCGGCTTACGGACTAGTGCTGCCTGTACAGCCTGCGGTCTACCGGCACCATGTCGTATATCCCAGCAACTGTTACAGCCTCACAGACGGCGCACACTTCTACTGAACCGTCGTTGACTTTTTCTGGCACTTCCACTCCGACCAGTTTTACACTGATCGAGCCGTTCTCAAAAACACCCTCTGGCTCCCACCGGGAGTGGGTGGCAAGCCAGCAGGTTTCACACACGGCGGCAATAGCTATTTGCGACGCAAAATTATTGTCTGCCATGCCTGTCCTCCCTGGTCTAAAACCTACTGGCCTAGCGTACCGCAACGGGGGCACTCCAGTTGTGCGGCAGTCTGTCCAGTGTTTTTAGGCTAGTGCTGTACGTACGCATCTTTACTTTTTTAGTGCCACTTTCAGCGTGTTTTATGTATTTATAGTACTCGCACAGGCTGTGCTCAAGTGCCCTGGCGTCGTATGCGACCGGACTGCCGGCTACCATCGGTCTGCTGTCTAGAGGTAACCCAGCGTCCACTGTCTGCAGCAACGTGTCCCAGTCGCCCTGTCCCGTGGCGGCACAGTGTGCTAGGCCTCGAACTGCTCCAGGCCCCAGCGAGGGCATAAACGCGCCGTGAAACGGTCCTCCTTGCCACACCAAGTCCATTACTAGCTGGTCCACTAAAAAGTCACCAAATGAGTATATCTCCCTAAGCAACTTCCATGCCCTAGTAGTTGCACCGGCCTCCAAGGCTTGCGCCGTCTTCGTGGCGACCTCACGTAAATCACACAGTGCCTCGCACACCTTTTTTAGGTCTGGACAGCGTACATAAGCACCCGTGAAGTTTTTTTCTCTGGCTGATAAAAACGCGTACAGTGCTTTTGCGTCTGCTCTAGCCGTTGGCCAGTTATTAAAATGGGCCAGTATCGCCTCGTGCGTGTCAATTCGATTAAACGCTCTATAGCAGATAGTGTCCGCCACTAGCTTAGCGCTGTTCTCGCTATTAACCTGTACGTTATTGAAAAGGTAGACAGTGTGTCTGTCGAGCTCTCGCCAAAGGTTTGTGTAGTGGTACTGCCTGAGTTCGGCGGTATTTTTGCTCAAGCTTTCTACCGGCAGACCGTACGAGCGCTCTAGCCATAAAGCGTGCCGTGCCTGACAGAACTCTACTAGTGTTAGCACGCTTTTTTACTCCTGGTCTTTTTTCTTTTGTAGGCACGTCGTTCTACTACAGACATTCCGCCCCAGATGCCGTGGGCTTCGTTGGTTTCTATCGCCCATTCCAAACATTCTTCTTTATGTTTGCAGGCACTGCACAGCTTTTTTGCTAGTCTCCAATTTTCTGGGTGCACTATCTCTCTGTCACTTGTATCGTCCGCAAGGGGAAAGTAGG
>Ga0315904_10003805_pt1 | contig 21947 bp, 17 predicted proteins | sample LakEriMetagenome_6_FD_203529 | JGI IMG/M metagenome (GOLD analysis project Ga0315904, IMG submission 203529) | Freshwater fungal communities from buoy surface, Lake Erie, Ohio, United States - Buoy 12 MA120 | ecosystem: Environmental > Aquatic > Freshwater > Lake | place: USA: Lake Erie, Ohio...
CCATTGGTGCTCGCGGGGCTTCCCGTTTGGCCGGGCGCCGTGCCACTTGCCCAGTTGGCCCCCGTGAGCCAGGCGTTGTCGGTGGAGCCGACTACATAGCCGGCCACGGTGGCCGTGTTCGTCAGGGAGACGCCCGCCAGCCCCCGGTTGTAGACCGCGAGCACTTCCGCGGCTGAGAGCGCCTTCGTCTGCCAGACGGCCGTCTCGTCGAGCGTGCCGTTCAAAGGCCGATTTTGTGGATTCGTGCCAGACCGAGCGGTCGCCAGGTTGATGCCGGTGGAGCCGCCGGTTGCCGAAGTGGACAGCGTTCCCGAGGCAATGCCGTCGAGATACGTCACCATCGTCGAGGTTCCACCCGCCAGGGTGACGGTTTGCGCCAGATGCCGCCACGAGCCTGTGGCCATCGCGCCCGAGAAATCCTGATTCACGTTGATATTGTACGTCCTGAGCGTCGTCGAACCGCTGGAGGGATTCCCGGCGCTGACGTCATCGTTGGTGAGCCCTTCGTAGATGTAGGACCGAAGCGTCCCAGGAAGCGACGACACGAAATACCAGGTGCTGATCGAGAACGTGGTGCCCAGCGCGTAGCCTCCCACCGGAGCTGCATTGGTGCCGAACGACGTGTTGAGCGCGAGAAACTTGGATGCCGCCTGGGTTGTCGGCTGTGAGCCGTACGCAAACAACACGCCGCTGCCCACCATGCCGCCGGTAGTGTAGGTCGGCAGGCCGGTACCTCCGACCGACATCACGCCCGAGGTGTTCGTGCCGCTCGAGGTGAGCGTGCCGACCACGTTGCCCGTGCCGGTGTATTGCCAGTAGCCCGTGGGAGCGAGTGACTGGGCCCGCGCGACCACGGTCGCCGACAGTGCGGCCGCAACCGCCATCCATGCCGCGGCTGTCCGTGTCCTGCGCCGCAAACTCGTGACCGTGCTCATGGGTGGATCCTTGTACTGCTGGGAAAGAATAAAGGCCGAAGCATCGCGTCACACACCTATGAAATTTGACCATAACGAACGCTGCGTGAGCTTTTGAAACATAAAGGTTAGCCCGGCCAATGGCACGTCCACAACCGATTCCCAGTTGATGAGCGGCTCGTGCGCCGAGGGCGTGGTCCTCCTGGACCCAAAAGTCGTTCCAGGAACGCATGGCTTACCCCTTGAAGTTGCATTTTTTGGGCGTCGGCGCGGATGTTGACGGCGGTTGAAAACGGCGGCCGAGGGGCTATTTCGCGCGACTCTGCATCCGATCGGCTATCCGGTGCGAACTCGTTCGGCGATATGGTATTCGCGGTTGACCTGTCACCATGAGGCCCGCCATGACCACGCTCTTCCGCTTTTCGCTGCTCGTAGCCGCCGTAATCCTGGCTGGCTCGTCGTTCACCCGCCCTCGTGCACTGGCCGACACGCCGCCCGCGGACCCAAACACGATCGAGAGCCTGACCCCGGAGCAGGCGTCCGCGTTGGTGGCGGAGTTTCAGGGCGTGAAGGTGCGGCTTGAAGTCGAGGGCTTAGGCTCGCGGACGTTGCAACAATGCCTGACCTTGAACGGTCTGAAGTCGGTCGATGCGGAGACGGCAAAGGCGCTCGCGAGCTACGACGTCGGCCCCATTTTTCTCGACGGCCTGACCACGCTCTCCACGGAGGCGGCCGTGGCGTTGGTGCGACACGAGGGCGTGCTGTCCCTCAACGGCCTGAACACCCTCTCTGACCAGGCGGCCAAGGTGCTGGCGCAGCACAAGGGCATGCTGCTGTCCCTCAACGGCCTGACCACGCTCTCCGACGAGGCGGCCAAGGGACTGGCGGGGCACCGGGGCGGAATGCTGTCGCTCAATGGCCTGACCACACTCTCCGACGAGGCGGCCACGGCGCTGGCACAGCACCGGAACGTGGTGGTCCTCCATGGCCTCACCACGCTCTCCGCGGCGGCGGCCAGGGCGCTGGCGCGGAGCAACAGCGACTGGCTCCTCCTCAACGGCCTGACCATGCTCTCCGACGAGGCGGCCAGGGCGCTGGCGACGACGCGGAGCGGCAATCTCTACCTCAACGGCCTGACGACGCTCTCAGGCGAGGCGGCCAAGGCGCTGGGGCAACGCGAGCGCAGCGTGCTCTCCAATCTTCACTTCGACGGCCTGACGACGCTCTCCGCCGCCGCGGCCCAGGGACTGGCGGCACACCGCGGCGGATTGCTGTCTCTCAACGGCCTGACCGCGGTCTCCGACGAGGCGGCCACGGCGCTATCGCAGCACACGGGCAGAACGCTGTCCCTCAACGGCCTGACCATGCTCTCCGATGAGGCGGCCCGGGCGCTGGCGCGGCACAAGGGCAGATCGCTGTCCCTCGGCGGCCTGACCATGCTTTCCAAAGAGACGGCCACGGCGCTCGCGGAGCACGAGGGCAGTCTGACCCTCGACGGCTTGACCGAGCTCTCCGACGAGGCGGCGCGGGCGATTGCTCGGCACACGGGCAGCCTGTCCCTCAACGGCCTGACCAGGCTCTCCAAGGCGGCGGTCACGGCGCTGGCGGCGCACAAGAACTGGCTGTATCTCCAGGGCCTCACCACGCTCTCCGCCGAGATGGCCGAAGACCTCGCCGCCATCGACAAATGGGACGGGAATCTCCCGAAGCTGACGACCATCGAGTCGCCCGATGCCCGCGCCGTCGCCCAAGGCCTCGCCACCCGCACTGGCCCGCTCCGCCTGCCAAACCTGAGGAAAATCTCCCCCCAGACCCTCACCGCCCTGATCGAGAAGCAGGACATCGTGCTCCCGCTCATCGAGACGTTGGAGTTCATTCCGGAGCCGGACGGGAGCGGAAGCGAGGACTTCATCATCCCGGGCTGGCTGGAAGAGAGACAGAAGCAGCAGCGGGCAGCCCGGACGGATCAGTGAATGGATGGGGCGGCCGACGGCACTTCGGCAAGCGTCGGCTGGCGACACCATCGAGCGGCTACGCCAGTCGTCTTCCGGTCGGTGCCTCTCGGCTGATCGGGCGGGCGTGTATTCTCGGGCGGAGGTGGGCAGTGGCGGTCGGGTGAGGAGCGTCGTGCGGGAGCCGGGGGTGAACTCGGGTACGTTTGCGACACGATTGGCTATGGTGGCGGCCTCCACGAGCACCCCGTCTGCACGCACGCATCAAGCTGGACGGGCTATTGAGAGCCGAGCGGAGGGTCGAGGAAGGCCCGAGCCCGTCAGGCGGAGTCGCCGCCACCAGCAGCGCAAACACCCAACGGCCCGGCTGTGCCAGAAGCATTGAGAGAAGCCGGTCCGTCAAACCAAGGGGGCCGGGCGGGCCCGTGTTTGGGAGGACACGGTCCGGCTCAACTGGTTCACTGTCCGCAGCAGATCCACGACGGGCCGGACGCCGGGGAGCCCGGGCGCGGTGGAGAAGTCACCGGAGAAGGATCCTTCGGTGTTCGTGAAGTTGGGCATGGATCCGAGCGCTACGCGGAGCGAGTCGACCGCCTGCGGGTTGAGCGCTGTGAAATAGAAATTCGCGGGCCGGCCCGGGAGCCAGCTCACGAAGGTCAAGGGGCCTTTTCCGGAGTTCGCGTAGATCCGGCGCTCCTCCGAGATCACGTAGTTCGCGGGATTGTTGTAGTCGGCGATGTTGCCCAAGTAGGGACCGGTGTAGCTGTACTGCGCGAATGCGTTGAGCTGCGAGAGATCCGACTCCGGGTACGCCCACCTTCCCCATACCTGGATCCGGTCCGGCGTGAGATACCGCCACACGCCGGTCACGAACGAGCCAAACATGTCCCGTGCCACCCGCACTCGCAGGCCGGCGTCGTCGGCCGGCAACTGGAGGAGCGCCCGGACGTCCGCCGACACGGCGGCGATGATCGGCGCCACGGTAGCGTCGTCGGCGTAGGCCGAGGTACTTCCCGGCGATTCGTAGAGGATGTCGAGTACCTCGTAGCCGTTGTCGTAGCCATCGCCGTCATCGTCGCCGTCCACCAGCCGATCCTGCGGATCGACCTCCCGGTCGAGCCCGTCGCCACCGACGAGCTGGTCACGACCGACGTCGCCATTGAGCATGTCGTCGCCCGCATCGGCCAGCAGGGAGTCGTCGCCAACGCCGCCCTGCAGTTCGTCGTTGCCGATGCCGCCGGTGACCAGGTCGTTACCGATCCCGCCGAGCAGCATGTCGCTGCCGTCCTCGCCGCGGACCGTGTCGTTGCCAACGCCGCCGTCGAGCATGTCGTCGCCCGATCCGCCCCACATGTCGTCGACACCGTCCTCACCGTACACCTGGTCCCGCCCGACGCCGCCCATGAGTCGGTCGTTGCCCACGCCGCCCCAGGCGGCGTCGTCTCCCGCGCCGCCGTCGATGACGTCGTTGCCCGCGTTGCCCATCAACCGATCGTTGCCGTCACCACCGATGAGCTCGTCGGCCCCCTGGCCGCCGCGGAGGATGTCGGCACCTGCGCCGCCGTCGGCCCGCGAGGGAATCGCCGTCTGGTTCGTGAATGTGTCGTTGCCCGCGAGCCCAGTGAACACGACCCGCGACACCTGCGCGGCCGGCACCGTGCGACTGACCCGGCCTGACGCCGAGGCAAGCGTCACCACGATGTTCGCGCCCTGCTGCCGCACCTCCGCCACATCATTGCCGGCCGATCCGACGATCGACAAGACCCGTGACCCGCGGTCGTGGCCGATGCCCGCCGCGAGGACGATGCGGCCCTCCAGGCCCTCGAACCCCAGGTGCAGCCCGCAGCGGGACTTCCGGTCGGCGAGATGATCATGGGGACGACGTCGCATGGCGTGATCTCCTGCGGGTGTTCCTGGGGAGGGAGACTACCACGAAGGAACCGCGAAACGACAAGGCCGTTAACCTGGCCCGATCCCGGCCGGACAGCCCGGTTTTTCCGCTGGCGAGCCGTCCGCCCATGCCCCAGAACTTCATCACCGGACAGCTGCTGCGGTTCGGCTATCGCATCCGCTCGCTGGCTACCAACGAGCGGCAGTTCCGTGCCGCCGCGACGGATATCGAACGACTCGTCGCCACGGCGTCCGAGCCGGTTCTCCGGGGACGCCGATCCGTGCCGCCACTGCCCGGGGTCACGCCCGTGATGCAGGGCTGGTCGGCCTTCATGACGATCGACCACTGCAACGGCGTGCACGAGGCGATGCTCGCACTGATCCCGAAACTTGAGGCCGGACGCTCGCCCGAGATCGGCGACATCGGCCGGTTGGACCACCCCGGCGACTCCGGCCCCGAGGTCATGCCGCGGTTCCGCGACCTGGCCGCACGGGTGGCGGGCCTGCCGCAGTCATACCCATTCACAGGCCGCAGCTCGTTCCTGCATTCGAAAAGGATAGGTCGGCCGATGGCACTTCGGCAGGCATCGGCCGAGCGGGGCGGATCACGAGGAGCAACCGCCGGACCCGATCGGGCTGGATGCGGTCCGATCGGGGAGGTGCCGAGGAGCTTCCTATCCACGCTCCAGGCCGCATGGCACTAACCTCCGCTCCCACGCCGACCGAGTTCAGCACTCGCGTCGACCTCCATCGACGCCAGTGCTGAACCGGTACGTTCTCTTCTCTAACTCTTTCTTCTCTTCTCCTATCTCCCTATGGGGTAACCCCTCACGACCCCATCCCTCTGCCCGATAGTAGTCCGCCGCCCTGACAGTCAGCGCCTATCCGGGTTTTTTGTTCACTGATTCCGGCTCATGGCGACAGACGGCTCCATGGTCGCCTCGGCTGCTGATCGGGCGTGCCAGTGCCCGAAAACCGTCCTCAGCCAGGGACTTTTCCAAGCCGTGCCGCCACCAGTCTGCGCGGCCGCGCATTCCATCCACTCTCCAAGGAGATCGCACGTACCGATGTCCACCGCAACCACCACCGAATCTACAACCGGCCAGAACAGTTCCCGCCGGACCACAGCCCAACCCACCAAAACCCCGACCAGCCAACTCGAACGTTCCGCCGCCAACAGGCTCCGCACAACGATGGCCGCCGTCAGGCTCTCCTTCACGTGGCCGGGTGTCCGGAAGACCCTCGGCCCGGAGCAGCGAAGCACACAGCCGCCCGAGTGCTCCATGCTGACCGCGGACTGCCCTCGGCCAGCCGACACCAACTGGACCGGCGCCGAGATCAAGTCGTGCTACAGGCTGGCGTCGCTCTTGGACGTGCCGCTCGTTCACGCCGCGCGGAACGTCGTGCCCGTGGTGAGTTCACCGCTCTCGTCATGGCGACGCCTGCCCCCGAATCAGTCGTCACTCCTCGTCGTGGTCGCCCGCGCCGCCTGCGCCGCCAACGCTCCTATTCTTCTCCCGGTCCGGTGCTCTTCGGCCTACTCTTCGGCGCCATTTCCGGGGCTGCGGAATCCTTCGCCCGGTCTTCCTTGAGGATGTTCAGCGTATCGACCACCTTCCGGGGCATGGGGTTTTGGGATTCCAACTGCCGCCACGCACCAGACCTTCGCCAGAACTGGAGATTCATGGCCCCGGCCACGAGCATGCGGCCGCCATCGGCGTCAAAGTCCAACGACGGCAAAGCCCACGGCCCGGAGTACATGCGGCGATCCACGGCCCCTGTCGCGGCGTTGATCACAAGAATCTCGGGATCTCGGACGTCATCGGCGTGGTGGCCGAACGTCGGCAACAGCACGACAAACCGTGCGTCGGGGGAGAAATGCGGCCTGTAATTGGTGTCGAAGTCGCCCAACGCCTTCAATTCTTTACCGGTCTCCGTGTCATGAACTGAATAATGTCTCGTGCGATACCGAGCCTGCGGGCCTGGATTTTCACCGCCTTCCTTGGCGGGACGCGCATAGAGGAACTGTTTTCCATCACGACTGACTGCTTTCAGTTCACCACCAAGCCCTACGACTGCGCCGACCGGCATGTCGAATCGGGCGATTTCGTTGCGATTGAAATCAAATACGCGCACGACATTGACGGGGTGCAGTGGGCCGCCGTGAAGAACCGTCTTCGTTGCTCCTGAGACGATGCATCCTCGTGTGTTGCCCGGGCATAGTCCAACTTCCTGCCCCGTCGCGGCGTCAACGATCGCCTGGTAGTTGGATTCATCGGCGTTGTAGATGAGAGTCCCGGACGCATCGTGTTGCTCCGCATTGGCGATGTGCGCGTTGATTCTCGTGTAACCGCTCTTGAAACCTCTTCCTACGGGTAATTGGATCGTCTCGACGGCCTTGCCGGTGATCAAGTCATGGCGTGTTGCTTGATGCTCGCCGTAGATCACGATGTGTGATCCATTCGGCGAGAAATGCGCGATGCCTCCCTGGTCGAACTCACGAGCCACATCACCGCTGCCGAGATTCCACAAAACGCACTTGTTGTAGAAGCTGAGGAGCGCGAGCTTGCCGTCCGGCGAGAACTGCACATGTCGCAGGTTGTCTCCGTAGCGACGCAACGATCCCAACAACGCTCCGGTCTTGACATCGTAGAGTCTCGCCTCACCCACCATTCTGTCGGGCCCAATCAGCTGCGTCTTCGCAAAAGCGACCCAGTCTTCGTCCGCCGTCGCGCCTGCATCCCCTGCAGTGGAAGGAACCTGTGCTGCAGCAGCACCCTTCGCCTGGTGTTGCGATGCCGTCGGGGCTGGTCCTGTTTCTTGAGCGACGAGCACCGCATGGCTCGGCAGAACAGCCAGGAGGACAAGCGCAGCGGCTTTGTTGCCAACGACGTTCATTGACGGGTTCTCCAAATAAGACCGCACCACAACGAGGTAAACCCAATCCGGGAGGATAGGTCTGCCAATGGCACTTCGGCAAGCGTCGGCCGAGCGGGGCGGATCATGAGGAGCAGCAGCCAGGGCCAATCGGGCTGGATGCGGTCCGATCGGGGAGGGGCCGAGGAGCTTCCTATCCACGCGCGGGCGCGCATGGCACCAACCTCCGCACCCATGCCGACCAAGTTCAGCACTCGCGTCAACCTCCATCCTCGCCAGTGCTGAACCGGTACGTTGTCTCCTCTAACTCTTTCTTGTCTTCTCCGATCTCCCTATGGGGGTAACATCTTCCGGCCCGATCCCTCTGCCCGATAGAAGCCCGCCGCCCTGCCATTCAGCGGCTATCCGGGGTTTTTGTCCTCTGATTCCGGCTCATCTTGGCAGACGGCTCCACGGTCGCCTCGGCTGCTGATCGGGCTTCCCTGCGTCCGAAAACCGTCACCATCCAAGGGGTTTTCCCAGCCCGAGCCGCCACGAGTCTGCACACCACGATGGCCAGAGCTTGGTCATACCCGTGGCTGTCACTGCGGGCGACAAGATCGAGAGCCTGCGGCAGTGTGCCTCCGGTCGATGCCTGTCCGCGGATCGGACGGGGGTGTATTCGCGGTCGGAAGAGGTGAGTGACGGACGGGTGCGGAGGGTGTTGCGGGCGGAATGAGACTGGCGTGCAAACACAGAGGAGAGCAGGCCCGTGATGGCGACCTGCTCCCCTCGCGTTGGACTCAGTCTGACGTCGCTACGTCAGGCCCGCTTTCGCCGCCACATCGAGAACCCACCGCAGGCCAGACCGGCGAGGGCCATGGCATAGGTGGAGGGTTCGGGGATGACCGAGATGGAGCCCGTCCCCGGGTTGAACGTTGCGTACTGCCCCTCGCCCAAGCCGGTGGCGACGACTGAAGTGAAGTCGCCGAAACGGCCGCCGGTGTTCGCGAAGAGTTGCAGGACGTTCTCACCCTCGGAGTAGGCGCCACCGCTGAAGTCGAGGCTGAGAATCCCGCCGAAGATCACGCTGCCGTCTCCGTTGACGAGGTCGTAGCTGCCGGACGTGAACGCCGGGGAGGTGATGTCGAAGGTGCTGCCCTTCGAGGCGGACAGGTCGAGCGTGAGGCCGCTGCCGAGGGAGAACGTGCCGCTTGTCAGACCGGGGAGCAGTTGGCCGAGCACGGCGAGGGTCTTCCCGGATCCCGAGAGCGTGCCGGTGCCCAGCAGATCCCCCGTGGCCGGCAGCGTGTAGGTGGTCGCCGTGAGGTTTGCGAGATCGAACCGCGCCGTTCCGGTGAGCGACAGCCCGCCGGTCCCGATGGCCCCGGAGCCGCTCAGGCGGAGAACGCCCGTCTCCACGGAGGTAAGCCCGGTGTAGGTGTTCGCGGACTGGAGCGTCCCCCAGGCGTTGCCTCGCTTGATGAATGCCCCCGAGCCGCTGATCACACCGGAGTAGGAAAAGTCCGTGCGCCTGTTGAACACGAGCGTGCCGTCGTTGACGAGACTGCCCGTGCCGCCAAGGAGCACGCCGTTGGACGTCCCGCTGCCGATCTGCAGGGTGCCTCCGGGCCCGAGGGTGATCGCGCCGACCGCTCCACGGGAGAGCGTGCCGCCGACGATCACCTCGCCGCCGCCATTGATCGTCAGCGAACCTGTGCCGCTGGAGTTCGTGCCCACGGACAGGTTGGCGGCGTTGCCGCTGCCGCTGACGAGTAGCGTGCCGCTCGACACCGTGACGCTTCCCGCGCCGCCCGTATTGTTCATTTGCGATGCGATCGTGGACGAGATGTACATCCGCCCCACCTGCAGCCTGCCGCCGGAGAGCGAGAGTGCGCCGGTGCCGCTGCCGCCGACGTAGAAGTCCCGCTGGGCGGTGAAGGTGCCGCCCGTCACGACCATCTCACGGTCGTCGCCGCATAGCGGCCCAGGATCAAGTGGTTCTCCAGTACGTTCGTGAAGTTGCCCGAGGCCGCGGTGTTGGTGGTGATCAGGCCGCCCTCGATCCGCACAAGACCCCGGCTCCCACCGCCGCCGTTGCCAGTGCCGAGGCCGCCGACGATCGTCGGCCCCGCCATCGTGGTGGTGCCGCCCGAAATCGTCATCGTGCCGGAACTGCCGGCCGCCGCTCCGACGAGGTTGGCGTTGGTCGTCGCGCCAGTGCCGGCGAAGCCCACGGACCCGCTGTTGATCGTGACGGTGCTGACGGAATTGGCACCCGCCCCCAGGACAAACGTGCCGATGGAGGCGACGCCGGAGCTGGCCGTGAAGCTGCTCACGGCGTTTGCGCCGATCGACATCCGCAGGATGCTTGTGGCGTTGAGCCGCGCGGCGGAGCCACTGAGGGAGATCGTCGCAGTGCTATTGTCGCCCTCGGCCGGCTCGCACCAGTTCCAGGTGAGCGTGCCGCCGGTCAGGGTCATCATGGCCGTCGAGTTCGGGCCATAGGCGAGGGCTCCACCCGCGCCAGTGCCGAGGTTCGCGGTGCCCCCGGTCATCATGAACGTGCCCGACGACGAACTTCCCGAGGCGAAGTAGAACGGTGCCGCGGAGCGGGCTGTGTTGGTGAACGTCCCCCCGGTCATGGTGTACACCGCCGACGAGTTGGCCCCCGACGCGAATTGTGCGAAGGCCGTGGCCACGGCGCCGTCCCCCGAAATCGACAGGCTACCCGTGCCGGTCGAACCGATGAACAGGGCGGCCGTGCCCGTAGAGAGACGACCGGCCCGCACGTCCACAGCCCCGTCGATGATCGTGGTCGTCGTGGATTGGAGCAGTCCCACGGTGCCCCCGTTGGTGAGCAAAAGCGTCGCCGTCGCGTTGCCGGTGTAGGTGCCCGTGAGCGCGAGCGATCCCGACGTCTGGTTGAACTGCAGCGTGCCGCTGTTGGCGATGTTTCCCGTGACCGTTGCCCCGTCGTCGATCCGCACGGTATCGCCGGGGGCGATCGTGCCGCCGACGTAGGGTGTGTTGCTGGCGTCGTAGATGGTGGTGGCGGCACTCGCCGACGGTGCACCTCCCAAAAGGCATGCCAACGCCGCGAGCCCAAGACTCGCGGCCCCCGCCCCGGGCGCACGCGATTCAGACACAGGCAGCCTCGAAAGCGGCGCGAAAGCAGGCATCGCTGGACTCCTTGACCAGTAGCGCGGCCAAGCCCCCAGCACGACCGCGACGAGACCCAAGAACGACAACCCACAGACTTCAAGCAGGGCAAAAACCATCCAGCCCCGGTATGCAGCACCACCGGCAGATGAACGCGGGAAGAATCCCGCGTCAGGCGTGGCCGGTCAGATTGCCGTCAGCGTTCGATTTCTCGTCGCGACGGTGGTGGGCGCTTGCAATAGCGATCTCTAAAAAGGCAAAGGCAATAGCTGGGGGAAATTACTCCTTCTTCGCATAGCCGTCAACGCCGGGGCTTGCGATGGCTCAAGCCGCACACGCGGCCTGTGGTGAGGCACCCTGTTCCTAAACCCTCAAATCGCCTGGTACAGGAAATCCAACCCGGTCAGATGACAGACAGCCGAGAGGCCGCGATCGATCGGGTCGTCGCGGAGGTCGGTCTCGACAGAGTGCGGCTCCAGCCGATCGGCGGCCTCTCGGGGGGGCGCGTGGAGGCCCTCGGCCACTTCGAGGTGCATCGCCTCGCCGACGTCTACGTCGCCATCAAGGACAAGCCGCGCGGCTTCCGGCGATCGGCCTGATCGTCTCGGCCTGCGTCCGCTCGACCGACAAGGGCGTGCTCGCGGTGCCGCTCCTGATCACGCCCCAGACCCTGCTCGGAGCAACGATCCTGCCGATCCGCGGGGGCGTGCTCGCCGTGCTCGCGAAGCTCTTCTCGCCGCTCTACTAGGCGCATCGCGGCTGTCGCAGCGAGGGCGACGGGGTGCCCGTGTTCTGGCAGAGCCTCGGCACCTACGACCCGGCGATCTGGATTCCGATCGCGGCCCTCGCCACGCAGATCGCGGTGGCGACCGTCGTCACGATCCTCGCGCTTCGCTGGCAGGAGCGGGCCGCCCTGGGCCGCAATCAAACCGTGCGCTGAACGCGGACAGTCAGCAGGGGCTGCGGCCAGGCGCGCGGCGATGACGTCGAGCGCGGCCGGAGTGCCGTCCATCCGTCCGCGATAGGCGTCGGCCGCGGCGGTATGTCGGTCCAGCCTCCCGACGAAGTCCCGGCCCCCCCGCGGCGATACGGCCTCGCTGTGGCAAAAATCGCCCGTACCCATCGCGATGAGGAAGCGGCTGTTGATCGGCTGCTCGACGTGGGCCTGCTCCGGCAGCAGAAGCATCGGCTTGCCGAGGTTCCCCTCGCTTTGCAATCCTTGCAGGCGGCAAGACACGCAACATCCCACTCCGCTTCAGTGGGCAGGCGATAGAAGCGGCCGGCCAGCATGCTCAGCCTGCGGTAATACCTGATGCGGCCCATTGCTTCATGCCAACGGGGGAATGATCCCCGTACACTTCAGGCCAGTTATTGCCAACCGTCCCACCGACGGCGGTGGTGCGGAGCTTCTGGTCGAGGTGGATTTCGCCCCGGGCATCCTCCTGGGCGAGACTGATGGCTTTGTCAGTCGCACCCCACTGTCCCCGATTCGTGATATGGGCGCAGAGGTGATTTCGTATTTCCCAATCCAGGATGGACTCACCGCAGCCGCGTCGAAGCCCACCATGGCAATCGTGTTGCGGGAGGTTTTCTGCTTGGCGCCGGGAACTTTTTCCGCGTCCGTCGGCGGCGGTGACAGAGGATCGGGCGGAGAACAGTCTTCGGGGCTTCTGCGAGTCACTCGGGGCTGAGGTCAAGGCAGGCATCGCCGGAGCGGCTCCTCGAGCCAATGAAGAAGGCGGCCAAGAGACTGGGACGTCACCGGCGCTTGATCCTCACCTGGTTCCAAGCCAAGGGGTCATGTCGGCGGGCGGTGTCGAGCGTTTGAACGGCATCGTGAAACTGACCACCAGAAAAGCGTTCGGCTATCGGGCGGGCAAGAGCGTCAAAACCGCTGTTTCACGTCCTCGGTGAACGCCCGGAGCCGACATTCACCCACGGATTCTGTCTGAGGAGGCCCCTTCATGCGGTCATCAGGGCCCGGTCAGGTTCCCCGCCGAGAGTGTCGCTTCAGCCTCGCGAAGGAAATCACCGGGCGAGGGCGAGGAGCTTCTCACCGATGGCATCCGAGGTCTCGTTGCCGAAATGCTGTCGCAGCCAGATTTCCGTTCCCACCATGATAAACCGGAGGTCTACGTCATGCCTCAGGTCGTCGATGATGAACCCCGTCGTCGCCCTTGACCACTGCAGCTGATCGGGCAGTAGTCCGCCAAGCAGGATGCGTTCGGTGCCTTCCGTGTAGGCACTCGGCATCGGAAACCCTTTTTTCCGGGCAAAGACGACGTCCCGCGGGAGTCGCTTGAGAGCGACGGTTTTCAACGCCCATTTGCCTTCGCCGCGTCGGAGCTTCACCGAGCAGGGAAGATGCATGCCGAAGTTGATCAAGCGGTTCTCGAGAAACGGCACCCGCATCTCGATCGAGGCGGCCATGCTCATGTGATCGTGTCGGTGCAGAACCCACGAGAGGTGTTCGACAAGGTCGGTAAGGCCCGAAACGACCAGCGCGCGGTCGGAGAGTCGCTCTATTCCTGGAAGACTAGCGAAGAGTCTGCGTGGCAGAAGTTCACGTTCGACGTCGGCGGCGAGAGCCATGCGGGCTCGGCTTCGGTATTGCTTACCGCTCGCGACAGGCCACTGCAGCGGAAAGCCGCATCGACGGGAGAATGTACGGGTCGCAAGAAGAGATGGCACCACCAGTGACAACCAATCCCAGCTGCGCCAGTATTGATGAGCAGCCGCGTGCCAGGCGTAGCCGCCGAAGAGTTCGTCGGCCCCCTCTCCGGTGAGGAGAACCTTGATTCCATCTGCCCGGCAGGTTCGTGCGACGGATAGCAGAGCGGGATCACTGGGATGGTGAGCGGGGCTGTCCAGAGACCAGACGCAGACCGGCCAGAGCCGAAGGTAATCCTCGCGGGGCACGGCCACCTCGCGGATCGGGATATTGATATGGCGGCCAACGCGCCGTGCTTGGGCCGCCTCGCCGCTGCCGACGGGTGCCTCGGCAACGTAGCCGATCATGCCTGGCCGGTCATCGCCGGCATACGCCGCGACGAGGCTTGAATCCACGCCGCCGCTGCACATCGCGGCGATCGGAGCATCGCTCGCGAGATGCATGCGGACGCTCTCGCGGAGGTCGCGCTCCAGGGTCTCGATGACGTGCTTCAGATCGATCGACCGGTGATTGTCTGTCAGATGCTTTCGATCGAGAGCGGTCTCAAGATCGAAATAGCGATGCTTTGCGATACCGTCGCCGGTCACTTTCCACCAGCTGCCCGACGGCAAGCCGGTGATGCCTGCAAAGAGAGTGTCGTGGCAACGTCGCCGCGTGAGAAAACCGCGATTCAGCGCCGCTGCATCGACCTGCTTCACGACTCCGGGATGCGCGAGAATTGCCTTGGCCTCGGAGGCGAAGAGAAATTCCTGGCCGGCCTCCGCGACATAGAGTGGTTTGATGCCGAGACGGTCACGGGCCAGCCACAGGGCTCCGCACCGGAGGTCGAGATACGCAAAGGCGAACATCCCGTTGAGGAGGGGAATGGTTCGCTCCGGTCCCCAGGTATGGAGGGCCGCAAGGACGACTTCCGTGTCGGACGTTCCGACAAATGAAACGCCCTCCTTTTGGAGTTGAAGCCGCATTTCCGGGTAGTTGTAGATCTCGCCATTGTAGGCGAGCACTCCGCGGCGGTCTGAAGTCAGCATCGGTTGATGCCCGGCCGCGGACAGGTCGAGGATCGAGAGCCGACGGTGACCGAGAGCAATGCGACCCTCGGACCAGACTCCGCCGCCATCCGGCCCTCGGTGCAGGATGGTCGCTAGCATCCGCTCGACGAGCGCAGGGTCGGCACGGTCTCCGTACCGGTTCCAGATGCCTACGATTCCACACATCAGCGTGCGCTTGACCCGGTGTCGGTTTCCGTACCACTGCCCATGAGACTGTTCCGGCGACCAAATGGTCTAGAGCGGTTCTGGCCTCCTTGGAGTGTTGCCCGGACATATTGGAAAAGGTAGGCGAGGGGGTCGGCGAACGCTCGACGAGCGTGTGGCCGCCGCGGCCACAGCGAGAATCTGCGACACCGCGCAGCGGCGACTTTTGCCGCCTCCGAAGCCAGTGCTCCACCAAAGTCAGATGCGCTCGAGTCCCGTGTATCGGCTCATCTCCGGAGTCGGCCGCGCCGCACCGTGGCGACGTCGGCCCGCAGCGCGGGACGTGCGTCGGGCTTACCCGCATGCGGGAACGGACCGCGCGGGCAAGTCGGTGGTGCCGCCGGTGCGAAACCAAATCTTCCGAGGATAGCCCCATCAATCACACCTCCGCAGGCGTTTCCCGGCCGATGCGCGACTTGTGAGCCGGGGGACGGCCCGCCGGCGGTGCAGAGGCAAGGCATCCAAGTCCATCTCGCTCCCCTGTAGTGGTGATTTATCGGCATCCGCGCGTGGTCAACGTGGTGGGGCCCGACTGGTTTGGCGTGCCGCTCCACGGGGTCAGCGATGCCAGCACGCTCGAGGTGCTTATCGGATCGACTTCACGGCGCCGCGGTTCGCGGGGTCCTGACGCCAACCGCTGCCGACGGAGCGGCCGGGAGAACACCCCTTCCCGGCCCCCGCCGGTTTGACCAGCCGGGGCGGCTGCCTAGGATTCGCCGGCGGCCCATGACACGAGCCCGTCGGATTAAGGGACGAAACGATGCCCACCCCTTCGCGCAGCCAGCAGAGCATTCTGATCGATGCCGTGTTTCACAATCGCGAGAAGCGGCTCGTCGAGGCGTTTCGCGAGCGGCTCCATCAGTTGGAACGCCGCCAGCAGCTTGCACATGTCTCGGGCATCCGCGACGAAGCGGTCCTGGATCGATTGCTGGGTTTGGGAATCACGGCTGAAAGTCTGGCGGCTTTGGGGCTGGTGCCGCTGGTCTGGGTAGCCTGGGCGGACGGCGAACTGGCCGTCAAGGAACGGGAACAAATCGTGGCCATGGCCCGGGCCGCAGGCATCGAGCCGCAGAACGGCCGGTATCCGCTCCTGGAGCATTGGCTGAAGCGCCGCCCCGAGCCCGAAATGGTCGCGGCCTGGCGGGACTATATCAAGGAGTTGCGCGAAAGGATGGCCGCCGCGGACTTGGAAACCTTGCGTCGCGAGATATTGGACCGGGCCGGCGCGGTCGCCCGCGCCAGCGGCGGCATCCTCGGCTTCGGCGCGAGGGTCTCGCCCGCCGAGCAAGCGGTGCTCGTGCAGCTCGAACAGGCCTTTGGGGTAGTCACGGGGATCCCTGCGGCTGGGCGATCCGGGCCTGCGGAACCAACACAGGTGTGACGCTTTGGCGGAACCGACGATCCTGGCCCTCTGGCCCGTGGGCGACGGTGCGAGCCTGCACGGTCCACGGCCTTCGGACATCGCCGCGCCTTAGAGAAGCTTCCTGCTCGGACGCACGCCGCCAGCGCGGGCTGTATACTCGTTCCCCACGGCTGGGGCTGGATCCGGCCGGAGAGTGCGTGGAATCGGATCTGCGGGACACAGGTATTGCCGGCCCCATGCCCTTCAGGCGGGGAATGACCGCTGGAAAGGAAATTGCGATGCGCATGCTCGTAGGCGGCGATCAGCCGCGATCGCCCGCCGCCGACCTTGGCCTCACGATCCTGCGGATCGCCATCGGCATGATGATGGCCATCGGCCATGGGCTGGCAAAGGTGCCGCCGACGGAGGGATTCGTGAAGCTGGTCGGGAGCCTCGGTTTTCCGGCGCCCGTGGCCTTCGCCTGGGCGGCGGGCCTGTCGGAACTCGTAGGAGGACTCCTGATCGCCGCGGGCCTCTTCACGCGGCCGGCATCGTGCCTGCTCGCCTTCACGATGGGCGTGGCGGCGCTCATGCAGCATTCCGCCGATCCCTTCTTTTCCCGCACCGGCCCGTCGAAGGAGATGGCCGTGCTCTACCTGGTCGCCGCGATCGCCTTCGGGCTGGCCGGCAGCGGCCGCTGGGGGCTCGACTCCTTGCTCCGACGCCGGCTCGACTCCGCGAACGCCAGCGCGGATTGACACTCGCGAACGGGCGGTCAGTCCCCCAGCCGCAGCCGGACGAGGAGATCGTGGGGGGCAGGCGGCGGGAGTCGCCTGCCCGCCTGCCGAAACCATATATAGTGATGCAACCGCCGAGCCCCCAGACTCACTCGGCCACGTCCCGCACACCCCCGCTGGAGGCAACCTCAATGCGGCTCCACCATCCGGGCTTGTTCCTGACCCTGCTGCTCCTCGCTGAAGGGTTGGCCGGCGAGCCTTATCGCGGCGGCCCCCGCCGCATCCCCGGCGTCATCGAAGCCGAGGACTTCGATGCCGGCGATGCCGGCGTCGCCTACCACGACCTGACCGCGGCGAACCACGGCGCCGACTACCGCGGCCCAACGCAGGTCGACATCGAGCGGCGGCCCGACGCCTCAAACGGGCACGGCATCGGATGGGCGCGGGCCGGAGAATGGCTCACCTACACGGTGCAAGCCGCCGACCTCGGACCCTACACGCTCGAGATTTCGGTCGCATCGGCGCAGGTTGGGGGTCGGTTCCACATCGAGTTCGACGGCAAAGACGCGACCGGGCCGATTCAGGTGCCCGATACCGGCGGGTGGACGACACTGCAAACCATCCGCGTCCACGGCGTGCGGGTGCCGGCCGGCAGGACGGTCATGAAGCTGGTGATGGATGCCGACGGCGCTTCGGGATTCATCGGCGACATTGACTGCATGACGTTCCGCCGGCAACAGGACCCCGCGCCGCCGCAGAAGCCATGACCGTCCGCGCGTGACACCGAGGCCGGCCGGACCGCGACGGGCATCGCGGCCCATTCGCCGGCGCACGGCTCCACGACGCATGCGACCATCCACGGGCCCAGGAACGCGACCGATGGAATCACGCTGGTGTCGATCGGCTTCGCTCCGCGTCCGCCTGCTCATGGCCTGCGCAATCCCGCTCGTGGCAGCCGGCACGGCATCGGCCACCGAGACGGAACTCCCGCCGCTCGCGCGGGCCGCCGCGGGCGTGTGGAAGGTCGATCTCGATGGCGACGGCCACGACGACCTGGTTGTCTCGCATGAGCAGGGTTATGGCGTCTACCTGTTCGTGCCGCCCGATCGGGTGCGGGCGAGCATGGGATGGACGGCAGGCTGGACGCGGGTGATGCGCGAGGGCAAGCGCGGCGACGAGCAGGCGTTGCCGCTGCTCACCGGTCCGGGAGTGACGTTCGCCGACGGCGTGATGCAGGCCGGCGGCGTGCGGCTGACCTACGAGGAGCTGCTGCGGGTGCCCGGTCCGCAGCCGCGCAGCCCGCAGGAATCCCTCCGCGCGATGCGGCTGCCGCCCGGATTCACCGCGACGCTCGTGGCGGCGGAGCCGCTGGTGATGGACCCGGTGTTCATCGAATGGGACGAACGCGGCCGGATGTGGGTCGCTGAGATGGGCGATTATCCGTTCGCCGAAGGAGAGGCCACGTCCGACGGCAAGGTCACCTGGCGGGACGGCATCCCTGGCGAAGGCGCCGGCCGGGGGCTTCAGGCCGGCCGGGTGCGGATCCTCGAAGACGCCGACGGCGACGGCCGGTACGAGAAGAGCACGCTCTTCCTCGACGGACTCAGGCATGTCACCGGCCTGTCCTGCTGGAAGGGGGGCGTGTTCGTGGCGAGCGTCCCCGACATCTTTCACGCCCGCGACGACGACGGCGACGGCCGCTGCGACGCCCGCGAGCCATGGTTCACCGGCTTCAAGGCGGGCAACCCGCAGCATCTCGTCAATGGGTTCTGCTGGGGCCTCGACGGCTGGCTGCACGGAGCCAACGGCGACAGCGGCGGCGAGATCGTCAATCTGAAGGCCGGTGGGCGGATTCCGCTCCGCGGCAACGACTTCCGTTTCGATCCGCGGACCGGCGCGTTTCGCCTCGAAACCGGCGCCACCCAGTGCGGCAAGTGGCGGGACGATTTCGGCAACTGGTTCGGCAACAACAACGCCACGCTCGGCTGGCACTACTGGCTGCCGATGGACTATCTCGAGAGGCATCCGGAGCTCGTCGCCCGCTCCCTTCGCGCCGATCTCAACGCCGACCGCAGGGTGTTTCCCGCGGGTCCGCTCGAGCGGCGGCTGAACCAGGCCGCCGCGGCCAACACGGTCACGTCGGCCTGCAATCCCATGCCATACCGGGACTCGGCCTTCGGGGCAGACGGCGTCGACTGCCTGTTCGTCTGCGAGCCGGCCCATCATGTCGTCATGCGGCAAGTTCTCGACTACTCCGGGGCGACGATTACGTCCCGCCGACACCCGGACGATGCGGGACGCGAGTTTCTCGCCAGCGAAGATCGTTGGTTTCGGCCGGTGATGGCCCGCACCGGACCGGACGGCGGCCTGTACGTCGTTGACATGTACCGTCTTGTGCTCGAGCACCCGGAGTGGGTGCCGGCCGAGATGGCCCGCCGCATGCAGCTGCGCGGGGGTGAGACGATGGGCCGCATCTGGCGGATCTCCCGAGATGGCCAGTCGCCGAAGCCCGCCGCGATCGATCTCGCATCACCCTCCGGCTGGGCCCGCGACACGGCGCAGCGGCTCGCCTTCGAACGCGGCGGCGTGGCGAACGAGGCCGCCGTGCGGTCGCTGGCTGCTTCCCCGTCGCAGCCGGTGCGGCTGCAGGCGCTGTTCACGCTGCGGGGTCTGGGCCTGCTTTCGGTCGACGAGCTCGCGAAGGCCCTCCGAAAGGAGTGGCCGCATGTCCGCGGCACCGCGCTCGCCGCCGCTGGTGCCGACGCCCTCATGCCCGCGGAGATCCCGCTGCTCGATGCCCAACAGCAGCCGACCACGGCCGCCCTGCCGAGCGCCGCCGCGCTGCCCGTGATCGGGCCTTTCGAGTCCGATCGGCAGAAGATCGTGGCCCGTTATCTCGCGGCGGCAACGCTCCCCGGCGATGCCACCCGGGGGCGGGAAGTCCTCAGGCGCGGCGGCTGCATCGCCTGCCACAAGCATGGCGGCGTGGGCGCCGAGGTGGGACCTGACCTGGCCACCGTGGCCGGCAAGCCGCCCGCCCAGCTGATCGAGGCGATCTTCGACCCCAATCGCGCCGTGGAGCAGCGGTACACCGTCACCACGTTCGTGCTGGACGACGGCACGTCGGTCAGCGGCCTGATGGTGGCCGAAACGCCGGGGAGCGTGACCCTGCGGATGGCCGGCGGCACGGAGCGGGTGATCCGACGTGGCGCGGTAGACGAATCACACCAGCACGCCACGTCGATCATGCCGGTGGGCCTCGAAGCCGTGCTTTCGCTGCAAGACTGTGCCGACCTGCTGGCCGCGCTGCGGGCCCAATGACGCTTCCGTTGCAGGAAGACGGAGGGCTGAGTCAGTCGACGGCACGGCGGGCTGCGATGCTGCCGCGCGCAGTGCGGTTCCTGCGAGAGCCGGGCCTTCGTCACACCATCTGCTTTGAAAATGACGCCCGTCGTCTGCCGGCCGCGGGCGGCCGGTAGCGCGGGCAGACAGGCCGTAGGCGCCCTTGGCCTTGTCGAGGCCCCTGACCGACTCGCCGGCCGCGCCGAAGAATCCCTTGTCATCTGGCAGCGCCGGCTGGTCACCGGCGACCACGTCCTCGGGCTTCATCCACGGAATCCGCGTGTCGCTGGTGAGCGTGCCCACCATCAGCGTGGCAGCGGCCCCGTCTTCGACGTCGTTGAATCGCACGCCACGGCCACGACGCCGCGACTTGTCGGCCGGATTCCCCTGCGGCTGGTCCACGCAGCCGCCGGGCACCGCATCCAGCGGCTGCTCGTCTTGCGGGCCGTCTCAGGGCTCCGCGAGCGAATGTCGCTCGCGGAGCGCCTGCGCCGCCGGATCGTCGAAGAAGCCGAGGATCAACACCCGCCAGTTGTGCCATGCGCTGCCGTCAGGACCGATCGCAACGGCCGGTGGAAAACACCCGGACGCCTCGTGGTAGCCGATGCTCGCACCCGTCATGTCGTTTCCGCGCATTGATATGCCTGATGGTTTACCGATGACGACAAAAAGGGCGTTGGAAAACCGCGGCCAATTGAATGGATGACGCTCACGAGCGGCTGTTGACCTCGATGCTGCGGCGGACGTGAGGCACATGCAGCCGCAGGTGGAAGGCCAAGACAGCGTAGGCCCCGCGACTGTTCAGTCGGCCGAAGACCGGGTGCAGAAACGTGCCACGGCCGGTGAACGCATGCGAGGACGGCAGGTCGGCGACCCGCAAGACAAGATCCCGGAACCGCGGCATGACCTCGGGCCCGCATTCACGGGGATGATCGAACCGACCGATATCCCCGACGTCTGGCTCTCGACCGGCTTCCAGGTGCGGGATCAGTTCGAGCATCGCCTCGTGGACCGCGTTCACGTGGTCGAGCGTCATGAAGGCCGACCAGCCCTGCATCACGGGCGTGACGCCGTTCAATGGCCCGGTGGGGTGCCGGCCCCGCAGGACCGACTCGGGCGTCGCCGCGACCAGTTTCTCGATCGCCATCGCGGCAGCCTGGAACTGACGCCTGTTGGTCGCAAGCGAGCGGCTGCGGTAGCCAACCCGCAACAGCATCCGGGCCATGATGGTTTCGAACATGGGTGCGGCAGGTGCGGGGAAGCCATGAGTCGTTCGTGCGACGGTCTTCAGTCTCGTCGCTCGCGGCGGCTCGATCATCGTAAACGATGACGGTCGGCCCGATGAAGATGAACAGCTTCGCAACCGGACAGGTTTGTCAGCAGACACGTCATCGGAGGCTTCAGGCCAAAGGACGTCGATGCCATCGAGGCGGAACAAGGCGTGCCGGCGTACAATCCCTGCGGGACACCTCGAGCCAATGCCCAGCCGGCGGTCACTGCCCGTGATCCGCTGCGGCGTGGGCCGCTTGGCAGGCGGATCATGAAGAGTGCGTGGAATGGCGGCGGCGCCGAAGTCGTGGCTATCCCTCCAGGCCGGCGGCGAGTTCCGGGTGGAGGCTCGTCGTCTGCTCGTCCTTGACCTCAGTGAGCGTGGCCTCCGTGAGCAGGAGCGTGCCGGCGACGCTGACCGCGTTCTCCAGGGCGATCCGCACGACCTTCGTGGGGTCCACGATGCCCGCCGCCACGAGGTCGCCATAGACGCCGCGGGCCGCGTCAAAGCCGTAATCCCCGCTGCCACGCCGCAGTTCGCCGACCACGACGCCGCCGT
>Ga0315904_10003806_pt1 | contig 21941 bp, 24 predicted proteins | sample LakEriMetagenome_6_FD_203529 | JGI IMG/M metagenome (GOLD analysis project Ga0315904, IMG submission 203529) | Freshwater fungal communities from buoy surface, Lake Erie, Ohio, United States - Buoy 12 MA120 | ecosystem: Environmental > Aquatic > Freshwater > Lake | place: USA: Lake Erie, Ohio...
CACGTCAGGAGGCGGCCTACCGCCTGCGCATGGAGCGCGGCCTGACATTGCAGCAGATCGGAAAGCTTCTTGGCCACAAGGACCACACGACGATACTGCACGCGATTAAGACGCATGAAAAAAGGCTCACCGAGCGTACCGCTACTCTCGATGAGCCCAGTCTAGTTTCGTCAGCCCTTTAGCGACTTTGGATAACTAACGGGCTTGATGAAGATGCACGGCGGCGGCGATGCAATCAACAAAATACTGGAACTTTGGGTAGGCGGCCTGTCGTTTTCCCAGATTTCAATTGAGGTTGGCCTCTCTAAAAAAGAGGTCAGCCATCACGTCTACACGTTGCGCATCAGCGGCAGGGTGGAGCTTCGCGCGAAGCCAAAGGTGACGATCATGGACCTGCGCTATAACTCGTGCCGGTACGTCACCGGGAGCGACGAGGATCTCGGCACTCTCTTTTGCGGCGAGCCAGTCGCCAAGCGGTCATATTGCAAAGAGCACTACAAGCTCTGCTACATCCCTATAAATAAGCAGAGCTAGGCTACTGTTACGATAATTCTACCGGCAGCGCCCGGCCCCGGAGTTCCAAGAGACACCGCGCCAGCAGCACCAGCAGCCCCTACAACCAATGTGATTGTTGACCCCGGCAACGGGCCTAACCCCGCAGTGAAGCTTGCAAAGACATATCCGCCGCCACCACCGCCGCCGCCGGACTGGGTGAAGGAAGAGCTACCACCAGAAAAAAGGTAAGGGGCACCGCCGCCACCGCCGGGTGCCTCTCCCGGCGTGGCTTGGGCACGGTTTGCCCCCACGCCACCAGCACCGCCATTTGGAGACGATCCGCCGTTGGAATTGTTGAAGCCTGTCGTTCCCGGATTGCCGTTCGTATTTATAGAGCCGCCAGAGGCAATGCCGCCAGCACCACCCGCGCCATTGTTGCCGCGATAAAGACCGACGCCGCCACCGCGACCACCGCCAGCATTCAAGGTGTTTGCGCCAAATGAAACTCTGGTGTCTCCACCGGCCGTTCCCGCCGTTCCGCTGTACCCGTCATTACCCTGCGAACCACCACCACCACCACCGGCACCATTCAGCGTGAAGGTGATCGTGTTGTAGTTGGGGACGACAAAAGAAAATGATCCGGCCGTCGAGAACGTCTGCGTTCCGGGGCTTACTGCCCCAGCACCCAGCAATGCGGCGTTGGAGATACCCGGCAGCATATCAACGAACTCCGCTGAGGCAGCTTACAACGATGCTGAGGGGAGACGTCTGGTAAACCGAATATGTCAGGATATTCAATCGTCCAGACGTCGTATCCAATGCTGGCGCAACTCCTCCGGGGAATTTGTAAGCCGTGTCGTAAGTCAGTGTGCGGCCCGTTGTTCCGACTAGGGATGATGAAGTGACAAGCTGAGACGTATTCACAGTGTATGTCCCGTTGCCGCCCGAGCCCGTGCCAAAGGCAGTAATGGTTGTCCCGGCGGCTACGGTGCCCCCGGTAATTACAGTGCCAATTGTAAGCGTTGAGGACGAAGCGCCGGTAACCGTCAGGGTCGTGCCAGCGGCGGGCGTGCCAGCCGTATTGTCGATTGTGCCAGTAAATGTGGTCGTGGCAGGAGCCCCGCAGGTTACCTGTATCAAACCGCTCTGGCCGAGCTTAGGGTTTGACGGGTTCATTAACTGGCGGTTGGCCGCGATCGTGACAGAAAAATTGTAGCCCCTTGCGAAGTCGGGAGTGATCTGGGCCGCGTCAGTCAGAGGCACGACGGCAGCCGAGTCCCACGCCGAAAAAACAGGAATAATCTTGTTGCTGGTCGTGCCAGTAAATGTTGTCGTCGAGACAGTCTGCGACGCGCTTACACTGTAAGTGCTGCCAGCACTGCCCGACCCGCTCAACAAAGCGGTGATGGTCGTTCCAGCAACGAAACCAGCACCCGCCGACGAAAGCGTCATGCCAACGACAACGGTATTGGGCGCTGTAATAGACGTTACCGTCAATGTCGTGCCGCCAATGGACCCGCTGAAGGACGCCGTGAGATTGCCCGCAACATACTCGGCTGAGGTTGCTTGAGCGGACGAGGCAATCTTGGGAAGCGTCACTGCACCGTTTTGAATTTTAGGTGTCGTGACGCTGTCTGTCTGGAGCATTGCGGCGGTGATGCTGTCATTGAGCGGGATTGCCGAGACAACATTGACGTTCGTGCCGTCCGAGAAGAGGAGGGTGCGCGTGCCTTGCCCCAGAACAACCGACGTGCCGCCGCCAGAAGCCAGCGCAAATGTGACCGTAAACGCGCCAGTCGTGTTGTTGTAGATAATCCAGTTTCCGCCAACGCCAGCCGGAATTGTATAAGTGATGTTGGCCGTCAGCGTGGCCGTCCCGGTAAGAGACGTGCCAATGATGATGATCAGCTTCTGATAGTCGGCCAACACAAGGGCTTGTGTTCCAGACAATCCAGTCGGGTTTTTAATGACAAAGCCGCCAAAGGCCGCGTCGATCACGTCCCAGTTTGTGTTGATCGGCCCAGACCAGCCCGTCGGTTCTGAGGCATATTCGTTATAGACAGGCTTTGTAATGCTTTTATTGGTTGTTGGCGTAGCCATCAGCCGCTCCTCAGATTTGCTTGTTGGCGATCTCAAGAGCGTGGGCGACAGTGTCGTCGCTCTCGTTCAGGAGAGGCTCGGTGACTTGCGTGACTTGCTTCTTGGCGGCCTTCGACAGCGCCATCAGGTTAACAGCGCCGCCAGACGCGCGGCCCGTGCGGTCGCCGGGGCCGTAGATCGTCAGCGGACCCATTGTCTGGACGGGCTGCTTTGCGCCCGTGAGGACCGTGTTCGCAATGGCCTCAGACAGACTGCGCGCGGCCTCCGGCGTGTCCTTGCGGGGTGCCGCACGGAGTAACTCACGGGCCAGAGTTGGGTTCAGGAGCGCGTCGGTGATGAGGTCATCGACCTTCTGCATGCCAGCCGCACGCATGCTGCCAATGATATTGGCTCCGACAAGCGTGCCAAACGCAGCCACACCAGCCACAGGGCCAGCAGCGGCACTAGTAGCGCCACCGCCGATAATTGGGGCCAAAAGAGTTCCAGCGCCGCGCACGAGGCCGTCCCAATAGGACTTGCCTTTCGCGATCGTCGGCGTGATGTCCTGAGCAGTCGTCGAGCGGCCCGGAAGCGCACTGCCGGTCGTCGAACGCGCGCTGCGGTTCAAGTCGTCGGCCAGCGCCTGCATGGCATTGACCTGATCTTTGTCAAAGACCTGCTCAAGCGTCCTGCGATTGTCGCGAACAAATTTCTGGAAGCTGGCGGAGTTGATCAGATTGGCATCAGACGTCCCAGCCTCTGCGGTCGAGATGAAACGCTGGCGGATGTGGTCCGCCACGGCGCGCTGAAGTCCAGCAGCCGCGTCAGGACTTGCTGCTGCAGCTTCTGCCAAATTGCGCATAGTGCGCTGCGCATTTGGCTGGCGGAAGATGTTCCCGATTGCCTGAGAGACGGACTGGTCGTCTGCAGCACCAATAAGCTTGCTGACTTCACTCTTCTGCGCGGTCTCGATGGTGGCGCGCGAGCGGGCAGCAATATCGATTGCCGCCTCAGACATCTTCACGGCTGACGAAAGCTTGTCGGCGACGTCGGGGAAGGCGCGGAGCGCGCTGTCGTGCTTGTCCACCCAAGCGTCAAACTTCTTAGGATCCACAAGTCCGGTCTTGGGATCTCTGGTCTCATTGAAGGCGCGGGAGACAATATAGTCGTTCATTGTGTCCATGGCGCGCTTGTCGTCGCCAACGGCCTTCATGAAGCCCTGAGCCGTCTCGAAGCCGGTGTCGCCAGCGCGGAAGAACTTCGGGCCTACCTGCGCGTCAAATGCAAGCTTGTACTGGCCACGGCTTTGGCCGGGGCGGAGCGCCTCGCCAACAGGCCCCTGACGGAATGTTTCAATATATTCCTTGTTTGCGGCCTTCGCGTCCTCAAGGCTTTTGATCGCTTCAGGCGTCAAGTTCGGCTCAAGCGTGCCTTCAGTCACCGTCTTGCCAGCAAGAGCAGTGTCCGCTTCATACTTGATCTGATTTTCGACAGCGTCATCAATTGCATTGGCGACGCTGTTCTTCATCTGAACAAGCTGGCGATAGGTGTTTGTCTCGCCGTTTGTGCGAAGTTCCGCGCGCATGGCGTCGCCTATGCGTGTGTCGAGGGCACGCATGCTTGCAAACGGGATGACGTCGCCAATGCCCCGAGCGGCATTTACGATCGCGGCCACTTCACCTTCGAGAGGCCGTGCCAGATCTGCGCCAGCCTCTGCCGCAATGCGGTCAGCAGCCCCACGCACGTCGCGAGAAACGATGTTAAGTGTGCCTTGAGGGTCAATTGCCGAATAAAGTTCACGGCGTTCTTTATTGGCTGCATCTTTCGCCTCCTGCGTGAATTGACGAAGAAGACGTCCGTATTCTTCGGGTGTGCCTTCGCCGCCCATGCGCTCAATAGCGTCACGGGCACGCTGCTCTGCACGCTGAATGATTTCATTCTCACGGGCCTCGATCGCGTCCAGACCTTGGCGGAAAAATTTAGGAACTTCTAATGGCGAGCCGGTCGGGGCTACGCCTTCGAGGGCCTCCTGCCGAGCCGTAGCCTGCTCGCCGCGACGTTCAAGAAATTTCTCGGGCGTGCGTGTCTCGGCCTGACGCTGCATTTGGCCCGTGGCGGTGTCGCCAGTCAGCTCGAATGTTGTCGGCCTAGATCCGGGGACCAGCTCTTGCTGCTCGTTCTCAATGATGTCGAGCATGCGATTGCGGCTGCCAACGCCTTCGGCGAACTGCTGCGCTGCCGCCTTTTTAGGGTCGAAGATTGGCTGCAGATACTCAAAGGCGGCACGTCCCATCTTCGGGAATGTCTTTGCGCCCTCGACGCCGAGCTGCGTCAATCCTGCGCCAGTAATACCGCCCGCCATACCGGCGAGGGTCTTAAAGCGTTCAGGCACCATCTCCATTGCCAATTCAGCGCCAGCACCGCCGCCGACGTTGGTGGCAATGTTAGCGCCAGTCGCGGCAAGAGAACCCGGCCTGCTTGCGCCAAAGACTTTCTCAGCAGTTTCACGGGCCGTGATGCCCGCAGGGGCCTTCGGGATTGCGCCCATGACGCGGCTCGCAGTCGCCTCAAGACCGGCCTGCGGAAGGAGCGCATAGCCAGCGGCCTCGCCGCCTGCGCGAACAACCTTCTCCGTGAGATTGCGGGCCGGATACTTGTCCGGCTCGATGCCAATCTTTGCCGCCTGCTCGCGGAGAAAGTCTTCGCCCATGAAAGGCTTTTCAGAAACAGGGAGGCCAACCTTCCTGAAGCCCCAGTTGACGATGTCAACGGGCATGCCAATCAGCTTCATCGCGGCCGCATTGAAGCCGGACGGAAATTGAATGGCGGTATACATTGAACCGCCGACTTCTTGAGATCCTTGAGGAAATGTTTGGCTCAGTTCTGCAGACGTTGTTGGTGCAACAGTTTTTTTATCTGCCGCTGCCGGAGCAGAGCCGCCGAAGAGGCTTTCAATCTCTTGCTGGCTCATATCACTGCCTCATCGACGGAATGGAGTAGAGCTGCTGCTTCGGTATCGGAACAACGACACGATCCGGCGGAGCATCTGAGCCACCATACTGGAATGTGTCGCCAGCCTTCAAGCCGCGCTTCTCAAAGAATGTACGCTGCTCACCCGCAAGGTTAGGTGGGACAACGTAGATTGCGCCCGGCGTCCACTCTTCGGCCTTCGGCAACGGCATGCCAGCGAAGTTGCCCATCTGACGTTCTGCTGCGCGCAGGAACACATCATTCGGGTTAGCCTTCGACCAGACGGCATAATATGCCGACGGGCTGCGCCAGCCTTCTTCTTGTGACGCGCGCTGCCAAGCCTGCATAAATGCGTCAGCGCGATTGAGCGACGCAAGTCCCTCTTTAACCATCTGGAAATTGACCCTCGGCAGCTTGTTTGGCTCGGGCGTGCCCTTGTCTTGCAGCGTCATGAACTCCGACTGAGCGAAGCGAGGCGTCGCCGCCTTCAGATCTGCAAGGACAAGGTTCGGGCCAATCTTCTCAACCCATTGGATGCCTTCTGGGTCACCGATTGCAATCTTTTGAGCAATGTCAGGCAACCCGAATGTCTGAGCAATTGCAGCCCACCCGCCGCGTATACCTGCGGTGCTACCGCTCTCGAAGAGCTTGAATGCACTGACCAGAGCAGCGTAACGCTCGCGCGCCTTGCTGACGTCCGGGGCTTTCTCCAAAAAGTCCTTCATGAACTGTTGGTCGATCGCCATTTGGTCTTCGGCCTCTTTAGGCATGCTCGTTATCCTTGCCCCTTCGGGCAAGTTTGGAACGAGGCGTCCGCCATTTGCTGGTGCAATCGGACGTGCCAGAACAAGCTGGCCTGTCTTTTCATCGACCGTTGCAACCCTCGGAGCATTCCTCTGCTCTTCTGTCGGCTCAGGTGCCGTCGGACGCGGGAGCCTTTGGCCGGGCGGCATTTGAACCTTTGCGCCCGTGAGAGGGTCGTACTCTTCAGTATATTCGCGCTCGACGTCTTTGGCCGTGCGGGCCTCTGCTGCCTTGACGTCAAGTGCAATGGCGTCGTCGATCGACTTCTGCGCGGCGGTCATCTTCTCGTCGCGCTCCTTGCGCAGGCGCTCCGCCTGACCAAGGAAGTTTGTTGCCTGACCCTGATAAACGCGGCCCTGCTCAGGATTACGTTCGCTCGCAATCGCGGCAAGGCGATTTGCCTCTGCGGCGTCTTCCTCAAGTTTCTTAATCGTTTGATCAAGGGAATTGACCTGCGGGAGCAGGACACGAGGATTGCGAGACGGGTCCGTGTTCCTCCAAAGAGCGTCATTCTCAAGAGCGCGCTGGCGCATCTCAAGGACGGACTGCGGCCTTGTCCCTTCGCTGGGTACTGCAGGAGTTGCAGTAGCAGCAGGAGGCTCGCGGCGCTCTTCTTCTGCAACGACGGGAGCGGTAGCAGGAGGCGTAACAGCGGCAGGACGTGCGGCGGGCTCACGCTGAGGCGCTGGCTGCTCTACGACCGTGCGGGCAGTTGTGACGGCAGCAGGCTCTTCTCTTTTAGGGGCGGCGGCAGATGTCGCCGCAGGCGCAGCGGGAAGTGCTGTCGAAGAAACGCCAGCGCCACCGAGGAACGACCTCATGCGGCTCTGATATTCGTCCTGAGTAAGCATTGCGCCGTCGCGCGTATCTTCCCAGACCCACTGACCCTTCGTGTTAAGGGTCGGGCCTTTGAAAACGCTCTTGGCAATATCAAAACGCTGCTTGAGCTGGTCGGCAGTCTGCTTCTGCAGGCTGGTGTAGGCGCTTGTGCCACCGACGAGGCCCTCGCCGATTGCACCGAAAAGCGTCGGGTTGCGAGACGCGAGCATGGAACCAAGGCCAGCAATTGCCGGAACCCAGAACGTCTCGTCCTTTTCTTTGAACAGGCTGCCAAGTCCGCTCGCAGCTTTGCCAATCCCGCTGGCCGCATCACCGACCACGTCAGGAATTGAGAACGAACGGCGGGGAGCCTCTTCTGTGCGGGGCTTGGCCGGGATCTCGCGCGGCGGAACGGGCGCAGGCGGCTCGGTGCGTGCCGGAGGAGCTTCGCGCACGATCGGGCGACCGTTCTCGTCCACGTCTGCAACAGGGCCAGCCTGCTGGAAACGCTGACGGGGGGCGAGGCCAGCGGCATCGTCTGTTGCCATCGCATAGTCCACCATCTTCACGCCGCCGAGACCCTTCACGGCCTCGGGGTGATACTTCTCAACGTCCTGAGCCATGAGGCCCATGCGCGTCCTGTCGTCGCCGTCATACTTGAAGCGATAGACGGGCTGGCCGTCATTCAGGCGACCAACGCGCTCGACGTCGTGCTTCATGCGGCGGTCAGACAGGAGCGCAAGGAATGGAAGAATAGACGAAACGGCACTACCAGCAGTACCCGCAATAGAGCCGAGCGTGCCAAGCAAGCCACTAGCACCAGCGGCACCAGCCGCACCAGCGGCACCAGCGCCTGCAGCACCGGCAGCACCTGCACCAGCGGCACCAGCACCTGCGCCTGCAGCGCCAGCGCCAGCCGCACCTGCGCCGCCAAGCTTGCCAAACATTCCCATCAAGTTCTTACCGGCGGAGGCAAGGCCGACGGCCTTCGACGCATCCTGCAAGCCACTGGACTGCTGAGGCATGTCCATCTTGCCGGGCGTTGCCATCGTGTACTTTTGAAGATCCGTGGTCAGCGCGCTGCCCAGTGCCGAGCTATTGTTCGGAGCCTGAGGCCCGCTGCCTTCGTCCTTCTCCTTTTCCTTCTCTGGGCTTCCGTACGGGCTATCTCCCAAGCCCACATAGCCTTCACCCGAAAAGGAATGGCGGCCAATCAGGCCGCCGCGAGCGGCGAGTGTTGCACCAAGAGACGGATCAAAGCTGCGCATGACCTCGGGGTCAATGCTTGCGTCAGAAACGCGCTGGACAGTTTTTTCAACAGTCGATGTGCCGCCCTGAGCCGGGGGGGTAGGAGTTTTTACGGCAGGGTCGCCCTTTGACGTGGTCGTTTCAGACGGCTTGCCACCCATCCACTCGGGGCGGTTCTTGTAAAGCTCGTAGCCCTTTGTCGTCAGGTTCGCGATCTGATTGGCCTGCTCGACGCCGCTCCTCTGCTGCGGGAACTTCAGTTCCGGGCCACGGGCCAATTGGAACTGGCCGAGCGGCGTGAGGGCACCATACGGGCCGCCCGAGCCGAGGCCGGGCTTCTTGTCGGAGCCGTAGAAGGCCAGAGCCGGGTTCACATAGCCAGCCTCGGCATAGCCGCCGCGAGAGAACGCGCCGGGGCCAGACACGAGGCCGCCCTGCGAGGAGAGGCCCTTGTTGTAGTCAGAAAGGAAGTCTTCAAGAGCATTTTTCTTGTAGTCAAAGTACTCTTGGCCTGACTGAGATTTCTTAAGGTCGGCACCCTTCAGGGTGGCAAGCTCTGCCTCAGCCGCAGCCTTGGACCCAAGCGAAAAGCCTGTCGCCTTCGGGGCAAGAAGGCCCTGAGCAGCAGGATTAATCGCGCCGGGCTGGATCGGGGTGTCAGCGCCGCCAGCCATCTTGGGGAAATTAATGGCTCCAAGGCCAGCCTGAATGGGGCTAACCATAGCGCCCGGAGCCATCATGGGGCTCAGGCCCTGCATGGGCTTCAGCATGGCGCTCGGGGCATTGATGTTATAGGCGGCCATGCCGTTTTCAGCGCCGCCGTCTGCCTTACGATCGCGAACGGCGTCGTCCGTGGCGTCACGGTAATCGACGGTGAGATAGCCGTCGCGCTTGCCGACAGCGTCGGGGTGATCCTGCGCCACTTCCTGCGCGAGCAGGCCGATCTGCGTGCGGGGGTCGCCCTTGTAATTGTAGCGATAGATGTTCTGGCCGTCGTTCGTCTCGCCGACCTTCTCGATGTTTTCCTTGAGACGCTCGTCGGAGAAGAAGCCGCCGCCGCCAACCATAGTCCCAGATGTGGTGTTGCCCGACAGGGAGCCGGTGCCCATCGCGATATTCGCGAGGAACTGCGCAATCTGGAACGGATAGGCCTGCTGCTGCTGAAACTGATTGTAAAGGGCCTGCAAGCCAGCCTGATTGGTCTGCTGCTGGGTCTGACCGGCGGCGAGCTGGGCCTGAGCACCGGCAAGGCCAGCCTGCTGATAGCCGGTCCCGAGCTGACCAAACTGAGCGCCAGCCTGAAGGGCGCGATTGGCATTTGCCTGCTCTGCGGCAAGGCCAACGCCTTGCTGCTGCTGGGCGGCACTGAGGGAGTCGGTGAAGGCCTTCTGGTAAATTGGGGCCATGGCCTGAGCCGTAGCCATATTTTGCTGACGGGCCAAGTTGGCTGCCACGAGGCCGGAACGGTCGCCGCCAAAAGACTTGGCCGTCTGCGGGTTCACGAGGTTGGAACGCTCCATGCCCTGCTGCTGCTGGAGGGCCTGCATCGTCGTATCCGCAACGGCCTGCGTGTACGGATTGTAAAACTGGTTGATGTTCAGGGCCTGCGGATTAACATTCTGGGCACCTGCAGCCGTCAACCCGGCGGCGTTCTGGTAGAACGGCTGCGCGGCTCCGGCCATCATATTCGTGTTCTGAATACCGGCCTGTTGTGTGGCGTTCAGGGGCGCAACGAATGCATTCGGATCGTTGCTGTAAGCCTGAAATGGCTGCTGGGCAACGTTTTCTGCCCTCGCATTGACGGCATTGTACCGCGCCATAACCTCTGGCGGGATTTCCATCTTTTGCGTGGTTTGTGTTGTGCCCTTGCCGCCACCCATAGCCTTACCTCAATCTTTATTCGGCGGCTTGTTTCCAAGCCCCGGTGCGGGTTCCGTAGAGGAAATAGGCTCCTGACGGCTCACCAAAAATGCGCTCATACATGCGGATTTTGCCCTTCGTTCTATTGCTAGAGAGCACTCCGATCGTGAGCGGCAAATCCAGTTCATCAGCAACCTTCTTGCTAAAGTCACACAATTTCCGAGCACGACCCCCCTTCGCAGATCGGAAATCCGGGTGAATAAAGACGGCACGTTCCTCAAGGATCTCTTGATCACTATACCAGATGTTGCAGATCCTCAAAAGGATAGCGCCCTGCGGTTTTTCTCCGGGCACGCCAACAAGCCCAACAATGCCCTTTTCACGGTTCAGGGCGGGCCAGATTTCAGCAAGGAGCCGGGTCGGGTTCGGCTCGACAAAACCATTTTCGTCGCAAGCCTGCATCGCAAGGTCCATGATGTCGTGGACGTCTTCGGGATTACCGACCCAAACTTTCAATTCTGGCTGCATGTTAAGACCCCTCAGTCTTTCTTCGGCCCCGGAAGTTTCTGGAGCGTTTTAATAAGTTCGGCGCGTGTGGCCTTCACCCAATGATCAAGTGCACGGTGGCCGACGTCGAGATCTCCGCCGCCAGCCCAAATCACCTCATCAGGAGACAGCACATATTCGCCACCGGCCGCAACGATCGGGACCGGATTACCCACATGGCCGCCGGTCGCAAGGGCGGTTGGGGGAGCGTTTTTGAACATCAACTTGACGGCACGGAAGCCAGCCATCGTATTGCCTTCGCCAAGCGAGGAGACAATGTCGGCCGGAAGCACATAAGCGCCAGACGGGACGTGCATGGGCAGGTGATCTGTGCGGCCAGCCACCGGGCTGTGGATCGGCCCCATGTGGAGCTTGCTCACCTGCTGCGGCATTTCTGACTTCTTCAACATGCCGCCACCGGCCTTTGCCTTGCGGGCCGTGTCGAGCGCGATCGCAACTGCTTGCTTCTGCGGGCGGCCAGTCTCGACCAGCTCACTAATGTTAGAGCTGATCGTCTTCTGCGAGGAACCTTTCTTCAGGGGCATGGTGTCCTCACGGGTTCGGAGTGTAAGAGACGGCGCATGTAGTTGATGCGTCTGTATCAATCACAATGCCATTCGTATAGGCAAGGTTGACTGTGTAATATGTAACCCAGCCAGTTGTATTGGACGGCAAGCTTTGAAAAATAAGATTGGTTGCCGCGATGCCGCCAGTCGTGGCGCTATCATAAACCCTAATTTGACTGCTGCCAGAATGGGTTGGAATAGAGACCGCGAACAAACGACCATCACCAGCAACAATAAGCTGCGTTGTGCTGGCCGCAACTGTGGGCGACATAAACGACGGAAGAGACAGAGCCGTATTGATCGCAATCTGCTCTATCGCAGTCTGAATGCCCTTCAAAATAGCATTCAATCCGTTGATCGCAACAACGCCGTTTTTTTGAGTAGTTAGGATGTCATCAAGTGACGCGGGCATCAGTATTTCCCATCCTGCTGAATGCGGTAGCGCATATTACCAATACGCCAGAACGACCCAATGTCTTGGCTCTCTATCTTGACCGACACTAGGCGGCCACGGAAGCGAGGCGTGACGTAGGTTGTCGCCTGCGTGAGGCTGTAGGGGCCATATGCAGACGGGGTCTGTCCGGGATAGTCAGTCACATAGAAGGTGAGCTTGACGGTGGCATTTTGCGACCCGCCAAAATATCCCCACTTCATGTCGGGCCAGAGCTGGTCGATAAACATTTTTACGTCTGCTTCCGTCAGAACAAAATAACCTGTCTGGAAGCTTGCCTCGATCGGCACGGGCTCATTACTCGCGTTGATACCGTCGGGCGACGTCTCGTGCTGAATGATAAAGTTGTTTGTGCCGCCGGGCAGGATACCAGCGCCAATCGGCGGCCCAAGTACACTTTCATTGATCCACGCCGTGCGAGACAGGGTGCCGTAGTCCCACTGGTTCAGCCCAATGTTGTATTTCGCATAGGCGTTAATCTCGCCGCCATTGCTCATGGTCGGATAAAACCATGAAATCTCGTTGAAGCGCGAGTTTGGGGCAATGCGTATTTTGTCGAGATTATTCCTGTCGAGGTCTTGGAAGATCACGTCCCAGATGGGGCACATGATTGGCTCGACGCCCTGACCGGCAAATCTGAAGAATTGGCTCTGGCCCATCCAGTAGACGACGCCGCCCATCGACCCCGCAGCCTTGCGGCCAATGAGGCCACAGCCAGTGCCAAGTTCGTTGAACTGATAGACGTAGGGCTGGCCGACGTATTGCATGGCCCAGAACCCAAGGTCAGTCCAAATCAGGCCCTGCTGCGGGCCTTGAATGCACTGAAGGATGCGTGAGCCTTTTGGGATGCGATACGAGCCAGCCTGATTGGTAATTTGGCCAATCCAAGAATTGTAATTTTCGACGTCGCACCAACGAATGAGCAGCGGGTCTTCAATGCCATTAAATGTGGATCCCCACGCAACAATCTGACGCTGCGGCATGGCAACAAACGCGCCCTCATTTACGATCGGGGCCTGCGGAATAAGCGTTGCGACAGGGTTATTGGTTGTCGGAGACCACTCGTAAATGCCGCCACCGAAGGGGCAAGCAATAAGTGTCTCGCCCCAATTGTCGAGTGTCCAGTCGGCAATTCCCGTTATTGGTGTGCCAGTACCGGCTGCCGGAGGAATGCCAGACCCATAGCCGCCAGCACCATACCCGCCGACGCCATAGCCCGAATTAGCATTCAGCGGGCCAATGCCATTGTAGTAAACAAAACGGGCATTGCCGCCGTTTTCCTTTGCCACACTGACAAAAATTGTCCCTGCGACTGTTTGCGCACCAGTCGTGGCATTGGCATATGAGACGCTTCCAGCAGAGGATGCTGTGACGGTGAATGTTCCGTTATATCCAGCGGGAGTGATGCCAGCGACGATGATCGTGCTGCCAACTGGGATAGTGTATCCCGTGGAGTAGGTTAGAGTTGCAGTGGTGCCGTCACCGCTCGCGCTTGCCGAAGGTGTTGCAGCAGCTGACGTTCCCGCCGTAAAATTAAAAACACTAGATGAGGTAATGGACGTGACAATATAGTTCCCTGAAAGAACAACATTGCCAATTGTTGTCTCAACAAGAATTGGAAACGTGCTGCCCAACGAAAGGCCGTGGTCGGCAAGCGTCACAGCGACAGAAGCAGAATTAAGTGTCGTAGCAAAAGAGGCGACAGACCCGCCGTTGGTGACGTCTGATGTTGCATTAACCGGAAGCCCTTCGGCGTCTCTTGCAACAATTTGAAATTGGCTGGAGCTGACTGGCGTGACAGGGTAGACGCCAAAAAGCACAAGGCCGCCAACACTGACTTGTGTTTGAATGTCCACTGCATCGTAAACATCCAAGCTACTACCAGCGGCCGTGACAGTGACGATCGAGCTTGGCGTCGGAGTAAAAACGGTCGAGAAGGCAACGGCGGGGTTGGCTGTAGTTGTTTGAGGTGTAATGTCTTTGAGGCCGCCCCCGGTGATGACGTTCAGCGCAGCCTCGGCCCCAATGCCAAGCCACGCCTGCCCGTTAATGTCCTCCCACGCGAGAAGGCAACGGACCACGCTGTTGATCGGGTTCGTAAAGAATTGCGTCCAGCCGCCAAGCTTCTGAACGAGGCCGAGGTTGTTCCGATCGGGAACAAAGCGAATGAGTTCTGAAAACGAGATCGCCGCCTCATTGAGGGTCGGCGTCTTGTTTTGATCAACACCAGCGATAAGCTTGAGGGCCTGATGCGGCATGTTTTAGCCCCGCGTCGGTGTGGCGGCCGTCGATGGCGACTGCGAGGACCACGCCGCAGCCTCGAATTTCTTGCGGTTCTCTTCCATCATGGCCGACTTGAGGAGCGCCTGATACTGGCTCTCGTATGTCATAGCCATTTGCGGGTCGTCATTGGCGCGGCCGAAGTTGCGCTGGTAGGCGCTGATGTAAATCATCGACGCCATGATGAAGATTTCCGGCAAATACAAGCTGATGAATGTCGTTGTGTTTGCGGCAGACAAACTATTAGGGCGGAAAGTTGCGACGATTTCGCAGGTGTAGTTCAGCGCCGGGAAAGGCCCGACGAGGAAGGTAAAGTCACCGAATGGCGCAAAATACTTGGGCTCGCCCCAATTGGCCGATAGGGCGGAGCCGTACACCTGATCCAAGAACTCTTTGGTTGTTGGCAGGAGCGGAACACGGGTTCCAGCGTTCGGGTCGGTAGTCCCAGAGGGCGTAATCAGATTGATTTGCTCAGGGACGACAAAAGTACCAGCCGGAACCACGATCTGCCTATTGCCAGCCGAAAGGCCATACGCCGTCGTGGAAACGGACGTAAACAGAAAGTCCAAATCCCTGTAGATGCGGTTTTCCGCATAAGTGATCATCTGCGGGAAAAGGATTTGACTTGGGTTGTACTGCAGATTGGTTGGTTCCGCAGGATAATCAACAGGATACACAACACCGCTAACTTCCTGCCACTGCAGGACAGCCATCGTGCAAATTTGTTGCACATAGGTGTTATATGTCAAACCTGTGGTCATCTCGGAAACTCCGCCATGCCCCTGTTATACCGCGATCAGGCATTTTTTGCCATAGCCGCAGCCTTCTCTTCTACATCAGCCACGCGGCGGCCCCACCCTTTGCCAAAGGTGTCCCACGTCGGCAGACGCTTCAGAAAATCCAACCGCATTCCGCAAAGGGCATCTACCGTCTCGTCTGCCGGGCAAGCCTGAATGGCGGCGATGCTTTTAGGGCCAATAACCCCATCAGCCGGGACGCCAGCAATCTCCTGAAGATACTTGGCGGCCCTGCCCGTGCCGCTGTTCACAGCAAGATCGTAGGCTGCGTAGTCCACGCCGGATGGAAGGTCGTCACCCCTGATCTTGTCCCAGTACATTTTTTTATAGAACGGTTTAACGACTTCTGGGGTCAGAGCCCGCATTTCGGCTTCGGTGACATCACGATCAACATAAGCCTCCCAAGCGCGCTTGGTCACGCCCAAGTTTGTCATGCCGCCCGGATCTTTTGGGTGATTAACGTAGCCACCCTCGTGCTTCAGAACGGCGGCGAAAGCGTTTTCCCAGTTCTCTTTCATTTGCCATTTTCCTTTGCAGCAAGCACATCCGTCTTGGCTTTTGAGCCAGCGGACGAGCCAAAATAGTAGGCGATAACGCCGGTAAATGCGGTCTGAAGAGCGCCAAGCATCAAGAGCAAAGCTTCGTTTCCGTTCTTGGGGACACCGTACACGAACATCCAAAAGAGGATGCCAAAGAAGCCAACGGTAATGGCAGCCGCCAAAATCTTTGGCGTATGGTCGCCAGTTTGGATTTCGCGGTTGCGGGCGCTGTCACGGTCTTTTGCCGTGATCCGCTCAAGATCAATCTCAAGCTCCGCCATGCGGACCTTAAAGTCAGCATCAATCTGCTTGATGGCAGCAAGCTGATCGGGCGTGGCGCTCTGCATGGCTTTAGCAATGTCGGCCTCAGTGCCGTCTTCCGTGCCAAGAAGGACATTGGAAAGGGTCTTTGTGGCAAGACCGGCCAATGGACCACCAAGAGCCGTCGCGATAGTCGGTGCTATCTGCCCAAGCAGGGGCCCGACCGCTTTCATAATATCCATTCTATCCCCCTATGTCCGCCGGAATACACGCGCCACGAATTGCGAGATTGTATGAATACCCTCGCTTGTGAGTTTCTTTAAGGTCAACCAAAGCTCTTTGACACGTTGCATCATCTTGCATCACCATGATTGGCATGAAGTACATGACATTCGTAGTTTGAACATCAAGCATCCAAGCTATGAGGATCACCTTAGAGGTGATCATTTTCTCTGCTCTAAAAGGTAGAGTCGCTTATCAAGCTCTGCCCGCATCCGCTCCATTTCAAAACGAATAGCAGAACGAGCACCAGCGGCGTCCGCAGTCATGTCCATTAGGCTCTTCTCAATAGCAGCCATATACCGTTAACGATCCAGCGTCATCGCTGCACGAGCCAAAGCAGCATCGCGCTCAACCTTGTCAATCTTGTCGTTCAGACTCTCTCTGATCTGAGCCATGTCAATCGTAGTGCCCTGCGGCGGGATCGCTTTGTTCTCAGCGTTCACAACCACCGCAATCTTGGACTTGAGTTGAATAAGTTCGTTGCTCGCGTTGGACAGGCTGCCCATGAGGTAAACGACGCATGAGAACAGGATCGGGATACCAGCGAAGACAATCTTCTCAACCAGCGCACCCTTTGAAGAGTTCGCTGCCATCTCAAGAGCCATCTTCTCTTGCTTGTCTTCAGTGCTGCTCATAACTTGTCTGCCTTCCCATCCAGCTTGTCATAGATGCGTTGGAACATATGCTCTATGTGCTCCATGCGCTTATCTAAGTCTATTTTCATGACATATGTTTTTGGCAGTTCTGTCTCAATGTCATGTAGGTCGCGGCGAAGCTCTTTCACCGCGCCCCACATTTCACGCGCAAACCACCCACCAACGCCAGTGGCAATCATAAATGCTGCATTGATGAGTGTTTGCTGGTCCATTACTGCACCGCTTCGTCCGGGACGCGCGGGTCAATTTTCGGTTGAACGCCCTGAGCCGCAGTAGCCTGAAGCTCTGCGACAGCCTTCTCGCCCTGCGCCTTAATGGCGGCAATGACATCCGCCACTTCCGCATAAGGGCGGGCGGCAAGCGCATTCAGGATGATGTTGCACTGATTGACCGTCAAGGTCAGTGTGATCTGCGTGTTTTCCATTTTACTTCCCCTCTAATACGGCCACGCGGGCCTTGAGATCGTCGTTCTGAACTTTGAGTTCTTGGATGGCAGAGACAAGGCAAGCCTCTGTCTTTGACCAACCGCTCACTAAAAGCATTCCGTTTGCATCTTCCCCAACACAGTCTGGATAAACTTCCTGCATCTCTTGCGCGATGAAACCAATTTGATGGCCCGTTCCGTCTTTATAATCAAACTCAGACGGCTTCAGAGCGCAAATTTTTTCCAACTGGGAAGGCAGAAGTGCAATGTTTTCTTTCAGTCGCGCATCAGACGAGCTTGTAAACGCGGCTTGGTTTGCGCCATTTGCAGTGATCAGACCTGATGCCGCAGCATTGTTGTTGATGAAGAATTTCACAAACACCTGAGAGGTGGTTGTGTTGTTATCAAACTTTGAGACCCCAAGAGCGTCCGCCGCCAAACTTGAAGCAGCATTTACCATAAAAAATCCAGCGCGGCCTGTGGTGCTAGAGGTAAATGAAGTAACAACGCCATTGTTGCTCGTCGTCCCCACCAACAAATTGCCGCTGGTGTCAATGCGGGCGCGCTCTGTCCCGTTTGAATAAAATATATGTTGGCCGTTTGCATTAAAAGCTTCGTAGTAGGTTGCACCACCAGTTGCTTCGCCATCGTTGGAGATGTTGAAAACAACATTCCCAGCCTTTCTCATGCTTAATGCTGCGCGAGTTGATGTGCCTGTCTGTGTCTGATTGATAACCAAATACGCATCAGAATTGTTGTTTTCCAAGCGGGCCGTTTCAAGGGACGAAGTTCCCAAAACAGAAAAGGTTGCCGCCGGGGAGGTCAGGCCAATACCAACACGGCCTGTGCTTGTAATGCGAATTATTTCCGCACCGCCCTCAGAAAATGCAATCGTGTCAGCCGCAGGAAAGAACATGCCGGTGTTTGCGTCCGTGCCGCGAATGGCAGGAGTTGCAGCCGAGCCATCAACGTCAGAAAGGCCGTTGGAGCCACTTAAAACGAGGGTCATTGTGTTTCTCCTTTAGCCCTTCACGATATTCACAAACCTACTGTTCGGCTCAAGAGCGATAAGCTCATGCGCTTGGCCCGGCTTCCAATCTAACACATCACCAGCTTTGGCAACCATTTCCCAACCATCGCCGTGGACCCTGAAAGACCCACGGGCGACAACGGTGATGTGGACGTCTTTTTCGCCATGTGTGTGCATGGGAAGAATGTCTCCAACGTCAGGCGCGTCGTATATGGTTCCAGACAGCTTGCCAAAGCTGAGTGGTTTGTTTTCCAAAGTCATGCGACTGTCGGCGGTTCATTGACGGGCGCGTCTGTCGATGGCTCTGGCACAGGATACGTCCCCGGATACTCATCAATGATGATCCAGTCCGGGCCACGGAAGTACGCAAACTTGCCTTGCGGAATGGTCGGCGGCTGCACAGTTGTCCACCCCATAGGGCAGCCTTGCGTGTCTGCGATTTGCCTGTTCACACCTTCATAAACAGAGAAGGCGTTGTATTGATAGATTACATACATCGCGAGCCTCACGTTTTGATGTGGTAGAACACGCCCGCCGATACATTGGTCGTCAGGTTCGGGACAAGGAATTGGGTTGAGGTTGTGTACGGGATTGGATTGTAGATAGTCCCGCTGGCATTATAAAGACGTGTGCCATCCGAAACCACTACATTCATGATTGTAGAGCCTACTACTGGACCGTAAGAAGCAGCTTTAGGAACTTGGAACCAGCTTGAAAGGTTCGTGCTGTAGCATCCCAACAGATAATAGCTGCTGTCAGCAGTATTATAGGCAACACGGTTTCTAATTCCTGCGCTTGCTGCTGCAAACGGCGATGCAAGCCTATTCCCGGTGGAAAAATCTAGCGTCCAAGTTATTCCATCTGTGCTGCTCGCCACGTTGCAGTTCTGATCTACTGCGACAAAGCGACTATTCACGAAATTTACAGAGATGATCGGGACAGAGGTCGCAAACCCAGATGGAAGTGTGCGGCTTGTCCACGAGGTTCCATCAGTTGATGTTGAAATGCGACCGGCAGACCCGCTGACGCCAACAGCAACAAAGAGACTAGCTCCAAATGTTACGTCATAAGTATTGAAACCGATTGCGCCGCCAGCCGTCCAGTTCAAACCTTGATTGGTGCTGTATGAGTTGCTGGCAACATTCTGACCAACCGCAACAAGGCGGCTACCGCTCCACGCAATCCCGCTGACTGTGTAGTTGATGTTGGTCGTAACTCGCGTCCAAGATGTAGCATTGGTGCTATAAAAAATACCAGCCGACCCGCTACAGTCTATGCAGTGTCCAGCGACATAATAAGTTCCGGTCCAGACAATGTTGCCGCCAAGCGGAGAAGTTGTTGAACTCCATGTTGCTCCAGAGTCTGCGGAAAAATATGAAGCTGTTGCTGAATTGTCCCGCAGAAGAAATACCCTAGAATTGGCGAAACCAGTGCCGTCTCCAATTTGCAGGGTACTAGCGTAATTATTTGTATAGACGTTGGAGCGGATGTTCCCGAGCACCGCTGCAAGTGCGGTGTAAGAAGCATCGTTGTAGGTGCTGCCGTCACAAGCGAGGAACCCGCTGGGCGGGCTAGACGAGCCGTAGCCAATGATCGTGCCAGTTGCAGTTCCAGAAGGCGTTGTCCATGTAGGCGCAGCCCCGGATCCACCAGATGTCAGAACCTGACCGGACGTCCCGTAGTTTGCGCCTTGAATGCCAAGCTCGCCCGCAGAACCGATGCGGAAGTCTTCTGTGCCAGCGGTTGCAAAAGCAATCGTGTCAGCCGCAGGGAAGAACATGCCGGTGTTCGCGTCCGTGCCGCGAATGGCAGGAGTTGCAGCCGAGCCGTCAACGTCAGACAGGCCCGTGGTGCCATTGAGGATCAGGCTCATTTATCTTCTCCTTCAGGCGGCAGCGGCGCATTGCCTTCAGCAAGCCACTCCAGATATTTCTGGTAGTCGGTGTTGGCGGGGTCAAATGGGATGAAGGCATTGTCAGCGAGGCGCTTGATGCACAATGTCTCATTACTCGCCTTGTCGGTGACTAGCTGATACATGGATCAAAGCTCCGCGCTTGCCGTGAAGTGACATTCATATTCATCGGTCGTTCCACCAGTGCCGTTCGGACCAAAGGTCCCGCACGTTGCTGTATTGCGAAACAATGCAGAGTTGACGTCCGATTGTGGTGAGGCCCGCTTCCTGATTTTCCCGGACGCCCCAGTGTTAGGGCTGTATGTCGTCACGGTTGGCGACGTCCTCATCGTGACCGGATAGACGGTCGGGAAAAATGGTGAGTTTGAATTAGCTGTTGTACCAACTTGCAGCAGCGGCCCTGTGGCATCACCTGTTGCAGTTCCGACCGCCGTCCCCGGATTGTAGGACGAGATGAAATACCTCTGACACAGCATAAATTCGGTCCCGTACTGGCGGCGCTCAAACGGAGTTGCGACCGTGCCAACTTCAAGCTGGACGCCGGTGATGTAGAAGGTTGCGCCGTTGGTTCCGACTACAGAAGTTGCGCCTGTGGGAGCAAAATACTGACCAGCCGTCCAAGCTCCAGCAGTCGTGCTGAATGTTGAGCCAACGCCAAGACCAAAACGGAGGTACATGCCAACGCCATTCGTCGTAAGCCAAGTCCCTGACGTATCACCAGCAATTGTTACTGATTTCTGCTCCCAAGTGTTTGCAGCAGAAATCGTATAGCTGAACGGATAAGCCCTGTTCTGGGCGTTGTTCTGAATGGCCCCGCCAAATGTCCCCGTAAGAGACGAATTTACCCAAAATGAAATCGTTACTGTTTTAGCGGAAGCTGTTCCCCACCCGAAGTCGGCCATGTTGTAGCCTTCAACAGGCTGGTTAAACATGAAGTAACCGCCGGACGGAACGGAATAAGCAGACAATGAAGTTATCAGAGTTGAATAGCTAAACCCCGTTGGAGCAGTTGAAGACTGCTGGAGGCTAAATTTAGATGCGGCGCTCAATGAAACTTGCCAACGGTCCAAGGTATAAACACCGTCACCTGTCGGCGTAACACTAGCCCCCGCATTGCGCTGGTCAATGACCATCGCGCCGTTGATGATGCGGTTCCGCATGAACGACGAGGACATAGCCAGTGTGCCGCCAGCAGTCATGTTGCCAGCATTGTCCAGAACGATGTTGTTCGTCGCGCTGGTCGGGTGGACGAGGTTGATGGCCTTTAAGGTGCTCATTGGGTTACCTCGTTAACAGCAGTCTCTAATTCGGGCGGCGCAGTCCACACTTGCGTGGCAGGATCGTAGCTCCAAAAAATACCGCCCTGACCCTCGTCAATATTTACAATGTAGTGCCCGGCAGGAGGCGTCCACGGGGAGCCCTCATCTAGCACAATGATATTGTCGCAGATGTTGGTATTAGAATTGATAACTGCATAAGTAGACATCATTCTCTCCTTACGCCGGGAAGACAGTGATGATTACGCGGCCCGCACCACCAGCGCCGGATGTCGTTGTCCCTCCTCCTCCGCCGCCAGCAGGCTGTGTGCCTGCCGTGCCAGTTGCGCCGCCAGTTCCTCCAGACCCACCATTAATTGATGTACCAGCGACTGTGGCCCCACTAGCGCCAGCACCCCCGCCGCCGCCGCCGCCCCAAACGCTATTTTTACCGGGAGCGCTTGTGGTGTACCCACCACCGCCACCATGAAACATAGCAGCGCCATCACTCTGGATAGTGGCATCACCAATACCCTGCTTTGCGCCACCACTGTCTGTTACAAAAAACGGCAATCCGGGAGTGAAACCGGAGGCCGCCGACAACTGCCCGCCGCCGCCGCCGCCGTTTCCCGCTTGGATTCCTCCAGCCCCTCCATAGACTGTAAA
>Ga0315904_10003813_pt1 | contig 21927 bp, 47 predicted proteins | sample LakEriMetagenome_6_FD_203529 | JGI IMG/M metagenome (GOLD analysis project Ga0315904, IMG submission 203529) | Freshwater fungal communities from buoy surface, Lake Erie, Ohio, United States - Buoy 12 MA120 | ecosystem: Environmental > Aquatic > Freshwater > Lake | place: USA: Lake Erie, Ohio...
TGGGTGTGTCTGTTGGTAATGGTGTCGGAGTTGCCGATGGCGTGGGCGTTGGTGTTTCTGTCAACGTTGGTGTTGGAGTTGGTGTGTCGGTTGGAAGCGGCGTGGCGGTTGCTGTGGGTGATGGCGTGGGCGTTGGTGTTTCTGTCAACGTTGGTGTTGGAGTTGGTGTGTCGGTTGGAAGCGGCGTGGCGGTTGCTGTGGGTGATGGCGTGGGCGTTGGTGTTTCTGTCAACGTTGGTGTTGGAGTTGGTGTGTCGGTTGGAAGCGGCGTGGCGGTTGCTGTGGGTGATGGCGTGGGCGTTTCCGTGGGAGTTGGTGTGGGCGTTGGAGTTGGCGGATAATATGTGTGTTTAGTCGCGTCAAAATTCTGCAACACTTCACCCGATGTCAAAATAGAATCATATATGAATACTTCAGCAATATCACCAACATATTGATAACTTCCATTTGGATTAACACCACCGGCTGTAAATGCGCTGCGACCAATCCATAATTCTTGAGCATTTGTTATGCTACCCACCATTGTATCCGCTTGTGTCTTTATTTGGACGCCATTTACATACAAATATAAATTGGAATCATCTCGGGTAAACATCACATAATACCAAGACCCATTGTTGTAATTGGTAAGTGTACTGCTTATAGTTTGACTTTGACCACCAGAAAGAGCAATATCACCAATAATCGTTCCACCATTCAACCATATGCGATAATTCCAAGGCCAACCACCTGTGGTCTCTTTGGACAATATCATCTTTACACCACCCGCAGATGATCTAAACCACGCGCCAACAGAGAATGTTTCAGAACTTAAACTTTGATTGGTATCAACATATTCAACGCTACCATCAAAACTAAAATGTGTAGTATTAAAAGATGGGCCACCAATAATATCTGTACTATACCCATTAGGACTTAAATCAGTCCATACAGAACCAGAAGTAGGATAGCTTCCAGTATTTGAAGCTATAAGATATAATTGCAGACTACTGGTTACTATACTAGGCATATATCATAATAAATATAAATCCTCTATAGTATATACAAAAATTCATTAACTAAATTTTTAGCCTGTGCAAATTCTGAATTTTTACATACTGATTGAAAAAGTTTAAAAAGGTAAAACCTTATTTGACATATTCAATAAAAACCAAATCAAAGAACAACAATTGAACAAACAATTAAACACATATACAACAATTGTTCAATTATATGCACATAATACAAATTATGGTATATACAAAAATCCATCAACAAAAAATTCAAAAATTTTAAAATTTGAAAAAAGAGGATATATGGCGAAAAAGTAATATACGAAAAAACTATAAAACGTATATATGAAAAATGGATATGAAAAATTGACCACGACAATAAAACGTATATGCCCCGGTAGGGGGGTGGGGGGTTTACCCCACCTAGAAGACACCTAAACCCCCACCTAACGGGGGGGTGGGTGGGGGGTAAAGCCGCGTTTGACCCCCACTCCCCCACCCCTACCGTATGGGGGTTACCTTACTCGCCCCACCCATAGCTCGCTTTGCGAGCTTCCTTGGCGTCAATCAGAGCATCCTGCTCCTCACGCCACACCTTGTATTGCTCAACGGTGTATACCCCATACTCCGCAAGGTCAGCGGCGGTGACGGCGCTGACGCACCAAAACGTTGCACCCTCGGCAATGCACTTAGCCTCAAACTCCGCGTTCTTGGCGGCGAGATAGGCATTGAGGGCGACTTGATCGGCGGTGAGGGTGGTGTTCATCATGAGAATACTATGACCAAATTAATTTAATAATTCAAGCACAAAGTTGAAAAAAAGGCGGGGGAGCCACCACGCTCCCCCGCCATCCATGAACACCCTAACCAATTGTTTTAATGATAGTTGTAGCAGTTGATGGGCTTGCCGCACCAAGGATAAAACGTGGCACAGCTGGTATCCTTGACCTTATAGCTGTCACCATTGGCCTTGAATCGCTTCGTTACCACAGTGCCGCCAGACGAATTAATGTCTGGCTTGCTGTCCCAAGTCATTGGGCTTGTGTAATTATCAATGGTACCAAGCAGTTCCAACTTCACACTAGCCTTGGTTACTTCAACTACCTTGGCAAAATGGGCGATGCAAGCATCGTAGCCATATGTGCTGCAAAGAATATCACCCACCTTGGGTCCATTGACCACGGCATTCTTGTTGATTAATGAGGGTGCTAGTATGTTCATATTGTTGAACTATGATATTTTATTCTGAAATGTCAAGATCAGACGCTACATTAGCTTGTTCTTCCTTGATCTTTTCAGCTTCAAGCTTCTTGATCAATTTGTTGTAATCTGCTTTGTTGGCAGACTCAACAATAAATTCCTCGGGGTCAATACCGCCATTATCAAATGCAGTTTTGAATCCATCCACATCATTAGTGTAGATGATCTTGTTCTGAACATCAATGGCACATTCAAGTGAGTTGATGTCGGCCAAAACAGTAGACAAACCAAATATAACAGGCGTGGTGAACTTGATGGTGTTTTTCATAACTTGGGTAAGGTTGAACTAATTTTTATGAAAGTCAAGCAAATGAAATCATTTTTGCGTCGGCATCAATACTAGTTTCACCAAGATCCCAATTCAATTCTGGGTGAACATCATCCACGATTTCAACAATACCATTTTCATTCTTTTTGAATTCTGTGATGATATGAATGCTATCTTCAAAATTCAAACAAGTGATTTCAGCTTCATTAGGATCACCTTCTTCGTCCAATTTGAAGAACAGATCCTTTTTGCTTGAAGCATTAAGAATGCTGATGGTTCCATTGGGCCATTTGGCGATGTACAGTTTCATAATCTTTGAAATAATTTATTTTACTCCCAACGATTGCCATACTTGGCTTTGCGAGAATAACTGCCTTTGCCCTTCTTGGTCTTGTGGGTGCAGCCACCCAAATTAAGACCAGAGGTGAATTGGCTGCGAATCTTGATAGTGGTGTTCATCTTCATAGTGCTGATAACTATGATTCTTTTTTATCAAAAGTCAAGGCGCATTTTCATCTTCTTCACCAAATATCTGATCTTCAATGTCATCAATTCTCATCTTGGCAAACTCACCTACCCAAATAGCAAGAGCAGCATCACTTTCTTCTGCAATTGATGCGGCAAGAACCATTGCTACACTTTGGATGTAGGGTTCATTCAGTTCTTTTGCTCGTATTGAAAGATCAAGAAAGCATTTTTTCAATTGATCGCGATTAAATTCTTTGGTGTCCATGTTGCTCTTATTAAAGATTAAAAATTAAAGTTAGTCAAGAAAAAAGGCGGGGGAGCCACTACGCTCCCCCGCCACTATGAACACCTACCTCACCAAATTTTACTTCTTCTTTTTCTTCTTTGCGACTTTCTTTGTCGTTTTCTTGGAAGTCTTTTTGACAGCAGTCTTCTTCACCTTTTTCTTGGCAGGCTTTTCAGCAGGCTTTGGAACTTCCGTGACTTCAACCTGCTCCAGTTCAGTATCATCGTCGGGCCAAGGCTCCCAACCAAATTCATCCTGCGCAAGCTGCTTCCAAGCATCACTATCAGAGTCCTCATTGTATTCTTCGTTGGCTAACTCGCCCTTCTCATACAAATCATATCCAACGAAACCAACACCCTCTTCAAGATAAGAATGACGAATGGTCAACTTGTTGAACTTTTCAGCAATAGCAGAGATGGCACGCTGCGGTGGAGCCCAAGCACTTTCAAAACTAAAAATAATCTGTTCATTAATGCTGCTGACATCATCCACTTCAGCATCAACATCCCACTTGGTTCCCCAATTGGCAATGTTCCAATCATACCAGTTCTTGTGACCAAACTGTTCAAGATTAGATTGCTCTTGCTTTTCAAGCTCTTTTTGCTTTTCAGGATCACCGTGAAACCCAGCGGTAGTTTCAGTCAACTGTGTTGGCGTAGGATTGATCTTGGACAGCAGAGCCTTGCCATCGCCAAGCCACTCATTGAATTCGACAACATCAGCAGCTTCACCACTAACAACGATTGTGTTTGAGCACCAATTAGGCATAGGTAGATAGATTGAATGTTGTTTTAACCAATGTCAAGCCTTCTTGTTCAATTCAGCCATACGAGCATGCGCCTGTTCAGCACTATCGGCAATTTCAATTAAACCAGCAGCAATGGCGCGAAGAGCAGAAACGCTGATATCAGCATCACGCTTAAAAAAACTTACACCATTTGAATTGGTAATATCAAGCTTTTCCACTTTGACAGGACTGAACTTTCCAACAAACTGATTGTCAAAATAATTAACAAAAGCTCGTGTGGTCAGTTCACCATTAGGATGGCTGGTAATCGCAGACGACTTGATCAAGCAACTAGAGATGTTGTAGCTCATTGTGATGAAATGATGATTATTTTTTAATTAAAGTCAAGAACGGTGTGGCGAAACTCTTTTTAAACAAGTGCCATAACCTGCTCGGCGTGTTGCCTTGTCATGTGCTTTTGCTTGATCTTCTGTGAGGAGCATCAAGCTCGGCGCGGTCTTGTGGTCAAACACCAACCGACCCACCAGTCTTGGACGAGGCCCATTAAGGATGTCGTCCAAGCTGGCGGGGCCAACCATCTTACTCATCGTCGCCACCGTAGTAGCCATAGTCCTCATCAGTGCCGAATCCAGCAGAGGCGAGGGCATCGGCATCAGCCTCCGCATCACTGCGGAACTGATCGTGCTCCGTGTCGCCATCGGCGCGATAGCAGATGAAGTTGAAGATACCGTTGTCGTGGAGAATGTCCACCACACCATCAATGTCCTCGGCGTTGATGGTGAGAGTGTCCTCGTCCACGGTGTAGGGAGGAGTTGCATCCATCTCAAGGGCGGTCACGGCGATAGCAAACAGCCCAGCGTCAGCGAAGGTAATGGTGGAGTTCATGGTGAATACAGTGACAGGTTTTTATTAAAAGTAAAGAAAAAAGTTAAGAAATCGTCGCCACATTCTTTGTGCCAACAAAGTAGCACTTGAGCGTGTCGCTGTTCCAACCCGTGAACACGAACTTGCTGCCGTTGTAGGTCAGCACCTTCTTGGTCAGCTTCTTGACATCATCCCAACCATTGGGAATGTCGATGGTCAGATACTCGCGTCCATCGCGAGCAGAGTAGACAGCAGCAACTTCGTTGTTGGAGATGGTGGCAGAGTTCATGGTGCAAACACTGACAGATTTTTATTAAAAGTAAAGAAAAAAGTGAGCGTGAACTGGTATGCGCTCCCCACCGTGGAAACTTTAACCGATCTCGCAGCCCTTGAAGTAGCGGACGGCGCGATCATAGATCTCGCTCCAGTCCTTCTCCACGCTCTGCGGAATCTCCTTGCACTCAAAATGGGGGAAGGTATCAGCCCGACCAAGCGCGATGTTTAGCGCGGTGGTAGGATTGAAAGTGTCGCCCCGATTGGTAGCGCAAAGACTATAACCGAGACCGACCGTGTTGTCGCTTCGCTTCAAAGCGGCAACGACGCCGACCTTCTGCCGCCGCCGATTGCGGACATATTGGAAGATAACAGTGTTGGGAGGATTAATCATAACGGTGTTTATGTTGGTTTATGTTTTAAGTAAAGTCAAGAATTATTTTAACTGCGAGCATCTACCTCGTTAAGGATCGCCTTCTGCCAATCGCCGCCCGCCGCCTCCCACATATCAAAGAGGCTGTGGTTGATGTCAGAGGATCCAATCTCGTCAAACCCACGCTCTACCAAGAAATCCGCCGCCCACTTGCGCAGCATAGCTTGGGTGAGACCACCAAGAAGGCGATACTGACTGAAGCACTCGGTCCAAGTTTCGTTGTTCATCGTGCGTATACTCTAGCACAGATTTATAAAAAGTAAAGAAGAAAATCACAGACCCCGCAGATACTTGGGGCCGTGCCAATCAAACTTGTCCAGCACATTGGTTTCCTTCACATTGCCACGCACACCCTTGGCCACAGGAGCCTTCCAACTTCCCTTGAGAAGGTCGCCGTTGGTGTGATTGTAGAAGCAATACACCCGCTCCGCCACAAGCGGACCAGTTTTAGCTGGACGCTTCTCATAGACCGCCAACTTGGCATATTTGGGTCCAACACTGTCCACCATCACAAGCGGAGCATCGTTGTGGACAAACCCAGAACTGGTCCAATGATCATTGATGATCTTGTTCACGCCACGAATGAAATCCGTGAGCGGCATATCCAGATTCAGCTTCTCAACGATGGTGGTGTTGCTCATGATGTTGAATAGTATCGCAGAATTTTTATAAAAATCAAGAACTTTTTGATGTGCTGAAGAAATTCTTGAACAGAATGGATGAGAGTAGCATAAGCTTCCAAGCCATCCACCAACTAATTTCTTTTAGACCAAATAACTCAGGCATTGTTGCGTTCCAAAGCCAAAGCAAAGGAAGCGCAAGAACCAAAGATCCCAAAAAAATAACGCACAATGCAGTAATGAACACTGCAATTTTTTCAGCAACGTATTCGTATTTCATCGTGGGTTATTAAGACCTCATTTTTATTTAAAGTCAAGAAAATTTCACCAATCAAACATCAATGGTTTACCTTCATACCATCCAACATTTCCAACGTGAATGTCTGGATTAATAGCGGAGTGCTTCTTGAGTGCAGATTTGATTTCATTGACAGCTTTCTTTAAATTGGTTTTCTTCACAATTGGCTGAAGAACCCATCCATCACCTAAATTGATTGTGGGTACGCGCAAATAAAGCGGAGTGCGCTTATCCATAATAAACTTTGGACGCTTCACAACTGTGCCATATCTTTTATTGTAAAATGCATCCATTTTTCGATATTTGCTTTCGAATCGGATCCATCCATCGACATTGTCACCAGATTCAAAGATCTTGGGAAGTGTAGTGTAATACCACTTTTGGAAATTAGTTAACTTCATTTTCAAAAAGGATTGTCTGAACTGTTGCCATCAGTGATGGGTGCAATGTTGCATGCAGGGGCACCTACCACCTCCACAATCTTGTAGACAATCTCCTTGCGTCCACGACGAGACACAGACGGCTGTTGAATACCAACCTCTTCAATGGTACCATTTTCAATTCCATTCTGCACACGTGAGTAGATGGTAATCAGCTTCATCTTGTTCGCGTTTGCCTTTCGCAGTTCCCTCAGAGTAAATGTCTGAGGAAATGTCAGCGGCGTGTTGTACTTGATGCGTTTGGTTTTGTTCGACATAAATTTTCAGATCTTGATCATCTTGGAATTAACTTCGGACTCGAATTCAATTGCCTTGAGTTGAGCCTCACGAACCATTTCTCGAAGATAATCCCTACGACGATCATCACTTTTCATCTTAAGAAATTTGTCATCATAAGCGAGATTTTCCAATGCGCTTTGAAGGTATCCAGACAAGTAAGCGTAGTTCATAGTGCTGATATGTTGGTGTTAAATTTAAAACAAGTCAAGTAATTAACGATACTTGATTCCATAATCTTCTCCGTCATTGATGCCAGCCAACGCCAGATCGATCTGAGCATAAACATAGCTGTGGCGGTGTTCAGGATAGAAATTGAGAGCAAGAGGATAGCCACTCATCTCGAAACCGTGACCGTTCTTCGTGAGAAGGGCCAACGCCTTGTTGAAAGTTTCCTCGGTCTTGAATACCATCACGTTGCTGATGTTTCCGTATTTCATCGTGCAAGTATCTTGGATTTTAAATTAAAGAAAGTCAAGAATTATTGTGCGTGATTTGTGTGCGCACCCCACAGCAGGGGTTACCCCGCTACGACCATAGCGTCCAACTTGGATGCATCGCTCATCGCGATGACCTGCCGAGCATACTTCGGCATCTTGCGGTGGACGAAACTCATTTGCTTGTCGCTCAGGTTACCACGGCGCAGATACTGCTCCGCGAGACTAGAAAGGAACTCGGCATCACAGCCGCTGAAACCAATGCCGTTGTCGTGACTGGTGACCTTCGCCGCCTGCTCATCGGCAGTTTGGTTCTCCTGATAGATGCGGATCAGAGCCTTCAGCGCCCACACCTTGTTGGTGGCGAGTTGATTCTTGACGTACTGGACGGTGTCTTTCTTGGTGGCGTTCATCTTGGCCATACTCTGACATATTTTTAAAAAAAATCAAGAAAAATTGTAACTTTTTACCCTTTTCTCCCGTCCTCTAACACTTTAATTTCAAATAAGTTATGAATCGAATGAACTTAACTTCTTAATCTTCACCTTTTCAACTGGCTTTTTCATATCTTCTTTGTTGTACTTCAAAGAACATCTACAAGAATCATAGATGGAACATCCAAAGCATTGATCATCAAGGTAGCGATTGGGATAAGCACAAGATTCCTTGGTCATCTCGCTGATGCTTAATGGAGTTGATTCGCTCTTGAAATAATCTGGATTACCAGTCCAAGGAAATTTCAAACCATCCAAAGGAATTTCTGTGTAACCTTCTTCAGTTTTGATGCTCAAAACCTTTGGCTTGGGTTTGCGCCCACGTTTCTTGGGCGGTCCTTTGGGAACTTCAACTTTGATCTTCTTTGGACGAGGCATTTGATTTTTAAAATGATTGGTGGAGTTGTGCTTGGTTGGCTCCACGTTGATAGGCAGTCAGGTTACGCGCCTATGTATTAAAAGTCAAGCTAGAATCGGCACTAGGCGAAACAGATTAAACTCAAACTCGCTGCCTTCGCTGTCGGTGATAGCAATCTTGTTGCCATCACGCTCTACTTCTTCATTGCCTTCTTCAAGAAATCTGGCACCAAACTCATCATGTTCATCATCCCAACTCATATACATAAACTCATTGTCTGGCTTGCCTTCAATATCACTGAATGAGATGATAGGCTCAATAAATCCATCCATATCAGTTACACGAACAACATCAGCAGCTTGAATAAGGTCAAGAGCTTCTTGCAGTTTGATTTTCATTATGGGAGTAGTATGGAGACCTAAATAAAAAAAGTCAAGCAAAAGGTTGTCCAGCCAATGAATCTGATGTGGCAGCATCAATGTTGTTGTAAAGAGTAATCAGTTCAGCGTGATTAAGAATTTTCATAAACTCAATCTCCTTTTTTTCAGTATAAAGCCAAGCAAGATGATCGTTGTCAAAATAACCCAACTTGATCACATTAAGATCATAATCAATGGCATAATATAGAGGGTGTTCCATATGATTTATTTCTTGATGCTTGGAAGCCGAATAACTTTCTCACACACTTCAATCAAACGAATCTTGTGATTGCGTTTACCCCACCCCTTAAGAACCTTAACCGCTTCAGCAATAGCCTTTTCTTTACTATCAAAACATCCATCAGGAAAAGTATTCCATTCAAGGTACTGCTTGTCGTAAATCTGAATGCGATATTCGGGCTTCATCGTGAAGTCAGTTTGAACTAAATTTAAAGAAAGTCAAGGCTCTTCTTCAGTCATACACAAACTATTTCCGATAAGTTCATAACGCTGCTTGCATTCAGAACAGATAAAATACTCGACGCTGTATCCACCAATCGTCTCGGTGTCACGCCGTCCAGCACTCTCATAATCTAACTCAACATCGCAGCATTCAAGTTTCATCTTGCTGATAGTGTCGTTGAAGAATTAAAAAAAGTCAAGATAAATTGGAGCAGTGTGAGCAGGACGCGCTGCCCGACTTTTGGCAGGATTGCCAACTATGTTTATTGCACAGCTACACCAACACTGCGTAAAAATATTCTCTAAAATCCAGAGGTCAACCTGTGTGATACCGGCAAGGGTCACTAGCGCTTGGCATAGATTTTAGAGTTCCGGCAGAGCGACCTGCCAAAAAATATTCTCCCATTACATTTTTCGATACACGCGCTTCACCTTTTACAATGTTGCGGAATAATGAGAGAAAATCAAAAGAACAAAAAAGATTTCAGCAACAGCGATGGAGCCGATCCATAATCACGCTAACTAGGATTTGATCAGAATCTTCGTCACGAGTTCCGCACTAACTGTTGCTTACTGTAGTTCCGTGAGTACTTCCTATTGGCAATGCACCCTAGAACAAAGAAGAGAATGAACAAAAATTAAAGAAAGTCAATGATAATATCAAGACAGATAGCGGAATTCTGCTGTTCCGCAAGAGTTTCACACTTTCAAGCTGCTCTTTCCGACGAATCAATGCCGTGTGGCTTTGCTTTTAATGGTGGCGCTGGTCGGTTAAATCTCAGGTATTTGGTGATAAATCCAAACCCTTTCATTGAACACATCACTGTTCAACTTTGATTCCATCGCGCAAGGCGACTTTTATCTGTCTTGATACTACCAAAGAACAAAGAAGAGAATGAACAGATTTTAAAAAAAGTCAAGAGAAAATTGGCGCGCTAGATTTCCGGAGACTCCCCGTGGAGCCGTGGGACTAGCGTTCCCCACAATAAGGGATAACCCTGTGGGCTCCCTGACACCGGTTTTTGTGGCCACAAAGAACAAAAATTGGGCCGCGCCATTCAGCAATACCTGAATTTAATGATGAGGCAGTTGACGGCTTCCAAACCTCATTGACAAGAGATAGAATGAACAGATTTTAAAAAAAGTCAAGAACTTTAACTGCGAAAACGATTGAAAAGTTGGCTCAAGATACATCCATCACGCAATTCTCTTGCGGTCTTGCGGTCAGACATAGGAACATTGTTCATGTACTCCAAATAACGCTCACGCTCACTTGGCTTCACACTCTTTTCAATCTGAAGTGCAGCGTCAATGTCTGCTTGAGGAGGAAGTAAATGAGAATCGTTCATAAAATTGGTACCGCTACGGGGAATCGAACCCCGATTATCGGAATGAAAATCCGGCGTCCTAACCGTTAGACGATAGCGGCGTAAAAAATGTTCAGATAAAGAGGCAGGATCATGAGCCCTGTTATTTACTGCTGTCAAGCACCTTATGCAGTACTCCAGAGGATGTAGACGACTTACTTGCACCTCTGTCTGAAAAATGGAGCCGAGTGTCGGATTCGAACCGACAACCTACTGTTTACAAAACAGTTGCACCGCCATTGTGCTAACTCGGCATTAAAAAGAACAAAGATAACTATGACTTACCTACCTAAATTGTCAATAAAAATTGTGCGATGGTGCGAGCTTTCACGCACTATTGTGGGAACCGAGCCCACCCCCTCCTTGTCTTTGGGTTCATCGCGAAATTGGTGGTCCCGGTGGGATTCGAACCCACAACCAATTGATTAAAAGTCAACGGCTCTACCATTGAGCTACAAGACCATTGAAAAGAACAAGACACAGAGTACTTGTTCTTTATAAAAAGTCAAGAACTAAATCTTGGACATGATTGCACCGATGATGATCTGATTAACTCCGCAGTTCGTCTGCCACATAATCTTTGAAAAGAAAATGCCATCAACGATGTTGAAAATACCCATTGTTAGAAAAAGACCAAGAAACAGTCCTTGAATAAGTTGTGTGGAGTTCTCCTTTATTTTGTTGATTATTGTTTTCATATGATAAAAGTGGTGGGCCGGAAGGGATTCGAACCCCTAACCAAAGGATTATGAGTCCTCTGCTCTGACCGTTGAGCTACCAGCCCGAGCTAAAATTAGTTGATACAGATGGCGTTGACAGGCTTCGCCGTGGTGTCAAAACTGTCTCCATCAAAATAACCAAGAGACGGCTCGTAAAAAACAGGAGAATAACTATTACCTTCTTCGTCTGCCGCATAAATCACTTCTGCGTCAGGCTGCTTCTTGGCGATTTCTTGGAGTTGGCGGATGTATTGCGTCAGTTTCATCGTGGTGTTATTTCAGTTTTCGAGATCAATGTAAACTTCGTTAGTGTATTCGTCAAGCGCGTTCTTGATTTCCTCGTAACCAGCGTGGTGCGTCTCGTCATCATCGGGGCCAAGAGGAACCCAAAAAATACCCTGCTGCTCCATACCATCCTCCAATAGGCGTAGGAAATGAGGGATGTCGATCAGAGTGCGATTAGCATCGCCAAAGCTAACATCCAAATCAGAGTTGAACAAGGCATCAATAGCCTCGGCAGCATTCTTGCTCATCTTTGCCAACGTGTTGGCAGTGATGTAGTGGCAGGTTTGAGGTTCGATGTTCGTAGCGTTCATTGAGTAGAAGTGTGGATACTTTTTAAGAAAAGTCAAGTATTACCAACTGGATTGGTAGTAAAATCCAAATCCATTTAACTTATCACTCAAACACGTGTTAATGATTTTGATGGTTTCAACCAAATCGGCCTTGTACCAATCATCAACTTCGGTGCTTCCAAAGAAAAATCCACTAGTAGGAGGAATTAGGTTTTCCGCCGTATCCTTGTCACCATTGTTGTAGGCAGCAAGAGCAGCTTCACACTCACTCTTCAACTCAAGTAGTTTTTCGCGGCGAACATAGCTGCGTTGGCAATCATCCCTACCATCCTGTATATTTTGAACGAACCAATTATGAATGGCATTGGCCTTGCGCCAATAACCAACGGTGATGTTGACCGTGATAGAATTGTGAACATCATCCTCGTTTAGATTAAAAAGATCAAGAACTTTGCCGAAGTTCTCATTCTTGTCGTGGTCATAACCCGAGATATACTTCTCGGCGCTGAGATACATATCTAGTCCCATAGTGCTGATTAGGTTGACAGATTTTTATAAAAAGTCAAGAATTATTTTTAGAATGGCGCGACCGGTGGGATTCGAACCCACGACCCACAGATTAGAAATCTGTTGCTCTATCCAACTGAGCTACGGTCGCGTATGGTTAGATTGCGCGAACGCCCTCGTAATCAATTTCAAAACTACCTTCAAGATATTCGCTGTTGTCGTGGGGCAAATCTTCATCGTGGGCTTTTTGAATAGCTTCTTCAATACTGTCTGCCTTGACAAAGACATGACCATACTCTCTCCAAGTAACAGGTACTTTGTAAGTGTTCATTGCTAATTAGGATGATTAAAAAATAAAAAATGTCAAGGCTTTTTCACTTTTTTTTCTGTGACCAATCTTGGCGCGGGTAATTGCGTGGGGGCTGGTATAGGAAGATTTGGGTGATTGACCTTTAAAATTTTACCACTGGAAATTATGAGCTTCATCGGAGAAAAAGGGATCACCGATAAATATTTTATTTCCAAACAAAGTCAACAAAAAATTTAATTTTTCGTGAAAAAAGTTATGCGGCTTCCAAATTTTGTTTCCAACCCTTCAATTCATGATGGAAGATGATTGCATCTTTCACAACAAACTTCTTGTTGAACTTCTCTGCGACAGCACCGATTGGCTCCTCACGATGGCTGTTGCCATCATAGATCATACCATTCGCGAGCAGCACAGCGTGATGGTGGTTGCTGGGGCGACCACGCTTGCCCTGCACGATGAAGTGACAACCAAGGTAGATGGGCCAACGGTAGGAGTTAAGCTCCAACCACCACAGATGGTTTTCACCGTCACCATTAAGGGAGATATGGCTGCACTCAATTTTCTCACGCTTCATTGCGTCAACCACCTTGGTGGTGTACGTGCCCTTGTCTTTGTCGCATTCCACCATTTTCTCCAGTTGCTCCAACGAGGTGTCAAAGAGGCAGGAAAGGGCCACAGGCCCACAGTTGTATGCTCCCAACTGTGGGTAGTGGGTGATATTTTGGCGATAGGTTAGCATGCGATTGGGCGGCTGATGTTCATTGAACGCCCAACTGAATACCCATCCGTCGCAACTGTCGAGTTAGAAAAGTTGCGAACCGAAATTCTTGTGCTTGACAAGCGGGGATAAGTCTTGCTGACGAACTGCTGCACCGCCGCCTTCTTGTCCGAAATCACGATGCCATAACGAGCTTTGGTGTCCGCCACCTGCTCCTGCGGCATAGCGTTGAACTTGGCAGTTTCCGCCGCCGCCTTGGCTTCGGTCAGCTTGCTGTCCAACCCACGCCAAAGGTTGTACATGAAAGTGTCTTTCATGCGCACGCTCAAACCGTTGCTCTTCTTGTAATACTCCCAACGGCGCTGCATATCATCCTGCACAAACTCGTTGACGAACTTGGCAAACTCGACATCACGCTTGTCTCCGAGAATGTTGACGCTGCGACCAAAGTAGCGCCCGCCAGAATAAATCACGTGGACATTGAAATGCTTGTTTAGGAGCCAAGAGGCATACTTCTGAAGGCTAGGCAGACGCTTGCCATTGAAGGCAGTCTCCTGCACCATTTCCAGCTTCTCAGCCTCGCTGTCAGCCTTGGCAGTTACCATCGCAAGGTCGATACCAGCTTCTGCCGCCATTGCCGTAGCCTTTTGGAGAGCAAGCTCCGCCTCGTGAATGTTGGCGGACTTGCTGAGATTGAGGAGCTTCTTGAGTTTGGCGAGGAGTAGTTCGTTCATCGTGCGACCATCCTACATTAATTTTATAAAAAGTCAAGAATTATTCAATCCAAGAAAGCTGTTCGCAGAGTCGCTTTGCTTTGCCGTGTGTGGAAACATCGTCATAGATGGTGTCCATAAAGTGACGAAGATGTTCAATCAAAATCTTTTGGTCTGTACCAGCAGCTACTTGAGTGCAATAGCTACCATCTTCAATAGCTTCCCACTCCTTGCCGTCGAAGCGATAAACATCAAAACGAAGAAGGTTTTCATCATACTTGTCAGTTGGGTCATAATCCCCATCATTTCCTTCACCAAGATTGACCCAATCAATTCGCACATTGTTGCGAATGATCATGGGCAGATCATACTCATTGATGCTAATAGAGTCGATGTTCATTTTAGATAAAGAGATAAGACTTGTGAATATTGCCTTTGTATTCAAACGTGATGATATCTCTGCCAGTAAGAGGACACTCTTCAATATCAATAAACTCCACGTTTTTGCGTGGAATGAGTTTGTTTCCAACCTTGACGCAGGGTTTCATCGTGCGAACATCTTGGAGACTTTTTTTAAAAAAGTCAAGAAAAAAGACCACGCCTTCGGGAGCGTGGTCTTTTCTTTTTTTCTTGTATGCCCCGTCGCAGGACACATACAAAATTGGGAGCAGGGACGGCGTTTGAATCCGTTGCTTCACATTATGAGCGTGACGAGTTACCGCATACTCTACCCTGCCACAAAATTATTTTTCAAACCGACTGATTCTCCATCCATCCACAGCCTACGATTTAACCAAGCAATGATCTTTGTCTATGTTTGTTTGTCGCTTTCTCTCCACCATTATCTCTACTTGCTTCTTTCATCTCTGTCTGTAGCTTGTATTATTCTGGCGGCGCGATATGCGCACCGTAGGTTCATCAAAGGGATGCTTACCTATCTATGTTATTTAAAGAACAATTCTACTTTAGCATATATATTCTATTTGTCGAGAAAAAAGTGATGGTTTTTTAATTTTTTAATAAAAGACATCTACCGTTAGAACATCTACTTTTGTCCATCCCATATTACCAAGTTCATTTAAAATGTCAACAATGTTCCAATCATTCTCACTTTCACTTACCTTGTCATATGCTGTGTAGAAATCATCATACAGATTTGATGCACCTTTTGTAGGATGAGAAAAATGATAATCAATGTCAAACTGATGATCTTCTTTATCTTTGATGTCTAGATGATAGATGTTCATGCTAAATACTTCATAAACGGATGATACTTGATCTTGTGGCGATAATATGTTTCAGACATATTCTTACCTTGTGCAGTATGATCTGCAATAAAATACTCGTTCTTGTACTTGATTAATGCATGTGTTGCTTTGCCAAGTCGATTAAGAGATGAAAGAATTGTCTCTTTGATTTTATCAGCGTCAGTGGCATTGAATTCATACTTCTCTGTATGAATCGGCGTCTTGGCGCTATCAATGATAAGAATTTTTACGGTGTCGTTGTTTGTCATCAAATTTTACTTGAACAGTCTTTGTGATTGATCTCCGCGTCCAAAAAATGCTCCTTTGTTGTCAAGTGTCTTACCATCGTGCACTCGACCGAGTAGAGCACCTTTGTTATCCAAAATGGTCTTGCGACCATTGCTTTCGGTGGTGACAGAACCAATCCATCTACCTTTGTTGTCTGTATAGTATTGCTTGTTGCTCATTTTATTCGGCGTCTTCGTAAACAATACGAGCAATCTTGGTCTTAACAACGTTGTTGTCAATAACAATCATGCCGCGATCATTGGCGTCCTCGCCATACCACTCCACCTCGCCGTTAAGAGTGTAACCCCACGGCTTAAGGAAGTGTTCGATGAGATACTCAATCCACTCCACATAATGATAGAACTTCTCACCACCGTCCCATTTGATTGAATAACCATCATCGCTCGGAGTCCATTGACACCACAGACTTGGCTGACCAGACGGAGGATTGTTATAGTCAACAAGGTCGGGAATGCCTTTTTGATTGTGTCCGATTCCTTGACCAAAGTCTCCCAATTCACCGACAAAATATGCACCGTCATAGCCGACGGGAAGTTCCGCAGCATCGCGGATAGGGTCTTCGCGTTCAAGCGTAAGCTCTTCCTTGCGCTTCATTCTGCGCGTTTGAGCAAACTTTTGCAAGTAGGCTTTGTGCTCGGGGGCGAGCACCTTATCAAGACCAAAGTCACCATTGAAGTCAGTTGTGTATCCCATAGTATTAGTTAGTTTGGTTAGATTTTATAAAAAGTCAAGATCAATAACTCGCCTCGCCAATTTCTTTCACGCCAAACTTTTCCTTGGCGCGTGCATAGATTTCAGAGATGTTAATGTCCTCACGCTCTCCCTTGCTATTGACCGCAATGGCATAGCCGCAAAGATAGCGCATCTTTTCACTACCAATCGCTTCGAAAACAGCAATGCTGTCATCGGTCAGATGTTGTGAAACTTCGTAAGGAAAATCAACATCAATGTGGTCATCAGTCTCCTCGTCGTAGATAGAACAAGGAATGCCAGTCTCGTCAAAAAGCAGAGCATACTGTCCAGTCTGCTCTTGAACAACAAGATCAATACCTCTGAATGTCTCAATAAACTTTTGGAATGCAGCAGCGTCCTTGACGTTGAAATAATTGGTGCGAGCCTGTTCGTAATAGTTAGCCATTGTTAGTCCTTGATGAGTTGATCGGTGATTTCGGAGCTAGTAATTTCGGCGCGGTCTTGAATAAAGTCAAACGAATAATCCATTTCTTGAAGCGCATAACGCGCATCGTCTTCACTGTTCGCGTTGATCTTGAGACGAACAGTAACTTCAGCCGTGTATGTTTTCATCGGTTGTAAGCGTTATAAACTTTATCAGGAATAACATCGCGCACAAGAGTGTCAAGATTCCACATAGCATTGGATATGGATTTCTTACTCTCGTTGTTTTCAATCATACCAGCAATGCTGATGAGGTCTTCGTAATCTGATTGGACCACTTCAGCAGCACCCTCATAGTTACGCTCAACTGCACGATACTTGTCGGCAGCAGCGACGAGCTTGATTGCGAGTTCGTTTTTCATCGTGGTAATACTCTAACAGAGAATTATAAAAAGTCAAGGATTAAATGCCAGTTTGGTCAACAGCACCGACGCCATCAAATCCATTCGTCTCTTCTTCAACTTCCTCAATGTCGAGGGAAGCTCCGCAATCTGTCTCAATCTCGTAAAGCAGTTGCTTCACAGCTTCAATGCGAGCCTGCTTGGCGTTCTTCGCTTCAATGGTGATGTTGTCCCAAGGAGTGTAGATGCGGTAGGTTTTCATCGTCCAATCAGTCTAGGGATAATTTATAAAAAGTCAAGGATTAATTCTCAAGGTCGATGTGAATGTCGTCGTCAAGATCATTGATGGCTTGAATGATTTGCTCGTAGCCAAGATGCTTGTTTGGCACAACCTTTGCCAACAGATCAATGAAAGCACGATTGGAAATAAGTGTGCCAGTTCCATTATGTCCAAGATGCAGATCAATGTCTGAAATATACAGGCTGCTGATTGCTTCAGAAGCATCCCGACTTATTCCTGCCAATGCGCTCATAGTAACGCATCGGCAGTTCACATAATTTACAGGAAGTGTGGATGTTTTCATTTTAGAATCGGATGCTGTTCAGATTGTTGTCCTCAACAAAGTCACCATCGTGATACTGCTCTTCAATGGTGGGCTTTTCACCATACTTAGCTTTGAACAAGGCAATGAACTTCGGCGCATCGCAGTCTTCCTCAAGAAAGTAGCGGTTGCCCTTGCGATAGCTGTAACCAGAGAAGTACTTCGGAGTGGCGTGAAGATCAGCCAGATCGCGATCAGAGACTTCCAGCCAACCGTGACCAGCGTCAGAGTGAAACGTGAGGGTGTTGTTCATCGTGCAAGCAGTATGGTTGATGTTTTATAAAAAGTCGAGAATAAAGTGGCGAGGGATGGATACCACTCACATCCCCCGCCACTCCAATGGTTTACACCAAAGTCAAACTCTCAGCGAGGTCACCGTCGTTGAGCGTGTCGAGGCACTGCAACTTGGCTTGAACGCGATGGCAGATATTTTCCTCGATGCACTTGGCAGCGTAAACAATGCGCTGATAACTCTTGGTCTTGCCTTCCAAGCGCCAGATTCGACCCAATGCTTGGCGCATATTGTATGCGCTCCAATTGGGGCTGATGATGCTGGCGCGTGGAAATTTGCCATTGAGGTCGTGCAATGAAACACCCGTTCCGCCAGCAGCGATATTGATCACCATCACTCGCTTCTTGTCGGATTGAAATGCCTCAATGTCAGAAATGCGCTGCTTGTCAGTTTGTCCGCCGACAATGTAGCCAATTTGGTCCTTGAATTTCGGCATCTTCTCAAGACGCTTGACGACGGCATCCACAGTATCAGTGAAGTTGAGAAACAACGCAACGCTCTTACCTTCGTCGTAGAGATCTTCCGCCATTTCAACGAATAGCGGCACCTTGCAAAGTTCTGCCTTGCGACGAGCCTCCATCATCACGGCAAACACGTGTTCGCTGTAGTTCTGAGCCTTCTCTTCAAGCTTGGCCAACTCGGCGTCCATATCATCGTAAACGGATTGAATCTTGGCTTCATTGGACCCAAGGTCATATGCTTCCGCCACAATATGGGACTCTGGAAACTGCTTGCCAAAATCCTCTACCTTCATGCGACTTGCGCACTTGCTGGTATCGAAAAGATACTCATTAAGTCTCAGCATAGACTCGCGTGCAGCTTGGCTCGCAAGATTGAAACTCATCGCGCCATACTGTGGAAGCAATTCCGCACCATGCACTCGGCAAAAATCTCTGAAGTTGTAGAGAGCATGGAGATTGGTCAAAAACCCAAACGCACGCATCTCAAGAGGAGACGTTGCAACAGTGGCGGAAGATACCAGTACACGATATCCTTGAAGCTTTAGTGCAATCATCATCCAACTGTTGCTGGTGTTATTACCTTTGCACTTGTGACCCTCATCAACCACAATTAATGTGTTGGGATCGAAATTGAACTGAGGAAGTTCGGCAGTGGCATTCTCCTGATAAGGACGCACGGGATCCGGCAACTTCTTCCACTTCATATACTTGGTGTTTCCACGACCAAGCTTTTCATAGTTGATCAGTGTAGTGGCTTTAAGTTTGAAGCTGGCCAGAATCTTTTCCCATTGGTGAATAACACTCTTGGGACAAATCACGGCGAATGGACGATTCATTTCGCGAATGACCGCCGCTGCCGCATAAGTCTTTCCGGTGCCCGTCTCACTCATATCCACGGCATGACCATTAAGATACAGTGAGTCTACGAGCTTCTGCACGTGCTTGAATTGAGGTTCAAGCAAACCTGTGGTATCGATTTGCATTGTCCAGATGTTGATCTAGGATTTATGAAAAGTCAAGAAAGTTTCTTGTATTCTTTGTTCAACTTCTTGATGGTCTGTTCTACACCCTTCTTGAATGATGGGTCAATAGGATTGCTGCCATGATGCTCTTCACGTTCACAATCCTCCAAGAACAATTCTAGCGCACACAATGTAGCTACTAGTTGGTTCTTATTAAGTTCCAAAGAATGTTTCATTTTTTAATAGTTCCAAATCTGCACACTTATATTGTCGCAGCCAAACATCATATACTCGCCATCATAACCATCTTCATCATAGATGGGCTCGAAATATTTAACTTCACCAGTTTTGATGCTTTTGATACCAACTCCATTGTAATTAAGAGAAGAATGATATGTGTCAAGTTTGATGAGTTTGCTTTCGTCCGCCCATCCAACATTGCCCTTCCAATCAAAACTGGTGGAGCAGTAGATCGGAACCGCTGAACCGTATGTGGTCTTCATTGTGCATACATCTTGATGGAAAAAATAAAAAAGTAAAGAACAAAGTTGAGAAAATTCATCAACGACTTACAAAAGTTTATTTGATGGTATTTTTTAAAAACTCTGCTAGACTGTTTTGGTAGTCGAGAGTAGGGCAAGATCCCGAAGAGACTAGATGAGGAGATGAAACTCCAAGAGTAGGGCACCAACTCCTACACAAATTTTGTTGATGCGAAAAATTCAATGTACATCATTTTTTTCTTTACCTTTTAAAAATATTTGATCAAACTGGCTGCACTATGAGTACCATCATTGAAGCCAAGGTTTGTGACTATGACCGTGATTTCACGGGTTGCGTGCTTGGAACCAGCGAGCGCAACGGCTATCACGACTCGGATTTCTACGCGACGGTTTGGGACGAAGAGCAGGGTTGCGTGCGCACCATTGATGACGGCACCACTCGCGCATACGCCCCAAGCAAGTATCACCGCGCTGACGCTACGGAGGAAGTGGTAGCCAAGGCGCGTGCTTGGTGGAACCGTGAGGTTGGCCCCAAGATGGCGTACAGCGTGCTGATGGGTCGCCGTGCGTTTATCGACGTTGGCTGCGAGGTTGAGGTAGTCAAGGGCCGCAAGGTAGCCAAGGGAACGAAGGGTGAAGTGGTTTGGAAAGGTAGGGACAGCTTTCGCCCAAACTCATATCGCATCGGGTTGCGCCTATTGGACGGCACAAGGGTCTATACCTCAATGGATAACGTGATGAAGCTCGGCGTAACGCCTCCAAGCGAGGCTGACCTTGAGGAATGGATCAAGAGCAACAATCCCTACTAAGGGGGTTTTTGTTCGGTTGTTACAGCTCAACGAGTTACAAAATTCGTTGGGCTTCCATTTTTTTTAATTTCTGCGATAATGGTATCACGGTGGAAGTAGGAGATAGATTCCGAAAAGCCGAGACAGGGCGAATCCCGAGAGGGTGACCCAAGGGTAGGGGACCGAAGGCTACCCAAATTCCAAGGTTGTGTCAAAAAAAATGACTCCCCCTGACTCAAATAGTATAGCACAAAAAATAAAAAAAGTCGAGACAAAAAATGGTGCTAGGAAAAATAAATTTATTGTAAGTAATTGAGTATCAACAAGTTATGTGCTTTGTAACTCATTGATACTCAAGAACTTATGAATTGGGGAAATTTCCCCAATTTTTTATTTTATTTTACTGCTTGATTCCTGCGGCAGCAGCAAAAGCAGCATCATCAAATTCATCACTTTGTGAATCACTTGAAACACCACCATCTTCCTTCTTTTTTCCACCAACAAAGTTGATGCGATCAGCAACAACAAAATACTTGCTTTGCTTTGCACCATCTTTTACCCATTCATCCATCTTGAGTCGGCCAGCTACACTGACCAAGCTGCCCTTCTTAACATGTTTACCAACAAATTCTGCCTGCTTGTCCCAACTATCAACATCAATGAAAAGAACTTCTTTGTCATTAAGAGGATTGTTGACCGCAAGACGCAGTGTTGATACATTCTTACCCGAGGGTGTAGAACGTGTTGTTGGATCCTTAACTACATTACCTACCAATGATATATTATTCATATATTTATCGTATTACTTTTTGTTTTCGTTATGTTATACCTAAACACATTATGTGCTTAAGATATTTGGTACTATATACATTTTTAGCCAGCTGTCAATATTTTGTTGTATATAAGAAGGGGGGGGGGGGGGGTACCTAAATTTTTAATAT
>Ga0315904_10003814_pt1 | contig 21927 bp, 13 predicted proteins | sample LakEriMetagenome_6_FD_203529 | JGI IMG/M metagenome (GOLD analysis project Ga0315904, IMG submission 203529) | Freshwater fungal communities from buoy surface, Lake Erie, Ohio, United States - Buoy 12 MA120 | ecosystem: Environmental > Aquatic > Freshwater > Lake | place: USA: Lake Erie, Ohio...
ATCCAAATCCTATTTTAAATCCAAATCCTATTTTAAATCCAAATCCTATTTTAAATCCAAATCCTATTTTAAATCCAAATCCTATTTTAAATCCAAATCTAAATCCAGATAATTTTTTAAAACAATATTTATCTAATATTGATAAATTTATAGAGGAAACTTTCAAATATATTAAACTTATATTTACAAATGGTATAGAAAATGAAAAAAAAAATATTAAAAATGCACATATATATTATATTTTAGTATTTGTATTTACAACATTTGGATTATTATTATTATTAATTTTATATTCAGTTTTTTTTAGAAATAAAATTAATTTTGATTGGAAATATACATTTATTACATATGGTTTAATTATGTTAGTAATCATAATATATTTAGTTATTTACATATTTGTTATTGTATTTAATAAAAAATTTAATGAGAAGGAAGCACAATTATTTGCTATAAACTATTTTCTAAACATTTAATTAAAATAAATATATATTGTAGAATAATTATTGTATATTTGATTTAATTTTGTATGAAATTATTTTTAGATATGAACAAAAAAACAATTATTTCTATATATTTTTTATTATGGGATATATTTTGTGGTTTCTGTGCATTTGTAATATTTTTAAGTGTATTTGCCAGTGTATTTTATAATCAGTATATAAATTTTATAATTCAACAATATATATCATCAACATTAAGTCCTTATATAAATAGTATAAAAAATTTTAAAGAATTTCAAATTGGTATAAATTTATTAAATCTCATATTTGGGGAAAATGTAATAATTACACTTAAAGATGAAATACAAAAAGAAAATGCTGTGATAAGTGCACATAATAAACATTATGATGATATGTTTATTTATATTACAATTGGAATTATTACATTTTTTCTGATAATATTATTATTACCAATACTTACTAAATATATTCCTCTTAGTGATATAAATTTTAAATATATAATATTGAAATTTTTATTATATTTAATATTTATTGTAAGTTTAGAAATTTTAGTATTACTATATTTATTACCAACTCTTAATCCTTTACACTTATATGTTTTTTTTGAAAATATGTTTGGAAAATAAACTATTGAATATACATACCGTTCCAGAAATAATTACAAACCAGAAATTAAAAATTATTATTTTATCCCTTATGCAATAAATACAAATATATATATATAGTAAAATAAAATTTAAAAAATTCTAACCCTAAAAATTATGTCTAAAAATATTAAATGTTATAAAACTAGAAAAAATAAAAAACAAAATAAAACACACACGCTATTGTATGGTGGTGCTGCTGCAGCAGCATCATTATCAGTAGAACCAGTAAATAATTCTAATAATGAAGTTAAAGATAAAAGCGATAATGAATTATTACAATTATTTTTAAGAAAATATATTGTAAACTTAAATTATGATAGTATAGATATATCAAAATTTGATAAATATTTACTATTGTTAATTAATATATATTTATCACCAGTAGAAAAAATTATAACTGATAAATTAAAAATAGAATTATTTAAACAATTATATGCAACTATTATAAATTTTAGGCAAATACAAGCAAATGAAACTTTACAAAATTTTCGATATATAAATATGCATGGTGGTTTTGTGAATACTAGTCTCAAAAAAATAAGAGATGATATAGTTCTAATATTTTTAACGCCAATTAATCGATTTGGAGTTCAATGTTTGGATAATACAAAAAAAATATTAGATGAATTACAATTACCAGGAAATAGATTAAATATACAATCTAATTTACTTTGTTTAGATAAAGATTTATCAAACAATAATTTAAGTAATAATAGAGATAATAATTTTAGTAATAATGGAGATAAAAATTTTTTTCATAGTTTATTAAAAAATGCAATTACTTTATTACCAGGTCAATATTATTATGATTTATATTTATGTATAACAAAAAAAGATAAAGGTTTAAGATTAAATATTTATAATTTAGATAATAATAAATCTGAAGTTGAACTAAATCCTAATGCAAACGGTGACATAGAATATTCAACACAATTAAGTGTTTATATTGACTCTTTGCCAAAAACAGAAAAAATTAAATTTTTATTTGTTAATTGTTGTAGAAATATTGATTATTCAATAGAACATTTTAATCTTAATAAAAATTTAGGAAAAGATATATATGTATATGAAAATTTTATGTTATATTTTAATACTATTATGGCAGGATGTAAAAAAATAATTTCACCAATACAAGGTGTGATGTTATTTAAAAGTAAACAAAAAAATAATAAACAAGAAGAGTATTTAAAAAATCTATATAAAATCTGGGAACAAAAATTAAATGTTCAGTTTACAGAATTTAAAAAGTTATTTAGACCAATTTTATATGAATTTCTAGTTTCTTTATTAAAAACTAAAACACAAAATAATGATGAAATAGTAATACAGTTATTTTTATCAAGTAAAGAATTATTTAATAATGATGATGTTATGATTCAATTTTATATGAAATTATTAGAATTATTTGCAGGTATGGAAAAATTAAAAACGGAATATCTAGAAGCTCTTCGTAATAAAAGTAATAAAGATATTCTTGATAAAATAACTTATTCTTTAATTAAATCTACAGATGATATTTTTAATTTTTTAAACAAAAATAGAGACATAGTTGGAATACAAGATTTTTATTACTTATTTGGTTTTATAGATGAATTAATATATCCAGATCGAACTTATTCTATTGATAAGTATTATGAAATGACATTTTCTTTAACTATTCTTTTAGGCATTAAAGCATTGCAAGAATTAGGTGATTTATATAATAATACATATACATTACTAAATAAAATTGTTAAAGAATACAATAAAAAACAAATGCTTGAAGTATTACAAGAAATTAAAAAACATGGTAATAAAAGACTTGGTCATCTAGGACGTAAAACATTATTATCAAAAAAAAACAAAAAAATAGATGAATTGGAACCATTTATTCATTCACAAACTCAACTAATTTCTTCAATATTTGAATCATCTTAAATATTTGTTTTGTAGTTGTTTTCTTTATTTTATCCTTTTACCGGTTTTATTATTATGCATTTCTTTCCATGTTTTATAACTAGATGTAATTTACTATAAAAAGTATTAGATATGGTACTGTATAAAGTACCCTTGGAAGGATATGTAATTAGTGTTAAAACACAAGTGTTTTAACAATCTGATATAAAACCTACAAAAGGATAGGTCAAAAAAATATTTACATTTTTGTTATAACATAAATAACCATTTAAAGGATAATCTAGACACAGTAAATAACCGCTAGAATTATTTTATTTATTTTTGAGTTAGAAATTATATATTTTACATATATTTTATTATAAAACCCCATTATAACCATTTTTTAATTAACCGTTTAAGGGATAGTGTCCAAAGGTTTTTATGTGTAGAAACATAAAAAATGTATGTATTTAGTGTTTAGCGGTTATTCACTGTGTAGATGCTATCTTTTTATCGATTTTGAAGGTGTTAAAAAATCTAAAACAGTTAAATGGATAACAACAGCAACCAACAGGTTTTAATACACAATAAATAACAACTTTTAACATTTATATTCATTTTTAATGTTTTATATTAAAAATATTTTTAAAATACACTCAAATAAAAAAATTATACGGTTATGTACAGTGTATTACAATCCAAATTTTATGGCATTAAAACATAAATAACCGTTTAAAGAATAATAAAAAATTGAATTATAAATGTTTAAACATATTTATAGAACTAAAAGCAATCTTATTTTTAGATATCCAAAATGGCAAATATACCAGTAGTACACATTGGAAGCGATGGTGAAATTGAAATTCAGCCAGAACCACAAGTTGTAACTAATATTCAGCCTATTGCTAAAAAAAAAGTTTCAATTATAAAACGCAAATCACCAAAAACTACTGCTAGTTTAAATGGAATTATTGCAACCGATACTAATGAAACTATAAATACACAAGAACAGAAAACTAAAGTAGCTAACATGAAAGTGATTAAGGAAACTAAACGAGGTGTAAAGAAGATAAAACAAACTAGTGATGCTAGTTATTTACGTATTCCGGAATTAAATGAATCCAAAATTACTGATTTTGGAATAAAATCTAATAAAGATATTGATAATGCCGTTATAAAATTACAAAATAAAATAAAGGCAATGCATCAAGTTCTTTGGGAAGCAGAACGTATGGATGGTGAACAAGCACTAGATGAAATTATGAAACTAATTTTTCTAAGATATATAAGCCGTCTTGCAAGTAAAAAAGAAGAACCTAATAAGATTGATTTATTAAATCCTAAACATCATACAACTTTATTACAAGAAAATGACGGCGATGATGATTTTATGAAAAATTATGACACTGCAACAAATTATTTATTAGATTTCACTAAAATTTGGACTGATATAGAAGACAATAATAAAAATGGCAAATTAGAAACATTCTTAAAAGATTTATGGAAACCTGTAGGGGAATGTAGCATTTTTGGAACTATGGCTAGTATTCTAAATTGCCATTCTACTACTAAAGGTATTTATAATGCAAATATATTTAGTATTAAACACGTTGAAACATTAAAAGAATTAATTAAACATATTTGTAGTGATATTTTTGATACTACACACGAGATCGAAGATTTAATTGGTGAAATATATGAATATTTCCTTAATAAATACAATAAAAAGCGATCGGCACTAGGACAATATTTCACCCCTCGTATGCTAATGAATATAACAATTAAGTATCTAGTAGAACGTATTCATAAAATATTAACTAAATTTCCTGATCCTGTAGTTTCTGATAAATGCATGGGAACTGGCGGTTGGCTAGTAAAAGTATTTAATAGTTTTAAAGATATAAATAAAAATATACTTTTACATGGTAAGGAATTTAAGCCTAACACATATCAATATGGAATTATTAATCTCATTTCTACAACTGGCAATTTCCCATATCATCCATCTATGGGTTGCTCTTTAACTAATGTTGAAGATATTGCATTACATCTAATTTTTAGTAATCCACCATTTAATGGTAAATTTGATTATGATAAATTAAAGAAAGAATATGAGAAAAATAAAAAACCAGGTTTGAATAAATCAAAATTTGAAGATATCTATTTTCTAGATGGTGAAGATAATACACCTTTACAATTTCTGCAACTTTATATTCATCTTCTAGAAGAAGGTGGACTTTGTGCTATTGTAATCCCTTATGGTGAATTATTCTTTAAAGATGGTAAATCAATGAATGCAGTTCGCAGTGTATTACTTGATAAAATTAATATCACAGATATAATACTTTGCCCGCCTGGTATATTTACACATACAGATGTAAAAGTATGTATGCTAGTATTTGAAAAAAATAAAAGTGGGACAAAAGAAATTAAATTTAGCCGTTTCCGTTTTGATAAGACAGAAACTATTCTAGATTCAATTGAACATATTACCACTGTTAAAAAAGAAGATATTCTTAAAGAACCAATTCATTCATTCTATCATATGGATTATTTACACGATGGTTTTGTTGTAGATTTACAAAAGAAAATGCCAAAATATGACTGGGTTCCATTTGGTGATATGTTTGACTTGATTAAGGGTGATATACCATCTGGAAAAGTTGTTGAAACAGAACAAGAATTTGATGGTATAGAATTTGTTAAATTTATTACAGGAGCCAAAGATGAAAGTTGGAAAATAATAAATGTAAACAAAAATATATCTTATTGTGAAGGTGAAAATGTTTTCATATCAGAAAATGGTAATGGAAATTGTAGACCAATAAAATATTATAATGGCAATTGTAATTATAGTAATCTAGTATCTCTATTAAAATGTAAAAAAAATTATGAAAACAAAATTAATAAGAAATATATTTATTATTATCTTAAAAATATACAGTCTATGATTGAAGAACAATATCAAAAAGGTTCTTGTAATCAGTCTCTAGATGTTAAAAATTTTAATCGTATGCAAATACCTATACCACCTATGGAAACACAATTATTTGTAGTTAAACAAATGGAAATTGCAAATGGAAAAATTACAGGTTTGCAAAATATAGTAGATATTATGAAATATCAAGATATACCGATTCGTTTTCAAGTTGGGTTTAGACTAACTAGTCATAAAGCCGATTGGGTGCCATTTGGTGATGTATTTGAATTAGTTAAAGGGGAATTACAATCTAGCAAAGTTGAAGAAGATGAAGAGGGTGATGGTGTATGTATTACTATGTCTAAAAATATTGATGATTATAAAAAAATTAATAATTGTATACTTAATGGAAAAAATATATTTATCGGTAATATAGATACTGGTCGAAAAATTTGCATAAGATATTATGAAGGTAAATGTAATTATATAAATTTATTATCAAATATGGTCATTAATAATAATTATATAAAAAATATAAATCCTAAATTTATATACCATTATTTAATATCAATAGAAAATCATTTAACCACTACTTATCTAAAAGGTTCTTGTAATTTAGGTTTAGACGTTAAAAATTTTAATCGTATGCAAATACCTATTCCACCTATGGAAACACAAAATTTTATTGTTAATACAATTGAAAATATTGAAAAAATTATAGTTAGATGGGAAAAAGATATTGAAGATATTAAAAAAGAAGATTCACAAAACCTTATATCATATCTAGAAGTAGAACATAATAAAAAAAATGATACAATGGAGTTATTTCGACCTAATTAGAATTGTAATAGAATAAATCCATATTGCTAGGTATTCTAGCATCCATTTCTAATATTTTCTTATTAATTTGTGATTCTGTTTTTTTCTTTTTTAATCTAGCAACACTACCATATTCTTGGCTAATCATTTTAATACAAGTATCATAAGCCTCATAACATTCTTCCCAAGTTTGATAATATTCACTATTTTCTGGTGATTTGATATCTAGGAAACAGAATTTTTTGAATTTCTTTCTTACTTCTCCTAAAACAGGAATCCAATCCGGCGAGCCTTCATCTTCTCTCATCTGGTTATAACTAGCCTCATCAAATACGTGTTTCTGTCGTAGGAAACCTAAGAAACGGGTGTAGGTACCATATAAATTAGTGCTAAGTTCTCTGCATATTTCTAATGGGATTTCATCGCCATCATATTTATTGGTTTTCTTTTTCTTCTTACTAGTTGTATCTTCTTCATCTTTTCTAGATTCATCCCCACTATTAGATTCATCCCCACTATTAGATTCATCCCCACTATTAGATGTAATCCCATTAATAGGTTCATCTTCTGGAACTACATGCCCTTCTAGCCTTGATATAATCCGACCATTAATAATATCTTTTCCACATTCTGTAACAATGAATTCTAGAAAACGTTTCAAATTCTTATATTCACATTGTCGGCGTAATCTAGAAACATCATTATTTTCATCTAGTAATTCTTTTTTTGTAATAGGAATTATTACGTGTAATAACTTATCTGGATATATTTTACGTGTTAAATCATTACGTAGCCCACGACCTAGAATCTGTCGGATTTCTGCTTCTCCATCCCGTGCATCTGCAAATGCCAATAAATCAATATTAACATTATCATAACCATAACCTAGCATTCTTACAGTTATTACTATAGCTGGTTTCTTGCATTTATTAAATTCACTGATACTAGCATTGCTAGGATTCCAGATAACATTTTTAAATTCTGGATATTCAAGAAAATTATCAAATGTTTTCTGTGATATATGCCTATCACTTACATAAATAAATATATTTGCGTCTGGATATTTTAATTTGAAATTTGCATATACTATTAATGCATTAGTTATATTATTACAATATACAATTCCTTTCCGTTTATTGTATTTGTTCATGGTTTTCATTACTATTTTTGCAACATCTATAATTTTATTTTTATGAGAACACGATTTAATAAGCACTTCAAAAGGACATAATAAACCCTTATTTATCAATTCATATATTTGAACATGTTCCACTAAGCGTCCCCATATTTCAGGACGTGTAATCATATCATTACTAGGTGTAGCTGTTGCAAATATATATCTATTTATTCTATTACTAGAACCAGAACCATCACTAGAATCAATACTAGCACCTAGAAATACACGTTGTCGTTCATTTTCTAAATACCCCCAATTTGCAATTGTATGTGCTTCATCACAAATACACAAGTCAATAGTTATTCCAGCAGTAGTAAAATAATCTAATAATTTAGCACTAGATTCTTGATAACATGCTAGAATTATCATTTTCTTGTTATTAGATTTGCTAGCAGTAATGAATTTTGTTAATGAATGTTTTTTACTGTAGGCGGTTATATTACTATCAGGTGAAAAGTTATGAAATGTCCAATCCTCTGGTTTTGTTAAGTGGTGATGATATTTATGTTCAATTGATTGGATATTTAATTGTCTTCTTGGTGTTAATATAACATTTATATTACAAGCTAATTTATCCATTATTTTATAAAGAATTACTGTTTTACCAAATCCTGTGGGGGCTTTTAATAAGACTCTTTTAGAACTAGAACTATCCAAGATTTCAATACAACTAGAAATATATTTTAATTGTATTGTATCACGAAATTCTTCTTGTTCACTATTTAATTGTATATTTTGTTCTAACTCAATAGATTCATCAGAACTATTTTCTATTATAGATTCTTGATCTAGAATATCGCATTGGCTAGATTCTATGGTGTTTTGATTAATTGGTATATCTTGTAAATTAGTTAGTATATATTCACCATATATTTTTGTAATTTCTATTTGTAAATTCTTATTTGTAGGTGCTTCTAGATATAATATTTCTGCTAATGGCAATCCTTTTTTAATATATTTACTTATGATTTCAACTAAAATATCATTAACTGTAAAATTTGCCATTTTATTAATTATAGTTTCTGTATCACATTTTAGTCGATCTTGTTCTAAGTGTATGGATTGATTACGAGTTTTCAGTTTAATAATTCTAGCCATATCAATTATATATTTATTAGAACGTTTTCTAACATAGTTTACATTCAATTTTATAATCAATTTTATTTTAGAAGTAATTTAAAAAAGTATTGCTAGAATAAGATTATTAAAAATAATAAAAACCTAAATATGTCATTAGAAGAAATTACATATATTCTAGATTCCACTATATCAAAAGATGGTAATGTATCCATTGAACAAATTTATAATTTATTAAATCGATATGAACCAAATAAAATAATTTATTGTTTAAAAAGCCGATTTCCTGATATCCAGCTAGAATACGTTCAACCTATAATAAATGAACCCAATTATAAAGAAAAAATAGAACGTGATGATACAGAATTTCGTGCAATTGTTAAATCCCGTTTTATAAATTGTATTATTTGTGAACCGACAAAATGCCATCCGGTTTGTTGTGAAGTAGCTCACATTTGGAATTTTGCAGATTGTGATGCTAGCAGTGCTTATAATCCAGATAATGGTCTTCTAATGTGTGCAAATTGGCATCGTTTATTTGATAATCATTTACTGCAATTAGAACCAGTTAATAATTGCTTGGGAATGGTTCGTATTAGGCTAGAAACTGAATTATTAGATACTGCATTAGGACAATATCATAATAAAATAATTAGTATCATGCCAGAAAACATACCATTTTTATATAAACGAATACCTAGACATAGTGATTAACCGCTTTTGACATTTTATAATCATTTTTAATGTTTTATCACTTATTTAATTTGCGGACATTTTAAATTGCCCTCAAATAATTTTACAATAAAATATTTTAAAAATGCACTCAAAATAAATAAAATATTTTAATACGGTTATTTACTGTGTATTAAAACTAATTTACAAATATTTTTAATTTTATATTGTTGCTAGTATCCTTTAACCGGTTTTGAATTTTTAAAAAATCCAAACCGGTTATGCGGATAGCGGTGAAAACCTAACGGTTTCCACCTATATTGCATCCCTAATTTATGGCGTTAAAACGCCAATAACCGTTTAAGGGATAAACAGTCATTCGTAATTTTATTTTGCCTTGTTTTGCTTGAATAAAAATTTCTTTCAAACATTTATTACTATTAACACCTTGAACACTAATACCTAAATCTTTCAAATAATAAAATCCATCATCTTTTTTTTCTAATGTTTTTATGTTTAATATAGTATTTTTAATTATATTTGAACCATCATTAATAATTTCGTATATTCTATTCAATATAGATTTATATTTTAATTTTATAAATTCTATATCGTTTATATTGCACCTTATAATTGTTGAATTAGTAAAATTATAATTATTTATTTCATCTATTCTATCTATTTGAATATAATTTATATTTCTTAAAATTTTATTACCATTATTAAAAGTAATTATTTCATAATCTTCTAAATTTATATTTATTTTTTCTAATAAAATATCACCATTATCTTGTGTTATGTGTTTATAAATTTCCATGATTAGTAATTTAGATAATAAATTTATAACACAAATCATTCAATTTTATTCTAGCATCAAAATTTTATATTTAGCATACTATTATTTTCCTAATTGCTTAATTGCTTAATGTTTAATTGCTAAGTTTCTGTTTATCCATTAAACTAGAAAAGGATAGATAGTAACTACCAAAAATATGTTGTGGGTTATTTATTGTGTGATGAGTGCTAGGTTATAAATTAACTCTATTTTAAAATACTCTCATATATTAGTGGATATGACTAATATATCAATAAATAAATTATTTATTAATAAATTATCACAATCAAAAAAACGTAAAATTAATAAAACTAGTAAATTAATTAAATTAACTAAAAAATCTTATTCTAGAATTAAAAATATTACTAATTATCAAAAAATTATTTCTAGTTTCTATAAATTTCAAAATACAATTAAAACTCATCTTATCCATTATAATGATATAGTATCAAAGCGTATTGAACAATCTGCTGTTGACTATTTGCAACTCCTAGAAAAACAAGATTATCCTGAAATTGTAATGGCATTTAAGCGTATTGATATATCATATAGGATTCAAGAGAATCTGCTACAACAATTAAAAATAAAAGATTTGCCCTCTAATGTGCGATATGCTACTGAAGATATGACTCGTGGTCTAGCAAAATATATTTCCCGAAGGTTTGTAGATTCTTTACCACATGTGGAAATGGTTAGTAATGGTTTTATTAAGTTATGGGAATGCCTCACAGTATTTAATGTTATACCAACTAATGGAAATAAAGGTAAATTTAAAGTTTTTCACATTTGTGAAGCACCTGGTCAAATGATTCTATCCGCTCAGCATTTTATTACAAAAAAACGGGAACGTATTCGTCAATATGAATGGTTTGCCAATTCTTTGAATCCGTTTAATATAGATGTTAAAAAAAAATATGGCCGGGTATTACAGGATACTTATGGAATGATACGTAAGAATCCAGGGAAATGGTTGTGGGGTGCTGATAATACTGGTGATATAACTAATGTAGCTAATGTTAAATGGTTTAGAAATCGTATTCTTGGTTATTCTAGTTCAGATGTTAGTATTAGTAAGAAAGAAGGTGTAGATTTAATTATAGGTGATGGTGGTCTTGGTTCTGGTAATGATGCAATAGTACTACAACGTTTGGATTTGGCACAAGTAGTAATGGTATTAGCATGTTCACGTAATGGTGGTGGATGTGTAATAAAGCATTTCACACCATATATGACTAATCATCCGGAATCAGTTAATGCTAGCAGTTTCTTTATTAGTTATCTGTATTTATATTATTTAGCATTTGAAGAAGTATCATTATTTAAACCTTATTCTAGTGATATGACTAGTGGCGAGTTCTATGTGATAGGTAAGGGATTTAATGGCGAGTTAATAGATGATATTCTAGAACGTGTATATAATGCATTAGATAATTTTAAAGTAAATAATGCACTTTTTCCTAGAGATGCAATACCCGATAGTTTTGTTTTACAGATACTAGGGTTTATTGAGCAAATGGCAGATTATAATGTAATCGGATATGAAAAAAGTAATCTAGTTTTAACATGTTATAAGGAATTGCAAAAACAACAGGTAAGTGAAGATAAAAAGATAAAAAACAAAATAAAAATAGAAAAGAGTTTATATTGTAATGATTTTCTGAATGAAGATAGAATAGAAGAAATCCTAGTTCCACGTTATAATAAATGGGTACGTTTATATGATTTTGCTTAATTAAATAAATATTTTGTTAAATTTCAATGTTAAAACATCAATAACATTTTACACGTTAGGTTTACATGGTAAATTATCTAGACAAGTTATTTTATTTTCTTTACAAGATAAAACACTAAGTGTTTTTGGTAAATTATCTAGGTGTGTTATATTATTATTAGAACAATTTAATTCTTTAAGATTATTAGGAAGCTTATCTAGAAGTGATAATTTATTATAATAACATTCTAATTTTGTTAGATGTATTGGTAGATTATCTAGGGTTAATAATTTATTACAATTACAGATTAATGTTATAAGATTTAATGGTAAATTATTCAATTGTGTTAATCTATTGATAGAACAACTTAATTTAGTTAATGTCAATGGTAGATTATCTAAAGATGATATATTATTAATATTACAATTTAAATTTATAAGATTACTAGGTAAATTATCTAGCTGTGTTAATTTATTATCAGAACAAATTAAATCTGTAAGACCACTAGGTAAATTATCTAATTGCATTATTCGATTACCAGAACAATTTAAATCTGTAAGACCACCAGGTAAATTATCTAGCTGTATTAAGTGATTATGAGAACAATCTAAAAAACATAAGTTGCTAGGTAAATTATCTAGATGTGTTAATCTATTATAAGAACAATCTAAAAAACATAAGTTGCTAGGTAAATTATCTAGATATATTAATCTATTCAGAGAACAAACTAATTTTTCAAGATCATAAGGTAAATTATCTAAATGTTCTATTTCATTAGTAGAACAATCTATTATTTTAAGTGTATTTGGTAAATTATCTAATTGCATTATTCGATTACTATTACATTTTAAAGTTTTCAAATTCGTATATATACTTAAATTTGGCAATTCATTTAAATTTTGCCTAGAAAACCTTAATTCTTGAAAATACGATTCATACATTTACACTAAACTTTAATTATTGTTATATTGTTTTAATTATGTATATATTTAAATACATTTTATTATAAAAACCCACTAGAATCAATTTTTATTAAACCAGTTAAAGGATATTGTATTTTCAATTAGAAACTATTCTAGCGTGTATTATTCAAATTTATATTTCTTTATCCATTCTTCAAATCGTGGTATTTGTATTTCCTGTAATCTATCCTTATCTAGAAACCGGTCGCATTTCAAATACTTTTTAATCTTTTCGTGTTTACCATCCTTATAACATGTCAATAATAAATTCTGTTTTTCAATTGCCATTGTATTCATATCACTCATTCTTTCTAGAAAACCATTAATTTGTTCTATATAAGTCTCTGGCATTGCATCATTAGGAATTATAGCTTGATTAACTTTAAAGTTTTCTAGTATCTTATAAAATTGTTCTAGTTCTTGATTTGTAATACCACGGAACCCTTCACCCACAACATAGAATTCTCCAGAATTGGGTGCACTAGTATAAGGTTTGAAAAGATGAACCGATTTAAATGCAATATAATACATATAAATGAACCCGAGAAAGAAGCCAGACGCCTCATATGTGCTAGTATGCCGTTTTACATAAGGTGTAAAATGTTTTATCACACAAGAACCATCGGGACGAGAACATGCTAGAACCATTATCACTTGTGCTAGATCTAGACGTTGTAATATTAGTGGGTCTAATCCTGGACCAGTAAATGTAGATAAACCACCATCACCTACTACTAAACTTAAATCTGGCATCTTATTTAGTATATACTCTCGATACCATTTAATATTTTTTACATTAGTAATATCACCCGTATTATCTGCACCCCAAATCCATTTATTCGAATTCTTACGAATTATCCCATAAGTATCACCAAATACCGAACCATATGTCTTCGCAACTTGTGAATTAAATGGATTGAGTGAATTAGCTAACCAGTCATAATCAGTTATATTACGGCGTTTCTTTTCTATAAAGTAAGTAAGGGATAGAATCATTTGACCAGGTGCTTCACAAATATGAAATACACGCATACGTTTATGTGATTTGTTTGCAGGAACTAAGTTTTCAAATGTAATGAAAATTTCCCATAATTTAGTAAAGGCATTAGATGCCTGAAAAGCAGGTATTATATCACTATAACTTTGTGTTATGTATTTAGATAATCCACGTGTGAAATCTTCATAACCCATTTTAACTATTTCAGGTTCTTGACTGGAATCAATTGAATTCAAAAGATTTTCTTTTACACGATACGCTAGATTAATTCGATCAAAATATGCATTTATAATTGGTGATTCAAAGCCATTACAAAGTTTAAAGTTACTAAAACCATGTTTAATTAGGATACGTGTGGTTTCATCACGATAACGAATAAGTGTGGTGTTAATAGTGTTATCTAGATTATAAAATTGACCTACAAGTTCATCTTCTTGTTCTTTAAGAATAGTAAGAATATGTTTATTATATGCAATTTTATTAGTTTCTAGCATATAAACAAACTTACGGATATCATTAAACCGCCGTAGGTTAATAGCTATAGGTTTGACATTTATTTTACCTGTAGATTTATCTATTTCTAGATCATTTACAATCATATTATTAACTTTTTGAAAAAAATCTATGAATAAATTTTCAAGACGATTCATTAAAAGCATTTTTTTGTGTCCTATTTTAGTATCTGATTGAATTATTAACCATTCTGTAGGTGGTAAATCAAAATCTTCAATAATTTTAATTGGTTTGACATTATTTTTTGTATTATTTTTACTAGAATACTTTTTATTTGTGCTTAAATGTTTCTTGATATTACTATGAGTTCTAGAAGATTGTAGAAATTTTGTTATACTTAATTTTGTATTTTTAATTTTATTATTTATTTTACGAGTTTTATCAGTTTGTCTAGTTCTAGATTTTTGTGGTGTTTGTGGTGTTTGTGGTGTTTGTGGTGTTTGTGGTGTTTGTGGTGTTTGTGGTGTTTGTGGTGTTTGTAATGCTACATTTTTATAAAAAAGACATTGTTCAGAATGAATATTAGAATACTTGTCATAATAATCTAGAATATGACAGAAATCATAATTATAATTAATAGATTTAATGCCTATTTCTAAGAGGCAGTTAATTAATTCATTAGATATATTGGTTTTATACCCAGTGCATACTAGATAATATTCGGTAACACCTTGAAAAAAATTCTGGTTTATATCATCAGATACTACACGAACAGAATCAAATGCAAATGATAACAATGCAAGGATTTTTTGAACACTAGGAACATGAATATTTATGATAGTCCAAAATAGGATTAATGTGCCACCAGATTCTAGACATTTAAAAGCAATTCCAATGGATGGTATAATATCAGATAAGGTTAAAAGAAATCGATAACTAGCATTAAGTGATAATCCTTTAATATAATCATAATGACAAGTAATTAATTTATATTTTGGAATGAATAGTGAATTATTTTGTATATTTTTTAAAGTCTGAATATATTCTTGTTTAATGTGAGATGAAAATAAATTTTCTATATTTACCATTTTTTTGTACACATTTATTTTATCTATCTTCTTCTTCAAATTATCATAATAGTTAAATAATAAAAATATATCAAATTTAATATCAAAATCCAAATTAATTTTATAAATAATGCTAGATATCGAAGATATAATTAATGATTTGTCTTTTTTAATATGATTTTTAATAATAAACGATTGATAATTATGACTTGGATTGCCTTTTGATGTTGGTTGATTAATTTTAAAAACTTTATCTAAATAATTATTATTAATGTTATAGTAATTGCAATGTTCATCACCATAAAAATAGGTAAATAATAATTTGGAACACACAATAAAATAATTGTCTAAATTATTTTTAAATAACTCGCTATAGCTTTTATAATATTTATCATCCAAATTTTTTAAATATAATACCATTTATTTTATTTTTATTTATTAATTTTATTTTATTATATAATGAGATTTATAATGGTGATATTATCATATTGTTAGATTTAATAAGTTAATAGTATAATTTGTGTAATAATTTGAATTTATTAAAATAGTATTTATTAATTGATTGATATTGATTTCTTTAATAATAGATGAACCTTGAAGTGGATATTTGCGAGATTCATAATCATCATAATTTGTAATATGAAAATGTAAAGTTCCAAAAATATGTGTTGATTGTATATGAATAAAACATAAATTACCCGGTTCTAGATAAAGTTTTTTTATTGTTTCTAATAGTAATATGTGTTTAGCATTTAATGATGTAAAATTTATTAAATATTCATATTCCTCAGAAAACGGTAATATCCAAATTACTTTTCTAGATTTATCTCCAACTTCTAAAATATTATAACCACAATGAAAAGGATTAATTAAAGTATTAGTGTCACAATAAATTCCATATTTTTCACTAAAATTACTAATAACTTCAAAATGTGTTCTAGGTATTTTAGTTTTCCCATTATTAATGTAATTTAATAGAGAGTTTAAATATTCTTGATTCATGAAACAATTAAAATAAATAATTGGTTTATAATGAGAAACATTAGAGACTTGCAAATTTTCTAGAAAACTGTTATCTAGCAATTCAGTTTTAATCATATCTTGTATAGAAATAGTTTTTCCACTAAATGGTGGTTTTATAACTTTTACAATAAGTGGATTATTTTTTTTAATTATTAGCATATCTTCACTAGTAAATCTATGTGCCCTTATAATTCGAAATAACTTACCAGAATAATTTAGATAACGCATCATAGTTTTATCTTCTTCAGTTTGCGTATCTCTATTTAATATTCGTATTTGTTCTAGCATATCTTTTTTAATAGATGCCAGATTAGATTTTATTTCAAGAATTTGAAATGTATTTCTAGAATCCTTATAAATAATTACATATTGCTGATAACTTTTTTCATATATCATCATAATTATACCATTTAGCATTTCTTCCGATGTTCTACTTGAACGTTTATTAGTTCTGCTAGTTTTAATAGTGTATGTTGTTTTATTGTTTTTCCGTTCTTTTGTCTCTATTTCCTTATTATTTTCATTTTCATTTTCTTGTAATATTGGAAATGGTAATATTGGAATTCTAAATATCTTAAGCCGATATATAATTTTTAATTCTTGCCAAAATGGATTTCCAGAAACTGTAGGTGTGCTAGATAGTGAATAAATTAATTCTTCCAATTCCATACTATTTTCATATTTATATGCATAATGTGATAGATTAGACATAGTATGTAGATATTCAGTAGATACATAGAAGTAATCACCATAATTAACATAGCTATGAAATAATTTATACTTTTCTAGATTAAACCGACTGCCTTCTAGAATAGCAAATCGCATAGGCAATTCAGTTTGTATTAAATCTAGAACCTTTTCTAAAAGTGGTTTATGTTTGAATTCTAATTGTTTAATATTAAACACGAATGGTAATAATTCAAATGATTTTGTATTACTACTACTTGATAAACGCACAACTTTATAGATTAAAAAATGGTAACGAATACGGGTTATTGGTTTATTAAGATATTCTAGCATAAGTGCATTTACATATTTTCTATATGCATGTTTTACTTTTTCTAAATTTACTAGTTGTAAGCCACGTTCATCTGATGTTAAACAAGTTTTTGCAATTTCGGATTCGATATAACTAGCATAATTGCCTAAACCATTTTCTTTCATAAATTTAATTTTGCTAGTAAAATCAGCAGAATTAACCCATGCGTTAGGATTGGTATTATCTAAATGTTCATTTTGTTTAATCCAGTTTTCAAAATAGGTTATATTAAGACTTTTCATAAATTTATAAAGTTCTAGCTTTTCAAAAGTGCTAGTAGGATTATCTAGAGTTGCTAGATTAATCCTTTGTTCTAATTGTTCACTAGGTATAGTTTGATTATGCATTTCTGAAAATAATCGTGCATATTCTGTTTTTTGTTTATTATGTATTTCAACTATTGAGGCATTAATTTCTGGTTTACTATACATAGATAAGCTTATTGCCATTTTAGATTTATCAGGATATCCACAAATAACATATTCTTCATCATGATTAGATTCTGTGCTTGCTAATTTAACAGTTTCTAGAATTATATATTTTGGATCTAGATCTGATAAATCATATTTAAGTTTTTCTGGTTGATTAATACTAATTCCACTAGCATTAAAATTACAAGATTCTTGAAGAGTTGAAGCTATATTATGAACATAAGTAATATCTTGATTTGATATAGTTTCTATATATGTATTACTAGATGGATTTAATATTTTTACTGAATTATAATATATATTTGTTTCTAGATATTGTTTTATTTGTTCTTCATAAGATATCTTAGCTAATGTGCTTAAATCTTCATATGCATTATAAAATCCTTCTCGACGAGTATCTGTATATACACCATTATTAACAGTTTCTATTTGTAATGTTGGAAAATTTTCAAATGTTAAGTAATCACCAGTTTCATCATGAATAATTTTTGATTTACTAGTATTAAATGCATATTGTAATGTATCAACTGCAAGCTCACATGGTCTAATATAATGATATCTTGTAATACCATCTTTTTGATGCATACAATCTTTAATACCCATTGTAGTATTAGTTAAAACACAAGTTCCAAGTTTTGCATGATCCTCTTTTTGGCATTTAATTTTACATTTGGCAACCCTAGCATTGGTAGCTTTTTTCCTAATTATATTAATTCTAATAATACCACGTTTTCGTGTATCAGCTTCACTTTTACGATATATTGGATTATACATATTATTTAAACTTGTTTGCAATGGTTTATATTGTCTTGACCATCGTGAATTTGATGACATTTTAATACTTATGTATTAATTATTAGATTCAATATCTAGTAAATTATAACTAATATCTAATAAAAACACTTATTAATTTTGTAATATTTAAATTATTCTTTTATTAATTTACACAATACACTATATTTCTTAAGAATCATATTTATTTTTATACATATCATATAGAATACGTCTTAGTAATAATGAACTCGCCATCTTATCATGGAACGCCTAGAGCATCTAGAACACCTAGAGCATCTAGAACACCTAGAGCATCTAGAACGCCTAGAGCATCTAGAACACCTAGTTCAACACGTAAACGCACTCGTAATAATCATAACCATAACAACACGGTAAATATACCAATTATAATTTCAAAAGATACACTTCTAGATAAACCAATACCTGTTGATTTGTGTTCTTGGTGGAATGAATTTGTTACTAAAATTATTAATCTATTGAATTTATTAGAAAGTCAAGAAGAATTTAATTATGTATTAGCTGGTTCTTCTGCAAATGCAATATTAACATATTTCTATAAACCAGAACTCCTTTCAAAATTACCACAACCAAATGATGGTGATATTCTAATTATTCCAAAAGTGCGACCAGTTGAAAAAGGTAAACTAAATTTTAATAAATTTAAATTATTTATCATTGGAACTTATAATCTAAAATCTAATCAACATTATGAAAAATCTGGAACATTTTTACAAAACGAAAGTAATTTTTCTTTAGAAACCTTTAATTCAATTGATGTAAATATAGAATCGAAAGTCAAATATATTAGTATTAATGGAATTAAAATATTAATTCCAGAACAACTACTAGCTAGATATAACGATTTTAGTACAGAAAATAGAAAAATTTCTAATTTAGTTAAAATATCAGTTCTAGATAAAGTAATACCTGAATATAAAGAAAAACTTTCAAATGGTGATATAACAATACAAGAATTTAAAATTCCTTCTGCAAATAATAACAGATCTAGACGGAATTCTAGATTATCTCATCAGAAGAATTCATCTAAAAAAAATAAATCATCTGAACCACTACCACCATCACCACTACCACCACCACTAGCAGGAAGATTGAGTTTCTAATTATATTGTATCAAATTGTAAATTATATATAAATTTATATATAAATATATAGTAATAACTATTATTTGACTTATTAAATAAGATAAAATGAATTATGATAATTTAATTAAAACAAAAGTTGCATTAGAAAATAAATTTACCACTGCTGGATACACTATACAACCTGATTTATCTTCTAATAGTTCATCTAGTTCATCCCATGATATTGATTATTTTTTTAATCAAGAAAGCCCTTATAAATATCCATTCCTTATAATTTGCGATGATTCAAAACGAATAACCCAATCTGCCGATATTTATCAAAAATATATGGATGTTATCACTGATGAATGTGGAAATCGATTTAATATAAGAAATCAACATGATTCTGCTGGTATTTTACAGGCGGGTTATTCCGCTAATATTGACCTAGATAGTCATTTGAAAAATATTAATTACTATACTGACCGGTGTTATTATGATAATTGGAAACTAGCACCTAATTCAGTTACTGAAGCTTGTAATGGTTTAAAACGTAATGCTGAAATTCTCGTACCGGATTACACTGCAGTTGGTCGGCATGATATGTGTTTAGGATCAAATACTAGTCCGGAAATGTGTTGGAATACTCCACCTACAGATATGAATCTAGATAGTCCTGATATACGTAAACGTTATGATTTTAGTCATAATAAATTTCAAACACCTAATTGTTTATCAGAATCCCAACGTATAGGATTTACACGAGGGCCAGCACCACCCCTAGAATCACTTCAACGTGTTCCTGGACACGGTCGTAATGATAAGAAAATAATTGATGCATTATCGGGTGGTGTTGAACATGATTTCTATAAATTCTTTGAACCTGGCAAATGTGTCAATTATCCTAATCAAAGATTATTCAATAATATTACTAAACGGAAAATGCTACCTAATGCACACTTTCGTAATAGCGATCCGCAATATGTAAAGTAGCCACAATATGTAAAGTAGCCACAATATGTAAGTAGTAAAAAACCTAAATAAATTATAGAATCAAAGTTATTCTAGAATGGAAACTAGTAAAAGTAAAAGTAAAAATGAAAAACCAAATACAAAACTATCTTCAACGCCTTTTATCATTCTTATCTTAATTTTATTTCTTATTCTAGGATATAAATATTTTCAATACAAAAAAGAAATTTCACACTTTACAAATAATATATATCCTGTAATACCATATATAGCACAATCTGTATATATAAATATATACACAACCCCCAGCGATTTTCCTAAATATCAATGGTTTTTTAAAGGCACTTTACTTAATAACATTCGAGTCAGTAATAACCGTGGTGACTATGTAATGATTCCAAAAACACTAGTTAGCATACCAATTAATGTTTTTACAAATAATAACGCATCTACCACACGATTTACTATACAAGCTAATGGTATAGAACAAGATATTCAACCTTGCGATTTTATTGCTACAACCTATTAAGACATTCTAGAATCCTATTTGATATTTTTATTATTTTACATAATTTATATTCATTTTTAATGTTTTTACTCATTGTGTAATTACACCGACCGAAAAGAAAAATGAGAATTCTAAACAGTCAGTATCCTTTAACCGACCAGGATTTTAAAAAATCCTTAGGTCTTGGTTATGCGGATAGCGTACAAAACCGTAGGTTTTGCACTGTATTGCATCCCTCAACTCCTAGGTGTTATAACACCTTTAGTCGTTTAAGGGATAATTGTACCATTACTGGCTTAGTAGTATTTGACACCATTTAAGGGGTTACTACCTTTTATAACATATAAGTGTTAGTTATAAATCTCCTTCTTTTATTTCGGTTTGATACCTTAGAACGAGAAAA
>Ga0315904_10003816_pt1 | contig 21921 bp, 23 predicted proteins | sample LakEriMetagenome_6_FD_203529 | JGI IMG/M metagenome (GOLD analysis project Ga0315904, IMG submission 203529) | Freshwater fungal communities from buoy surface, Lake Erie, Ohio, United States - Buoy 12 MA120 | ecosystem: Environmental > Aquatic > Freshwater > Lake | place: USA: Lake Erie, Ohio...
TGTCCTTGATGCCCTCATTCATCTGGGGCAGGGTGCTGATGCTGCTGTTCTCCAAGTTCATCAATCTCACAAAACGCCACCATGGTTTGACAGGGATCTTGTCTGCAAACTTTTGGTGGTAGTCACCTCCGGTGCCAACAGTGAGTGCTTTGATCTGTTCACCCAGTTTGGACCGGCTTTTGAAATCTGGCATCAACACACTGGTGTCATCCAGAAAAAGCAGTTCACACTGGAACAGGTCAGAGTTGAATGATGCACCATGCTCAGAAAACATGCTGTCGGCATTGGTGGACCGTCCACCCAGAAGGTGGGGCAGGATGTTGTCCAGCAGCAAGGTCTTGCCACTGTTGACCTCACCCAAGATGTGCAAAAACTGACAGGGGGAAAACTTTGATTGCCTCTTGCCATCATTTCTGAATGCCTTTGCACTGGCACTGCACCAACCAAAGAACACATCCAACTGGTGGGGGGTGTGGTCAAACATGTGGGTCAGCAGTTTTTTGATTGTCCCCCAGTCACCCTTTCTGGGTTTGATCACTGTGGGGGAGCGCATGACCAGAAAGTCATACCCATTCTCTGAATGCACACCGGCACACCGTCCACTGGCACCCTGCATGATGGCATCAATGGGGTGGTGCATCTCCACACCAGCAATGAAGGTGTCAACTGGAGATTGACCCTCACCCTGCACCTTGGTGCCTCTCATGCCCACATCAATCAACTGCCGTGCCATGGATCTGCCAGACAGTGAGATCCACTTGCCACTGATGCTTTCTGTGTAATACTTCCCGCCATGGTAGTAGTAGAGAACATCTCTGCAGGTGGTGATTGATGCCTCAAACCCCAGCACATCCCATTTGCCCTTGGCAATGTGGGTTGGGTAGTTCTGACCCTTGGGGTCAAAGTAGATCACCCGCTGGGCAGATCTTCCATCTGCTGCTGCTGAGACATTGGGCATCCTTGCCACCTGTGACCGGACTGCCATCTGCTTGTCTGCTCCATACAAACAGGCAATGGTGTAGATGGCATCCACCTCTGCCGGTGTTGCTTGTCTGGCATCAAACCAGAAGTGCAGAGACTTGCCACCGGTGTCCACCACCATCCGCAGTGGGATGAACTTGGACAGACCCATGGCAAAGGTGGAGAACTGCTGCACCACCTTCTCCTCCTTGCTGTCCATCTCCAGCAGCATGTAAGGTCTGTTCGCAACATTGGCATTGCATCTTGTGCTGAGTTTTTGCCCACCATTCTTTTGGTCTGGGATCCATGCACCCTCAATTGACTTGAATGTGGAGGGGTTGAGAAATTTGAACTGGTCAAGTGCTGGGTGAGGATAAAGGGCATCAATATCCTCCACCACCAGCAGGGTGGCAGATTGTTTGCTGACCTCTTGGATCCCAATGATCTCATCCTGCAGGAAAAGGTTTTTGATGATGCTGATGGTTTTGATCTTGGGGTTGTGCGGGGATGCCTCCACAATGACAGAAGTGGGGGTGAGGGGCAGTCTGTCAATGAGGTTTTGGTCTGCTGCTGGCAAGGTCTGCCGGTCATCCTCATCTGGCACAGAACTTGACCAGACAAGGTCCACAGCACGTTGTGTGGCACTGAGGTGGTCTGCTCTGGTGGAGTCGTAAATGGACCGGAGATGCTCCAGTGCCTCCTCTTTTGTGGCACCGGCATTCTGGCATTTTCTTGCTGCTGCTGGCAGACCTGCGTTGTGTCCCTGCCCTGCCGGTGGCAAGGTGATGTTTTGTATTTTGGTCATAGGTGGTTGAGGTTGAGGTGGGGAGGTTGAACTGTTTTGTTCGCCCTGTCAAAAACAATTTTCATGGATTTTTGCGGGTGACCGGTGGGCATTCATAGCAGCATCTGGGGGTCAGTGGAACAAAATTGTGTGGCAGTGGTCAGATTGTTCTGGGGTGTTTATCTGCAAAGAATCGTGCAGATGTGTTGGAAAATCTCATTTGCAAAGAATCGTGCAGTTATTTTGCCACTCTAACAGATCATCATGCATGAAATGGAATATCTGTAAGAATCTGTGCAAATGAGGAAAAATCCTATATGAAACCAAGGAAAATTGGGAGGGCAGTGAAATTTTGCTGCCCTTGCCACTGCCCCCCAAATTTCCATTGGTACACAATGAATTGCCAGTTTTTAGGGCAGAGGGCAGTGATTTTAACCCTTATTAGTGGACAGGTGAAATATAGTATATATTGGGTTTTTTCATGTGTTCTTCATGATGTCTCTTTATATAAGAGTACAGAATCACTGCCCTCTGCCCTTTTTCGTTAGAAATCACGGATTCCCCATATGTGCCAATGGATTTTTTGAGGGCAGTGGCAAGGGCAGTGAAATTTCACTGCCCTTAACAAAACTTAACTAATTTCATGTGCAAAAAACAACATGAAAAAATGGTTGCCAAATTTACCACACACCCCCACCATCTCCATAACCCACTGCAAAGTGTGCTTCTGGCAAATGATTGGGTGCTGGGTTGAGAGCAAAAAGAACTTTGCAGTGGGTGCAAAATTTCCTGTTGACAGTGAGGGAAAAACAAGACACTCTCACCGGCATGGAAAAACCAATTGACCAGATTGCCAAGTTGGGCATTGGCATGAGAGAAGCAAGGGTCTTGGCAAGAGTCAGTGGCATCCCTGCAAGGGTCATTGCTGCCGATATGAAGGACACAAGGGTCAACATCACCAACATGCTGTATGTTCTCACCGTCAAAGGGTTTGTGGTGGCAGACCGGTCCACCAACCCTGCACGATACATTTTGACACCACAGGGGGAGGTAGCACAAAAATGCTTGATCTAAATGACATCATCAACAACCTTGCCAACAAGAAGGTCACCCCTTCATGGTTCAACACCCGTGATTGGGCATCTGTGGCACCGGCACTGAGGAACCGGTCATTCTTCTCTGCCACCATCAGCAGTGCCAAGGTCTTGACCAAGATGAGGAACATGCTGCTGGATTGGCAAGCAGGAGCAGTGGAGGACACTGCCGGTGGTGTTGCCTACAAGGAGACAGGACTGGCAAAGTTCAGAGAGACTGCGGCTGAGTTTATGATCCAAGAAGGACTGGCAACAGAGGATGACTATGCTGACCAGCGGATCCAGAATGTGGTCAGCAATGCAAGACTGCAATTGATTTACAACACCAACTTGGAACAGGCAGCAACCTTTGCAGCATGGCAGGTGCAGATGCGTGATCCCTATGAGTTGAACCGCAGACCGGCAGCAAGATTTTTCCGCAGGTCTGGTGCAGTCACCAAAAGACCACGGCATGTGGAGGCAGAAGGTGTGGTCAGAAGGTGGGATGATTTTGCCTTTTGGATGTTTCAGAATGCTGCTGACATTGGGGGGTTTGGTGTGCCTTGGGGACCCTTTGGGTTCAACTCCTACATGGTGCAGGAACCAGTGGGCAGGGCAGAGGCAGAGAGGTTGGGGTTGGTGCAGAAGGGTGAAGTGGTCCCTGTGCCGGATCTCACCCAGTTTGGGGTCAGTCTTGGGTCACAGTTCAACCATGGGGTGGATGCCACACTGGATGATGTCACCCCAGAGATCCGTGCAAAGGCACAGAAGGCAATTGTGGCACGTTTAGGTGCCGGTGCCATAGGACCGGATGGAAAACCCACACTGGACGCACTCAGACAAGCAAGGGCAGCAATTGGCAGACCTGTGCCACCAACACCGGTGCCGGTGGTCAAGACCCGCAAACCCAGAGTGGCAAAAGTCAAACCACCTGTGGTGCCGGATCCAGTGGTGCCGGTCAGAACTTTTGACAGTATCAAAAAGAATCTTGAGGATGAGATTGAAAAATCAAAAGCAGTGGTGGATGAGTATGAAGCAGCAGAAGCAGAGCGTGAAAGGTTGCACAGAGAATGGTTGGTTGCCTATTCAAACTATAATGACCCACTGGCAAATGCTTTGAAGGACAAAAAAAATGCTGCAACAACCAGAAAAAGACAAGTTCTTGACCAATACATGGGGACAATTGAGAGGTTCAGAGAATTGGTGAGTGTCCCAGTGTCTGAGCGTGGCAAAATTTCAATCAGTTATGAAACACAGAAAGCAGAAGAATTGCTCAGAGGATCCACCAGAGTCAGTGATGGGGTTTTGATTGCTGAAAGATACACAGCAAAAAGTCTGTTGAGGGACATTGTGGTTGGAACAACAAAAGAGTCACGGGCATACGCAGACCCTGAGTTGTTCAGAATCAGAATCAACCCCAACATCACTGATGCCTCAGTTGTGGCGCATGAGATCACCCATGTGACTGAGGTGAAAGGGGGTGTTTTGCAACAGGCATTTGATTTTTTGCAACTTAGGTCCAAAGGGGAAAAACCCATTTCACTCAAAAGACTCACAGGTGTGAGTCAATACAAAAAATGGGAGGTTGCCTACAAGGACAAATGGGAAGAACTTGGGGGCAGGGTTTATAGTGGCAAGGTTTATCCAGACGCAACTGAGATCCTCACCATGGGCATTGAAAGGTTGCACAGGAACCCTGCCCAATTCTACAAAACAGATCCGCAGTATTTTGAATTTGTGGTCAGAACACTCCAACAACTATGAGCAACACATCCCCAGATTTTTCCATTGTCAAGTTCACCTTGCTTGGTGTCACATACCTATTCAGTGGGTCCAGTGGCAAGGTGCAGATTGTTTTTGGCAAGGAGGTGCTGCCCATCAAGGCAGATCTTGAGGAGGCACTGAAGGGTGCAATCACACAACATGTGCCAGCAAGTGACCAGATCCTTGAGGCACTGGCAAGCATTGGTGTCCCAGAAGATGCCATGCCGGTCATCACCTACACAGACCACCAACCACAGGACACACTCCCAGAGGGGGCAATCTCATAGACCAATCATGCCAGCAAAGAAAACAGCAAGAAAATCTGCCAAGAAAAAAGCACCGGTCAAAAAGACACCGGCGAAAATGGGCAGACCCACCAAGCGCAATGACAAAGTTGTCACAGCAATCCTTGGTGGTCTGAGCATTGGCACACCACTCACTGTCATCTGCCGTGAGCAGGGCATCACTGATGTCATTGTGAGGAACTGGGCAGAGACAGATGCTGCACTTTCTTTTGCCATCGCATCGGCAAGAAGGTTGGGTTTTGATGCCATTGCAGCAGAGGCATTGGCAATTGCAGATGACAGAGAAAACGACACACTGACTGACAAAAACGGCAATGAGTCATGCAACAAGGAGTGGATCCTGAGGGCAAAACTCAGAGTGGAAACAAGACTCAAACTGCTGGCAAAGTGGGACCCAAAACGCTATGGTGACAAACCAGAGATCATTGTGAACAACAACAACACTGCTGCTGCCGGTAGTGTCAACCTTGGCAAGCAGCAGGAGGAGCAACTTGCACAACTGGTGGAGATGGCAAGGGCATCTGCCAAAAAACAACATGACCCCATTGACGTTTGAGGATGTCCCCCACAGAGTTTTGTGTCAAGGTGCTGGAGGTTGTTCCCTACTTCTGGCAGTGTGAGAGCATGGAGTCAGTTGCCATGGAGCAACCCACCAGCGTGGTGGCAGCAAACGGATCTGGAAAGACTGCACGACTGGTGGCACCACTCATCCTGTGGTTTTTGCATGAGTTCCCCCAAGGTCAGTGTGTGTTCACCTCTGGCAGTTGGATGCAGATTGAAAAGCAGTTGATGCCAGCAATCAAGGTTTTCCGGTCCAAGTTCCCCAAGTGGGAGTTCATGGCAACTGAGATCCGCACACCAGAGGGGGGTGTGGCTTTTGGTTTTTCCACAGACCATGCTGGCAGGGCAGAAGGGCATCATCCAAAGATCAGTGGTGAAGTGGATCCTGTCTTTCTCATCATCGATGAGGCAAAGACTGTGCCAGATGCCATCTTTGAAGCATTTGATCGATGCACCAGACGCTTTGAGTTGTGGGTGTCATCCACCGGATCACCCAGAGGTCAGTTCTATGATTCTTTCCACAAGAATGCAGCACAATACTGGACCAGAAAGGTGCCAAGCACAGAATGCCCCCACATCAGTGCAGAGAAAAGAGAACTGGATCTGATCAAGTATGGTGAGGGTCACCCACTCTACAGGTCAAAGCATCTGGCAGAGTTCACTGAGGATCTTGACAGGTTGGTGTTGTCAGCACCGGCACTGAGGTCTGCACTGGACACTCAGCCGGTGGAGAACCATGCCGGTGAGGTCATTGCATTCTGTGACTTTGCTGCTGGCAGAGATGAGAATGTGCTGGCAATCCGCAGAGGCAACACTGCCAGAATTGTCAAAGCATGGGTGGAGAAAGACACCGTTCAAGCAGCAAGAGAATTTGTGCAGATCTTCCAAGATGAGAAGTTGTCTGCCGGTCAGATCTGGGGAGATGCTGATGGTCTTGGCACAGGGTTTGTTGACCAATTCGCAGAGATGGGGTGGCACATCAACAGGTTCCATGGTGGTCAGACCAGCACAGAAAAGGATGAGTATGCCAACCTCATTGCACAGGTGTGGCATGTGGGTGCCAGAGAGATTGAGCGTGGCAGGATCAACCTTGGTCAACTGGACACCAAGACCTTTGAGCAGTTGACCACCAGAAAGTCAGAGTGGAATGAGACTGGCAAACTCCGGTGTGAGTCAAAAGAGAAGATGGCAATGCACGGGTTGAAGTCACCAGACAGGGCAGATGCACTGCTGGGGTGCATTGTGATGGGGTCAAGGATCACCGGTGCCATGGGCAGTGCCACTGTGGTCAACACCTCCAAGTCAGAGTTCAAACCCAGAGCAGTCAAAGGGTTCAACGCCCTCTAGTGTCTTATATAAAAGACACCACACGCTTTTCCTTCCCATCGGCACTGGTCTGTGCTATAGGCAGCACATGACAAAAGATGAGAAGAAAGGAGTGGTCACCCCACTGCCAGCATCCTACCGGACCCAAGATTTTGACCTTGCCAATGTGACCCCAGATCAGGTGCGGTCAATCTTACGCAATGTGAGAACTGGCAGACTGGAAGATCAGGACCGTCTTTTTAGGTTGATGATTGACTCATGGAGCAGACTGCGGAAATGTCTCAATGAGGTCAGTGGGGCAGTGGCATCCTTGCCAATCCGGATCTCTCCAGCAATCAGAGAAGGTGAGGAGGAACCAACACCGGCAGCACTCCGGATCCATGAAGTGGTGGAACGCGCACTTGAGTCATATGCACCCAGACCGGCATACCTTGAGTTGGATGGGGTGGGCATGATCAAGGCAATGGTGGATGCCTATGCCAAGGGTGTCAGTGTGGTGGAGATCCTCTGGCACACAGAAAATGGTGTGGTGTCCCCCAGATGTTTCTGCCCAGTTCCGGCAAAATACTTGGCATACCCACAAGACTCAAACCAGACAGACAGGTTGATGGTGGCACCCAATGGAGTGGCACAGGGGGTCTTGGAGGACTTCCCAGAAGACAAATTCCTCATTGGCATCTGGCAGCAGGGTGGCATCCACCCCATCCACTGTGGCAACCTCAGAGCATTGACCAAGCACTGGTTGGGTGCCATCTACGGCATGGGGTGGTTGATGCAATACGCACAGTTGTTTGCCATCCCATGGAGGCACATTGAGACAGATGGCAGTGACGGTGCCATGAGTGCTGCACAGGATCTGCTGGAGGGCATTGGATCCTCTGGTGCTGCTGTGACCGGTCCCAATGTCAAACTCAATGTGTTGGAGGGTGTCAGTGGATCCGCAACAACCATGCCCCAGTCACACCTGATGGATGTGGCAGACAGGGCATGTGACATCCTCATGTTGGGGCAGACCTTGACCACAGATGTGGGGGCATCTGGCAGCAGGGCATTGGGTGATGTCCATGCATCTGTGCGGTCTGACATCCTGCAATCAGTTGCCACATGGGTGTCTGGGATCTACACCAACCAGTTGATCCCTGCCATTGTGCAGATGAACTTTGGCAAGGTTGCCAGTGAAGATCTGCCCTACGCAACACTGGAGATCCCTGTGCCAAAAGACCAGAAGGCAATTGCAGAAAGACTCAAGATCATCAAGGAGGTTGGTCTGCCAGTCACACTTAAATGGGCGTATGAGGAAATGGGCATTCCTGAACCACAGGATGGTGACATCCTGCTGGGGGATGCACCAGATCTGTTGCCCACGCCACCGGCACCCACCATCCCACCTGAGGGTGAGGATCCCACAGCACCGGATCTGACACCCACACCGGAGATGGCACAGGCAGCACAGGCAGCACTGGAAGCAAGAAGGATTGCACCCATTGGACAACGTGGGATGACCGCAGCCGGTCTGCAAAGAGCAAGAGACATTGCTGCCGGTGTTGAACTGACCCAGACTGCCAAGAACAAAATGAAAGCATTTTTCTCCACAGCAGAGTCTGGTGAGGTGGGATCCAAACAGTGGCAGACCTACCAAGGATGGGGTGGTGATGCTGGCAAAGAATGGAGCAGCAAATGATGACAGAGGAACAACTGGCAGAGGTGTCACAGAAATGGTTGGCACCCATTGATGAGGTCATTGCTGACCTCATTGACAAGTCACACAGGATGACTGCCGGTGCCTTCTATCGTGAAGTTGATGAGGTGGTCAAAAGGATCCCAGACCTGTGGGAACGTCTGGACATCAATGCCCTTGATGAATCACTGCATGATGAGATGGTTGATGCATTTGTCAAACCACTGGAGAAAAAACTATGAATGTGACAATCACAACCACCGGACTGGATGAGGTCACTGCCTCAATGCTCAAACTGCAGAGTGTGGATGCCAGACGCAGGGCAATCACTGCCGGTGCAAATGATGCCTTGAGTGTGGTGAAAAAATACTATGGTGTGGGGGGCAGTGCCATGTGGAGTGGCACCGGACCCACACAGGGTGCTGGACGCAAAAAGACCCAGTGGTGGAGAAAAGTGGAAAGCAACTGGAGTGTGGCAAATGCCACTGCTGATGGTGTCACCCTCACCAATGTCAACACAGATGGTTTTGCCCACAAGATCACCGGTGGCACCATCACAGCAAAGCGTGGGAAGGCACTCACAATCCCCATCATCCCACAGGCACATGGTCTGTCTGCCATGACCTACTCCAAGACCATCAAACCACTTTTCAGAGTCAAAGGAGTGCTGGCACAAACAGAGGAGGATGGCAAGATCACCCCAGTGTTTGTGCTGAAAAAGTCAGTTACACAAAAGCCATGGGTGGGTGCATTGCCACCGGAGAAAACGTATGTGGATGCCTTTGCTGCCGGTCTCCTTGACTCACTCATTGCAGAGTCTGAAAAATAAGACTCAAGAGTTTGGAAAAGTTGTGGTAGTTTGCAATCAGATTGAGCGCAGAACACATCACAGCAGGATTTGGGAATGAGATTGACTCTCTGACAGAGTCAATTGTCTATCTACCTGAGGGTGTGCATGAGATCCATGCCACCGTGAATGGAAAAGCGCAGAAGCGCACTGTGACTGTTGACCAGAGAGTTCTGGCATCCTTCACAGAAGATCTTGAGTCAAGACTTGCTCGCAATGTCAGACCCTTTGCCGGATTTGATCATGCTGCTGGTGCAGCATCATTCCTGCCCAAAGAGTTCCGATATGAACACGGCACCGGTCTGGTGCTGGATGTTGAGTGGACTGCGGCTGGCAAGGCAGCTATTGAGGGCAAAGACTACTCTTATTTTTCCCCCAATTTTCTTTTGGTCAATGGCATCCCTGCCGGTCTTGCCAAACATGGCGAGATTGGCAGTCTGGTGAATGAACCAGCATTTGAGGCAATGGAAAAGATTGCAGCATCATACAACAACAACAAAACAGACATTATGGATATCACCTATTTGGTTGAACTGGGATTGGTCCCAGAAGGACAGGACCCAGAAACGGCAATGGATGTTGCCAAAGCATACCTTGCCACTCTGCGTGAGGAAAAAGAGGAGGACACTGTGATGGCATCACGGGTTGAGTCAATCCAAGCACAACTGGACACTGTGACCGCAGAGAAGGATGCTGCAGTTGGCAAGGTGGGTGATCTCACCAAACAAGTGGATGACCTGACCGCAACTGTCAACAAAGCAGAGGATGAGAAGGTTGACCAGATCATCACTGAGGCAGTCAATGCTGGACGCATTGCACCACAAGATGAGGCATCCAAAACATTCTGGAAAAACAGCATCAAGGCAGACAAGTCTGCTGCTGGCATTCTCGCAGCACTCCCTGCCAAACCCATCAATGGTGAAGTCATCCTTGCTGGCAAGGCAGAAGGCACAACCAAAGAAACAGACCTCAAAGGCATTGCCAAAGTTGAGGCAGCACTTAAGGCACAAAAAGATTCTTAATCAACACAATTCAACAATAACACAACACTATTATGTCGCTAACATTACTCGACCTTGCAAAACTCAATGGATCTGACCAAGTTGTTGGATTGATTGAAGAAGTGGCAACCTCCTCACCGGAGGTCACCATCATCCCTGCTCGCACCATCCGTGGCACTAGCTACAAAACGGTATCGCGCAATAGCCGCCCATCCGTGGCATTTCGCTCTGCCAACCAAGGAACTGCCACCAGTGCGTCCAAGTTCACTGAACGTCTGGTTGAGTGCTTTATCCTCTCTGCCCGTGTGGAGATTGACAAAGCAGTTGCCCGTGGCTATGAGGATGGACCAGAAGCACTCCAAGCAATTGAGGCAGTTGGCACCATGCGTGAAGCACTCAGCACTGTGGGATCCCAAACCATTTATGGCACTGCCAGTGGTGCAAAAGGATTCCTTGGTCTGCAAGAGTTGCTTGCCACCTTTGGCAGTGACCTTGTGGTTGATGCCGGTGGCACAACTGCAGACACCGGATCCAGTGTCTATGCCATCCAAGCAGGTGTGCAGGGTGTGCAATACGTCTATGGCAATGGCACCTCCTTTGAACTGTCCCCCTTCCGTGAGGGTGATGCAGAGGATGCTGATGGTAACCGGTTTGCGGCATTCATCGCAGATCTCACCTCTTGGGTTGGTCTGCAGTGTGTCAACAAGTATGCAGTTGGACGACTCAAGGATGCCACTGCTGACTCCGGCAAAGGTGTCACTGATGCCAAGATTGCTGAACTGATCAGCAAGTTCCCAATTGGTCAGACCCCAACTCACTTGCTGATGAATCGCCGGAGTGCATTTCAGTTGGCAACCAGTCGTGTGACTGCACCCAACAGCAAACAAGAGGCATTCACTGGCATCATTCCCTTTGGAATGCCCACAGAGTCTTTTGGCATCCCCATCATTGTCACTGACTCCATCTCCTCCACTGAGGCACTGAGCTAATCCACCACATTCAACATCTAACATCACAAAACTATGTCATTTGAATTTAATCGCAACCAACAGGATTTTCTCTACAGCAACAGCACCGCACTGCACACCACCGCAGCAAACTCAGCATCCTTTGATCTTGAGCAAACTGTGGGTGGTGACATTGAGAGCATTGCTGCTGAGATTGTTTCCCCAGCATCTGCTGCAACCACCGGCAAAATCTGCACCTACACCCTGCAGGACTCTGCTGACAATGTCACCTTTGCTGCCATTGATCCGGCAATCACCACCACCATCACTGCTGCCGGTTCCGCACTCGCAGCAAAGACTGTGCGTTTCCGTTTCCCGCCCAACACCAGACGCTATGTGCGTGTTGCCCAGACTGGTGACACCCTTGGGTCTGTCACTGGCAACTTCACGTTCAAACTCCTGTTCTGATTTTGTTTCATAGGTGAGAAAGAGGGTGGTGGTGGAATATCTGCCGCCACCCTTGATCTTTTCCAGCACACTTTGACCACCATGGCATGGACCACACTGACATATGCAGGACTGAGAGACAGACTCTCAAGTGATGAACTGTCACGACTGCTGGCAGAATGTCCAACCCCAGAGGAGAAGGCAGCAGAGATCCTGACCGCAGTGGCGCAAGATGTGGTGTCAAGGGTCAATGCTGGACGCAGAAAACGTGGACTGCCCCCACTGGTCAACACCGGTCTGTCTGTCCCTCACGGTGCAAGTCGTCACTCCTATGTTCTCGCCCGCAGAGAACTCACTGACTCATACCCAGCACTGGCAGATTTCAATGGTGATGACCGGAAAAGCAGTGTGGAGGAGGCAAACAACTATCTTGATGACCTTGCCAACAACAATGCAGACAGTGATGACACTGGTGCAGAGTCTTTTGTGGTGTCATCTTCCGGATCCTTCCGGATCAGTGGCAGCACACTGATGAACTTCTCAGAATCACCATGAGCAACAGCATCATCAGACAGATTGTGGAAAGCATTGCAGCAACTCTGTCTGCACATGCTTTTTTCCGCACTCTGCCAACCATTCCTGTGATTGTGGAGGACCACCGTGATGTCAATGCACAGATTGAGAAGGCAATGAACTCATGCGGTGCCTTTGTTGTGGTCAATTTTGAAAACTCCAACACCAGCACCCCAGACACTGCCGGTCCCTACATGGATGAATGTGAGTTTGTGGTGACTGTCTGTGAGATCCCAAGTGTGTGGAGGCAGCAGGTTGGCAATCAATCAAAACCCTCTTGCACTGAGATTGCAGAGGCAACTGCTCGCATCCTTCACCACCACATCCCTCTGGACACAGATGGTGCAGCACTCACTGGTGGAGTGCTGATCTTTTCCGGCATGGCACAAGATGCCATCCCTCCAATGCTCCAACAAGTCATTCGCTTCAACTGCCCTGTGGGGCTACACAACACAACTCCTACACGATAAATCATCATGCCAACATTCGACAGAACAACAATTGTGCGTGGTCCTTGCAAGATCACTTTTGACAGTGCCACTTTCTACAGCAAAGGCAATGTGGTCTTGACCACTGCACTCACCACCTTTGACAAGGTGGCAGATGCGTATGGTCCTGTGGGCAAAGCAAAACAAGACTTTTCCTGTGTGGTGGAGTTTGAACCAACAGGTGAGATTGAGGCACTCACTGTGCTGTTCCCACATGGCAACACTGCCATGGGTGCCAGCATCTATGGTGCCACTGACAAACCACTGGTGATTGTGGCACTGGATCGCACCTACACCATCCACAATGCCAACATCACCCAGATGCCCAGCATCAAGTGCAGTGCCAACAACACTGCCTTTGGATCTGTCCAGTTCACCGGTCTGCTCAAGAAGAATGGTGACCCTGCCCTGTCCACTGACTACTTCACTGCCTCCACCGGTGCTGCCATTGGCACTGCATTCAATCCTGCAGCAATCATCACGGCACCCTACCAAGCAACCCTTGGTGCGGTTCCAGCATTCTTCTCTGGTGAAGGGTTTGACATTTCCTTTGACCTTGCACTCAACCCCATCACGGTGGACGGCATTGGCACAGTTGACATGTCACTGGGATCCTTGGGTTGCACCATCACCTGTGTGCCAACTGGGGCAGACCAGAATGCCTTTGACACCTTCTTTTCCCTGCTGGATGCTGGTGAAGATCTGGCAAGCAGTGCCTTGGACATCTCCACTGCCACTGTGGGAGGTCTGAACTTTGACTGTGCCGCAGTGCAGTTGATTGATCTGGTTCGCAACTTCAGTGTGGGTGACAATCGACTTGGCACACTCACTCTGGCAGCAAAACGGACCTTCTCCACCGGCACACCAGTTGCATTGTTCACAGTGGCAGCAGTCTCTTAACACCTCAATATGTATGTTTCCATTCATCGCGGATCTGTTCTCTTTGTCCTTGCTGGTGGCGATGGGCAGAGGAGTGAAACGTCCAACTTGAGGATTGGGTCACAGGCAAACTTTCAGCAATCTCAATACATTGAGGCAGCAGAGTTTGTGCAGTTCTACAGGGGAGGAGCAGCAACCACTGTGACCTTCTCCTCTGTGCTGACCTTCTCCACCATCGCAGAGGCTGAGACTTACTTGTTGAACACTCCACAAGGTCTGCTCAACCAACTTGATATGACTGCCACACTGGGCAGACTCACGGCAGATGGCACCAGACAAGTTGAGACACTGACCTGTGCAGGAAATGCCAGCATTGATGGCAACATCAACTGGGCATTGACTGCTGCTGATGGCAATGCCAGTGGATCTACTGCAGTGTTGAGTGGGGACACTCCCACCCTTTATGCACCCAAGATTGCAGCATCACTGAATGCCAACACCGCATTCTCTGTGTCCAACATGGCAAGCAGTTCTGGGTCCACCGTGATCATCACCAAGCGCAATGCGGCTGCCAATGACGGCACACTGGCATTGGTCACCACCAATGGATCCCCCAACCCCACCATCACCGGTGCCACCAGTGCCAACACCACTGCCGGTGTTGCCCCAACCATCTCCAATGCTGTCACTCTGAATGATGTGAGTGCATTGGTGGATCTCTCACAGCAGGGGGTGACCATCACCCACAACGTCACAATCCTTGGCAAATATGGCAGCTAAAAAAGTAGACATCAACATCAAGACAACTGCTGACACCACCGGTGCCAAGCAGACAACTGCTGCTGTTGAGAGTCTGACCACTGCCACCAACAAGTCTGTCACTGCCACAGACACTGTCACCACCAGCACCACCAAGATGGGAAAAGCTGCCAGCATGACTGGTGGGCAGGTGCAGTCAATGACCAGCAGCATAGATCTTGGGGACAGTGCTGCCTCCCAATTTGGTGAGGCATTGCTGACTGTTGCTGGCAACATGGGGATCCTTGGTGCCGCACTTGCTGTGGGTGTTGGACTGGGCAAAAAACTGGGTGAGGCATTTTATGACTTATGGCACCAAACTGAGGATGTCACTGACAAGATTGGTGATATGTCTGGCAAACTCAAGGAGGCATTTGCTGATGATGCCAAGAATGCTGTTGACCGCTACAATGCTGCACTGGACAGAACCAAAGACAGAGCAGATGCAGTCAGAACTGCAGAAGCAACACTGGCAGAGAACCGCAACCTGCAAGCAGAGACAAATGCCAAACTGATTGAATCCAACCTTGCATTGGAGGTTGCCTCTGTCAAATACCTCAAAACCATTGGTCTGGTGGTGGATGAGGAGAAGGCACTACAGGCATTGAGGGACCAAGCAGCAGCAGCAGCAACCACAGCTGCCATTGCTGCCCAGCAATCAAAGATTGAGAATGAGGAGAAAAAACTGCAAGCACTCAAAGAGCAAAAATCCCAACTTGAGTTTGAGGCAGTGCTGGCACAGGCATCCTTGGCAAAACTGGAGGCAAAGCAGCAAGAGGTTTTTGCTGAACTGAACCGCAACAGAGCAAGAGATGCATCTGCCATCCGCAGTGGGGATCAGGGTGAAGGGTTCAAATCACTTGAGACACAGACATCAGAAGCAGACAAGGAGAAGGTTGCTGCCCAGATTGCCAACATTTACAGGATCATTAACTCAACCCCAGACCGGATTGAGAAGATCAACAATGCCTTGGTGGTGGCAGAGGCTGAACGTGATGCCAATGTGCAACAGATTGAAGCAACCATCTCAGAAATCACCCAGAAAGCAGATCTGTCCAAGAGGACACAAGACCTGACTGCTGCTGCCAACCAGATCACCACTGATGCCAAGGAGATCACAGAGCAGATTGCCAAGGTTGATGCCATCACCCCACTGCAGCAACAAGCAAAAGCAGAGATTGCACAGATGGCAGCAGATGGGCAGATCACTGCACAGGATCAAATCAAGATCTCCCAGAACCTCAACTTTCTTCTCAACTCTCTCAAAACAGGTCAAACGGAATCACTTAACACCGTGAGGTCCTTGATTGATGTGAACAATCAGATGGCACTCAAGATGAGTGCAATGAGTCAGGAGATCAAAGGGTTGCAGGTGAGGATCCAAAACATCAAATAGTATGCCAGTGTGGACAATAGCAGGTGAGGCAGGAAAAGCGTGGGATGCCACTGTTCAAACCATGGAGCATCGGCAGGTGTCCAATGCTGAGTTGACCTTCCAGTCAGTGGGGGTGGATGAACTGGTGGTCAATGTGACCACACAATCACTGGCAACCTACACCCCACCGGAGTTGGGGCAGACCATCAAACTCTACAGATCCGGCATACTATTCTTCACCGGCACCGTCACTGACATCAAGACCCAGAACACCAGTGATCTCAGCATCACAGTGAGTGGTCCATGGTGGTGGTTGGACCGGATTGCCTACATGACCCCCCAAACAGACAGTGGTGGATCCACTGCAGACCGTTTGACTGGGGTTTTTGGCACTGCCGGTGCTGGGGTCAGTCTCACCACTGCCATCCAGACTGCCATCAACACCTCAGTCACCTTGGGCGCACCAATGGCAAACATTGCTGGGGGGTCCACAGTTGCCACGTTTTTTGACCTGCCAAGAATCACACTCAACCAAGCATCCTGTGCAGGGGTCTTGACTGAGTTGGTGCGGATTGTGCCGGATGTGATGACCTACTTTGACTATTCAACTGCCACACCCACTCTGCATGTGACCCGCAGAGGAGTTGCCACCGGTGTTGATTTGACTGTTGGCACATCCCCCATTGATGCCATGAGCATCAACCCTGTGTTTGATCTCAAGGTCAATCAAGTTGTGCTGCCATATGTGGAACGTGACACCCTTGGACGCACAACATACCAAACCCAGAGCAGTGGCACACCGGCAACTGGCAAGATCCAAGTGATCACCATGGGTGGTCCGGAGTTGGACACCTTTCTGCCAAATGACTTGTTTGAGAGGGCAACCATCCGCAGTGCCTCCAGTCTGGGTGCATTTGCAGTTGCAGCAGACCGGCAGTTTGATGCTGCAAGGGCATTGGGCATCACCACTGTTGGTGCATCTCTCAGTGCATACTCTTGGACGTATGCTGCCCAGATTGCCAATCTGCCCACACAGTCATCCTCTTTTGTGGTTGCTGCAAGCACACTGAGCAATGCAGAAGGTGATCCAGTGGATCCCACCGGCATGTTCTACACCATCGCAGAGAATGTGCCAGACTGGGCAGTGGAGGAGTATGGACTGATTCCTGTGACCCTCAGTGGCACATACTATGACACATGGGTGTCTCAAATCAACTACTACAATGCCGCAGGTGGCTACATCTCCACTGATGTGTTCAATCCTCCGGCATGGTACTCAACAGTAGCAATTGCATTGGCACAAACTGGTTTTAGAGGCACCCGCACGGCAGCACAGACTGCCAACCTTTACACTGGGGCATTGAATGCCACTGGCTACCTTGCACCCCTTTCCTACCATTGGACCGGCACTGCTCGCACTGGCAGCAACACCACCACCATCGTGCTGGCAACTGCTGCCAGTTCTGTGGATGATTTTTATGTTGGGTTGACGGTGTCATGGAAAGTCACTGGTGGGGCATCCTTCACTGACACCATCACTGCTTATGATGGCAGCACAAGGGCAGCAACACTGACCAGCACATGGTCAACTGCCCAAAAACCAGCAAGTGGGCAGACTTACCAACTGCAGGGTCACCCTCTATATCGTGCCGCAGATTACAACTTTCTTGCACCACCGGTGGACCTTGCTGCCAACCTACTTGCTGCCCAGAGTTTTGTGGTCTATGAGGGACAAATCACCACCACGGAGGACACTGCCGGTGCCGTGCGTTATAGTGGCAAGAAAATCAATGTGATTGGATCCTTGACCGCACATGCCACCATGGGTGCAATGGTTGCTGGTGAGTCTCTCAATCTTTTCACTGGGCAGACCACCATCAACCTTGGCACCCCAGCAAGGGTTGATTATCGCACTCTCACAGACCGGATCCGCAAAACCCCACAAGACAACATCGTTTTCACATGAACCAGTTTGATGTATCTATTGACAACCAAGGCAACCTGCTGGTGGCAGCAGGGACAGTGGTGGACCTTTCTGCTGGCACCACTGCCACAGTGCGTCTGGGTGAGACACTGCTGTCCAACATTGGCAATGGTCCAAGACTCAGGATGGTCAACACCGGTGGTCTGTTCTTTGTGGGGGGCAGTGGTGAGTCAATGGGAACCACCGGCACCCTCTCTGGCACTGCTGCCCCCATTGGCTACTTTGAGCGAACCGGCACAGAGACTTGGGTGGACAACTTTGGCAATGAGATCATTGGGGATGATGCTGCCAACACTGCAGAAATTGTGATTGGCAGTGATGTCATTGCCACCTTTTCATCCTCCTACACAATTGCCCCAGTTGGCACCTTCTCCTCAACCACTTTTGGGGAGGACACCTACAATGGAGGCACACCCTTCACACTCACCACCACCTTTGAGGGGGGTGCAACTGCTTCCACTGTGCTGGTTGAGATCACCACCGGCACTGCTCAAGATGGCATTTACACAGAAGCAACCTTTGACACATGGACCAACACAGGGTGGACCATCAACAGCACCACTGGTGAGATTGATGATGGCATTGATGTGGTGGCAACTGCTGCCAGCAATGGCAGAGATCCCACCAACACATATGACTCCACTGCCTACGGTGCCACCACCTACAATGATGGTGCATCTTTTGTGATGTTGGTGTCCCTGCTGGGCAGGATGCCAAAAGAGGGTTTTGTGTATGTGGAGATTGTGCTGTCTGGGGGTGCTTTCTCCACTGCCAGAGGTCCCTATTTTGCCACAGCACTCCCAGCAAACTCTGCCACTCTGGAGGTGGTCCCCATTGCACACTCAGATGGCGGGGGCATCATCACCCAATTTGTCAATGGTGCCATACTCTACAGATGAAAACACCTGCTTGTATTTTCTGTTTTTCTGGGGATGCCCTGCCACTGAGGGAGTGCATCAAGGGTGCCATTGCTGCCGGTCTGGTGCCATATGTGTTTGATGACTCACACGCACCACTGCCAAGGCACATGGTCACATGGATCCAAGAAAATGGAGGGCATCACATCCTCACCACTTTTGACCGCAATGGCAACCTCAATGGCACTGAGTGTGCAGTGGGGATTGTGAGGTCAATGATCCATGCCATGATCCTCTGCCGGTCAAAACTTGCAGTCAAACTGGATTGTGACACCATCATCCTTGATGCATCACCCTTTTTGGAAATCTCCACCGGTGTTTGCTCGCTGGAGGTCAACAGGCGTGAGGCATTTGGGTGCTGCTACAGTCTGACCATGGCAGCTGCCGTGGAGGTCTATATTGCACTTTCAGATGGGGAGAATGTTGATGATGTGCCAGAGGACCTTGCCATCTGGGGGGCAGTGTGTGAGTTGGGTCTGCCCCACAAAATGCACAACTTCACCCCCACCGGTGGAGCATTCACGGCAGTGCCAAAGGTTTTCCACCCAGATGACTGCCAAAAGTTTTCTGTTTGCACTTTTGGCAATGCCCCCCGCACACCAGAGGGGGTCACAATCTCCATGCAAAAACTCAATAAATTCTTGCAATCTCAACCAAAATCCTTAGGGTGAAGCGCATGGCATATACAGGAGCAGATTTTGAGTTTTGGGTGGGGGAGGACATCTCCATGTCCTTGACCTGTTTGCAGTCAGACGGCACCCCCTTTGACCTGACTGGCTACACTGCTGCCGGTGTCATCAAGACCAATCCAACAGCAGCAGTGGCACTGGATCTGGCACCCACAATCCCCACACCGGCAAATGGTGTGGTGGTGGTGTCTGTCAACACAGCAGATGTTGCTGCAGGGATTTATGGGTGGGACATCCAGATCACTGAGGGATCCAATGCACCAATCGTGATTGGCTATGGCACAACCAAACTGAGAAAGAAAAACACCCCATGAGTCTGTCCACAGTAGAAATCAGAGTTGCCAGTGCCAACCCATCTCTTGTGGAGTTGCAAGCAACTGGATCACCTGCCATTGTGCAGATCAACACCGGTCCTACTGGACCCACCGGTCCTACTGGACCCACCGGTCCTACTGGACCCACCGGTCCAAACAGCGTGACAGGCGCGACGACGACGAACTTCACGACAGGGCAAGTGCTATACGCGAACGGCAGCAATGTCGGCTCACTATCACGCAGCGGCATTGATACGCGCACCACGTTTCCGAATGATGACGTGACGGCGGCTACCGCATCCCCCGACCCTGACACTATCGTCAAAAGAAACGGCTCGGGAGATATTGTGGCAGCAACCACATTCTCAACTAACGAAGGCGGATCTTTAAGTGCTGGCTCAATCACAGGATTCAGTGTCCACCAAGTCAATTTAGTGTATCCAACGACGACAGCCGCCCGCACATGGACTCTTCCAGACGCTAGCGGCACAGTTGCGCTTACGAGTGACATTACGGTTACGGCGACCAACACAGTCACTCTAACAAACAAGACCATCACAAGCCCTGTCATCGACACAGGCATGAGTTTCGGCACTGGCGCGGCACTGGCGACACGCACGGCACTAGGGCTAGATCGTGCGGCTGGTTTTGAATTGTTCTGCGTGCTCCGCAACACCGCTGGAACGTGGGCGATGCTAAACGACGCAACGCATGAGCCATACAATATCGCCAGTGTATCACAATCGGGTTACAATGTGCGGATAAATTATAGCCAAACTGCCACAAAAGTAGGCACTCTCATTGTGGTTCCAGATGAGGCGTATGCGGCACGTGGATTGATCGTTGGATCATCGGTAGGCACGACGTTCGCAGACATCAATCTCAGCGGTCTAAACTCAGCAGGCATACTAACCTTTAACGGATCGACTTGGGCGGCATCATCGGCGGTGGGAATCGCCAGCGCAGTTATGACTGGCACGCAAATTGTTGTTACTCACGACGATGCAGGAGCCAATCACGCCAATGTCTCTATTTATTGCCAAAATTACAATTATTTCACAATCCTGTCAGCTAGCACAGGTGGCACATCATCATTTCGCATCATCGACCCGCTCACAGGACTAGCGATGACCGCAGCAGAACTTCCGTCTGGGTTGACCGTGTCGTTTAGTCGTCGCGGAAATGGTCTTGCGCTCGCAGTCAGCGGAGCCGTCTCCAGCAGCAACCTATGGGTTTACGGAATCATGTATAAATAACACCATGAAAACTACTAACAAACTACTAATTGCAATCATTTTAGTAATTGGGCTCACCAGTTGCGGAGTCTCGAAAATAACCGTCGCAGGGCAGTATGGGGATTACTCTTTTATACCGCGCATAACGCTCGCAACGCGCACAAGTGGCTCATTGGTCGCGGATGATACACTTGTTCTGCCCGTTGTCAGCGGCGTAACATACCGTATTGTAGTTCACACACTGACCAAGAACAGCACCGCCACTGTGGGTATGGTGGCACGATTAGACCATTCAACTATCACTGCGACTGGCAGCGAAGTGGTGGGTCACTTAACCAACAGCGGGGGGAATGCTACGGTCACTCCAAGCTCAAGCACCGCACTGACAAACATGGTCAATCAAAACGGACAAAATTTATCCACGCGAATGGAGGTCATTTTGACCCCAGCAGCATCCGGCGATGTCAAAGTGATGTGGGGCGCGCGTGTGCCTGCCGGAGTTGAAACAGCGGGATTAAATGCAGGAAGTTACTTAGAAATTACTCAATTAATATGATCGAACCTCTCACACCACAACAGCATTTCCGCGAGCTTACCTTGCGGGGATTGAAAGCGACTTTGCACCATGCTTTGACGCTCAATGAGTGCTATCATCTTTTTTGGTCATCGCCTAACGTGCTGGAAATGCTGAATACTGACCTTGCGCTTACCATGGCGCGATTCAGTGAAAATACCTTACTTGGCAACGCGCTCAATCACGCACTAGAGCAAGCAGGTGAGACAGTGCGCGTCATTGTTACCATGCCAGATGGATACGCTTTCAACGGCATGGCGTTTACCTATACCGCGCCCGCACCACCAGCAGAAGAACCATGACACCACACCAATCATTTACCGAACTCTGTGCCATTGCCATTGCCGTGATGGGAGGTAAACTTTTTGGCGCAGTGGCTCAAACAATCCCCAGTCCTGATTG
>Ga0315904_10003818_pt1 | contig 21915 bp, 20 predicted proteins | sample LakEriMetagenome_6_FD_203529 | JGI IMG/M metagenome (GOLD analysis project Ga0315904, IMG submission 203529) | Freshwater fungal communities from buoy surface, Lake Erie, Ohio, United States - Buoy 12 MA120 | ecosystem: Environmental > Aquatic > Freshwater > Lake | place: USA: Lake Erie, Ohio...
GCTAGCCCGCATATTTCATGCGTTTATTTTCTTGTCCCTATAGCGCGAAAGCCTTAGTTCTGGTATCCATTGGAGTTACGACACTTCAGGACCACCAGATCAAAGGCTTACGGCAATGACAGATTGTACACGAAATAAGATCGCTCTGAAACGCCTGCGACGACAAGCCGTTGTGGCACAATTTGATGGCGGCACGCTTACTTCCGATGGCGGATTGTTGCTGCTGCGTGAAGTGGACCAGAAACTCCGGCTAATTGAACGCATCGACCAAGTTATTCCAGATCCACGCGATCCGCGATATTCCGTTCATCTGCAAGCAGAGATGCTAACCAGTCGAATCTTTGGGATCGCTGCTGGATATGAGGACGGCAATGATCATCAGCAATTGCGCCATGACCCGGCCTTTCAAGTTGCTGCGGGAAGAACGCCGGCCGAGATGAGCTACGATGAAAATACTCCGCTCGCAAGTCCATCGACCCTTTCAAGGTTAGAGAATCGCATCGATGCAAAGACTTGTTTTAAGTTGCACGAAGTGCTCGTCGATACCTTCTTGGATAGCTTCGAAGTTCCACCAGAAGAAATCATTTTGGACTACGACGCGACGCATGATCCGACACACGGCAATCAAGAAAAGAAGTATTTTAACGGCTTTTACGATAGTGACTGCTTCTTGCCGTTGTATGTCTTCTGTGGCGATCAACTGCTAGTTTCGTATCTCCGTCCAAGCAGTGTCGGTGCTGCCCATCATGCGCGACCGGTTACCAAAATGCTTGTCCAAAAAATTCGCTCGCGATGGCCTAACGTGAAGATCATATTGCGTGGCGATAGTGGGTTCGCGATCGAGCGTTTGATGCGATGGTGCGATAAGCACCAGGTTCATTACGTCTTTGGATTTGCGAAAAACAATGTCCTCAACAAGCAAATTGCTTGCGAAATGACTCGCGCAAGAATCAAACAGTCGCTCTTAGGGGGCAATCAACGTTGCTTCAAATGGTTTCGCTATCGCGCTTCTGGATGGGACCGACATCGCTGGATGGTTGGAAAAGCGGAGTACGGCGATAAGGGTTCCAACCCCCGATTCGTTGTGACCAACTTGTACAGCCAAGATGGCTTGGTCGCACCGACGTGTAAGCGTCCACGTATCGATGGCAAACAAGTTCGCCTAACCGTTGACCCGGGAACGGAGTGCAGTTTGGCCGTCAATCCGGAGCGATTCTTTGATTCGATGTACTGCAAGCGAGGCGACATGGAAAATCGGATCAAAGAGCAACAGCTATACTTGTTCGCAGACCGAACCAGCTGCACCGACTTTTTGGCCAACCAGTTTCGCTTACTGCTCTCGTCGTTCGCCTATGTGCTCATTGATGGGATTCGTCGCATCGGCTTAAGCGGCAGCGAGGCTGCACGCTGGCAGGCGAATACAATCCGCCTTCGCCTATTCAAGATAGCAGCCCGTGTGCAAACAACATGCCGACGGGTTGTCTTCCACTTAGCGAGTTCCTGTCCCTATGCGGCGTTATTCGCGGCCGCATGTGCTCGCTTGTCTCTGAGCGGCTAGCGATTCCAATTACCGCCGCGAGTACGTCACTCAGCGACACTTTCGAGTCCTTGGGGTAAGGGGGATTCTGCGCTGATGATGCAAAAATCACAAAGGTCGGGTCCCAAACTCGTACGATCGCCAAAAAACTCAATCAACAACAAGCGTATGAAATATGCGGGCTAGCGCCTCAGGCTCATGGAAACAAGAATCGACAATTGTTGGCTGTGTCTCGCCGCGAAGCCCTTTGAGCATCGACACATTGGGTTTTGATGGTACCGAACACCGTCGCTTTTTCGCTATACTCGAGCATCATGCGTTCGAATTCTCGGTCCAACAACGGTTTTTTCTCCATGAATGAGGTCCAGACATGCGTGTGACTCGTTTGCTCAGTCTTGCTCTTTGCGCGGTCGCAACGTGGCCCGCAGCCGCAAATGCTCAGGTGTTCTGGATCGGTGGTTATGGACCGGGGATTTATGCGAGCCGTCTTCAACCCAACGGCGCAATGGATCCGCCGCAGTTGGTATTCGAACAACCCAACCCCTCGTTCTTTGCCATCCATCCCACACTGAACGTGATGTACGCCGTCGCCGAAACCGCGCGATCGGACGCCAAGCAAAGGGCCGCGCTGGCTGCTTATCAGTTCGATGGAGCCGCGTACGCGCGCGGCGAGCTTTCGCCCCTGAAACGGATCTCGCTCGAACCCGTCAACGGCGATGGACCATGCCATGTCACGATCGATCGCGACGGGAAATGGGCTGTGGTCTCCAATTATTCGAGCGGCTCGGTATCGCTGTTTCCGATTCAAGCCGATGGCTCGCTACAGCCCGAATCGCATGCGCTCTCACACCAAGGATCGGGGCCCAACGCGTCCCGCCAACAGGGAGCCCATGCCCATTGCGCGATGTTCGATCCGTCGAACCGTTATGTCATGGTGGCCGATCTCGGGATCGATCGCGTGCTGATCTATCAGATCGATTCCAACAAAAAGCAATTGGTGCCCGGTCCGCAACCGTTCCTCGAACTGCCACCCGGAAGCGGACCTCGCCACCTCGCCTTCCAGCCGACGGGCGCCTCGGTATTCATCATCAACGAACTAGCGATGACGATGACGGCGGCGTCGTGGAACCCAGAAACGGGCCAAATGGCGATCGTCAATACCGAGAGCACGATCCCCGAAGGCAAACCGGTGCCGGGTGGCTCCACCGCCGAGGTTTTGGTTCATCCTTCGGGTCGCTTCGTGTATGGGAGCAATCGCGGTCCCAACACGATTGCTCTCTTCGCGATCGATCCCAACAGCGGACGCATTCGACGCATCGAGAATTTCGATACGCTGGGCAAGATCCCCCGCAATTTCCGAATCGCACCCGATGGCAATCTGTTGCTCGCCGAAAATCAGGAGAGCAACTCGATCTTTTCGTTTCGCATCGACACCGGGACCGGCTTTCTCAAGCCGACCGGGTTTTCGATCTCGACACCGAAGCCCGCCTGCATCAAGTTTCTGGAACGCTAAATAAAAGCCCGGGAGCGCGAGCTCCCGGGTTGAACTGTGGCCAACGTTGCAATGTCGCGTGCGCTTCCACCCGGATGCTTGCGCATCTCGGCTTGCATGTTGCGGATCGGTCTAGGTATCGAGAACTTCGCGGATGACGTGGCCTTCGACATTCGTCAGCCGCCGCTCGACACCGTCGTGTTCGAAGGTCAATCGCTCGTGATCGAGACCCAGTAAGTGGAGGATCGTGGCGTTGAAGTCATAAAGTGGATGAATATTTTCGACCGCTTTGACTCCGAGTTCGTCGGTCGCGCCGTGGCTGACCCCCCGTCGAACGCCGGCTCCCGTGAGCCAGCAAGTAAAGCCGTCGGGGTTGTGGTCTCGACCCTTGGCCCCTTTTTGGAAGAAAGGCATGCGCCCAAATTCGGTGCACCAGACAACGAGCGTATCTTCGAGCAAGCCGCGTTGTCGAAGATCGCGAATCAGGGCGGCGACCGGCTGGTCGAGGATAGCGGCATGCACATCGTACTGGGCCTTGAGATCGCTGTGCCCGTCCCAGTTCAGTTTGCCAGCGCTCGCATAGGCGCCGTTGAATAACTGTACGAAGCGAACCCCTTTTTCGATCAAGCGTCGGGCGAGAATACAGTTGCGAGCGAAGAGCGCTTTATCTTTGTTTTGCGTATCGTCCGCGCCGTAGTCGCGCAATACATGGTCTGGCTCGGAACTCAGGTCGCTGATCTCCGGTACGCTCAACTGCATGCGGGCGGCCAACTCGTAGCTGGCGATCCTCGCGGCCAGCAGCGAATCTCCTGGGTTCTGTTCCAGATGGCGAGTATTCATTCGATCGAGCAAACGTCTTGACGCGGAATCGGCCGGAGCGGATACACCTGGTGCTTGCAAATGACGGACCGGATCGCGAGCGCTGAACGTTGTTCCTTGAAATGCCGCGGGCAGGAATCCGGACCCCCAGTTGTTGGACCCGTTCTGCGGAACGCCGCGAGGATCTGGGATGGCGACATACGCGGGGAGATTGTTGCATTCGCTCCCCAGCGCGTAGGTCACCCACGCGCCGAGGCTCGGAAAGCCATCGAGATTGAAGCCGGTCGACAGAAAATTTTCGGCAGGTCCGTGTGTATTCGATTTGCTGGTAAGGGAATGGACGAACGCGATATCATCGGTCAGTTCCGCCAAATGCGGGATGAGATCGCTGACCCATTTGCCCGTCTGGCCTCGTTGTTGAAACGTGTACTGGGGTCGAGCGAGATTGCCCGCAGGTCCTTGAAAGGTAACCGATGGTCCACCGGGCAGTGGTTTGTCGTCCCATTCGATCAGCTTGGGTTTGTAGTCCCAGGTCTCCAGCTGACTGACGGCACCGGCACAGAAGACCACGATGACTCGCTGCGCTTTCGAAGGAACGTGGCTCGGGCGCGGTGCGTAGGGATTGGCCGGATCGATGATCGGCGACTCGCCCGATGATCCAAGGGGCTGCATCCCCATCAGCCCATCGCGCTGCAGCAAACTGACCAGCGCCATCGAACCCAATGAGGTTGCGGCATCCTGCAGGAATCGCCGGCGGTCGAGGAGCGGATGGAACAGGGACGGCAAGTTCATTGCGTGGGCTTTTTCCTGATCACGGCAGAAACAGAAACTCGTTGCTATTGAACAGGCTCCGGCACAGCACCGCCAGTCCATGCTCTCGCACCTCGGGGATCGCTTCAGCGATTTCCTCCTCGCGAGCGGGACGGGCCAAGGCGAGGCGGTAGGCGGTCCGGATTTGCGCTGCGACGTCCTCTCCGGCGAGGGATCGAACGCGCTCGGCAAACGCGTCGGATTGCTCTAACGTGAAGACGCTGTTGAACAGGTTCAGGGCCTGGATAGGAGTGGTCGATACGCGTCGCGCCGCGGCGCTCTGACCTGCATCGGGGCAATCAAAGGCACCGAAGATCGCTTCCCGTTCGCGACGAACCTTGTGCGCGTACACCATCCGTCGGAGACCTTCGTCGCGATAGTTTTCGACAGGGCGAAACCCGCTCAATCCTCCGCGCACATCGAACAGATCGAACCCGCGTCCGTGCATTTTGAGATTGAGCCGTCCGCTGACCGATAGCATCGCATCGCGGATCGATTCCGATTCCATGCGTCGGCGCGGATAGCGCCACAACCATTTCGCATCGGCATCGATGCGCAGCGCGTCGGCCCGTGGCGAGCTCGATTGCTGATAGGTGCGCGATAAAACGATCTGCTTGTGCAACCACTTCATCGACCATCGTGAATCGTCCCACCAACTGCGTGCCAGCCAATCCAGCAGTTCGGGATGACTGGGTGGAGATCCATTAAGACCGAAGTCGTTCGGGGTCGAAACCAATCCGGTCCCGTAGTGACCTTGCCAGATCCGATTGACCATCACGCGACCTGTCAGTGGGTTTCCGGGAGATGCGATCCAATCGGCGAGCACCGATCGCCGCTGTTGTTCCCTGGCGCCGCGTTCCAGGCTCATCGCGCCCAGGAATTCGGGAACAGCGGGAGAGACAGGTTCGCGCGGCTGCTCAGGATCGCCACGGTAGAGCACGTGGATCGAATCGGGTTCTCGAAAAATACCGGCAAATGCCTTTTGCGCTTCGATCGCTTCTTTGCGGAGACGGATGATTCCCTTGCGTTCGCGTTCGAGCTGACTGGCGGTTTTTTGGTCTTCAAATCCCAGTCCCACAATCGCAGGCGAGCTGTCAGCATTGCCCTCGCGGTAAGGTTGGCGATCCATCGATCCGGCAACGACCAACCACGTTCCATTCATATCCTGAACTTCGATTCGATACTCGGTCGGTAGTCGATCGGTGAACTGCGATTCGCGATCCCGTCCCCATACGAACTGGGCGATCATCTCGGGTCGCGGAAATTCGAGGGTGACAATCCCCTTGCCAACTTCGCTGGACATCCAGCTCCGTTGATTCCCATAAACACCGTCATTCACAAAGCGAAGTTCATGCCGGTCCGAGACGATCGTATCACCGGAAGAGGTGGCGGTCGCGCCATGCGTAGCCAGGGCAATGTTGACTCCCTCGGTGTTGATGACCTCGAGTTCGTCGATGCAGGGTTCTAGGCTGTTGGTGGCTTGGATCTCCAGGCGCACGCGTTTGGCGAGCACAGGGTCGATCTTCTCTCGGTTCTGTTTGGGATTCACCGCGGATCGTCGCATGCCTTCGACGTCGAGAGGTCGCATGGCGTTCAGCGACTCGCCAGCGGAGATGCGCCAAGCCGTTGCCAGTCGGTCCTGAAATCGACCTTCGCGATCGCGTCCCCAGACAATTTTGGAGATGCGCATCGGGTTAGGGAGTTCGAGCAAAACCCATCCGCGGCCGTTCGTGTCGGACATCCAACTATGCGAATTGCCGTACAGGCCGTCGTTGACGTGGGACAGCCGATGAAGATCTGATTCGCGGCTTCCGGATGCAGTGGCCTGGGTCCCAAATGTAGCCAAGGCTACATTTCGAGGTGTCGGTTCGTCGGTCCAAGCCTCCAGTTCGTCGATGCACGGTTCGATCTTGCCGAGATCGGGATGTACGTTCGCATCGAAGATTTCCAGACGAATCCATTTCGCTACGAGAGGATCGAAGGAGATCTCGTTGCGAGTTGCGTTGGGGGTTGTGGACTCGGGTGGGTTGGGATTGGCGATCGGTTCGAGGCGAGCGAGTTGGTCATCGATGGACCGCAAGTTCTCGGTGAGAGATTCGACCTCGCGTTTGCGGGATTCTGCATGCGGTGTGGATACCACGCGGTCGCCGTATTCGACACCGGCAACGAAGGCCTGCATCGCGTAGTAGTCCTCCTGCGTGATCGGATCGAATTTATGGTCGTGGCATCGAGCGCATCCGATGGTGAGTCCGAGAAATGTCTGACCGATATTGACGACGATCTCGTCGATGGCGTCTTGGCGAGCGAGTCGTTTGCTCGGTTCATCGGCTCCGATCTGGCCTGGAAGGAGGACCGAGGCAGTGATCAGAAAGCCGGTCGCAGTCTCTTGTTCGAAACCATCTCCTGCAATCTGTTCCTTGATGAAGCGATCGTAGGGGGTGTCGCGGTTCAGGGCATCGATCACATAGTCCCGGTAGTGCCAAGCATGGGGGCGTTCGGTGTTGACTTCGAAACCGTGGGTATCCGCATAGCGCACGACATCGAGCCAATGCAGGGCCCAGCGTTCGCCATAGCGCGGTGACTCCAGGAGGCGATCGACCACGCGTTCCCTGTTGCCTTCGCTCGGGTCTGCGAGGAACGCATCAAGTTCGTCCGAAGAGGGCGGGAGTCCGTGAAGATCGAGAGTGACGCGGCGCAACCACTGTTCGGGGAGTGCGGGTGGTGACAAGACAAGTCCGCGCTCGTGAAGGGATTTCTCGATCCAGGAATCGATCGAGTGCTCTCCATCAAAGGAGCGAAGGGGTTGGAATGCCCAGTGCGCCTTGGGATCGGCGAGCGAGGCTTCATCGATGCCATCGGGCCAAACAGCCCCAGCGGCGATCCACTCGCGGAGGATGTTCAATTCTTCTGGACTCAGTCCCGGCCCTTCGGGCGGCATGCGCTGGTCCCGGTCAGAGTGGTTGATGCGTTGCCAAAGAGGACTGCTGTATGGGTCGTTAGGAAGGATGCTGGGGCCTTCCCCGTCGCCACCGCGCATCGCGGAGGCTTTGATATCGAGCCGGAGTCCGGACTTTTGTTTTTGATCGCCGTGGCAAGGATAGCAATGCGTTCGCAGGATGGGTCGGACATCGATTGCGAAATCGGGCGATGGCGGCGATTCCTCGGCGTCCGCGCAGCTACCCAGCGCAAGCAGGCCCAGCGCAAGCAAGCCCATCGCAAGCAGGCACGACGCAAGCGAGTACTGCGCATGCAAGTACTGCGAGAACAGACAGCGCGCAGCAGCGCACTGGGGGAATGCATGCGACCAATTCAATGAATGCTTGAGAGCCACGGGGTCGATGCGGTTGGCCAACCAAGGGGGGATGGAGGATAGGGATACGACGCGAGCGTGGGATTAGAACGTCCACGCATGATACCCTTTCGACGGGAGAAAAACCAATCCGGGTCGCTTGTGCCCGCGTCATCGAGTGCGGGGGTGCAACCGAGTTTAGCGGCCCGGAGCAGGGGCGACGGCATCGATCGCAGCGGTTGCGGCCCGCTGATTGGCGACGATCTGATCTCGCAGAGACTGGATCTGTTGGTACATGCTGCTCAGCTCGCTGCGGGTGGCTGCCAACTGTTGATCGAGTCGCGTCGCTTCGGCGGTGATGACTTCGTTTTCTTTGGAGTACTGGGCAAAGTCCTTGTCGAGCTTGATCCGTTCCTGCTGCCGCATGCGGACCTGGGAATCGGCGATTCCTTGCGATTTTTGCATTTCAGCCAACTCGCGTTCGATCAGTTTCGCATCTTGCAACGCGGCGGTGATTTGCCGACGGACTTCGCGGAAACCGTACTCGTAATCGTTCAGGGGCCGAACGAAGACGGGGGCCAACGATTTGACGATACCCTGTTTGGCGAGATCGTCTGACGAGTTGGAGTCCAGAATGACAACATCGCCGGCTTTGAAGGATACCTTGGCACCGTCTTCACCTCGCTTGAGGCGAGCATCGACGGAGCGACCGCTCAGATCGTAGAAGCCACCTTCGGTAGCGGTCCGTTGTTCCTGCGCGTCGACTTCGACGGTGTGGTCTTTGAGAAATTCCACACGAACGTAAATCTGTTCGGGTGGGGTTCCTTCCGGCGGACGACCGCCATCGTTCAAGTACGCTTGCAGTGCGCGGGCTTTGATCGCGTCGCGGACGCTGAGGCTCGTCGGTTCCGCATCGGCGAGACTCGGGTCGATACCGAGCAACTGAGCGAGTTCCTGTCGATCCATGCGACCGAAGATTGCGTTCTCGTCTTCCTGGGATCCTTGGGCAGCAAAGGCATTGTGCGAATCGAGCGGCATCAGTTCGTAAATCGACCATGTGGGGTGAGCGCCCCCGGCGATGGCGGCGTTCTGTTCGGGGGTCAAGCTCGCGGTCGGTTTCAATTTGACGGCCGAGCCGCTCGCGGAAGAAACAACAAATTCACCGAGATAGATAACCGGGACCGTACCCCGTTCGTCGGTTCGTTCCCCAAAAACATGAACCACCGACTTCTCAGCAAGTCCCGCGTCGGTTGGAACAGCTGCTTGGGCTGCTTCGGCTCCAGGTGCGGCGACCGGAAGACCAGCCAATCCGGACGCGAGTTGCACCGAGGCCTCGTTCGCGGCCCACTGCGTAACGGCTGCACTGCGCCATACACGGCCCCGTTCCACCAACAGACGGTTCAACTCATTGGTAATGGGGACATACGCATTCATATCGGGAATCGGGTTGATCCGATCCCCATCGCGAGCCTTTTGTTCCGTTACGAGTTGAGCCTCTGCTTTGGCAAGCAGCCCTTTCTTATCGTCATAGAGGGCTTTCACGTAGCCATTGCGACGGCTCGAAACCCCCGCTACGAAGAAGAGGAAGCACCAGGCTTGCAAGAAAAGGAAAACGAGCAGGGTCGTTTGGAGCGCGCCCCAGTACTTGTTGGTCTTGACCAACATCACAATAAAGACGACGAGCGATACCAAGACCGCTAGCCAGACGAGAATTCCCATTAAGTCCATGACGTCAGCCGAGATGTGATGTTCCGAGGGTGGGGGCAAGCACTCACGCTAACCCCTAGCATAGTTGCGAATCTTGTGGTTTCCTAAGATTTTTCGAACGAATCCGATGGTAAGTCGGCTAAATTCGAGTGTCAAGCAAGTTCTCTTCGGCGTCGGCCGAAACGGTCGGTTCGGGGCCCGTGTTCCAATTATCCCGTCTGTATTGAGGAAACAGGCTGAAACCATGGCGGATCCGATCATCAGCATCAGCGGGCTTCGAGGCATCATCGGCACGGAGTTGACCCCGGAAATTGCCATGCGCTACGGGGCCGCCTTCTGCCGACAAGTCCCTGCCGGGCCCATCGTTTTGTCCCGGGATGGCCGGACGACCGGCTCGATGCTGGCCGACGCGATCGCCTCCACGGTGGTCGGCTGCGGGCGCGAGTGCCTCGACCTGGGGGTGGCGGCGACCCCGACCGTCGGCGTGGCGGTGCGCCACTTCCGGGCGGCGGGTGGCGTTCAGGTCTCGGCCAGCCACAATCCACCCGAGTACAACGGCATGAAACTTTTGGGATCCGATGGCCGGGTCATCCCCGGAGATATCGGAAATCGAGTGCTCGCGTCCTACCTCGCCAATGACCGATCGTGGGCTTCGACCGAGGGGATCGGGAACCGGACTGCCATTGGCGATCCGCATGAACCTCACCTGCAGGCGGTTCTGGCCACGGTCGATGTCGATTCCATTCGCAAACGTCATTTTCGGGTTTTGATCGACAGCAATCACGGGTCCGGTGCGATTCTCGCTCGCCGATTGCTCGAGCAACTCGGTTGCCGGTTGACCATCCTCGGTGAGGAACCAGACGGTCGCTTTGAGCACCCTCCCGAGCCGATTGCGGAGAACCTGCAACACGTCGGCGCAGCGGTCGCACGCAACGCGCTGGACATCGGTTTTTGTCAGGATCCCGACGCCGACCGCCTCGCGATACTCGATGAGCGGGGTCAATACATCGGCGAGGAATACACGAGCGTGCTGTGCATGATGCGAGCGTTGATGCAACGGCGAGGTCCGATCGTCACGAACTGCGCGTCGAGCAACATGACAGCGTTTCTCGCCGCCAAACACCACGTGCCGTTTTTCCGAAGCAAGGTGGGAGAAGCCAACGTCGTGGATGCGATGCTCGCGCACGGAGCGATCTACGGCGGGGAGGGAAGCGGGGGCCCCATCGACCCACGGGTCGGACTGATCCGCGACAGCTTTGTCGGTATGGCGCAGGTGCTCGACTTGATGGCGGCCACCGGAAAGACGGTTTCCGAATTGGTCGATACCCTCCCCAAAACGGCAATGATCAAAGACAAGATATCGCTCTCCCAGGAGCGGTTGCTGGCCTCGATTGATCGCGTTGCATCGCATTTGCAATCCGACTCGATCGACCGGCTCGATGGAGTGCGATTGGATTGGGAGGATGCGTGGCTGTTGCTGCGCGGGAGCAACACCGAGCCCATCGTGCGGTTGATCGCCGAGGCCCCGACAGTCGAATTGGCAAGGCAATTGATCGATCGCGCCAAGGCATGTTTGGCGCCGTAGCGATTCGAGCATCGGCTCCCTTGCCCCCTCGCCATACTGCCCTCGGTTGGCCCACGTTGGGACACGGAACTTTTGGCACTCACCCTTTCGGAGGTTGCGATGGACTGGTTGGAGCCCGGCGTTAAGGCGCCAGCGTTCACACTCAAAGATGACCAAGGCAAGACGGTAAAGCTGTCGGATTTTAAAGGAAAGCCAGTCGTTTTGTACTTCTATCCCAAGGACGATACCCCTGGCTGCACGACCGAGGCGTGCGCTTTTCGAGATGCCTCGGCGCAACTGAAAAAGCTCGGGGCCGTGGTTCTGGGAGTCAGCCCCGATGGGGTCGCATCCCACGCCAAATTTCGGGATAAATTCAAGCTTAATTTTCCGCTTCTGGCGGACGAGGAGCACTCGGTCGCCGAGGCGTACGGAGCATGGCGCGAGAAGAACATGTATGGCAAGAAATCGATGGGGATCCAACGCAGCACGTACCTGATCGACGGCCAAGGAAAAATCGCCCAGGTGTGGAAGCGGGTTCAGGTCGACGGCCACGACGGGCAAGTCCTCGAGGCCTTGCAGGAACTCGCTCAGGCACAGTAACCTACTGGACATGACCCATCCGATTCGACTTGCAATTTTTGGTGCCTCCGGGCGAAATGGCAGACGGCTGATCGCCCTCGGGCACGCGGATCCCGCCGTGAAGATCGTCGGCGCGTTGGTGAGTGCTGCATCGCGCCATCACGCCCAGGACGCGGGCGAACTGGCGGGAATTGGCCCGCTCGGCGTATCGCTCAGCGATCAATGGCCAGACGCGATCGATGCCGTGATCGACTTTTCGAGCCCCGAAGGATGCATGACTGCTCTCGCTCACTGCACGTCGCATCGCATCCCGCTCGTGATCGCCACCACGGGATTGAACGGAGACAAAATCGCGAGGATTGAGTACGGTTCGAAAACCATACCTATCTGCTACGCACCCAACATGAGCGTTGCGGTCAACGTGGCGATGAAGCTCGCGGAACAAGCAGCTCGAGCCCTCAAGGATGTTCCCGGCGGAGCTGACGTGGAGATCCTCGAACGCCACCATCGCTACAAAGAGGACAGCCCCAGCGGCACGGCCCTCAAATTCGGGCAGATCATCGCCAAGGAGATGGGGATCTCGAACCATGTCCACGGTCGACATGGCATGGTCGGAAAACGACCGCATGATGAAATTGGGTACCATGCCATCCGCGTCGGTGACGATGCCGGCCAGCACACCATCGTCTTCGGGATGCTCGGAGAGACGATCGAGATCCGGGTCGCCGCCTCCAACCGCGATTGCTATGCCAGCGGAGCGATCGCTGCCGCCAAGTACTTGATCGGCAAGCAACCAGGCATGTACACCATGGCCAACGTTCTCGGGCTGGGTCCGTGACCCCATGGCTCGTTGCGACCAAGGCTATCTGTGCCGCGTCTGTGGCGAGGAAGTGGACGAGATCACCGAAAGCGCGTTGTATTTGCGGTATGTCATCGGGGAAATCGATCCCGAGGTTCTGCACTTGGCCCCCGAATCCCATTTGAAATGCACCCCGACCCTCGCCCAATTCATCGTCGATGCCCGGTTTGAAACGGTCGGTCTGGCGCCGGGAACATTTGCTATCGAAAGCTTGGATCCTGACTTCGTCGCACAGCGGCGGGAGTTGGTGACGCGAGGATACAGCCGATTGTGGGAAATTCGGAAAAGCCGTGCCCGTTTGCGGGCCGTGAAAGATTATCCCCTCCCCGACGTAATCGAGCGTTGGCAAAGCTGATCTCTTCGCCGAGTGGGTTTCTCGTCAATGCTCGGTTGCATACACTAATTGCGCGATGTAACGGAACAGGGTCGACGATGTTTTGCATGGGGGATAGCGGGGACAGGGATGGGATCGACAGTGCATCCGTTTCAGTGGACTCGCTCGTTGGATCGACGATATCGTCGCGCCGTCCGCCATGCGGTCGACTATGCCGCGAAGCGTCTTCATGGTGTTTGGTCCCAATGGCAATTGAGTCGTCCGTATCCGATTCAAGCCAGCGGCGAGAGTCTTGGGCGATACGGCGAGCGGTTGGCAGCCGTGTATCTCGAGCGGTGTGGCTACCGGATCCTCGAGCGATCGTTTCGAACCAAGGCGGGGGAGATCGACTTGATCGCGACCTGGGGCGATCGTTGCATTGTCTTTGTCGAGGTCAAGACGTGGGATAGCGCGTGGTTGAATGCGGGTGGTCCGTCGGATGCGGTGGATGAGGAGAAGCAGCGCAAGATCACGCAAACGGCGTTGGTTTACTGCAAGCGGCATGGACTGCTCGACACCTCGGGCCGCGCGGACGTGATCGAAATTGTGTTCGACGAACTCACGCGACGCCCGATCTTTCGTCACATCGAAAACGCATTCGAAGCGGTGGGGAAGTACCAGCTTTACTCCTGAACCTCGGCTGGTACTCGAATAAACCATCGAGCACGGGTACGGGTACGGGCACGAGCACGAGCACGAGCACGAGCACGGGTACGGGTACGGGTACGGGTACGGGTACGGGTACGAGGATAGTTGCGGGTGCAGATACCTACACCCTCGCGGCCGTCTCGCGGCGGTAGAGGTAGGGGTTGAGGCTTGGGTCGTTGTACATTTTCATCTGCCGGTAGGTGCGATGACGTTTGGTGCCAGCGTAGATATCGTCGAGGAGTTCACGGAGGGATTGAGAGAGGTCGGCGAACTGCAATCGGCAGACTGCCAATCGGTGCGTGACTTTGTCGATGTGGGCTTGATCGATATCGGTTCGGTCGAGCTGTTCCTCGAGGTGGTAGATCCGAAGGGCCATGATCGAGAGTCGGTCGATGGCGCTGCCGGGGGTTTCGGTGTTGAGTCGGGCGTCGGGGGCCAGGGAGACGTTTTTGTTTTGCAGATCGGTGGTAATCCAATCGTCGACTCGTTCGATCCAATCGTTGCGCTGTTGGTTGTACTTATCGATCGCGCGTTTGACGCGTGCGATGTCAGCGTCCGAGACGTCGGGAGAGCGAGCGATATCCTCTTCGTGCCATAACAAGTAGTTGAACTGGTGTTGTTGGCAAGCGACAGGAAGGACCGACTGCGGAGAGTGGTTCGGATCGCCGTAGGGGTTGTCGATCGGCTCGCGGTGCCAGCGTTCTACCGTTGTGACGTGCAGTTGGTTGATCGCAGCGACATCGATCATGATTGAGGGCTCTTTCTCAGCGGAGTGAAAGGAGTCAGGGTTTTTCTTCCATCGCGCACGTGCATACCAGATGCCCGCAACCGGGGCAACCGCGACCATATTTCTTTTGGACAGCGGCGGTCAAGTCGATCTCGGCGACATTGGCGATCGTGGTCAGCCAGGCAAGCACATCCGCGAATTCTTCTTCGAGGTTGTCCCGATCGTTGCCGGAACGGAGGGCTGCGGCCAGTTCGCCGATCTCCTCCATCAGCCACATGAAGGTTCCCGAGACGCCGCGCTGGGCGTCTTTGTCGTAATACATGGCGTGGATCAAGGCTTGGAAATCCCGTAAGGAAATCTCGTCGTTGGGTGAAGGAGCCATTGGACTTGGCGGATGCCTATAGTGAAGGGCGAAAAGGATTGGCGGCTGGAACCGCGATCGGATGACGCAGGATTTTAGCGTCCGCTCGGTCGTTCCCCCTTGGAATTTAGAAATAGAGTGAACACGCTATGATAACCAATTCGTCTTCAGCTTCGAACGCGGACCGCCACGGCGAACCTGAATCCTCGGCAACCCTTGCCCAACCGACCAGGACTTCGAAAACTGTGCAATCGAAAAAAGGCAATCACCCGGTCGATCATGAGCGTATCGAGCGAGCGGTCCGCGACATTTTGCTCGCCGTGGGGGAGGATCCGGATCGGGAAGGGCTTTTGGAGACCCCAGCCCGGGTCGCCCGGATGTACGCCGAAGTGTTTTCCGGTTTGCACAAGGACCCTGCGATCCACCTGAAGCGTGTTTTCACTGAAAATTACGACGAAATCGTGCTGGTGCGGGACATCGAATTCCACAGCATGTGCGAGCACCATTTGCTCCCATTCTCGGGCCGTGCCCATGTCGCCTACCTGCCCAATGGCAAGGTGGTGGGATTGAGCAAACTGGCGCGGGTGGTGGACGAGGTTGCTCGTCGACCCCAAGTCCAGGAGCGAATGACCGAGACCATCGCCAACATGGTCGAGGAGGCCTTGGAGGCTCGCGGGGTGGCGGTGTTGATCGAATCGACCCATTCCTGCATGACGATGCGGGGGATTCGCAAAGCGGGAGCTTCTTGCACGACCAGCGCCATGCGTGGGATTTTCCGGGAAAATCTTTCGTCCCGAGCCGAAATCCTCGGCTTGATCATGAACCCGAGCCGTTAAAAACTCGTCTTGCGGTGGCGGGTCGCGTCAGTACACTAGTGCGACTCGGTTTCGAGCGTGGACACGGTTCGCCGGCGTAGCTCAATTGGCAGAGCAGCTGATTTGTAATCAGCAGGTTGCGGGTTCGAGTCCCATCGCCGGCTCTCGCGTTGGCGGTCCCCGATGGAATTGGGCGTCCCGGTAGAATCGGGGCTCCCGGTAGAATCGGGCGGGCGAAGCCTGAGAGAACGGCGAAGCCTGAGAGAACGGCGAAGTTGAGAACAAACAATTCGAGGGAGGTTGCCCGAGCGGTTAAAGGGGACGGACTGTAAATCCGTTGGCTATGCCTACGTAGGTTCGAATCCTACACCTCCCATTCCCTGTCCCGTGAGGGTTCAGGGGCTGGAAAATCCCGGAGAGTCCACGTCGGACAAGACAAGACAAAAATCGAGAGAAATGAGACAGAAAATGGCTGACCGGCACCTGGTTGGCCTCGTGCGGGTGTAGCTCAATGGTAGAGCAGCAGCCTTCCAAGCTGAATACGAGGGTTCGATTCCCTTCACCCGCTTTCCCTAGCCAGCCTGACACCCCGCTGCTGTAGCTCAGTTGGTAGAGCACTTCCTTGGTAAGGAAGAGGTCATGGGTTCAAGTCCCATCAGCAGCTTTCACCCGGCGAGCGATCGCTCGACTGGCGGATGCCGAATCGGCGGTCGCGAGACGAGGGTCGAGATTGAGCATTGCATGTTTATCGACTTTGCTTATGCTTTCGGGTAATCGACGGGGAGCGGTGGCCATGTTATTGCATGGCCGCGGCGTCTGGCGAGGGAATAAATATGTGGTTCGTTGAGTTGCACGTGGGCTGTTTCTCACGGCGACAGTTTCAGGGTTTTTATTTGTAGGTGTTGTAGCTAAACATGGCCAAAGAGGTATTTGAACGCAAGAAACCCCACTGCAACGTTGGAACGATCGGTCACATCGACCATGGCAAGACCACCACAACCGGCGCCTTGCTTGCGGTCCAAGCCGCCAAGGGATTGGCAACTCCCAAGACCTACGCGGATATCGCCAAGGGTGGTACCGTCCGCGACGCCACCAAGACGGTGACGATCGCTGCTTCGCACGTGGAGTACGAAACCGAAAATCGGCACTATGCCCACATCGATTGCCCGGGGCACGCCGACTTTATCAAGAACATGATCACCGGTGCCGCCCAGATGGACGGAGCGATCCTGGTTGTCAGCGCAGCCGATGGTCCTATGCCGCAGACCAAGGAGCACGTGCTCTTGGCTCGTCAGGTGGACGTTCCTGCGATCGTTGTGTTCCTCAACAAATGCGACTTGGTCGACGACGAAGAGTTGCTCGAGCTCGTCGAGCTCGAAATCCGAGAATTGCTCTCCAAGTACGGTTTCCCCGGCGAAGAGACTCCGATCATCCGCGGCAATGCCAAGGCGGCTTATGACAACCCAGCCGATCCGGCGGCGTCGAAGTGCATCAGCGATCTGCTCGCTGCGGTCGATGCCTTCATTCCGCAACCGATCCGCGATGAAGACAAGCCATTCTTGATGGCGGTCGAAGACGTGTTCAGCATCGAAGGTCGCGGTACGGTGGCCACCGGTCGTATCGAGCGCGGTGTCGTCAAGGTCGGCGAAGAAGTCGAAATCATCGGCTTGATGGAAGAGAAGAAGAAGACGACGGTCACCGGCGTCGAGCAGTTCCGCAAGGAAATGAAGGAAGGTCGCGCGGGAGACAACGTAGGTTGCTTGCTCCGCGGCGTGAAGCGAGAAGATATCGAGCGAGGTCAGGTATTGGCCAAGCCGGGCAGCATCACCCCGCACAAGAAGTTTGAAGCCGAAGTGTACTGCTTGAGCAAGGACGAAGGAGGGCGCCACACGCCGTTCTTCTCCGGTTACCGTCCTCAGTTCTACTTCCGAACCACCGACGTGACCGGTACCGCCAATTTGATCGGTGCCGAAATGTGCATGCCGGGCGACAACGTTCGGGTCACCGTGGAATTGCAAAAGACGGTCGCAATCGACGAAGGGGTTCGCTTCGCAATTCGCGAAGGGGGCAAGACGGTCGGTTCCGGCGTTGTGACCAAGATCGTCGAGTAATTCATTGAGATCGTAGACGCATCGCAGAGCCTTAGGCTTTGCGATGTTGTCGTTAAAGGGGTGTAGCTCAATTGGCAGAGCACCGGTTTCCAAAACCGGGGGTTGCGGGTTCGATTCCTGCCGCCCCTGCTGGCGACTGCCACAGGGTCCCCTCCAGTCCTTTTTTCATCCCACCCAACCGCCTGGATAGTCATGGCTACGGTTACTGACGAATCACTCAGTCGATCTTTGGGGAGCGAGCTCCTGACCGGTGCGCTGTACAAACAGAAGCAGGGTCGGATTGTTCGGCAACTCACCTGCTTGGCTATTTGGCTGGCTTGCTGGCTCGGAGGCTGGCAGCTGCACGAGGCGATGGGAGCGTGGGCGAGTACGGGGGGTTCGGGCGAAGCCGCGAATTTTTGGCAGACCGGTCGGTTTTGGATTCCGCTGACCTTGGTTGCGTTGGGGATGTGGTTCGGGTACCGGTTGGTCAACTGGCCCCGTTTCGCTGATTTCCTGATCGCCGTCGAGGCGGAAATGAGCAAGGTTTCCTGGCCCGGCAAAACTGAGCTTTACAGAGCGTCCATGGTCGTTATATTCACCATGGCCTTTCTAGCGATTTTGCTCTTTTGCTACGACGCGTTCTGGCAATTGTTGTTTGATTTCTTGAAAGTGAGTTGATTTTTTGGCGGGCCTCCCCGGCAAATAGGTTCCATCGAACTCGATGGGTTGAACACGTTTGCATGCGGCAGGCCAAATCGCCAGGAGATTGACCAGCGATCGTTGCACGATCGGAATGGTCCGAGAGAAACGATTGGTTGGTGATTCGTCCGTACTGGCGCAGGTTTTCGAGTGAGTAGTTCCACACCATCCCAAGGGGCTGAAGCGGCTCCAAGCGAAATGCATTGGTATATCCTCAAGGTTGCCTTCAACCGCGAGGACACCATTCGTGAAGCTTTGGAAAAGCGGATCAAGCTCTCCAATCTCAAAGGGTGCTTCGGCGAGATTCTCGTTCCGACCGAAGACGTCGTGGAATTCACCCGGGCAGGCAAGCGGCGCGTTGTCAAACGCAAGCTCTACCCCGGGTATCTAATGATCCAGATGGTCATTAATGACGACACTTGGTTCCTCGTTCGTGAAACGCCGGGTATCGGCGATTTCACGGGTACGTACGGCAAGCCAACCCCGATGTCCGATTTGGATGTCGAGCGGATTATCAAGCTGGTTCATCCCGACGTCGACGAGGAACATACACCCAAGACTTCGATCCCGTTCCGTCCGGGCGATCGCGTTCGAGTCAAGGAAGGAAACTTCCAGAGTCTCGAAGGAGATGTCGATCGCATCGACGAGGCCAACGGGCGAGTCACTGTCATCATTAACATCTTCGGACGCAGCACACCGGTCGAGTTGGATCACTGGCAGATCGAGATGCTGTAACGCCGACTCGCGTCGAGTCGGTGCCACGGTTCGAAACCATCCATCCATGGATCTTTTGAAATGGCGAAACAAGTAGTAGGAAAAGCCGCTTTCCAGGTGCCGGGTGGCAAAGCCACACCAGCGCCCCCCGTGGGAACCTCCCTAGGCAAGTTCGGGATCAACCTCGGTCAATTCGTCTCGCAGTTCAACGAACGAACGCGCGAGTACAACGGCACCCCGATCCCCGTGGTCGTGACGTGCTACTCCGATCGCAGTTTTGAATTCATCACCAAGAGCCCGCCCGCGTCTGCCCTCCTGAAGATGGCCGCCGGAATCGCCAGCGGTTCCGCCGAGCCGCACAAGACCAAGGTGGGCAAGGTGACGCGTGCTCAAGTAGACGATATTTGCAACAAAAAGATGGCCGACCTCAACGCCCGCGACCTCGAGCATGCGCGACGCATGATCGAAGGAACCGCGCGCAGCATGGGGATCGAGGTCGTAGGCTAATCGAGAGGAATCACGAATGGTAAAACCAACCAAAGCTATGAAAGCCATGCTGGCCAAAGCGCCGGGCAAGACTCCGATGCCACTCCAACAGGCAGTGGAAACCCTCAAGAAGTTTCCGACTCGCAAGTTCGATCAAACGGTCGAAATCCACATGAACCTCGGGATCGATCCCGCCCAGGCCGATCAAATCGTCCGAGGATCCGTCGTTCTCCCGAATGGGATCGGCAAGGTCCAGCGGGTCGTGGTCTTCGCCAAAGGGGATCTGGCCAAGATCGCCGAAGAAGCGGGGGCCGATGCCGTCGGTGCTGATGAATTGTCCAAACGCATCAAAGAAGGCTGGCTCGATTTCGATGTGTGTATCGCCACGCCCGACATGATGGGGATGGTCGGTCCGCTCGGAAAAGTTCTCGGACCTCGCGGCTTGATGCCCTCTCCTCGCGCTGGGACCGTCACCAACGACGTCGCCCGCGTGGTGAAAGAGTACAAGGCTGGGAAAGTCGAGTTCCGAAACGACAAAGGGGCAAACGTCCACGCCGTCGTCGGAAAGCTGAGCTTCGAGCCAGGCCAGTTGGTCGAGAACATCGGCGCGTTCGTCCAGTACGTGCAAGGGCTCAAACCCAACTCCGTCAAAGGTAACTATATCAAGTCGATCGCCATCTGCGCGACGATGTCCCCGAGCGTTCGCGTGTCGATGTAGAACGAGGTGCCGCCATGAGCAAAATTGTTAAGAAGCTGGTCAGCCGAGATATCGCCGATCGACTCCATGGAGTCCAGGATGCGATCGTCGCGAACGTTATCGGCATGACCGGAGATGAAAACTACGCCATCCGCAAAGCCCTTCGAGATCAAGGGATCAAGCTGATGGTCGTCAAGCGAACGATGGCCGCCCGGGCCACCGAAGGAACTTCCCTTCGGCCTGCCTTCGACAACCAGTCGGGCAGCCTGGCGGTGATCTGGGGCTGCGAAGACTTCGTCGCCCTGGTCCGCAGCGTCACCAAAATGGTCGACTCCGGAGGTTTCCCCAAGTTGGAAATCAAAGGAGGGGTCATGGACGGCGAAGCCATGTCCGCCGACCAAGTCAAGAAGGTGTCGAAGTGGCCAAGTCGCCAAGAGCAAATCTCGATGCTCGTCGGTCAAATCTTGTCACCGGGCAGCACCCTCTCCGGGCAGCTGGTCGGACCCGCCCGCAAGATTGCGGGCCAAGTCAAGAAGATGATCGAGGATCGCGAGGGAAGCGAGGGGTAAACAATCCAACGCCTGTCGGCGACGACAGGATAATCGTGTACGTGTCGAACTAGCCGGTTTTTCATTCTCGCCGGTGCGTTTCATTTGTGTGTTTTCTTTCCAAGTTGAGGATCGTTAGCAATGTCCGAGTCAGCAACCGCTTACGCGGAAGAAATCAAGACCTTAGGCGAGAAGATCGTCGGCCTGACGCTCAAGCAAGCCAAGGAACTGAGTGATTATTTGAAGGAAGTTCATGGCATCGAAGCTGCCGCCGGTGGCGCTGTCGTCATGGCCGCTCCCGCCGATGGCGGTGGTGGCGGTGCCGCAGCCGCTGCTGCAGTCCAAACCGAGTTCGATGTTGTCATGACCTCGTTCGGCGATAAGAAGCTCGACGTCGTCAAGGTGGTCAAGAACTTGACCGGCCTGTCCCTGATGGATGCCAAGAAGTTGGTCGAAGGCGTGCCTGCCAAGATCAAGGAACAGGTCTCCAAGGAAGACGCCGAGAAAGTCGCAGCCGAACTTAAGGAAGCTGGCGCTACCGTCGAACTCAAGTAAGCCACTCCGCGGGCTTTGCTCGATTCGTCCACCGCGCTGGCAAAGGCACTACGACGGTAAATGCACAGCCTCAGTGACCGCGATCGCAACGCGTCATTGACCGCAGTGTCCGTTGAGTCAGCCCTGTAGCGCGCGGCCAGGTTCTCTTAAACTCGCATTGAAAGACAGCCATCGCTCACGCGATGGCTGTCTCTTTTTCATCCCAACCTGGTAGGTGCTACCCGGACGCGGAAATGGGTCCATGATGGTGGGGGGACAAGGCTTCCGTTCCTAAAGGTACTCTTCCAATCACACAGTCGCATACCTAACAAGTCGATTGGATAGTGCGAAGAACGTGGGAGCCCAGAGGCCAACGAAAATCCCAAATCGCTCGCCGTGGGCGAGGTCTGGCTCTTTCGACAGAAACCAGATCATGATGGACGCGATTACCGATAAAAAACCTGCGACGAAGCATGCATTACTGAGTACCCGCCAAGTGGCTGTTGACATCATAGTCTCCTTGAAAATCCCAAAAAATCACTCGCCAGTTGCCAGAAACAAAAC
>Ga0315904_10003821_pt1 | contig 21904 bp, 16 predicted proteins | sample LakEriMetagenome_6_FD_203529 | JGI IMG/M metagenome (GOLD analysis project Ga0315904, IMG submission 203529) | Freshwater fungal communities from buoy surface, Lake Erie, Ohio, United States - Buoy 12 MA120 | ecosystem: Environmental > Aquatic > Freshwater > Lake | place: USA: Lake Erie, Ohio...
TGAGCATGGAGCATAGATTGAAAGGGTAGTATTCTAAAAAGTGTGTCAAGTTAAAATTAGGAGTATTTACCTTAAACTTGAATACATGGAAAGAAAGAAAAGAAGTCTAAAGAAAAAGACAGAAGATTTCGATTATGCCAATTTTGAAAAAGAGGCTATTGAGAAGCTAAAAGCAGGGAAAGGACTTATAGGTCCTGAAGGAGCATTGACAGGTATGATCCAACGCATACTTCAAGCTGCTTTAGAAGGTGAGATGGATGACCATATGTCAGATGAAGAAGGTCCTAACCGCAGAAATGGATCTACGTCAAAGCAGGTCCAGACGAGTATGGGTACTATCAACGTAGAACCACCAAGGGACCGAAATGGAAGCTTTGATCCTAAGATCATTGGGAAATGGGAACGCCGAATAGCTCCTGAGATCGAAAATCAAATGCTGACGCTTTATGGAATGGGTAACAGCTACCAGGACATCAGCAACTTTATTGAGCAAATGTATGGTGTTAAGTATAGCACTTCACTAATAAGCAGTGTTACGGATCGCGTATGGGAAGAGGTTGATCAATGGAGAAAACGTCCCTTAAACACCTGTTATGCCCTTATTTATCTCGATGCTATTCATTATAAAGTAAGAGACAATGGACGTGTTGTAACAAAAGCCATATATACTGCTTTTGGTGTTGATCTGGACGGAGAACGTGATGTTCTGGGACTATATATCGATCAGGCTGAGGGGGCAAGATTCTGGGGACGTGTTTTGGAAGATGTCCGTGACCGCGGCGTTGAAGATGTTCTATTCTTCAGTATTGATGGTTTAAAAGGCTTTACAGAGGTTATACAGAATGTTTTCCCACAGAGTATCATACAGCGTTGTATTGTTCACATGATCCGCACATCACTGCGCTACGTCTCCTACAAAGACTATAAGGCGATCTGTAAAGATCTTAGAACCATTTATGGTGCAGCTCGAGCGGATGAGGCCAAGAGAGCATTGAGCGTGTTTGCAGATAAATGGGATAAGCAATACCCAGAGATCGCCCGCAAATGGGAAGATAACTGGATCGAACTATCTGCCTTCTTTGATTATCCGGCTGATATCAGAAGAATGATCTATACAACCAATGCCGTGGAAGCCCTACACCGTCTGATGCGCAAAACAACGAAAACTAAAGGGGCTGTGATAAACGATGATGCTCTGATAAAAATGTTGTTTTTAACCTTAAAAACCAATGAAAAAACCTGGAAAAGAAGAGCACGTAACTGGCCATCAATCCTCAGTACTCTGAGACGAGAGTTCGGGGATAGGATAAATCAATATCTTTAATGACACACTTTTGTGGATACTCTCCATTGACTTCGTCGAATTCTGCTGCGCACCATTTCCTTCATTATTTAATTCCTTCATTATTTAATTCTTCTTTCTCCTCCCCTTTTGTTACTTTTATTTCCTCACGCATTTCACAGAAGTAAAAACTACGAAACTTGATCTCTTCGAAACATACACGATCCATGACGGACAGCGAAATCATCGCGCTGGCTAAAGAACGTCAGGATTACTTCGGAGAATTGTACGAGCGGTATTTCGATCAGATCTTCCGATTCATTTTTCGAAGATTGGGTGGACTGGAAGACACTGCAGGTGATCTGACCCAACAGACGTTCATGAAAGCAATGGCAAACCTTTCAAAGTATGAGGACAGAGGACTTCCATTCGGGAGCTGGCTATACAGGATTGCTCAAAATGAAGTGTCGATGTACTTCCGGTCGCTTAAGAAGACACGCACCGTAGAGATCGAAGAGCGCAAACTGAAGGATCTCTGTGAAGAAGCCGAGTTGACCGCACAAATGAGTATCGAAGAGCAGGAACGGCTCATTAGCTTGCTCAACGACATGGAGCAGGAAAACCTGGATCTGATCGAGCTCCGGTTCTTTCAGGGATTGAGTTTCAAGGAAATTGCAGACATTTACAGTATCAACGAGCCCAGCGCCAAGATGCGGGTATACCGTATCCTCGAAAAGCTGGGTAAAAAGTGGAACGAAAGCAAATGAGAAAATTCTCAGTGAATAGAGAAATAGAATCGTTGGACCCTACTGCCGAGCAGATCAGGAGACAAAAGGATTTTTCGCGTTTGCACCACGATTACGATAGGTTGACCAAGCGCAGTAAGAAACCCATTTATCAGGATCCGAAGCTATATCTACTTGTAGTTCTCATCGGCATCATACTTTTGCTGCTATTTCTGGAGGAGATATAGTTCAACTTTTGCTTTTTTAGCTTCTTTTCGTACCTTCATGTCTCAATTCCTCAGTGTTGAGATCGCTGATCACCGGCATACTGTTTCTATTTATCGTCGCAAGGACGATGGCTCAGGATATTCACTGGTCTCAATTCAACGATATACCCTTGTTCCAAAACCCTGCTCATGCCGGGCATTTTAAAGGTGATTACCGTTTCGTTGGAAATTACCGTGATCAATGGAGATCGGTTACTGTCCCGTTCAGTACACTCTCTTTTTCAGCTGATTCACGACTATACAATCATCCCAATCTGGGTTATGGGCTTCTGTTCTTTCATGATATGGCCGGAGACGGACAGTTCAGAACTATCGAAGTTCATGGAAATGTTTCCTATCACCTCAAGATCGATAAAGACTCCATTCACAATTTGAAGGCAGGTCTCAATTTCGGTCTGAATCACCGCCAGATCAACTGGGATGCGCTTTATTTTGACAATCAGTTCGATGGTACCGTGTTCAATCCTTCACTGCCCACCATGGAAAATTATCAAACTGATAAACGATCTAATATTTCAACGGGAATTGGTGCTTTATACGAATACCGTATCAATGAACGCAGGAAATTAACCGTCGGGGTCGGTTTTTATAATCTTAATCGTCCAAATCAGGGGTTTTATGGTCAAGTTATTCCCAGAGATATAAGAATGAGCCTATTTGCCAAAGGTATCTACAAACTGGATATCGACTGGGACCTGGTTCCGGCCATTCAATTTTCCTGGCAAGGGGTTTACAGGGAATTCCTGATCGGATCTTCACTAAAGTATACGCTGGTCAATCAGCTCAACGATTATAAGGCTTTCTATGCCGGGTTATGGTATCGTAATCGCGACGCAGGCTACCTAAGTGTAGGAATGGATTACAATCAATGGTTTGCCGGTATCAGCTACGACATTAACTTTTCAAAGCTCGTTCCTGCCAGTCGTGCACGCGGAGGCATAGAAATTGCCGTGCGTTACATCCTGAACCATTTCAGGCCATCGAAAAAACTCCACAGGGTATGTCCAGACTTCATCTGATCCTTCTCGTTTTTGCCTTCGCACTTCAGACCGTAAGTGCACAAAGCAAGCTGGGGACGTACCTGAAGTATGCCGAAGAAAAATACCGTAACGGTGATTATTTCTATGCCTCCGAGCTTTATCAAAAGGCTATGGAGCTTGATTCGAATTCAGTAGCTATTCTATGGAATTACGCCGAGACCTTGCGCGCCTACAAAGACTATCGCAAAGCAGAATACTATTACAACAAGGTGTATCAGAAAGAAGAAGCGGGGATCTATCCCTATTCGCTATTGTATTTGGGCCTTATGCAAAAGCAGAACGGCAAGTATGATGAAGCCATTGAAACCTTCAAAAAAGCAAAGAAGAAATTCGCCAAGAATAAAAAGGATTACCTCTACATCAAATCAAAGCGCGAACTTGAAAGCTGCTTGTGGGCAAAAAATGCTATAAAGGATACTGCTCAGGTGGATTTCTACCGTTTGCCGGAGACGATCAATACACGTGATTCTGAGTTCGGGCACGCACTTTACGACGGAAAATTCATATACTCTTCCCTTAAAGCGGATTCGATCAGCAGTGCAGAAGAAGTGTATGGAACCTCCTATAAAACGCGCTTGTATTCTTCTATCGCTCAAGAAGGGAAGTTTGATAAAGGCCAACGACTCGAAGATCTGCTGTTTGAGAACATGAATACGGGTAATGGGAGCTGGTCATTAGATGGAGATCGATTCTATTTCAGCCTTTGTTCAGATGAGGGCTTTAATTACAGGTGTCGCATCATGGTAGCCCGCTACGAAAATGGAAAATGGTTGGCTCCGGATTCCCTGGGTGAGATCATTAACGAACCGGGAAGCAACACCACCATGCCCAACATTGGGATCCTCGAAGGTCAGGAAGTACTATTCTTCTCTTCCGACCGTGCTGAGGGAGAAGGAGGTATGGACATCTGGTACAGCATCATTAAAAATGGGAATCAATATGGGAAGGTGCGAAATATAAAAGCGATCAATTCTCCGGACAATGAATTAAGTCCTAACTGGAACGAGAAGGAGAAAAAACTGTACTTCTCTTCCTCATGGCATGATGGATTAGGCGGGTACGATGTCTTTTCAAGTGGCTATTCAACCCAATTCGAAGAACCAGTGAACCAAGGGATTCCAGTCAACAGCGCTGCAAACGACCTGTATTACTTCAAAAGTGGAGATACCTCATATGTAACCAGCAACCGTATCGGAGTACTTTACAGTAAGAATCCAACATGCTGCAGCGATGTCTTTACTGCCGTTCCTCCAATCAGTATCGAACCTCCAACACCTAAGGAAACGCTGGCCGAACTGAACAAACGACTTCCTGTGACACTCTATTTTCACAACGACTGTCCAGATCCGAAAACATGGGATACACTTACAAAAGTGAATTATATCATCGGTTACGAGGAGTACCGTGCTATGCTGGAAAAATACCAGCAGGAGTATTCATCAGGACTTTCCGGTGAGAAAGCTGAAGGAGCGAAAGAAGATATCGAATCTTTCTTCATTGAATATGTTGACCAGGGAGTCAAGGATCTTTTCCTTTTCAGAGACCTGTTGCTTGAGGAACTTCAGAAGGGTGCAAAGATCAAGGTAACTGTAAAAGGTTTTGCCAGTCCATTGCATAAGACAGATTACAATGTTAACCTCACCAAAAGAAGGATTTCTTCGTTCGTGAATTATCTGAAGTCTTACAATAACGGAGTCTTCGTTCCCTTTCTGAACGGAACTGCCGCTAATGGCGGTAAAGTGGTTATCGTCGGAGCTCCGTTTGGTGAATACACGGCAAACAAATTCACCAGCGACAATTTCCATGATCAGAAGAACTCTGTTTATTCCCGTGCGGCTGCGATAGAGCGAAAGGTAGAGATCCAGAGTGTAAGCTATCTTGACGATCGAAAGATCTTTCCGATCTCGGTGGATGTTCCGGTTGCAGATGCAGGTAAGGTTAAAGCAGGAACGATCATTGAAAAAGAATTCGTCATCCGAAACAATACGAAAGAACCGGTTGACATAGCCACACTTACATCACCGTTCAATACCATCACAATAGAAAGCGGGACAAAGACCATTCTACCCGATCAGCCACTCAAAGTCTTGTTGAAATTTGATACAACCGGATTTGCCGGAAAGAACATGAAATATGCTGAGCTAACGCCTGTCGGTTTTGAGGAATCCATCAAGTTGATGATCACTTCAGAGATAGAATAAAAGTCATATTTTTTATTCAAGTATTATTCTATTTTTGTCCAAACCGATACAGAAATGGCAGCTGACGAAACAGTCCTGTTCAACAAACCAAAGAAAGTCCGTCTCAAGTTCATTGACCTTGCAAGGAGTATTGCGATCCTCCTGATGTTGGAAGGACATTTTGTCGATCTGACACTTGATAATTCATTCAGGGATCTTTCCTACCCTGCATACGCAACCTGGCTATATATCAGAGGCTTTACGGCTCCTATGTTCCTTACGGTAACGGGGATCGTGTTTGTGTACCTGATGCTGGTTAACCGTGATCAACCTTTCTTTGGGAATGATCGGGTTAAAAAGGGTTTTAAACGCGTAGTAGAACTCATTTTCTGGGGTTATTTACTTCAATTCTATGCATTCCATGTACTGCAATGTATCTCCATGGGGATCCTGGCTATTTTACTTCTTTTCGGATTCTATAAGCTCATCAAAGTCATACCTCTCTGGGTCTATTATTTTATAGCCGGTACCTCCTTGTTCTGGTCTTATCTGTACATGGTTCAATTGCCTAAAGACATGCCCTGGCCGGAAAACGCACCATTCTTTCTTCAGAATATGTTCCATGGTCCGATGTCGCGGTCAGTGTTCCCGATCATTCCGTGGATGGGATTCACAATGTATGGTGCTATGATCGGATCGTTACTGCATGACCTTAAGGAAAAGGTTAAAAGCTGGGCTTTCATCCTTACTTTCAGTGCCACGGGAATCTTCCTTTTCTTCTTTGCCAAGAAGCTCCTTGTGGCACTTGATATGAGCGTGTATGGAAGCCATCATTTATTCTACAGTCTCGACTGGTTGTATGAGCGCCTGGGGATGGTGCTGATGATCCTGGGTGGATTGCAGGTGATCGAAAAACTGGTAAAGGACATACCTCAGAACCTGTTCCTCAAGATCGGACAGAATACGCTTACCATTTATGTCATACACATGATGGTATTGTATGGCAGCGTGATCAAGATCGGTATCAATGATTTCTTCAACAGGGATGAAGTGTATAATCCCGGAACAATTGCGCTCTCACCATGGGAAGCGGCAATCGGCGCTGTGTGTTTCATTACCTTCCATGTGCTGATCATTCGTTACATTGAGTGGATCACGGCAAAGTTGGAGTTCATTCTCGGACCGATCAGAAGATTCTGGGCTCGCATCTATAAACTTAAGCCGGCAAAAAATTAGATCTTCTTTTTACCGCCCGTTTTTTTTGGCTTAGATGATTTTTTCTTTTGGGGTGCTTTGGACTCTTTGAAGTAAACCTTTCTGTAGATTTCCCGGAGACCACATTTGTCATGCACAACGAGTTTGACCAGATATATTCCGGGCTTTTTATACTTGTGAACCACATTTCTTTCCTCTGAGGTGGTACCATCGCCGAAATCCCAGTGAATAGATTCAGCATTCGGGTAAAATGCTTTACAATACGCAAAGTAGTCATTGTTCTTGGTACGTTCGTAGTCCACCTCCAGCGTATTGTTCCTTAACTTATAACTATCCAATCCGGAAGTCACAATTTGAAAAGCTGATCTCTGGATGGTCTCTGCATTTTTCAGATCTACATTTGGCGGAACATAACCTTCGATCGGCGAGGATTTAAAGATGGCAGAATAGAACGAACATGCCGCCAGGAAAGAACCATAAATGGTAGGATGCTGATCATCCTCGGTATACAAACCGATCTGCGGTTGCTTTTCTCTGATATTTCTCCATACATCACCCACTGGAACGATCGGTACATCATAGATATTAGACAGATACTTGTAACCGTTTGCTACGCGGTCTGCCATTTTCAGATAAGTATCTGTTTCAGGGATCAGATCAGAACCATTCTTATATCCCCAGGTCATGTAGAGTAAAATATTCGTACACGGATTATTCGCATGGATCGAATCTACGATCTTGTTGAAATACGGAATAGAGGCTGTGTCGATCTGTTCATAACTGTACATGAGCTCCCTGCTGAATCCTTGAATAACCACATAATCCCATTTCTTCGACCGAATCTTTTCAAACATTTCAGGGCGGTTACAGTGCATCTTAAACGTGTGACTGCTCTTTGCACTCATTTCCACATTGATCTTGATCTTCTTGCTGACGGCGATCTTTTCAAAGATCTCCGGCATACCATTCATGTGGGTGTAACTGTTTCCAATGAACAATACATTCATTGGATTCACGGTAGGTTCATCTGCCGCGTGAGCCGCAGAAAGACAGAACAGACCGAACAAACTGTTAATAAATCTTTTTTTAATGATACACATGATCGTAGAAATGTCCTTGCTCACAAGCAAATTCTGAACCAAAATCAGCTCTTCAAACGCCCAGCGATATCACTTAGTTCTTCCTGAGACAATTGCAATTTCGGTTGTGAGAAGTCCATATCCTTCATTGTGTTGATCGGAATAAGATGGATATGTGCGTGGGGTACCTCGAGACCGATGACAGCAATACCTACTTTACGGCACGGAAATTCTTCCCTTATCTTCTTAGAAATACCTTTAGCAAAGGTCATCATGTCCCCTAAAACATCATCTTCGAGATCAAAAATATAATCCACTTCATGCTTTGGGATAACAAGAACGTGTCCTTTGCGCAAAGGCATGATATCAAGGAACGCGAGGAATTGATCGTTTTCCGCTACCTTATGGCACGGAATCTCGCCGCTGATGATCTTAGAAAAGATGGTAGACATTATCGAGATATTTCGAGCACCTCAAATTTCATGATCCCATTAGGTGTCTGGACATCGGCGATGTCTCCCTTCGCTTTTCCTAAAAGACCTTTCCCGATCGGTGAATCCACAGAGATCTTCTTTGCTTTCAAATCAGCTTCATTTTCAGCCACAAGTGTGTATTCCATCTCCATACCATTCGTGACATTCTTGATTTTCACTTTGGACAAGATGAAAACCTTTGAGTTGTCTATGGTAGTTTCGTCAATGAGACGAGCATTAGCAATTATGGCTTCAAGCTTTGCGATCTTCATTTCAAGAAGTCCCTGAGCTTCTTTGGCAGCGTCGTATTCGGCATTTTCAGAAAGGTCTCCCTTATCCCTTGCCTCAGCGATCTGATTGGATATAGCAGGACGCTGTACCGTTTTCATTTCATGAAGTTCATCCTTCAACTTCTTCAATCCTTCAGCCGTGTAGTAATTAACCTGTGACATAACTTATGTATTGACATAGATACAAAAACAAGAGAGCCCACATGGGACTCTCCTGATAAACAAATATATGAAATTATCTTTTTACTTCAGATCGATCGTCGCTCCGATCGTGTGGATCAACCCGAAAGTTCCGGCAAGTCTTACCGCGTATTCGATACCCAGAGCGCTTTGATTCTTGCCCATCAACGCATCAACTGAGAATCCGGCCGTCGGTCCGACAAGTGCGTTTGAGCGGTTTTCAGCATCAAGCAATCCTTCCTCGTACACATATCCTCCGCGAATGTTGAATGCAAATTTCTCATTGGTCATAGCGTAATCAAGACCCACGCGGAACTGATCCTTCGAGAAAGAGTTTGCCGTGAAACCAAGTGCTGCTGTCAGCTTATTGCTTTCATTGAAGATAAAGTCATATGAAGCTCCAATACCCAACAGAGAAGGCATTTCATAGGTTGCTGAACGCTCTTCAAGCGATGCCTGAAACCCAGTAGAAACATAGTTGACCTGCTGAGCAAGACCATCACCTTTGTATCGCATTACAGGTCCAACGTTCTTTAGGGTGATTCCGAACTTGATCTGCTCCTGTTCACCGGTAACATAACGTATACCTGCATCGATCGCCATTCCCGATGCTTTCAAGTTGGAGATGTTCTCAGAGATCACCTTGAAGTTAATACCTCCGTAGATTGACGCTGAAAACGCTCTGGCATAACCTACATTGAAGATGTTAGCACGTGGTGTGAAGAATCCGATATTTCCTTCAGGGTTTGCTACCGTTGTGATGGCTACCTCACCGAAGTTCATCGATTGTACACTCACTGCGATCACATCAGATTCAGAAATTCTCTGTGCGATACCTGCACTGTTCAATGCAATTCCCGCATTCCCCATCCAGTTCGTGTAATTAAACTTGATCTGGGTCTGGTCAGCAAATGCAAGGCCGGCAATGTTCACATACGTTGCTTCCAATCCATTCACCATAGAATATCCTGCATCACCGAAGGCCGAACTGCGCGCCCAAGGATTTACAAGCATGTGAGATGCACCTGCAGAACCAACGCGGTCCTCGTTACCGGCGCTCACTCCAAAGCTGCACGCAACAGCTCCGATCATCAATGCACTTTTTATATTCATCATTGAACTTTTCATTTCAATTCTGTTTTTCTATTATTAGATACCCTGAAGGTCAACCTGTCGCATACCACCGAAGAACTTGAGAACTTTTTCTCCAACACCCGGTACTTCTACATGGATAAGGTATACACCACCCGCCACAGGAATGTTCTGCCAGTTATTCAAATCCCAATCGATCGAAGTCACAGGACTATCCTTCTTAAATGTTCTTACCAGTTTACCGTTCACCGTGTAGATCCTAACCGTACATCTCTCAGGTAGGTTCGTGATCTTCACACGAGTATCCAAACGGTTTCTTTCATACTCAGAGAAAGCATAATAAGGGTTTGGAACCACGTTGATCATTTTCAGCGCTTCAGCCAACTGATCCTGACTTCCTGTTACCGTTGCAATGTCATCCATTGACCATGAGTAAACAGGATTAGAATCTCCATCGGCATCTGCATCAAAGTTCTTGTACTCTTTGTTGATACGAAGTCTGATCGTAACATCGGTTGAAAGTAGACTCTGTGATTCTGTCAGCAATGGATACGCGATCCAAGACAAACTTCCGTAGAATTCACGCTTTGATGCAGAGTTATTCGATTCAACCTCCAACATTTTCGAATAAGCAACGTTGTCAGAAGGGTTTCCTGATTCTGCTGTTGATGGGATGTATGCCGGGAAGTCAAATCCTTGAGCATAGTTATTCAACGTCTTCTGTCCGTAACTGAACACATAAACCGGGTGCATACCTCCCATTAAAGGGTTACCAACGCCATCCACAATTCTGGATGTTGGGTTCCAGACCATGTCAGCTCCATTCTCACCTCCAAGGAAGGAGTTCTCACCAAATGCCATGTAAAGACGTGCACCTGATTCAAGATCAACCGCATAACCAGGGAACCATCCCATACCGGTACCTGTACCGTCAGGGTTTCCGTTTTTGTCTACGCTTGAACTCTTTCTCATTTGTCCAGGCTGTGCAGCACCTACGTTCAAAGAAGACTGACGACCAAGCTCGATCACCGGACAACGCGTCCACAAACTCTTGTCACTCGTAAGTACAATGTTCACTGAAGGCAAGAAGGAGATCGAAGCGTTCTGCTTAGATGAACCCGGACTTGCCAAATTGTAATAGGCCAGCGGCATGTAATCAGCCTGATATCCAACCAATCGGTGAGGAGCAATTCCACCCTCAAGGATCTTCGCATAATTCTTATCCGGATCTTGACCAGATTCATCAGGGTAATTACAAGGGTTCAAGTAAGGTAGTCCGTCCGGCAAACAGTCATCCGGATCAACCGGAGCGTAATCACCTGAACGGATCCAGTTCGTAGGGTAGAACGCATCATTATCATTGATGAATGACAACCACTGCTTGGATGAATCTGCAAACTCGATAGAAGCATCGATCATGTCAGTCACCTTAACTGCAGTGTTACCTGAAGGACCGTAATATTTCTCCTGATAGATCTGAACGGACACACCCCACTGTGGAATGATCTGCTCATTTGAGCGTGCAATCGTTGATTCCGACGTTACAGAATCAATTGGAGTAGCATCTCCCTGATTCGCATAGCGGTAGATAACCCAGCTCGCAGTATCTGCAGCATTTGAAGTTGAAACATTGTAATCTCTGAACTTACATTCGTAATAACCACCTGCAAGATTCAACGGATCTACAACTTTCACGTTGATTGGTCCAGCACCGTATTCATATACAGGATGTTCAACGTATCCATCGTTCAATACACTGTTCAATGTAGCAGTTGTGAACTCAAGAGCTCTGTTGCCGTTTCCGTAGCCATCAAGACGAGTGATCCTTGGCGATGAACCGTACTCAATGCGCTGCTGAGTACCATCGGCCTCAGGTGTAGGATTGTGAGGGATCGCAGACACTGCAGAAATCGCTGTACCGTCAAAGTTCAAACGAGAAGAGATGTATGGGATCTTCTGACCATCGAGAGCGAGTGGGTCATTCGGATTGTACGTCTTAAAATTGTTGTAAGCGTAAGCAATGGCTACATAATAGTACGTCTTGTGATTGATCAAACGACGGTCGCCCTGAGCGAACGCATCTTCTTTCATCTGGAAAGAGTGACGGATCCCTTCATTCTCACCGTCTACCTTCTCCACAGGAATAGAATATCCGAGTGCCTCATCGAATTCAAAGTTGATGATCCTGTCGATATCATTCTTGATGTCACACTGAGCAACAAGTCTAGCCTTGGTCGGGTCGCTGATATCAGCGATAGACACATCGTCGTTTGCCAACTGATAGATCTGATATCCTTCGAAACGGTAGAATCTGTCCACTGTTGGATCCGGAATATTGATCTCATCGATCTCTGCATATTCCTCCTGGTAGTTATTAGAAGATACAGGGTTCTCGATCATAAGGATCAATTCGTTTTCCAATTCCTGGATAGTCAACTTAGGAGCGTCCGGAGGAGAAAGGATCTTAAAGCAAGCATCAAACAATGCCTGTGCCTTAGTATCCGCGCGCTTCATCGCGTTCACTGAAGAGAAAAGATCTCCATCCGTTCCACGACCATAAACGATCCCAACCGTAATGTTGTTAACAGCTCCAGGACGCAGTGTAAACGGTCCGGCAGACTGCACAAAACGACGGTCACCTGAAGGGTTGTTATTCGTTGATTCATCCCACTGGAATGCAGGATCAACACCACCTGTTGACCAATGCAACGGGTCAGAATCACCAGGGAACATATAATCCGATGGGATATTGGTTACTCCTGTCGAACCTTCATACCCAAGACCACCGAAGAACATCTCAGAACCGTTCGCCCATGCTCCTTTCATGAAGTTGTAGTATTCTGCAGCAGATCCCGGGTCATTGTACGGGTACTGAGAAGTTGATGTATAGTAAGTGAAACGACGCATACCGAAACGCTCGTTATCTACGATACCATCTGAGTAACCGATTCCGATGCCCTTGTAAACGATACCATTTCCAGCCAAAGCTTCTTGCACAGTTGGTGTGATCAGGTTATTGCTTGCATCGGTATAAGGACCTACGTTGTCAATACCGTCAGCATCCTGATACGGACCTTCGAAGAAGTCACATCCGATCGCAGGTGGGTTATCACCATATCCCGGTCGTCCACCATCAGCCTGGTCAAAGAGGTCACCATTGTACATGTATCCAAGTCCACGGGACACGTCACAACCGGTGTAGTCATCTACGTAGTTACCAACGTCTGCATCAAGGTACTGAGAGAAGTAGGTTTCATATAGCGTCTGAGTACCTCGGTTGATCAATTCATAGTTGTAGAACGTCATTCGGTTTACTTCATCATTTGTTGCGAACGCGAACGCCTGTGCACGGATCTCCATACCGATTGGGTCACCATTCGTTTCCGTGTGGATGTTACCCTTATCATTGAATACCCACCAGTGCGTTTCGTCACCGTAAAGCGTAATACGACGGTCGATACCACATTCTACATCATCACGGCCAAGGATGTCATCATACCAAGGGTGATCACCGTTATCAGGGTTATAAGCTCCGTCACCGTCTCTGTCGTAGAAAGGAGCAAGCCAATAGTCCTGATTCTTGGAGATGTCACCATGAGCCGGCCATCCATATATTCGGTTCAATTCATCGTTAGAAGGAGCCTGCACATCGTCACAACCTTCAGTTGTAACTCCATTGGTACACTCCCACCAGATGTTGAAACGGATCACTTCCGCCTTTCTGATCGTGTAGAACTGGTCATACGCCAAACATTCATTCGGATCGATGTTCGCATCACCGTAATCGCGCACAGCGTCATCCCCAACAGGTCCGCTAGGGTTGAAGTTTCCTGTTCCAATGTTTACGGTAAGCGGACCAGGCCAGAAATCGTTACCCTGACGGTAGCGAAGTGCTGCCAGTTTCAACTGTCCGTTTACGTCTGTTCCACCCATCCAGAGTGCACCTGCATAGATACAGTGCAGACCACTTCCTTTTGGAACCTCATATGCCGATACACCGGCCTGGCGGTTCTGGAACATACTTCCCCCCTGCTCGATCAACGCCTTCACGTCGTTGAACTCCATCGTCAGCTTTGCTGTTGCCGGCGCACAGTTCGCTCCTTTCTGAATCGGAGACGGCTTGTAGCTCTTGTCATTTGGTCCAAGGTAAGCAAGGGCACTATTGGTCCAAAGTGCTGCTGCGGCCAGAACAACTGTTATCAACTGTTTTTTCATAATCACTCTTTGTTATGAATTAAAAATCAAACTTGACACCCAAACGGATCGTTCTAGGAACGGAAATATTGAATGGGTTCTGGATCTTCATTGTATAGTAGTCACGGAATGACTGCTCATCCAACTGGTTCTGAATAGACGTCTGGTTTGCAGCTGCTGCAAGGAATCCGTCATCATCCCAGTTACCTGTTGCACGATACACATTCAGAATGTTCATCTGGTTGAACAGGTTGGTCACACGTACATACACGTTCAGGAAAGTAGTCTTCTTTTTGTCATCCTTTCCGAACTCTAACTCCATTGTACGGTCAAGCTGGATATCCAAACGGTAAGCCCATGGAAGACGTGAACCATTCAATGTACCATTCAAACCAGCAGAAAGGTTACCAATCGCTTCATCCGTAATGAAGGTTTGAGAAGAGTACGGAGAACCTGAGTAGATGTTTGATACAATGTTCAAACCTGTATTCTGAAGAAGTGCGAAGTCACCGATCATTGGACCGTTGTAGTCTTCGCCTTCACCATAACGGTAGTCGAATGTGATTGCGAAAGCATGACGCTGGTCAAATGAATAAGGGAAGATCGTACGCAGGTTAGGAAGACCTGCGTTCACAAGGCCCGCTGCAGATGTTGCATCTGAACCTGTTCCATCAGCGAACTGAAGCGTATACGCCAATGTTCCACGGATGTTTCCTGTTCTTCTTAGGTCGTAAGCGATCGTCATACCTTTAACTGTACCAAAGTCACGGTTACCGAAGGTACGATAAGTTGCAGGATAGGCTTCGAATACGTTAACGAGCTGTACGTTGTTACGCTGCTCACGGTAGAACGCTGAGATCTTCAATGAAGACGTCTTTGTCAATACCTGCTGGAATCCAAGCTCGTAGTCAACAGTAGTTTCCGGCTTCAAATTAGAGTTATCGATAATGGCGCTACGCTGATTCACGAACTGATACTGGAATGGATCGAAACGGAATCCGTTAGTAGGACGCTTCGTCAAGATGTCATAATGCGCGAAGAATGAAGCCTCATCAGAAATCGGGAACGAGAATGCAATACGCGGCATCACATTCACCTGTGGTTTGTAGTTTTCAAATGCATCAGCTGTTGGTGTTCCTGCATTAGATGCTGCCAGACCTTCTTCTGTCAACCATGGTGCAATACCTGTAGCTCCACGGATCACCTTAGGGTCTTCTACCTGAATACCATCAGCGTTGTACCAGTTCATTCCAGTACGGAAACCGTTGATCGCATTAGGTGCATTCACATCGTTCACATAAACGACATAATCATCACCCATTCCTTCAGGAATTTCAACCCATGAATACGTTGAAGGATCTGACTCTTTCAGTGCTCTTACTTCAGCAACAGTTCTTGCTTCGTAGAACAAGTACTGATCCTTAAGAACCGGCTGGTTGGCGTTGAATACGTCCACTCGTACACCTACGTTGAAGACGATGTCGCGGAATGCAAACTTATCCATCAGGTAACCTGCCATATAGATCGGCTGGAATGCTCCTACGAAACGCTTGTAGTTTCCATTCTCATCGATCTCTGTAAAGTACTTGTCGATATCGGTAGTACCACGCACCTTCTTACCGGTGTGGTCATACCCCCAGTATGATACAAATGAGTTACCACCATTCAACAATTCATCCGGAGAGAACATGTCAAATGTGAAGATGGATGGATCGTACATGTCGATGTCAATGAAGTCTGAACCTGCACCACCCTGAGAGATCCATCCCTGGCCGTAGAGGTATTCACGAAGATTGTAATCAAAGAACGACTGGTTATCGTTGTTAGCCTGACCTCCGTATCCACCAATCACTCCGTCACCATTTATATCAAGGTTCTGGTCGATCTCCTGGTAAGCAATACCCGAGTTCAGACGATCATACGTGATCGCTTTGAATGAACCTGAATCAGAGATCACCCCTGAAGACAGATCCAACTCACGGATGTGGAAGTTAGCCAACTGACGAGCGATCGCCCAGATTCCAAGAGGCCCGTTAGTACCACCGCCCGTTGAAGAACCTGAAGTCCAGCCACGGTCCCAACGCTGTTCGTATTCAAAACCAAGTGAAAGCGAGTGGTCGCCAATGTTAACAGAACCTGAGCCGGTTACACGGAACTGATCGTTTTCTCCTTTACCGAAGTAGTTATAAGGTGTACCAATATTAGACCAGATCTGGTAAACACTGGAAGGAGCATCTCCGTTTCTGAGGGCGTTACCCTGCTGGATCTGGAAAAGGTTCTCATAGTGACCGATCGGGTCACCTGCATAAATATCATAATACTGTGTGGTGATCGCTGCAAGAGTAGCGTTTGTTTCAGATGGCGTATAGTCCACGCGAACATCCTTGAAACCGTCATGCACCCACATGTTCAGATCTGAATCAAACGCATAGGAAGGTCTTCTCGATGTAACGAAGGTACCTACGTGTCCATAGTTAAACATGTTATACTTGTGCTTGGGATCATAGATGTCATCTGTTGACTTGGAGTAGTCCACCATCAAGTTGTAGAATGCAGACTTGATCTTTGAGCTACTTCCTTCACGATCATTGCTGAAACGCTGAGAAAGACGACCGAACACCCTCCAGTCAAGTGACTTGTAAGCACCGAAGTTCTCAAAGTTCAGAAGTGAACCTGTAAATGAGTAGTTACTTCCGTATGCATAGTTCATCGAACCTCCGAATGTAAGGTTCACTGAAGGTCCAAGGTTCACATCCAATTTTGCCTGAGCAGAGAAAACAGATCCTCGAGCATTCATTCTCCAGTCTACTTTCTCGAAATCATCCTGTCTGAGGAACAGAGCGTTGTGGAATGTACCGAAGCCAGTAGAAGTTGGACGGAGTGGATTGTTGATCAACTCTTCACGCACATCCTTCTTAATACGGTAGCTACCACCATTGAGCGGACGGTTATCCAATTCATCTGTAAAGTTGGCAGAAACAAGGAATCCAAGTCTTGGCTTCGACTTCTTTCCTGTTGAGTCACGCTGCATCCATAGCGGACCGGAAAGCATACCTTCGATCAGGTTATAACCGTACTTGTCGAGTCCGATTACTTTTCCATCATATCCCAGCGGATCTGCTCCTTTAATATAGAAACCAGACGTCACGCCTTCCAATGAACCAAAATACTTAGCCGAAGGTCCACGTGTTGTTACCGAAATGATACCACCTGTCGCATCACCATAATTTGCCGGAAGACCTCCTGTGATGACTGTTACCTCTTCGATCGCAGACTTAGGAAGGTTCGAAGAACCACGTACCTTAATACCATCAATAAAGAAATATGTACCGTCTGAACGAGAACCACGAACTGAGATCGCACCTGAACCTTCATCCGAGTTAACCCCTCCGACCGTCTGAGCCACACCGGCAGCTGAACGCACAGGAAGACGCGAGATATCTTCACGCGTTACGGTCGCACCCGAAGCACCACCATCCTTATCGATCAGCGGAACCTTATAGGCTACAACTACCACTTCTTCAATGTCCTGAACATCCTTTGCCTTTGAAATAGTCAAATCATCCAGGAAGGTGATCTTTTCAGCAGATACCACAACACCGGTAAGGGCAGAAGGCTGATATCCTTCCGTCTCATTCCTGACCTCGATATCGTAAACACCCGCACCGACGGCATTGATCTGGAACTTACCGTCAAAATCTGTATTCGCTCCACCCTTCACATTTCCGTTCTGGATCAGGACGACCTTACAGAAAGGGATCGGCTGTTTGGTGTCTCCATCCTTCACTGTTCCCCGAATCGTTCCCAGACCGGTCTGAGCGAAACTGTAAGCCGTTGTCAGCAAGACACTTACAAGTAAGAAGTTAAGTTTTCGTAACATAAGTACAGTTTATTTTAAAAACTTTTTGTCGCACAAAAGCTGGTAAATATAGAAAAAATCAGTCGCACAACAGGGAGTGTTAAAAAATTTTAAATTCAATTCACGGTTAACTTTACTTAACAAAGCTAGGCTCAGTTGATCATTAAAAAAAACCTTTCGGACTAACTTTTGTGTCATTTATACATGTCTAAGATCGTCACCAATTTTTTTGTTACTTTGTACAAAACGAACCTGATGCCGTTCACACAGGATTCTATACAGATCGATCAAGTTCATGTGCATCTTATGCGCTACGCAGACTTCGAACCGGATACATATCTGGAACAGCTGACCGATGAAGAAAAAGAACGGTTTTTCAGCTTTTCACATCCTGAGCGACGGAAACAATTCGCTGCAACTCGCATCCTGCGTCATCGCATCTTTGGTTTTGAACATATCCATTATGACACACATGGAGCACCCTTTATTAATAAGGAAGGTTTTATCTCTATCAGTCACGCCAAAGGAATAGTTGGAATTGCCCTCTGTAAAGGGTTCAAGGTCGGACTGGATCTTGAAACCGTTCGCCCGAAAGCCGCCCTGCTATCGGATCGCTTTCTTTCAACCCATGAAGCGGCTACACTTGACCGGCGAGATGCCGTGGAAATGACCCGTGTATGGTCGGCAAAGGAGGTATTGTATAAACTGGCCGGTAGAAAAGGGATCCACTTCAAAACGGAATTGCTTCTGGATAAAACCGGTCACAATCAATGGAAAGGGAAGATCATTAATCCCGAAGGAATACTTCATACCAGGATCTGTACACTTGATCATCAGGACACTATTCTTTCTGTAAATATTTGCGGTTTTGAATAACACTACATACATATATAATTGTATACGATCGGACAGCCGCTCTTTAGCTGTACTAATCGACCCTGAAAAATGCACAAAAAAGGATAATCTGAAGGAATTGCTCGATAAAGCTTCATTTGCAGCTATTGATCTTGTCTTTGTTGGAGGAAGCACAGTAACGCGGAGTCAATTCGAACAATGTGTCAGCTGGATCAAAGAACTATGCACGCTCCCTGTAGTCATTTTCCCAGGTGCCTCGCATCAGATTTCGAGGGAAGCGGACGCCATTCTCTACCTAAGTTTGCTTTCAGGCCGAAACCCGGACTTTCTGATCGGTCATCACGTGCAATCCGCCAACGAACTTTTTGAAATGGATATCGAAGTCATACCAACCGCTTATCTTCTGATCGATGGTGGCACTGTTTCTTCCGTTGCTTATGTCAGTCAAACGACTCCCATACCCAGAGACAACATATCTATTGTAAAGAGTACCGCTATGGCAGCGCGTATGCAGGGCAAACAACTCATTTATCTTGATGCCGGCAGTGGTGCGCGTTTCCGTGTTCCGGACGAGATGGTCAGAGAGATCAAACAGGTTGGTCTGCCAGTGATCATCGGTGGCGGGGTGCGCGATGTAGAGACGATCCGTTCGCTTCACGACAGCGGGGCGAATGTGGTGGTGATCGGAAATCGATTGGAGGAGGACACGGATCTGTTGTTGGATATAAAGAGTTATGTTTTTGAAGTGAAGGACTGATTTAAAAAGGTTAATGAGTTCAAGAAAGTTCAAGAGTTCAAAAGTTCAAGAGTTCAAGAGTTCAAAAGTTCAAGGGAGGATTAACTTTTGAACTGCTCAGCTTTAAACTATTGATCGGCGAAGCAATTTGAACTTTTATCGGCGAAGCTTTAAACCCTCGAACGCCGAAGGCTTTGAACCATTAAACTTTTCATTTGCGACCTTTAATAATTAGTAATTCTTAATTAGTAATTTTTCACCATGCTTTTAAAACGGATCGCCGCTGTTTGTTTTGCCATCGCCTTTCTCATGGCCATCGTGTTGTTCACAGGAACAGGAAGGGAATATGTGTCCATATCGTTGGCGCGGACGCTGTTCCTGATCTTTGGCGCACTAGGACTGATCCTTAATCTTCTGTCCTTTCGCTCTGGTAAGCACGATGCCGGATTCAACCTCATCTATTGGCTGGGTAGCATTATCCTGTTCGTCGGGCTGGTGTTCATGATGATGAAATGGCCATACGGCTACTATATACTCCTTGCCGGAATGTTTACGGTCGGGGTCAGTTTCTTTGTTCCTTCCGGACTCGTTGACAAAAAGAATGATAAAGATGACATCCTGGACAACCGTTTTTAGGGTCCTCTTCTCGGTGGTCCTCCTTCTCTCTTCGCTTCCGGCGCAGGGGCAAGAGAGCGGATTCGTGCTTAATGACGAAACAGCCCGTCGCCTGCAAACTCACAGAGAATCCTTTTCCTTTTTTGAGAATAAGGAGACCAAGGTCGATCTGCCCACCCTGCTCAAGCGCGAGCTCCGAACAATGGAAAGTTCAGTGCCTAACTTCGGATTCATTGTCCATGACGTCTGGTTCCGTACTCACATCACCAACAGCTCCTCTCATGTGCAGGAACTGACACTGGCACTAAGTAATCCGAATCTGGATGTGGCAGATCTGTTCCTATTCGACACGCAAGGCAATCTGTTGAGTCTTCAGCGCTACAGTGACAAGGAACCCTTTTCCAAAAGACGGCCGCTGTCCCGGAAACCCACGTTTACGATCACCGTTCCAGCGGACGAAAAGATCTTTTTACTGCTCAAGGTAAATAACGGTGGGGAACAATTCCATTTCGACATCAGCTTCCGTAAGCAATACTATCACGAACAACGTGAAACTTCCGAAGCGTGGTTCCTGGGTATTTTCTTCGGGATCCTCGGATTTACGATCCTGCTCAATATCTATATGCTCATACTGAACAGGGAATTGTTGTCACTTTACTACAGCCTCTATCTCATCGCAGGATTATTCCTTCAACTATCACTGCTCGGATACGGGAAAATGTACCTCTGGCCGGATTCAGCTTTCATGAGCAATCACGCCAATCCATTATTTGCATCTGTTTCGGTCTTCTTCCTCCTTGAATTTTCGAGAAGGTACCTCAACCTGGAGAATACACTTCCGCGCTTTGACACCATTTTTGCTTACATCTCCTACCCCATTGGGCTCTGTGTGATCCTTGCCTTGTTGCCATTCGACTCGACCTACCAGCTTTCGATCACGATGATCAACGCACTGACGCTCATCCTGAACATCTTCATTCTCCCCGTTGCCTGGATGGTCGTTCGACGCGGCTATAAACCTGCCCTGCTCTTTCTGTTCGCGTTCCTGATCCTCGTCTTGTCCGTATTCGCCTTCATCCTGAAGAACTTTGGCGTGATCCCGTCGAACTTCCTGACGGATTTCGGATTCCAGATCGGGTCGGTGATAGAAGTGCTGCTGTTCTCCATCGGGATCATCATCCGTTACCGGAACGTGCAACGCGAAGCGATCTCCCGCCTTGAAGAGATCAACAAGCTGAAAGAAGAAGCCAACGAAGTGCTCGAGAAGAAGGTTGAAGAACGCACTTCCGAGATCGAACGGCAAAAAGTCGAATTGCAGGAAAAGAACGACGAGATCATCAGCAGCATTGCTTATGCACAGCGCATTCAGAAGGCGATCCTGCCGGACTCGGAAAAGTTGCGAAAGGTCCTTCCACAGGCAAAGATCCTGTTTTTACCAAAGGACATCGTCTCCGGAGATTTTTACTGGATCGAGGAAAAACAGATCGGTGCGCACCGATATCGTTTCTTTGCCGTTGCGGATTGCACCGGACATGGGGTACCCGGCGCCATGATGAGCGTGCTGTGTCACAATGTATTGAACCGCTGTCTTGAAACGATGGACAATCCAAATGCCGCCGATTTGCTGGAAAAAGCAGATGATCTCCTGGAGAAGGAACTGGCTGCGAATGCACATGCCATCAACGACGGAATGGATATTTCACTCGGAGTGCTGGAGCCCGAAACACGTGAGTTTTACTGGGCCGGAGCCAACAATCCACTTTGGATCCTGAGAAATGGAGAACTGATCGAATACGACGCGG
>Ga0315904_10003822_pt1 | contig 21904 bp, 12 predicted proteins | sample LakEriMetagenome_6_FD_203529 | JGI IMG/M metagenome (GOLD analysis project Ga0315904, IMG submission 203529) | Freshwater fungal communities from buoy surface, Lake Erie, Ohio, United States - Buoy 12 MA120 | ecosystem: Environmental > Aquatic > Freshwater > Lake | place: USA: Lake Erie, Ohio...
TTCATATAGCTTACCGAGATCATACGTTAGATAGCGCGTACCGTAGCCCTTCATCTTTCTGATCTGAGCACCCATAATCTTTCCAGTAGTTGTAAAGTTTAGGATCCAGAGTCTATGGCCTTTCGGGCTATAGAGAAACTCATCTGCTCTATTATGCAATAAGCGTTCTTTCAGCTTGAACCAGATCCATTCTCCAGCCTCAATCTTCTTAGCACCGAAATGTTGTTTAAACTCTTCGACCGTTATTGCAAATTCTTCAGCTTTGCTCAAGACATCATGCTTCATCGTATCAGCATCATCAACCGAAGTCTTATTCTGCTGGATATAGTCAATGACTGCAAACGAGTCTTCTGCTCGATCCATCTTTAATTGATGATCTTTAAGCAGAGTATGAACATTTGTATGATGGCCACAATTGTAGCAGTGGTATTGTAGCGTCGACCAATACATGTTACCTCTTTTCTTGGTATCATCAGTATGTGAGTCGCCACAATAAGGACATGCCAGGGTTATTCGCCCTGGCATGCCTTTAAGGAGTTGCTTGTTCGGAGTAGAATGCTCTTGAACCACTAGGGCTTTGAGCGCTTTCTTAATCTTCTCCTTAAGCTGTTCGTTTAATTCTATGTTAGATGTCGAGGTCATTCAAGAATGCATCTAAATCATCTTCTGAGCTCACATTGTTCTTAGGTGCTGAAGACATATCCTCAGTAACGTCGAATGAATCTTCGTTGCTTGTGGCTGTTCCAGCGGCCTCTTTAGCTTTAGGTGCTGCAGGTTTAGATGCTCTACTGTTGCTAGTGATTTCACCGATAGAGTCACCTGGATTTAGGTACATGCGAAGTACACCATTTACGAAGTTGCGAGTCTCTTCATCCCAAACCTTATAGTCATAAGTGTCAAGTGAAGGAGCTGCATCCAACTCTGCTTTAATGGTTGTCATGTTTTCTTTTGTACGTTCTGCTGGCTGGCCATCCAATACAATTGAAGAGCGAGTTGCGGAGAACTTAGATTTGTCGTAGTTGTTGTACTCACCTTGACGTGTGATAATCAACTCAAAGTTCTTACCTTCAAAAAGGTCAAATACTTGTGTTGGTTCACCAAAGTCTGGTTTCAACTCAGCATCAATCTTCTCTTTGATTTTGTAACCGAACTTGAAGATCTTGTAAGTGCCTTCTAAGTCTGGGTTTTGTGGATCTTTAATGATCTTGATCAAAGCGTAGTACTGCTCTCTACGCTTAAGCTTTTCAGAAGCTTTGCGGTCTACTGCTGAGTCTGATTTACGCAACTTCCAGAATACGTCAGCAATAGGACACTTTTCACCGATTGATGAAGGAGAGTCTACAAGCTTACCGTCTCCAGATGAGTCCGTTAACCAGTGTACATACTTTTGGATTAGTGATTTGCGAGGATTCGCAGGGTTAGGAACAAAGCGAATAAGTGCTTTGTAAGTTCCGTCTTTGCCGTCATCGGCTGTTGGTTTGTAAACCTCATTTGAGGAACCAGTTGCTTGGGGTTGGTGCGTTTCTACGTCTTCCACTCCCAGATTGAAAATGTCAAAATCTGCCATGTCTTTAATTACTTTAAATTGGTTAAACTTTAAAAAACTTTAGTGTCTTTCAGTACTTATAGTGTACGCGAAATGATAGTTTCAAGGTGTCATCAAACTTAGGATAGATCCATCTTCTTGCTTCCATTTATTGTCCTCAAGCCTAAGCAGCCCTGCCTTCTCGAGTAAGGTTTCTCTCTCAATATTTGAGAGCTTTCCTTCTCGTACCATCAATACCAGGATTTCGTTGAAGCGGAAATAATGAATAGTAACCATTGTCTAATTTATACCTTGGGAATTCTCCTTCGTGTACATATTATATATCTTGGCTTAGCTTTGTTTCGCGCCCTAGGGCTAAAACTTTTTTGAAATAATTTGCACTTTTTTTGGAACAATAGGCTGGGCCCTTGCATATAAGTATTGTTCCTTTTGGAAAGGTAAGGTTAGCTAAGAGCCAGACGAGCAGAGAGCAGCCAAAAAGAAGGCATCGACAAGGTCATCAAGCGGTTTAGGGATCTTGCTTCCACACTCCAAAGCAGAGACAAGTTTGTAAAAATCGCTCTTAGCAAGAACTTGATCTTGAATCGTATTAGCCTGGAAAGCAGAGAAAAGTTGCAGCTTATTCATATTACCTTTACCAGCAAACTTTTTAATAGCTGTCGGTGCAATAGTCAGCAAATCTTCCGGCTTAAGTGCTTTAAGCATCTTCAATTTCAAGATCGCTGCTCCGGCAGCCATATCAATCATATTGTTAGTGCCCATCTTTGAGCCATAAGAAGTTCCTTCGAATGCGATTGTAAAACCATCACCTTCAAAACTATTTTGCATGATAAGATTAATGATCTCATCAGCCATTCGGTCATAACGTTTAACCTTTGCAAGTTCTCCGTCTGAATAACCCTCTTCTTTCGTAAAATCTGGTTGGTGGATTAAAGTGACATCTTTTAACATGCCCAATTCTTCCTGAAACTTCTGCTCCTGCTTGGTTCCAGTTTTAGGCTTGATGTAACTTATAAAATGATATTTCTTGCTCTTATCGTTGTATATGCAAATACCCGGTGAGTTGAGCGAGAAGTCAACTGCGACAAAATTCATATTACATTCTTTTACCGATAGAAGCACCTAGAGCGGTACCAACTAGTCGGGATGTTAATAGATCGTATAAAATTCCTTTTTCTACACCAAGTACTCTAGCAATAACTTGGCCGACTGATTTACCTAGAGCGAAACCAGTTAAACCACCGATGATTGTACCTAAAATACCCTCATTGGTCATCTCTTCATTCAATCTATCAATATCGAACGTTCCATCTGCATTTTGATATTCAGCAACAAAAGCATCTAAAGCCTCATTAACTTTAGCCTCTAACTCAGGAGTCCATTCTTCTTGAAGACCCTCTTTGATCAAATCAAGATCATTGTCCACGATCTCGTTCTCAGTTAAGTAAGCGTTAAATGTTTTAATAGTGTTTTCCATAATTTATATATCAATCTATTTCAAGCTTCAGAGCAAGCTTATTATATGTGAAGCTAACTTCAAACGTATTAAAGGCTGAAATGTTTTCAGAAAAGTTTAGGTTAAGATCGTTGATCGATTTTAGAATTGGCTTCTGAAATTCCATATATGCAACACTTGCACCTTCAGAATCTAAGATTCTTAAAGTAACGTCTGGGCAATAAGGTTGCTTTGTACTTCTAGCGTAATAATAGAGCAGTGTGTCCATCATAATCCAGTAGTTGATGTAACCGTCTAGAAGTTGCATGCTCACCGTAAACTCACGGTTAATTGTATTCTGAATCGGCACTGCACCTCTATGGTATCTGATAGTACCGTCGTTATCCTGTAAACTAACTGGATCGAAACTTACACCTGGTATATTAACACCCTGAATTGAATAGTTAACAAAGTCAACAGGTTCTGCTAAAAGAGCACCAGGTACCTTTTGCAAATACTTCTTGTACTTGTTAGCCACCTCCTCGGGAATAAACTTCCTAGGAAACTTAAAGTCAAATGAGTTATTTCTACTGTTTAATATCATTAGATCGTGAAGTTACCTTTTAGAACCATTGTTTCAGTGGTACCATTATTTACCGAGATATAGAATTTTCTGTTTGCCATACCTCTGATTCCAGCGGCATTCGCCTCATTAATAAAGAACATCACTTCACCGTTAGTCATATTAACACTCTGATCTGGTTGGTGGATGAATCTTAGTTTGTTTTGTCCATCGATAAATGAAAGTACAATCGACTCTGCATTGTCAAACGAAAGGTTCTCAATATCATCACCTCTCTTCTTTGCAATCTTAAATTTAAAGTAGGCTGCAAAAGGTGAAACATAAATTGATAGTTGATCTTCAGCAACATAAGGAGTTGTATCAACTTCATTAACTTCTGTTTGTGCATTAATACCTGAAGACTCGATGAATTCAACTGTCGAACTTGAAGCAACCACGTTATATCTTTCAACAAACGCTGGTACTTTCTTCACGCTTCTTGGTAAAGTATTTTCAAGTGTATTTGCAACAGCTCTCGTAGCACTAATATTCGGTAAGATGTTAAAGATCTCAGAAGTTGTGTTACCGTTAACTTTAACCTGCATCATGCGTTTGCCATACTTAGCAGCTTGAGGCACAGTTAAAGATGCTCTCTTTACAATCTGTGTATTATCAGTCTGGTTAAAGATACGCATTGTCACATCAATTGAAAAGTTAACTGCAACGTTTGCGTTCATTACTACCGGTCTAAATAGGATCGGAGTGCTAAAGTCTTCTGTCTGTGAGAAGATTGTCGAGAATGTTTTAATCTCACTAGCTCCGATTTGCTCATACTGTTCTACTTCGTACAACACGATGATGTCATCACTTGTTAGATTAATACGTTCTAAGATATAAGATTCAAATTTATCAATTGCTCCAAATCTAGCTCCGTAGATCTTAAAATAATCTCCGTCATCCGCCTGTTCAACTGCTGCAGTAAAACTCTGGAACTCGTCCTCTCTAGGAACTGTCAAGTTGTTTTCTTCAGCTGTATAAAAATAGTCAAATCCAGCGGTAGTTTCTAATCTGTTGATTAATTTTAGACTGATCTTGTAATTTGAGTCTAGTTTTAAATCAGATGAGTTTGCACTACCATCACCATAGAATCTATCCAAGAACTCTGGGTTCTGAGAAACTACAGTCGGTACCTTAATATCGATAAACTTCGCGAATAGAGTTTCACCCAACACAAATGGTTTAGGGTTTGCTATCTCGTAGTTTGATGAGTTTAAATAAACAAGTTGAGTCAGGTTATTAAAAACGCCCGATGTGCGCTCTGTCATCACTTCAAACAAGAAACCCTGATAGTTTCTAGCAGCAAATGAGAATCCACTTCTTAAGTGAAGTCTAACAGCATCGTATTTAATATAGTTAATGTTTGCACTATTACCAGCCTGAGATTGGATCAGGTTAGTCTCTTTAGATCCTGTCCAAGCTTGAAAGTTATTAATGTAGTTAAACTTCTCATAAGTACCTGTAGAATCATATCCGATTAAAGCATACTTATTATCATTACCAATAGCTTTAATAGCATGGTATCTACCCAATGTCTGATTAATATCGTTTCCGGTATTTTCATCTGGGTTTGCGAATAGAGGGTTTGCTTTGCTAGCAACTGTAATCTTACCGCCGATTAAGCCTGGGTAAGTATATTCTACTTGACCATTCTGGTTTGGTGTATAAGTACCAATCCCACTAGATGATGAGAATGACCAGATACCTAAGGCTCCAGTAATTTGAAAGCTTGCAGGGTTTGTTAATCCATTTAGATTAAATTTGTAACTTTTACCATTCTGCAATAGAAGTGCTCTACCTGCAAAATTCTCAACTGCTAAGTATCCACCGGCCTGAGTTACATCAAAGTTCACAACATCAGCTCCTAGCTCATGAATCAAGTGTCTTTTCGCAAATGGATCGTTTAGGATAGTATCCAAGAACATTACCTCGCTTCCGTTATCATCCACTTCAATTTGATAAGCAGTCGGGTTCGACTGATCATGATAGATGAATTCCAGTAGGATGTCCTGGTCTATTCTATAATATTTTGATGACTGTGCCATATTAGTTAAATCTCAACCATTTTGGTGACCATATTAAATTTAAGCCGATTGTAGGTCCAACTGTAATTATTTGACTAGGGCTTAACATTACGCCATAACCAACACCTACGCCGACAGACCAACCCGCTTTCTTCTCAGGTTTTTGGTTTAGTTTATTATTTATCAAGTTTATATTTTCGATGTCATTGAAACTTAAGCCAGGATAATCCGTTGTAATCTTTACACTTTGGATCCCATCTTTTTCTTCGATCGATGCTAAAAGTTTTATTCTCTGTTCAAATGTTATAATCGGATTAGAAGCAGTTAGAGTATTATCCAGGCCTCTTTTCACATTTAAGAAACCTTTAATCTTTCTAGAGTTTCCATTCTGCCAATCATTATCAGCTACAAAATCAAATCTTGTTGTCACTGAATCAATCTTGGTAGATCTCAAGCTTGTAATTATACTATCTTTAACTTCAATATCAACCATTAACAGAGAATTGATACCCTCCAACCTCTTGTTTAATGAAAGAGCTTTAACGTACTTGTCGGTCAACGCTTTCTGATCAGCTCTTAAGTTAGTAATATCAAACTCATAACTCTTAATTGTATAAGTCAATTTACCGTTCTCACCTTTTATAATCCTTACACTATCTTTAGCAGCTTCAGCATTATTAATTTCACGTTGAGTATTTTCATTTGCGATTTTAACCTGCTGCTCTAAATTCTCTATCCTGTTACATTGTCTAAGAAAGAATAAAATGAAGAGAGCCCCAAGCACAAAAGCGATTAGGGTTCTATTCTTTTTAATAATTTCAATATATTCTTTAATCTTATTCATTTACTAGTTAAATTATTTACCACTCGTACCAAGTGGAATTTGCACTCCTTCAGTATACATAGTACGAACAGAAGAAGGGCTAATTGTATCATATGAATTAACTTCAGTTGCCATTGTAAAATTAAAGTCAAACGTAACTGTCTTTGCATCAACAAAGGAAGCTTCAAAGTCTTGTAGATTTAAGAATTCACCATAAGGTAAAACTCCAGCTTCAAGTGGGTTTGGACCAGTTGAATCCGAAGATTCTACATGCATAGTTCCTGGCTTTACTCTTAATATATTAAATCCTGCCATACCAGGGAATATAACACCATAGTACATTTGATCTGAATTTGTAACATAGTCATATGGTCCGGATGCTCCGAACAGCGAATCCATATTAACGGTGATTGGGAAGATTACTTTTTCACTAGATGCATTTTTATAAGGCCACGTTCCAGATTCTGCTGGGAAAATCATAACTCTAGAAGTCTTAGCGTTTGCATCTGTAGTATTATCTGGTTTTATACCTTGAAAATTATAAATTGTGCCTGTTATTGGAACTGGCATTAGAGTGCGGTTAACTGGGAAAGGCCAATATTCTAATCTACCCCAAACTGAAACCTGATGTCCCACCTTAACATAAGATATTTTAGATACGTTCCTGTTAATTACCACCGCGACTGGTGCTTTATCAATTACCGTATTGCCTGTAGTTTCATTAATCCTTTTATGGATATAAAATAGATCATCACTAATTCTATAAGTACTCGTGTTAACTGATGTAGTATTAGAACCACCTTCTGGATAATGATTTGTAAATGGTGTTGTTGTGCCTGTAATTGTAGTCAACGCACTTTCCATGAACGTGGAAGGTTTATAAAAATAATCATGGAGTGTTCTACGCGCAGCAATTGCGTTGTAGTTAGCTGGTGTAAGTCCACCGGTAGCATCAGTTCTTGCAGGAATCAATAGACCTTTACCAGCTGTTTTAGCCATTACAGAGCCATCAGTTACGATGTTTCTCGCAGTATAAACGGTACCTGTTAAAGTACTAAGACCATCCGAAAAAGATTCACCAATCGTCATACCAGATGTACCAGCAAAGTACATTCTAATTATATCCTCATCAGGGTTCTCTTCCACAACAATTCTTGTATCTCCATCTGCATCCTCTAAGACACCTAGACTTCTCCAAGCAGATCCATAATAACCTTCAAAAAGACCAGACTCATTATTGAACCTAATCATACCGGTTGCACCGGTCGGTCTTTGTAAATCAGTACCTACTGGTAATTTCACAGCACCAGTGCTATTAAAATTTACATAGTCCTTAAATGCAGCAATCATATCTACATCTAAGATACCAGTACCATCAGTTTCTAGAGTTATATTTGAGTTGCCAATTGGTTTAATCTTAACAACAGTACCTCTCAATAATAAAGTCTCATTATTGGATATAATACTAATTCTATCAGTATCAATCTTAAAAGCAATGTTTGTATCACCAAGTTCCTTCAAGAGCCTAAACTCTGTATAAGAACCATCTGTCGCACTTGTGATATTCATGCGTTTATCAACAGCATGTTGCATTTTAAAATACTGGTCAAAAACACCAGGTGTCAAAGCCACTGTAATTCTAGCAGTACTTGAGGTATCACCGTCATTCGGAGTCAGTCCTTCTTCAAAATCAGGGTCCCCTAACCAAATAGCAGCAGGTACAGTATATGTTTCAACATTACCGTCTTCATCCGTATCCAAGATAAGTTTTGGTTTTAAGATAACCGCATCACCATTATCATGGATGATAGCTTTCCATGGTGAATCTGTAAGACCAGTTTCACCCTGATCTCCTTGGTCACCCTTGTCACCCTTGTCACCTTTAAGACCGGTTTCACCCTGTTCTCCTTGGTCGCCTTTGTCACCTTTAGGTCCCATTGGTCCACCGCCATTTGCAACAATTTGGTCAAAGTTGTAGTTAATCTTCTCAAATTTAATCGAGTCAGAATCTGATGGATGTAGTATTTCTTTTATATTGATCGCCATTTTATGACTTTATTTTTACCATAGGTCTTATATCATAGGAATATCCTAACCTTTTATTATATATCAACCTGAAATTTAATGGTGTTAAGTTCTGTTGTCTAAACGTAAATGCTCCGTCACCATCAAATCCAGTTGTAGTTAACTCTGCTTGAGTTGCACTTGAAATAATAGCGCTGTCGCCTTCTTTATGTGCTCTTGTGTAAAGTCTAATATAGTCGATTACATAGAGTCCCAATAAGTTTTTAAATACGTATGACTCGGCATCATCGATCAGTGAAGTTTTATCACCAATTGAATCTGAAGGCACGATAAATCTAGCAAGTGTAGCTAAGACTCCCTCGTCTCTTAATTTTTTATAGACTACATCTTGCATATAAAAGTCAGCAACCACTCTTTCACGATCCTCAAAGATAACCACATCTGTTGTGTTATTTGAGTTCTTTAAGATAGAATCCAACTCCTCTTCAGTTTTTACATATTGCGAAGTGTATTCGGTCAGTTCGTAACCTTCTTTGTACTTCATAATAGTTGAAGCCATATAAGATCTCTCTTCAATTGCATCAAAGGTACCAGGTACGAGTTCACTTCTGCCTCCGGCTAATGCCCTAGCATAATAATTAGTGTCCCATGAAGATCTAAATACATTAATGTCTCTCTTGTCAATTGCAACTTCACCAATTAGAGGATAAACTGGTTGATTTTCAGCAGTGGCCGTAAGTTTAGTTACTGAGCTCGGGTTGATCTCGTTTACCTTGTGGTAGAAATGATTTTTAATCAAACCCCAATCACCATCATGTTTGCCTCCATCCTGGATAAAACCTAGGTTGAAAGATATACCAGTTCTATTGTACCTCTTATAGTAAGCCTTTGCTATCTTGATGTCTATTAAGTTTGAAAGCGAATGCTTGTAAAGACCCTCTTCAAAAGTTCTCTCGGTTAAATTAAAAGTAGAATGCTCTCTACTAACCTTAAAGTGAGTGTAAAGGTCTGTAAATGTAACTACAGGTCTCAAATCCACCGTGTAATTACCAGAGTGTCTAATTAAGAATGGATAGTAAGTAGGACCGTTCGTAATAGAATAACCAATTACTCCCTTAACTAATTTATAGCTCTTAGGTTTATTTTCATCTTCAACTGCAATTAGATTTGCAGTCTTGATAATCTCCTTACCGCTGTCAAAGTTAATCACAAATTGATTATTCGACGTAGTACCATCTACATTCACGGTAGTATATTTAATAGCAGGGTCGTTACTGTTTAACATCTTTGCCACTTTACCAGCAGAAAGATCTGCTAGAAGTTTAGAATGTGCATCAACACCACCATCTTCATAAGTGTATGTTGCGTTAACCAGTTGAGCAAGGGTTAAGTATTGTGTCTGTAGAAAGTCATTAGGATCGTTCACGTTAACCGGAAGACCTTTAACAGTGATTTCACTATCACTTAATATAGATACAACCTGCACCGCGTAAATAGCACCCGATTGAAGTCCTAAGTCAATTAGGATTCTGCCATAAGTTTTATTTTGTCCAATAGAAAGCTGAGAGTTAAACTTAGGAGTAGTACCATTAGCATGAGAACCAGCTTTAACCGAATAAGGACTAGCTCCATTGAAATCAACATTATTTAATTCTAGAGCTCCATCCATATTAATGTCACTATAGATATTATCACCAGATTGTGTCTGTACGATATTATGGTTTAATTCATATAGAAGTTTTCTATTAATATAGCCATGGCTCCAAACATCAGCCAAGTTCAAAGTGATGTAGAAGATTACAAAGTTAAATTTCTTGTTCTGGATTACATCATATTCGATTGAATTACTATTAGCACCCATATTAACTTTTACCAAAGTACTGAATCTGTACCCGTTGAATTCAGTGTCCTTAACAAATTCAGATGGGTTATCCTTCACAAACTCCTTTCTCTTTTTAAAGAAAACTTTAATACCTTTAAAGACTGTGTTTGCAAATGAAAGATCATTACCGTTATCCACTAAACTGTACTTCTTCTGACGAACGGTCTTCATAAATGTTGTAATATCAAACGATCCTGCATCTGTTGATGTTAAATCAGATGAGTCCGACGCTACTTCTAAACCATCAACCAACATATACCTGTCAAAGTAGTCATGGTCTATGTTTTTAAATAGGTCTTTTGTAATTTCAAATGGAGATGCAACATCTAAGTTATTAATAAAGTCAACATAACTAAAAGCATCGTTAACCATATCATATCTAAAATAAAGAGGCAATCTATCCATATAGAACCATTCATGTGTGAATGAAAGACGGTCTCTATTTTCAATCGATAAATCCGGCGCAAAGTTAGTTCTACCGAATGCTTCGTTTGCATTTAGATAGTAAGGTTGTTCCCTAACAGTCATTGAATCTTTCAAGACCCACTTATTAATGTTAGGTGTTATTCTAGATCTAATTGAGTTAGCAGCTGTATAATTCTCTTTTAAACGGTCATATTCCGTATAAATCTTTTCAGCTTCTTGTTCATTTACATTATCCTCTTTTAACAAAGGCTGTAAATTAGAGAAGTACTCTTCTGGGCTTAAAGCATAATTTGTACTAAAGATCTGATTTTGAGTCAAACCTTGAGGTGTGTTATATGGCTCATAATTTAGGTTGGCCACAGTCTCATGTTTAAGTTCTTTAAGATCTGAATTTGAAGTATCGTAAAAATCGAAGTTCATATCATAGATGTCATATGCTGAGAACAGACCCATAGTAATTGGTGCCTCTTCATAAAGAGGTGTCTCACCTGTAGGTGCTATAGATTTTTCTAACATCACCAATTTTTTAAGACCAGATCGTAAATCTTTTACATAGTCAACAATGTCAACAATCTTATTATACTTACCAGCGTAGGCTGTCGGTAAAAAATCGCCGATTGCAAGTTGTGTAACAGTTTCTGGAGTTACTAACACTGATTTTTGTAGTGAGTTTCCACCTTTTAAGAAATGACAATACCAATCTAGAATAACATTATCTGCTAACTCTAATTCGTTTTGAACATCTATATTTTCAGCGTCAATAAATTGACTGTTGTTTGACTTATTGATCAATAATGCATGTTGCATTAATCTATAACCACCAACATTACATTCGATGTAGACTGAATCTTGATAATTTGTAGCTTTAAATTCACCAGCTGCATTAATAGCAGCGGTCAAAGCGATTGCAATATCTGAGAATGTACCGTCACTAGAAAACTTGTTCCCGTTAAAAGTACCTTTAGGCAGAACACCAGGTCCTGCAGCTAAAAATTTATTCTTAATCACATCCGAATATGAATAGATCTTAGTGATCTTAATCACGTTTCCATTGGCAGTTTCAACCTGAACGTTTAAGTTCGTTAAAGATGCTTTCTTCTCTGTAAGTACAATAGCATCTGATTCTCGCTTTAAATCAAAATGTGCACCGAATGAGAGTAGAGGTGCTGCAAAGGCAGTCTCAAAATTATCTAGTGCCGCAGTGATTGAACTACCAGTGTTAAAAGTAATTGCATGTCCATGTACATCCTCGATGGTAACTTGGGTATTTGCAATATGTTTAATAAATTTAATTCTATAGGCTTCTTCTTTTACATTAACCAGAGCGATAGAATCATTAATAACCGGAGTGTCAACGATCGTAGTTTTTACATAATCGTAACCAATCTCATCGGTTCTAACCAAATCCACAGATGTACCTTTTTTATCAGTACCTAATAGACTTGGAATCTTATTTAGGCCATCAACTACTAGTAAGTTACCTTTAGACTCATCATAGAATTTATTGTTCTCGATTTTAAAATAGTTGCCCCTCAACTTAGCATAAGCCAATGTTGGAGTATTCGTCAACATTTTACTAGATGGAATTGCAGAATAAGGAATAGTAGGATCCACCAAAGAATTTAGGTCTTTAAGTTTTAGTCTACCATTATTTGCAAAAGAAATCAAACCAGTACCTGAATCAATCGCATCAACATAGAGACCAAAGTATCTATTTACGCTGTAGTCTGTTGATGTTACGTCGTTGAATAGGAATTCTATATTTAGGATGTTTGCAACAGCCAATCGGTTACGTTTAAATCCGTCTGTAATAAAGTCATTTGCATCGATCAAAGGCTTGTCTTGTTTTACAAAGTCTTCATACATGTATTCTGCTTTGCTTGTAAAACCACCTTTGTCTAGATCAATACCATTGAATGAACTCTTTTCATTCTTCTCAAACGAGAATGTCAAAGGTGACTTAGGGAAAGCAGGATCCTGTACATGGTTTCTAATATAGTTACCAATCGCAGAATTTCTAGTTAAGTCGAATGTCTTTACAATTTCGGCATTAGCCAACATCACTTGCATTGATCTAAATTTATCAGATGCAAGATCTGACATGCCTTTTGTATCAACTGGATTTTTAACCTTAAAGATCACAAACATTTTAGGAATGTTAAGATCTACCCATAGAGGTGCGAACATTCTAAAGTCTTCATCATAGAGTTTAGAATAGTTTGCAGTTGCACCATATTGGTAAGTCTCTTCAATCTGCTGCTGATATGATTCTAGAACTGAAAAATCTGAAGCCTCTCTCTTAGTAGCGTATATGATCTCAGTTGGTGTCTTTGTCTTAGCAAAGAATTGTTGTAAATCCTGAGCATAAGAACCAGTCTTATTAATTTCAAACTTCTTGTACTCGACTGCTGCCAATTCTTTAGTAGCATCAATAGATTCTAAGAAGATCTGATCTGCTTCATTTGCAACAATCTTTACATTAGTTGTTAGTTTAGGGTTAGTTCTAAGCAGAGGCTTAGAAACATTATCCAAGTTGTAGTTCTTTTCTAAATCTGTATTAGGTCCGAAACTTGGTGTAACAGATCCTTCGATTACACCGAAGCCATAAGTACCGCTTGGTGAAGATGAATAAGCACATGCATCACAATCTGTTCTTATGCTCAATGTGTTATTGCTAAAGATGCCAATATAACTTTGGTCCTTCTGTTGAATTGTACTTGGAGCATAACCCGCAGTTTGACTTAGTAAAAGTTCAGCCTCATTAATATCGATAGCAACAATTGTATGCATATAAGTCATACATTCGGTACCTGGATGATTCTTAAAGGTACTTAGACCTGTTGTATTAAGTACGTCAATGAAATCTGTCATATGGTTTGATTGACCGCTTAAGTGGTCACCAGACACAAGATACATTGGCCAGTAAATAAGAGTGTTGTCTACCACTGGTACACAAGACCAGAACGCATAGAATACTTCGGATGCAAATGGATCCTGGCTTTCAATAATCTCTTCGGTATAACCAGAAGGTCTAACGTAATCATCGCAAGTGCCTCCCTCATCAATGTTATTACCAGTCGTCAATGCACCTGAGTTATCAAAACCATACCATTGGTACCCAATGCCATTATTGTCATTTACCCAAACATAGTAACCGTCTGACTCGTTAAGATCATCAAAGATGTTTGTCTTAACCATCGCTGTCGAAAGAGCATTGTATGCGCCACTCGCTGTAAAATAGATTGGAATATTATTAATAGCAAGATCCTTTAATGTAAGGTTGCTATTCTCATCATACATATAATAATAAGTAACCTCGGCCTTTACGTCTGTGCAGAATTGTGCAGCAGTAGGATCGTTATAGTTTACTGATTTAGCTAAAGTAATTGCGTATCCCTGTTGTGGAACTTGAGTTGGACAAGGCGTCGCTTGGGTGAATGACAATAAATTCTTGTTCCAAATAAAAGGCTCAGTAGTACTATCACCAAAGATAGAATTTTGCCATAGACCTGTTGGTAAACCAGAACCACCTGAGTTTAAAAGGTTAGCGTATGAAGTTGCATCATTTAAAAATTGAAACGCATACAGCCCAGATGCTGCAATATCAGCTAATGCTGTAATCGGACCTGTAGCTACATAATAAAAAAGAGTGTTTGGTGTTCCATTAAAACAAAAGTCGTCATAGCTGCCGCCCCAAATCCCGGACCATGTCCAAACCGAATAAGTTGAACCAGCCGAGCAAGGCTCAATCTGTATGATCTTACCGATTGAATCGATAAGATAAGCAGTACCCGAACTACTTACTCTCCATTCATCACCTGCAGGTGGAACGTATTGAATAGTACCTGCAAGGTCTTCGTAAAAAGATGCTCCTAAAAATACAGGAAGTGTTTGTACATATTTTGTATCTGGATAAACCGGACTAGCACATGCTGCGTCCTTACCTCCAGAAGCTGGAAAACCCGTAGTTAGTAATATACTTATTGCTGGCATTTAATAAATCTTTTCTTTTATAGAAGGGCCCTTTAAGGCTTCTCTCTATATATATCAAAGATTTTACCTAACCAATTGTGCAGCTCTAACAGAGTTTAAATTCTTACCTTTAGCGTTATATCTAGCAAAAACCTCTAAGTCAAATGAGAATTCAGCATCGTACTTATCGAAGATGTCAATACCGATTTTCTTAGTGTATGTCAGGTTAGAGATTCCAAGTCCAGTTTGACCTGCAATTCTACCAATATCTGTAGATGGATCGTTACCTGCATAGTCGGTCATTCTGTACTGGAATACAACATCGACTGCAACTGAATTATTTTCACCGTAGAAGATTTTCTTACTGCCTTGTTTATTATCACCGTCTACACTTAATGTATTAATGTTGATTGGTGCCAAGAATAAGAAAGCTCCACAAGATCTACCACCTAATAAGTACTGGTCGTTTGCGTCAAAAGACATTTTAAATGATCTATCACCGGCAGCAATCATACCATTCATTTGCATAAAGGCTAATTGTTTCTTAGAGTTTACATTTGATGAACCAACATTGTTCGGGTCATAGATCGAGTAGACTCCACCAGTTTCAATTGTTGCTGGAATCGGCATAGTGTAGATTGCATTGTCAACAAGAGCTTTTACGCTTGCTTGAAGTTCAGCATCAGTCACAGCATTTGCAGCACTCGCATTCAACACATAGTCTGAATATAAACCTTGTAAATCTGGGTGATCTTTATGCATATAGATACCAGTGTTGTAGTTTACAGATCCAATAGTATTTAAAGCAACAACGTCAACCACTTCTTTTACGAAGCCAGTTAATAAGTCGTAAGGCTCTGTATTACCACCAGTAGATCTACCAAAAGTACCAGCCCAAATAAAATCTGTATCGTTCGCATCACCATCAGCAACTAATAGAGTTGGTGCTGTAGCATTTTCAAATGCAGCGTAACTTAAACCATACTCATATTCCGTTAAAGCAGATGTACCACCAACCATCGGTTCTGTAATATAAAGAGCCTCTTTATTAGAAACATCCATGTATCTAGAATGAACAAACTGACCTCTACGTTGCGCAGACTGGTAAGGTAATTCATGTACCAAATCTAATGTTGTTAGTTCCGTCGCAGACAAGTTCTGGTACTGTATCGGCACTAAGTCATAGTTACCTTCAGTTGTGTAGTAAGTATCACCAGCGATCTTACCATCAACAGCAACGGCACCTTTATCATTTAGAGGATTACCAAATCCGTTGATCGTTTCTTCTGCAGTTGAACCTAATGATTTGTAAGCTGGAGCTGTTCTATCACCTGAGATTCTAGCAATTAATTCAAGCGTTGTAGCTTTAGTATTTTCTAGAACCAATTTAAAGGTCTTAGTAACAATATGTCCTTTCTTAACTGTAAGTTCAGCAACTTCATCCACATAATATCCAGCAAACACCTGGTTCACTGTGTTGTTTTGAATCATAGTTACTGTACCATCTTCGGCGATCAACTTCACTAGAAGTTCACCTTTAGCTGCAGCAATTTGTTCTTGTAATGATAGGATCTGTTGTTGTAGTTCTGCAATCTTGTCAAAAACTGAAATTGGTTTTTGCTCAGCAGATAGGAAACCAGATGCAATATCTGTTGCCGTATGTGCATAGTATCTTTCATTCGCAGTAAAACTACCAGCAACGTGAGTGTAGACTCCTTGTGCAATCAACTCATCAGTTAATTGTACCTTAGCAGCCTCAGCAATATTTTGGTTAACCAATGCTTGTAGATCCGTAGTGTCAACTTGACCTATTGGGAAATCAACTACAATCGGAGCTGACCAATCAGATAAGATCGGGTTTGCAGGGAATCCAGCTTCAGAAACTGATTTGATTCTGATCTCAACTGATTCACCTTGGTTGATTGCAATGTCCAGTTGGTTAAAGTTTACAGCCTGTCCATCTTCAACGGCTGGAGTTAACCAAACAAATTTACCAGCATCATTTCTAGCACGATCTCTAACACCTGTTTTCATCTCATTCCAGTTTGAGAAGATAGCGGTCTTTTCAGACGTAGTTTCGGTAAAAGGAATTTGTGTAACTTCAGGTGCTTTACCTGATGTAGAAATGTATCTATATTGTACGATGAATTGTACTACTTCTTGGTCGATAGTCTCTGCAACTTTCTTAGCAGTAGGAACAGCCCAGAAACCACGCACTCTATATTTTGGAGCAATATTAACTACGTTAGAATCTGTAGATAGACTCTGAATCTGATTTACAATAGAACCGTAAAGTTTTGCTTCAGATGTTCTTTGTTCAACTAGAGTATTAAGTTCACTCTTGTCTTTATCAGCCTCAATATTTGAACTGTATTTCTTAGTTGCAATCTCAGATCTCTTCTTATAGATTGTATCATCAAGCTTCTTGATTGTTTCTTCGCTAGAAACTTTATCTGAACTTAATTTTTTAATCTTGTTTGCAGCATCGCTATCAGTTAAGTGCTTATTAATTTGTACAACTGAGAAGTTCGTAGCATTCAAGATTGGAGCATCAGGTTGTACACCTTGTGTTGATGGTGGAATTGAGTCATCTTTTAGTGACTTAATAAATCTACCAAAGTCAGCAACTTCTTCTCTGTAAAAGTCAGCAAGTGTAGTTGCGTTACCATCAGGCTTAATATAAACCAATTCATTTGAATATAATCCAACACCAGGTGACCAGTTTTCAGCTGTCATCTTAGAGATAGGATCAATTGGTTTAATGAAGATCAACATACGCTCATTGAAACCAACATTAAGTTCGACACTTAGATTGGCTTCAGGATTCTTATAAACCGCAAGGATGTCAGTACCAAGCTTAATAGCTTCGTAACCTTCAACTAGTTCAAGTTCTACTTGTCTACTAGCACCATCGATTTTTAAGATTCTGTATCTTGTATTCTTATTCTCAGAATTAACGATTAACTCGTCACCAACCTTTAAGACCTCAGTGTCTTTTAAGAATTTAGCAGAGTCAGTATAAGTTAATTGATCTAGAGTATAAAGTTTAATGTTTTTCTTTTGAGTAGCTCCGTTGATGATTACATCCTTCTGTGAGTCAATGATAGAAACCACATCGAACTTACCGCTGTATTGGATGTTTCTATATGGCATCATTCTCACCTCTTCATCTACAAGATGCGGGATGTTAAGATTGGCAAGATTAGTAACCGCTGTTGCATAATCGATTGCATTCTCATTACGAAAGTTCTCATTAAAATAGTCTACTGAAAGTGGACTTGTAGAGTCAAAAATATATCTTTTAACTAGAACCTGTTCAGTCTCAACTGGCACTTGTCCAGTTACATCTATATTAAGAGTCAATAAAGGATTCAAGAAATCCTCAAAGAAGTAGTTAGTTTTAGTAGCAAATGAAATTGGTCTAACAAGACTCGTTACATCTTTCGCCGGAGTTTTAAGCGTTGATGTAATTACAGTTTGGAAACTACCATCAGCAAGTTTAACTTTGGTACTCCCATTACCCAAACCAGAAAGTGCCTTTAGATTTGCATCTAAACGCTCAAGTTCTCTCTTCATGAAACCAAACGAAGGCACATGAACGGTTTTAGTACCCTCAGGAGTTAAGATCTCTAATGGGACGTTCTTCTCATCAGTAGTTACTGCTTCGTTGATTCTTTCGAATGTCTTTAACGAGTTTACGTTGATCTCAAGCAACTGTTTGATTGCGTTAGAAATAGAGTTGTTTGTATTCATCTTATCTTAAAATATCTGCTTCAAATTGGTAATTAACAGGACTGATACAAGTAACCTCAATGTATGGTTTATTTGAAACCAATTGGCTAGGTTGAATTGTAGCGACTATCTTGTCAAAACCTGTAGCTTTACCGGTTTTTATAATAATGTTGTGGCCTCCTATGTTGATTGTATCAAATGCAATTTTAAACACTTGACCAGCTTTCCACGCCACAGAACTATCATCAATGTATATATTTAGATCAGCATTAGGGTCACTTGAAAAAGTTTGGCTTAGGCTTAATCTATTTGTATACTGCATCAACTTAGTCCAGATACCATATTGGCTAGTACCAGAACCAGCTTGTCCAGCGTCAAATAGGTTTCCAGGTGTGATCTGGTTAACTACCGTAGAACCTGCAATATTCCATAAGAATTTAGTGCTTAATGAATAGCCTTCAACAGTATTATGGATCTTAATTTTATTGTCCAACGTTTTATCAACTGCAGTACCTCTGCCCGGGAAAATTACATCAATGTTATATTGTAATTCTGCAGGGATCGTACCATCAATCAGTGAGTTGATTTTGTCATGTGCTTTAGTAATCAAGTCCAATAGTGCAGTACTACTGCCTAATTGAATAGAAGCATTTTGAAACTCTTGTTCCAATGCAGCAACTCTAGATTCTAGTTGGTTACCGTTCTGTGTACTTAAGACCATGCCTTCCATGTCGCCCAATCTTTGTGCTAGATTAGAATACCTAGCATTGGCCTGTAACATTAGTTCAGTTGCATTTTCTAAAGCTGTCGTTACGTCCATGAATAAATCCATAGAGAACGTTGTAAAGTCATTAATAGAAGTCTCAACACCAACATTGTCTAATGATGAATTGAACTTCATATTTAATTTCAATGAGAAAGCATTACCATTTAGGCCAGTGATCTCATTCGGCTTGTATTTAATTTGTTCGTGAATCTTAGAACCACTACCACCAACAGACTGAATCTCATCCAGAATCAAAATACCATAAAGGTTAGTTGCTCTGTTTGATGGATTTGACTGGCTGTAAAGATCATAATAAACCAAAATAGCATTAAAAGTAAATTGCTGACCTGTTTTAGCGTAGTCCAGTAGACTCTTGATGCTTGAGTTATTAACAACTCCAGCATAAGATTGTGCATTCCAGTCAATACCAATAGAGACCGTTGTGTTCTCATTAATGTTATAGTAAGGACCTTCTGCCGAAGTATACGAGTCAACTACAGTTTCAATATTGATATTCGGGTCTGGGTGTTGTTGTCCAGCTCTACCCTGAATATACTGAGTTGCGTAAAGTTTCGTTCCTGTAGTATTGTAGTTGCTAGGATTAAATAGAACCACTGGAGTGTTACCAACCGCAGTAGGAACATTAATATAAACCTCATGGTAAGTATTACCAGCGTAGGCTACATCATTCTCAGCGTCAATCGAACCTAAGTATTTCACAACACGGTTGTATACAGTACCTGCCTGATCAGAGTCACTCTCTTCAGCATAGGCACCAAGTACACTCTCATTAGAGTCCGCTTGTCTAATTCTTAAAGCACCTAGGGTGTTTAACCATTTGAAAAAGATTTTTTCAGCGTCAGTTTGTAGAATGATTGGATCATAATCGTCATCTTTCAATAACAATTCTTCTAGATTCAACGCATAATTCTGAAACGTTTGTGCAAAATCTACGTTTGGTTGAGTAGGCACATAGCTAGCACCTGACGCTTGAAGCAAATTAAGTTCAAAGTCGATTGTGTTCGAGCCATTGACCGCAGCAGTAAAATCGGGCAGGTCTAGCAATGCGAATTTGCTAAACTCAAATTTTAGATCTGGGTTATTGAATGCTCGGGTTAAGTCCTTTGCTGCAGAAGCAAAGGCATACATTGTCCCGCCTTGAACTTGTGGTATTCTAACTAGTGGGGTTGCCATTTAGTGCTTTTAGTTTTATTTAGGAAATAGTTGCAATATGAGATCCTACAACAAACCATGTGTTGTTGAAACATCTCAAAGTTACAGATGAATTTGCATCGTCTAATGCAATAGAAGTTGCTGCTAAAGAGACACCAGCTGCAGCAATCACAGAGATTGAGCTTGAACCAATGTTAAATAGAGTTACTTCTTGACCTTCGTCACCTGCTGGGATTGTAAAGTTTGCGTTTACAAAGTAGTTTGCAGCAGCAATTGAAGTTGGAGCATTATTAGTAGTTGCAGTTGAAGTGCTACCTACAGTGCTACTCTTAATAATCTTACCATCCATGATGGTTGCACCGTTAAACGTAGTGTCTACATCAAATGTAGCACCAGTTGAGTTAATCGTAGCGATTGAAGATCCACCAGAAGTGATATTTAATTCTTGAGTAGTAACGTTAATTACACCAGAAAGAATACCAGTAGTTGGATCCAAGTAAGCCATGATTGACGCAATCTCGTCGTTCAACAATTCAAAGTTTGTGTTAATTACAGGTCTTGATGCTGACACCGAATCTGTACCTAGAATTTCAGTAATGTTTGCCATTTTTGTTTTTTATTTTACTTTTATCATATTTCGTTTTGTGACGTTTGTATTTCCATAAGTATCTTCAGCTTTTAACTCAATTGAGTAATAGCCTGGATGTTGGAAGATGTACGTCAGCCACATACTATTATAGTATATATCATTAATCTCTGGGTTGCTTTCATTTACAATTTTCCAGACTGGGTTTTTCATGCCCGCCATTCTACTAGAGTCGGCAGAGATAGTAATGTGTGTTGATCTTTCTACTTCAGCAAAGTCTTTAAAGACTCTTGTATCGTCAAACGTAGGATTATACGTAACTTGGTGTACTTCACCGTCAATAATACCATCCGGTAGTAGAGTTACAGTTTCAAAGTCATAAGTTCTCGAATAGGCTTTACCGACAGCTTGGATATATTTAACGTCATATCCATCTGGGTTACCCATGTTATCAAAAAGCTCTTCATAAACCAGGTTAAAGTTAAACTTCTTAACTACAGCGTCAGTACTTGCATTCAATTCATCTGTAATGTCTTGCCATGCTGTTAAATCATCATATCCAGTTGGAGTTGTCGAAGTAATTGTTATGCTACCAGTTTCAGCCACGTTTGTAGATGGGTTGACCGAGGTAATTTCTAACTCATCGTCCTCATTAATCCAAACTATTTTAAAGGATGCTGCTAAATCTGGCCCGACTCTCGTTGAGTTCCAAGTTAAGTGTTCACAGTCTTTCCAGCCGAATTCAGAAAGTTCCCATCTATAAGGTCCTGTAGTTTCACTAAAGCCCGTTTCTGAAAAGATGTCAACATATCTTCTTACCGTAGAGTATCTTATGCCTTGGTCTTCGTTGTGTATATAATTTGCACGATCTAGAGTTAAGTAGAGCGTTGCAGGA
>Ga0315904_10003823_pt1 | contig 21903 bp, 13 predicted proteins | sample LakEriMetagenome_6_FD_203529 | JGI IMG/M metagenome (GOLD analysis project Ga0315904, IMG submission 203529) | Freshwater fungal communities from buoy surface, Lake Erie, Ohio, United States - Buoy 12 MA120 | ecosystem: Environmental > Aquatic > Freshwater > Lake | place: USA: Lake Erie, Ohio...
CCGTGCGTTGGGCATTGATCATGATCGTGATCGTGCAGTGGTCGCTCGTCGTCACCCGTGCGTTGCTGGTGTTGTTGGAATGGGAATTGTCGATGGTCTCGTCGATGCTGTCGTCGATCGTGATGGTCGTCGCCGTCGCGACCACGATGCATTGGATGTTCCGCTTTCATCAGGAGTACGATCTCGACGATGGCAATCTCGACACCAAAGCGAGGGCTCGCGGCGCGCTGGAGCGAGCCTTGTATCAGTTGCAGTGGCCGATATTGTGGGCATGCGTCACCGATGCGATCGGCTTCGGTTCACTGGTGTTGTCGAGAGTCGCACCGGTACAGGATTACGGCAGCATGATGGCGGTTGCATGCATGGTGGTCCTGCTCGGGATTTTTTCCATCGTTCCAACCCTGGCTTTGCTAGGGCCGGATTACAGCGGGGCTAGCGGCAAAAGTTCCTGGTTTCGCTTGGGTCAACTGCCTGGAGAGGCTTGGTTGCAGCGTCAATTGCAGAATCTGTTGGCTTGGGCGCTCTTGCGACCGGCAACGGTTCTGATCGGCGTTTCCGTTCTCGCCGCAATCGCGATCGCTGGCTCAACGCGTCTGCGTGTCGAGACGGATTTCTTAAAGAATTTTCACTCGCGGTCACCGATCTCGCAAGCATATCGCGTCGTCGAGTCGGAGTTGGGGGGGGCAGGAGTTTGGGATGTCACCATCCCCGCGCCCGATTCGATCACGCCCGAGTATTTTCAACTCGTGGAATCGCTGACTGGAGATTTGCTGGCGATCGAGATACCGGGCGAGACACCGCTGCGGTTGACCAGCGCGCTGAGCTTGGCCGATACCGACCGGATCGCGAACGGCTCGCCGTTGTTGCGAGTCGTGCCCATCGAGGCGAGGCTGCTGGGCATGAAGCAATCGATGGGTAATTTTTTTGAAACGCTGCTCGTGCAACGCGATGGTGAACGCTACCTTCGGATCATGCTCCGCGCTCGCGAACGTGCCGAATCGGATCAGAAAACCGAACTGATCGCCCAAGTCCAGAAGAAGGTTTCCGAACATCTGGGGAGGGAAGCTTGGCAGCGGGTCATCGCCAGTCGGGCACCTGCCTCGGACCAGCAGGCGGCCCTCGGTTTTGGGGCGGCTGGGTATTACGTGTTGCTCACTCGGTTGGTGGAGCATGTGGTTGCCGACCAGTGGCTCGCGTTCGCCGTAGCGACCATGGGCATCGCGCTGGCGATGGCGTTCGCCTTGCGAGATATTCGATTTGCATTGATCGGACTGGTCCCAGCGATTTTGCCCAATCTCGTCGTTCTCGGCGTGCTGGGATGGAGCGGGACCGCGGTCAATCTCGGCGCAGCGATGATCGCAGCGGTCTCGATGGGCTTGGGGGTGGATTCGTCGCTCCATTATTTGGTGCGTTATCAACGCGAACGCGCGCAAGGGCGAGATCAGCGCGAGGCTCTCCAGATCGCGCAAGGGGAAACGGGACTCGCGGTGCTGATGGCGACCGTCGCGTTGGTTATCGGTTTTGCCTCGATGGCTCTAAGCGATTTTCTCCCCACGGTCGCCTTCGGAACGCTGGCGGCATGGACCATGCTGGGGGGGCTGATCGGGAATTTATGCATCCTGCCAGCCCTGGTGTCATGCGTCGACACCGCAAAATGAGCGGTGTTGCAATCCGCATCGCCTGCATTGCCCGGAGAATTCCCTAAGGTCAGGCGCATCGGAATCGTTATTTTGGAAACAGTTTATCGATCGATTGGTGCCGATTACTTGCGAGCCACACCCAAAAGGCTGTACCATAGAGAGATACGTGGACGATGATGAGTTCCATTGCAGATCTTATCCTATCTTTTCGGTTGGAGTTTTCATCATGATTCGATACACATGCGATCGCTGCAAACGGGATATCGATCCCTCGACCGATCTCCGCTACATCGTAACCATCGAGATCGAAGCAGCAGGCGATACCGATGTCACCGACTTGGTCGATGAAGTCGACCATCTCGAAGAGCTGCAAGAGATGCTGCAAGCATCCGACGAAATCTGCGCTTCGGTTTTCGACGACGATCTCTACCAGCGCAAACAGTTCGACCTTTGCAAATGCTGTTTCCAACAATACATCCGCAATCCCCTTGCGCGAGATGTCGGTTCGACACTGGGCTACAGCAAGAACTAGGCGTCGAACCGGAACGGAGCATGAGTTCCGTCCTGGCGGTTCAACCGTCGGTGCTTCAAACACAGGGGCACCAGGAACACAAAGATTGGAGGCTGGTCGGCAGTTCGGGGAGCCAGAGCCCCGGGGAGCCAAGCACTCTTGCAGGGAACTATTGCAGGGAACAAGCCTGCCCCAGGAATCTCCGGCGGAATCTCGCCTTGAAAATCTTGCCCTACCTGTTATCCTATTATCCGGATAAGCGGATGATTACTTGGAAGCCCGATCGGTCGGGCTGGAGGATAGCATGAGCGGGGTGGTCCCGATGGTTGCGTGGATGCAGAGCTTGTCGGATCCAACCCGTGTTCGCCTCCTCCGGTTGCTGGAAAAGTCGGAGTTGTCCGTCGCGGAAATGTGCAATACCTTGCAAATGCCTCAGAGTACGGTGAGTCGACACTTGAAAATGCTCTCGGACGATGGGTGGGCAACCGCGCGGCGGGAGGGAGCTAGCAATTGGTATCGAATGCCCGTTTCGCAGTTTCCCGCCTCCCAGAAGAAGTTGTGGGCTGTCGCCCGAGGTCATTGCGTACCTGAGACGACCGCTGAGCAGGATGATGCCCGGTTGGAACAAGTGCTGGAATCGCGGCGGAGCAAGTCGCAGAACTTTTTTTCTAGTGCAGCGGGCAAGTGGGATCGACTCCGTGGGGATCTTTTCGGGCATCGCGTCGACGCTTGGGGGATCGCTGCTGGATGGGACAGTGGCGAGATTGTTGGGGATCTTGGATGCGGGACGGGGATGATCAGCCAGACGCTGGCTCCCTGGGTTGAACAAGTGATTGCCGTGGACGCATCGATGGCGATGCTCAACGCGGCCCGGAAAAGGCTCAAGGATGCGGAGAACGTCGAGCTGCGGCGTGGCGAATTGACCGATTTGCCGATCGACAGCCGCACGCTGTCGGCCTCGATCATGGTCTTGGTCATGCCATATCTCGCCGACCCGCAACGGGTATTTGAAGAAGTCCATCGCGTGACGAAGCCGCGGGGGCGTTTGATCCTCCTGGATATGCTGCCTCACGACCGCGAGGAATATCGCGACGAGTTGGGGCATTCGTGGATGGGGTTTTCGAAGGAACAAGTGGAGCAATGGTTGCACGCAGCAGGTTGGGGGCTGGACCGATGGACGATGATTCCACCGGATCCGGATGCGAAGGGGACACAAACCTTCGCGGCTTCGGCTGTGCGGCGATAACGAGCAACTCGTTTGATGTGAACTGATGATTGGTGTTTCTCTTTTTAGGAGTAAGATGGAATGAGTGCGGTAGTTGACAAGAAGAAGACCTCGCCAACCAGCGATGCGTCGCGCGTCCCGTTCAAGGTACGAGCGTTCGATCTGTTGGCTCAAGGAAATCGCGAAGAGGCTGAGGCATTGGCCAGTCTGGGCAGGAAGGAAATCCAGTTGGCCGAGGATGAGATGCCAGGTCTGATGGCGTTGCGAGCTCGGTATGGAAAGAGCAAGCCGCTCGCGGGCGCAAAGGTAATGGGTTCGCTTCACATGACTGTGCAGACCGCGGTTTTGATCGAGACGCTGGTCGATCTCGGCGCCGACGTGCGTTGGGTCAGCTGCAACATTTTCTCAACCCAGGATACGGCTGCGGCCGCGGTGGTCGTCGGGCGCGGCGGTTCCTTGGACAACCCCATCGGATCCCCGGTTTACGCGTGGAAGGGGGAGACCCTACCCGAGTATTGGTGGTGCACACGCGAAGCCTTGGTGTGGCCCGATGGAACCGGTCCCGATTTGATCGTCGATGACGGTGGCGATGCGACGATGTTGATCCACCTCGGAACTCAATTCGAGGCTGCGGGCAAGGTTCCTGATTTCGATCCGGAAACCCAGCCTGAAGAATACGGTGTCATCCTCGACTTGCTCCGAAAAGAGCTCGTCCTCAACCCTGGTCAATACACCGCCATGGGACTCGCCATTCGCGGCGTCTCGGAAGAAACCACCACGGGAGTCAAGCGGCTGTACGAGATGACCGCCAAGGGCGAGTTGCTCTTTCCGGCCATCAACGTGAACGATTCCGTGACCAAGAGCAAGTTCGACAACTTGTATGGTTGCCGTCACTCGTTGATCGACGGATTGAACCGAGCGTCGGATGTGATGCTCGCGGGCAAGGTGGCGATCGTTTGCGGATACGGCGACGTTGGGAAAGGTTGCTGCCAGGCGCTTCGTGGCCAAGGCTGCCGAGTCATCGTCACCGAGATCGATCCGATCTGTGCACTGCAAGCGACGATGGAAGGTTACGAAGTCAAGACGGTTGAAGATTACGTCGAAACCGCCGACATCTTTGTTACCGCCACCGGGAACAAGGACATCATCACCGCCGATCACATGCGTCGCATGAAGGACAAGGCGATCGTCTGCAACATTGGCCACTTCGACAACGAGATCGATATGTCTGGTCTCGACAAATTGCAGAAGAGCGGCAAGGCCGAGCGTCGCAACATCAAGGCCCAGTTCGACCAATGGTATTTCCACGATACCAAGCGCAGCATCCTCGTGCTGGCCGAAGGGCGTTTGATGAATCTGGGATGTGCGACTGGTCACCCAAGCTTTGTGATGAGCACCAGCTTCACGAACCAAGTTCTAGCCCAGCTCGAGTTGTGGCAGGAGCGGGACAACGGAACGTATGACAAGCGAGTCTACACGCTTCCGAAAAAGCTCGATGAAGAAGTTGCGCGGCTCCACCTCGAGAAACTTGGCGTCAAGCTGACGAAGCTGACCGAGCCCCAGCGCGAATACCTTGGGGTCGATGCGACCGGGCCGTTCAAGGCCGATCACTATCGGTACTAGGATTCCCGGTCCACCGTCGTGCGACGGCGGATTCCGATTTTGAAAGTACAGACGCCCGAGGCACTGAAAGGTCCTCGGGCGTTTTTCGTTACGTAAGATTCGAACGATGAAATTGAATATCGAGTGTTCGAAGATAGGTATGCAAACCGGCGTCTTGGATTGGCATCAGATACGCCACTTCGCCAGATTCGTTGTGATGCGAATGCCACCAGCCGGGCGGGGTGATGAACGCACCGCCCCCTTCCCACGGAACTTGAATCGGGTCGATCAAGTTTCCGTGTTCGTCCACACGCTCGCTCACCAAGGTGTAGCAACCGGGTTTGCACTCCAGGATCAAGTCCAGTGCCACGGACTTGTGGGAATGCGGTAACTGATTTGCACCGACGGGCAAGATTCCGAGCATCGCCCAGAGAACGTGAGTGATCGTCAGGGTTTGGGGGAAGCGGGCATTGGTCAGGAGCACACTGACACGACTCCGTTGGGCCGCGAACGCATCGGCAGCCGCCTCGTGGAGCGCTGCGCGGGACTCCTCGCGCGGGTAGAGCGTCGGGCGAAATCGCGGCACCATGGGAGCGACTCCGAGGTAACGGAGTAACGGTTCGTCATTGACCCAATAGAAGACGCTCTCTTCGTCGGCGATGTACGTAGGCTCCGGGCCGCAGGGGAGCGTGATCAGGTCGCCCTGGCGATACGGAATGCATTCCGAGCCGAAGTTGACGCTACCTGTGCCCTGGATCGCATAGAGAAGATGAGATGTTGCCTGATTGCCGGTCGTCAGCCGCTCGCCGGCCCGTATCCGAATGAAGCTCGCTAGCAAGCTAGCGCTCGATGCGGGAGACTGGCACCTCAATGCCTCGCTGATATCGAGGGGGATAATGCGAGATGGACCGGACGCATGGAGGTCTGCAGAAAATTGCACGATTGGAATCGGAGGAATCGTTCCTGAGCCGATGGGGTTTGCGGCTTTCGTGTACTCCAGGTAACCACCGTCTTGTGTCAGGTCCGGGGGTACGGCACCCCTGCGTGCATGAGCGTTCTCGGTGACTTGGTTCATTGCGATAGGACTCCTGCAGTGAGCGACCTCGAATAGTTCCGGGGGGGCTGAAATACCCAAGAGCCCATGAATCGGGGCGCAGGGCCTCATTTCCGACAAGAAGTTTAACGCGGTTTGCCTCATCCTGCGACGACCGTCCTGCAGGCGATTCCGAGGTAATCAAGGTTGCGTGGGGACAGCGAGAAATCCCGATTCCGGGGGTACGGGATGATTTTTCTCGCAATCCTTGCTATTCTTTAATACAGACGCTCGGAGCCAATGCCGTTCCCATCACACCCATCCACCGCGACCTTTTTCAAGAGCGTTTGCATGCAGGATAGCCATTGGTCCGCCGAAGATCCGCCGACCCGTCGCCGGGCCGATGCGCCCATCACCGATTGGGTCAGGAAGTTCGATGATGAATCGATTCGGGAACTCATGGAGCATTATCGGCCGTTGCTGTACGCGATCGCGCGTCGTCATTGGGACCCTCGTATTCAGCGGCGCGTTGATCCTTCGGACGCCCTGCAGTTGACATGGAGTTCGATGGCCGAAACCTCACGCCGCATTGGCTTCAAGGACCGAGCCCACTTTGCCGGTTTTCTCACCAAGACCCTCGGTAATCATCTGGTGAATATCCGTCGATCGCTGTACGCAAAAAAGAGATCGGTCGCTCGCGAGGTAGAGCCAAGTGCCGATTCGGCGGACTGCGAGTTCGACATTGCTGCGGTTCACGACGACGTATTGGATCGGCTCATCGAGCGGGAGTTTTTATCCGAGACGTTGCAGGCCATACTTCGCTTGCCCAGGGAGTTGCAGCACCTGCTGCGTTGGCGGTTTCGCAAGGGTTTGACCTACTCTGAAATCGCAAAGAAAATCGATCGGACCGAAGACGACGTTCGCCATCTCATCGACAAATGCGTAAACACCGTTTGTCGCGATCTGCGCAACACGTCCAGGATGCTAGCAAAAGATATTCGGCAATGACGCAGGTGCAGGGATGATCAAGAAGCTTCCCGGTTCTTCCGATGCATCGGCACTTGAGATTTTTCGCTTGCAGCGTCAATGCGATCGCGTGCGTGCCGAAAACCAACTCCATTCGATCGACCAACAAGACGAAGAAGCGATCTGTCAACGGGTCCTGCGCATTCCGAGCCCTCATGCCATCGAGTCATCCGATGGTGCCCACAATGATCGATTTTCCGAAGTAGCGTTGGTGGGTGTCGGAGCGTTTGGTTTGGTGTTCTCCTGCGTGGATGCGGACCAGGGAGGCAGAGAAGTTGCTGTCAAGATGCTGCGCCCGTCCCGCCAAAACGATCGGGTCGCCCGCGAACGATTCCTCGAAGAGATCCGGGTCATGTCGGGATTCAATCATCCCGGTATCGTCAGGGTGTTTGGCACCGGAGAAATCGATCAACTTCCCTACATGATCGCGGAGTTCGCGGACGCAGGCTCGTTGGCTTCCTTGATCCACGAGACGACCGATTTGATCACTCCGCGTCAAGCGGCATGGCTGGTCAGCCGAATCGCTGAAGCGGTCGGAGAGGCCCATTCGACCGCGATCCTCCATCGCGACATTAAGCCCGGGAATATTTTGCTGCGACGTGAATCGCCAGAGAAATCGGAGGGACTCGGACTGTGGCCACTCCTCACCGATTTCGGACTTTCCAAGAATCTGAGTCCGCAAACCAACATGCTGCTCACCATTGACGGTGAGGTATTGGGCACCTTGTCCTACATGTCCCCGGAACAGGTGCGAGGCCAGTCGTTGAAGACCCAATCGGACCTCTTTTCGCTTGGGGTTATTCTTCATGAACTCGTCTACACGCGGCATCCCTTTCTCGAGGACAATGATTTCCAGACCCGGAACAATATCGTTCAGTCTCCGCCTTTCAAGCCGTTGGGGTATACCCATCGCATTCCTGCTCCCCTAGACGCGATCATCTCCAAATGTTTGCAAAAAAATCCTGAGGATCGCTACCCGCACGCGAGCGACCTCGCGAAGGATCTGAAGCATTTTCTGAACGGGGAACCGATTTCTGTCGCTGCTCCTACGGTGTGGCAGCTAATCCTGCTCTGGACGAACCGACATCCAATCGCGACGACATTTTTGGCGACGGTGCTTTGTTGTGTAATCGCAGGCGTGTTGCTACTGAGTCGCGAATGGCGAATCCAGTGGGAGCTTGCGAAAGACAGTCGCGCTTTGGCGGATGATCGCGCCAAAATCAGTCAACTCTTTCTTGAGTCGATGCGGGTCACCAACAACGGCATCAACGACACGATCCTGGCTGGCAAGCGGGTTCTCCCCACCGAATTGCTGCAGACTCTCGATCGACAGATTCCACTCCTGGAGGATGCGCTCGCATTGTCGCCGGACGACGATATGCTCATTCGCCAATTGCAAATCATGTGCCACTACAAGTCGCTGTGCCACAACATCGCGACAGGACTTCCGGAGCAATTTTCGACGCAAGAGCAATTCGCGAACGCTATCGGCGCTCGGAAAAAATCTCTCGGATACATCGAGAATTTACTTTCGCGCTTCCCAGACGACGAAAGCCTGATGATTGCGAAAATCAACGGCGAATACTTGATGAGCACTCTCGTGAGAAACCAGGGTGACCCGGCTCAAGGTCAAGAATGGAATGCCAAAACCCTGGAGAGCGCGGAGTCGTTCCTGAAGAAGCACCCGAGACATCTCTACGTGACGGAAACAGCCAACGTAGCGCGGTTGGAACGCAGTCTTTTGACGGCCGACGAAACCCCAGAGGAGAGCATCGGAGTACTCGAGGAGGTCATCAATGGCAATTTGCAATTGTTCTCGGAGAACCCGTCGCGAACTTCGCTGTTTATTAACTCCGTCTATGCATTGATCCTGCGCAGCAACCTACTTTTGCGAAACGATCGAGATCAGGAAGCGTCCGAAGATTTTTCGCGCATTGAGTCTCTGTTTGTGGATCATCGCGGATTGCTCCAAGACGACTGGCAAGGGACGGAATGGCTTTGGAAGTGCTACATGTACCGTTGCCAAGCCCTTTTCGAAAAGGGTCGGTTTGCTGAGACGGAGGTCACTGCGGTACGCTGGCTGTCGCGTCTGGAAACATTGCGAACACCGAGTTATATGGTCATCCAACAGTACCGGTTCGACGGTCGCGAGTTCATCACCCTCTTCCCGATCTACTGCCGATGGTTGGCACTCTCGAAGATAGATTCCGAATCGGACAGCTTCGCAGAGGCGGAGCAGGAATTGATTGCGGCGTTGAGCGAATGCCGCGCGGTCTCCGACTCCGGGTTGGACAACTTTGTCCGTGCTGCTGAGACGAGTGGGCAACCTGTGGACCGACTGAAAGTCCTTCTCGAGCAAGTCCGGGCTGTCGCCCCTCGATCCCAGGTTGAGCCTGAAACCGAGGGGACATCGAAAAACACCGACTCAGAATCGCCTTAGCGATCGAAGTGCATCGTTGCTTTGATCACGACTTCGTCGTTGATCTTGCCTTTGCCGTACAACATTCCCCACTTGGTGCGATCGAGTTTGAAGTCGGCGTCGAGCACCAGTTCGCTGTCGGTTAGCGAGGCTTGGCAAGGAACGCGGAGCTCCGCTGTCTTATCGAGCATCGTCAGTTTGCCGATCAACGTCGGGGATTCGGATCCGACCCCTTCCATACCGGTCATCTCGAACGTGATCTTCGGATACTTCTTCACATCGAAGAAGTCGGGATTCTTGAGATGCTCGGTCAGTTTCTCGTCGTCGGACCACAGACTCGTTGTGTCGATATCGATCTTGAGCTTGCTCTTGTCGGGCGCTTCGAGATTCGCTTCTCCCTCCGCTGTGAATTCCTTAAAACCACCCTTGTGTTCGCCATCGGTCTTCTTGCCAACAAAGCTGATCTTGGACTCCCCCTTGTTGAGTTTCAGCTTTTCGGCCAGGGCTGGAGAAGCGACAAATGCGAGAAGAGCGATCGTAGCGATACTGCGAAGCAACATAAATTCGACCTCATGAGTTGTAGTGAACAAAAAACACGTTCTGGCGTCCAAAACAAAATTATAACAAAGAATTTCCCGCGGACGACAACGGCCCGCCTGCTTCAGTAGAATTTCATTTCACCCATGCCCGCAGACCACGAAAAATCCCTGAACCATTCCTTGTTCCGCATTGTGGTGTTTCCGATGCAAACCGCTTTTTGCGAACGATACGCCCAAATTTGTCTCTCGATGGGCAGGGCACTGGTACTCATGTCCGGCCTTCTTGCATTGGAGGGAGCTCGGGCCAACGATCTCGATAATGCGAAGGCTCTCCTTCGGAAAGGGGATTACGAGAAAGCAATTGCGGCCGCCAGGGAGCAAGTCGACAAAAAAGTTTGGAACGACGCATGGCCACGGTTACTGATCGAGTCGTACCTGACCATCGGCGAACACGAACGTGCCCTGGTCGAGTACGAAGCAGCGATCGCTCGTTTTGGCGATAGCATTCGTTTGCGATTGCTGGGTGTGCAGGTCTATCGCATGGTGAACAATCCAGCTCAGGCAGGAAAGGAACTCGATGAGATCGAAAGCCTCTTGCAACGCGCTCCTTGGCGTTACTCGAATCGAAACGACCTGGTCCCGGTCGGTGAATTCTATTTGATGCGGGGCGAGGACCCAAAACAAGTGCTCAAGGTCTGCTTCGATCAAGCAGTCAAGCTCGATCCGAAAAATGTGGAAGCGCACCTCGCGACTGCGAGGATGGCTCTCGCCAAGAATGACGCTCAAGTCGCGGCGCAATCGCTCGAAAAAGCGATCGCGCTAGCCCCGGAAGACCCGGAGGTCCTGTACTTGTCCGCCCGAGCATGGAATGAGACCGAACGTGGACGAAAGGAGGATTTCCTGAAACGCGCGTTGGAAGCGAACCCAAACCATGTGTCCGCGCTCGTGTTTGCTGCCGAAAACCTGATGAATGCGGAGCGTTATGCCGCGGCCCGCGAGATGCTGCTTCAAGTGGAACGCATCCATTCAAAACATCCCCAGCTGTGGGCGCTTCGCGCAGCGATCGACCATTTGATGGGAGACTATGAGCAAGAAGGGATCGCTCGACGCAAAGCGCTCGAGCCATGGAACCTCAACCCAGAAGTCGACCATACGATCGGTAGGCACCTGTCGCTCCACTATCGTTTTCAGGAGGGGCGCGATTATCAGCGCCGCGCGCTGGCGATGGATTCCCAGTATGGACCCGCCCGTGCCCAACTCGCGCAGGATTTGCTCCGATTGGGGGAAACCGACGAAGGCTGGTCGCTCGTCGACGGGATCCGGCAGTCGGATCCCTATGATGTCTCGATCTATAACCTCAAGCAACTCCAAGCCAAGCTTGCAAAGTTCACCACGTTAGAGATTCCCGGTTTTGTAGTCCGGATGGATGCAAAGGAGGCGGAAGTCTACGGTCAGGATGTCCTATCGCTCCTGTCGGAAGCGCGAAACACCTTGGTCCCTAAGTATCGCGCCGAACTCCAGGAACCGATTTATGTAGAGATCTTTCCGCGACAACAGGAGTTCGCGATCCGGACGTTTGGAATGCCCGGCGGAGAAGGATTCCTGGGTGTTTGTTTCGGACGGCTCATCACGGCCAATTCTCCTGCTGCGCTCCGAGTGGATACGAATTGGAGGTCGGTGCTTTGGCACGAGTACTGCCACGTCGTCACGTTGCAGAAGACCAAAAACAAAATGCCGCGATGGCTGTCGGAAGGAATCTCGGTCTACGAAGAACGCGCTCGGAATGCTGCCTGGGGCGAACAACTGGATCCAATCTACCGCGAAATGCTGCTGGGAGAGGATTTGGTGCCGATCAGCAAGTTGAGCGGTGCCTTTCTCAATCCCAAATCCCCGTTGCACCTGCAATTCGCCTATTACACCTCCTCGCTTGCCGTCGAGTTTTGGATCGAACGCTTCGGAATCCAAGGTCTGCATCGATTGCTGGAAGATCTGGCGATCGGCATGAGACCGGAGGAGGCGTTGGCCCGTTTGCCTGGATCGCTCGATCTCCTCGATCAAGAGTTTGTCGAATTCGCCAAGGAAAAAGGAACGCAAATGGCCACCGACGCAGACTTCACTCGCCTTCCACGCGACTCGGAGGTCGACCTGCGAGTGTGGTTGGAAGAACACCCCCAGTCGTATTGGGGGCGGCAACAAGCGATGACGGCTGCGATCCGGAATAAGGACTGGGGCTCCGCACGCGAACAAGCCCAAGCCTTGATCGCCTTGTGGCCTGCGGATTCCTCGGACGAAGGGGTCTACTGGCAACTCGCCAAGATCTGCCGGGAACTTGGAGACTCCGACGCGGAATACGAAGCCTTGGTGCAGCTCTCCCAACGAGCATCCGCCCCGCGAAGTGGATTATCGCGTTTGCTGGATTTGAATAGCCAACGACAGGAATGGAACAACGTGCTCGAAACCAGCGATCTTCTGATGGGAATCGATCCCTTGTCGCAAACTCTCCAAGAACATCGCAGCCTAGCCGCAGAGAAACTCAGCGAGCCGGTCGTTGCCTTGGCAGCTCTTCGGGCTCAGCAAGCCCTCGGCCCCATCGATCCAGCGAGCGTGCTTTATCGGATGGCCGTGGCAAGTGTACAACTCGGGAAACGGCAACAAGCCAAACGCTATTGCCTCCAAGCGCTCGAGGAGTCGCCTCGGTTCGTCGACGCATTGACCCTGCTCGTCCAGCTGCGGGAACCCACGGAATCCCTTCCACGGTGACACGGCTTGTGGAGCGATCGGATCAGGATCAATTTCTCGTCAAGTCATTGAGGATACGTATCAATTCCTGTTCCGTCTCCTCGCCTGATCCGACGAACACCTTGAGTACGACTCCATCCCTATCGATCACAACCGTTTGCGGGATCGCTTGGACCGCGTATTGCTTCGAAAACGCCCCATCGGTATCCATGGCGACGGTCGGTACTAGCTCTAGCCGTTCCAACAAGGTGCGGACCCGCGCCTCCGGCTCCTCGATGTTCACGAAGACAGCTTCCACCCCCGCATCCGTATACTCCCTTGAAATCTGATGGATGCGAGGCATGCTTTGAATACATGGTCCGCACCAGGAAGCCCAGAAATCGAGAATCACTACCTTGCCGCGATAATCGGAAAGCCGAAAGGGGGTGCCGTCGAGCTTCGGTAAATCCTGATCCGGCGCCAGCTTTCCAAGCAATCTCGCCTGGGCGGTATCCACCGGTGCATCGTTTTGTTCGGAAGTTCCTTCCGTGACGAACTTGGGGTCCTGTGCGTGGAGCAACTTCCATTTTCCGAATCGGCTCCGAGAAGCATCTGCCCGGATGCTATTGCCAAGAAATACGCGAGAGATTTTTTCCCATGGCAGATTGCATGGGCCCAGCAACGGGTGCTCGCCCACCAAAGCGTCGTCCAAGACCCTCTCGGGTGCGATCGAAACGCGCGATCCCTGGTCGAGCAACACTTGATATAGCCCTCGGCCGTTTTCTGGCGTCGCATCCAGTACCGATTCTGCCGGTGATGGCTTCGACGAATTGTCTTGCGGCTCGACCGAGTCGCTCGTTAGCGTGGCTGTCAGGTCGGGCGCCGACTCCAGCCAGATCAATTCCGCTACATGCTTCATCGGCAGAGTCTGGTCCTCGCCACGCACTTCGATCCGTATCTCGTCCCGATCGAAGGAGATCAATCGACCTCGTACAATGTCGCCGTCTCGGGACACGACCAGATGGGTCGGCGGATTCTTTCGCTGAACCCTCGGCAACGTGAGGATCCGTGCGCGCGTCGCACGATCGATGGCATCGACTCCTTGATAATCGACGACTCGAACCCCGCGTACTTGGCTGGTAGGAACTCGGTTGCGTTCGAAAAGCGACGATTCGAATTCCAATTCCTCAGTGTTTGCGGTTCTTACCTTCCCTGGAAAACAATCTCCTGAAACGAGAAAAAGGCTCGGCTCGTCCGTCCGAAGCTCGCGGCTTGGCGCCAGTTCCGGTTTCGCCCCATCGGCGCGGATAACCGCCATCGGGGTTGCGCGGGCATTCTTCTTGTCCACCGCTAGCGCGGCAGGAATTACCGGCTCAATCTCGCCATCGATGTCCGGGCGGATCGGCGCGGCCACCGACGCGCTCGACGGTCGCCACATCAGCATCCGAGTCCCCGATTTCGTTACGGCGACCGAGTCCAATCGCCCTGTAGATACGCTTTCGTCGGTAGTGAGTCGCATGGTTCGACCGTCCAGAGCCGGACTCGTCTCCTGCGAGCTCGCCGCGCGGATTCTCGAGATCCGTTCGATGGTGTCCCACGGCACTTGCAACCATCCACCAGGATATTCAAGACCGACTGCTCCGGACTCGAGTCCCTTATTCTCCGTGCCGATGGAGTCGTCGATTCCTGACGAGGAAGTCTTCGAAGATACATGCGGCGATACAAAACGCAAACCATTTGAGAGATCGATACGCAACAAATCCTGCTGTGTACCTGGGCTCGAATCCCGAGTCCGTTTGGAGAACTCCATCCTCTCGATCTCATCCAGCGCAACAGGCATCGTATTTCCGTTTGCCACACGTATTTGGATTTCACGGTCCTGTCCCGATGAAGCGATACTCCCAACAAACGTCCCCCGTTTTCGCGTCATCACCTCCACCGACCCGGACGCCAAGTCCGTGGACGCCTCAGGAATCGCAAACGGACGATCGGAAATGCGCAAGTCGCGGAGAGTCAATACGCCGAGGGCAGTATTCGTGAAGCTAAACTTGCTGCGTCCAACGATCCGTTCTGAGGGATTGCCTTTGATCTTGCCCAGCACCTGTTCATCCATCATGAGAACGTAAACTCCCTTGTTCGCGTCGCACAAAAGACGCAGCCCGATCCGGTTCTCCCGAGGAAAAGGAACTTGCACGCTCGCAACGTCGGCATCGCGGCTGTTTTCGACGAGAAGCGTGATGTTGAGGAGATTTTTGTTCTGCAATTTCCGCACTTGAAGTTCCATCCGCCGAGGCTCGCCGATGGTCAGCCACCAGTTTACGGTGGGTTGCTCCCACGCGACGTCGATATCCAAAGTTGCTAGCGCGGGAAGCATCGCCCATTGCGAGATGGTTGTTCCGCTGGTGTCGGTGGAGATCTCACCTGCCTTCAGGAACCATTTCGTTGCTCTTCCATTCTTTGGAGCTGGGAGAACCTGTTGCCAATCCTCGGCTTGCATCACTTGTACCGGAGTCTTGGATGCGGAGAAAATACGGAGGATATTTTTCACTTCCGACAGTGGGACAACCTGCTTCCCCAACCCAGTCACTTGCATGGTGACGTTGTCGGGATCGATGCCAAGAATCTCACCGCTGAGGGTAACACCCGAGTGCTGCTCCACAGCGAATAACCGCTCGTTTACGGAATCATCACTCGAGCCCGACGATGGTTCCCCTCGGTTCCTTTCAATCGAATGCACTACCTGCCACGGAAACTCCAAGGGCCCGGCAAAACTCGGGCAATTCCATCGCAATCCTTCGGCGGATTTGGCGGGAGCTACGCTGCCGCGATAGAGGTCGCCGGAATCGACTCGCAAAGTCCAGGCTTGGGTGGGATTGGTAGGATCGTCTGCGTCGGCAATTCGATGTGGACAGGCGAGCATCGCGATCCAGGCGAACAAGACGGTTATCGGAGCAACTCGGAACAAAAGGGATGGCATTAACGTTCGTATATCGGCAAGAAGCGAAAATTCAAGGCGATCGATAGTAGATTCATCGACGTTGCGACCGTAGCACCGTAGTTTCCATCGAAATGTCCATCGCTGCGCTGTTTCTCTTTCAACTCGCGGATCAGGACTTTGTTCCATTTGTCCCAAGCGACAATGTCAGCTTGAAAAAGGGCCTGGGCTTTGTAATACGCTGTATACTCGCCGTAGTGATCGGATGTATCCGATACATCACCGGAAATAAGAAACGATGACGAAGCCTTGAATTCCTTCAGGTCCTTGCGTCCAGAGACAGCGTAGATGAGGGTCGCGATCGATACTCGTGCCGGGGAATTGTCGAATCCCCCCAGCCCACCCGTATAGGCAACTTGTCCGCCTTGCGAGGTCATCGAGCGAAAGTATTCGACCGCTCGATCGATCGATTTGTCAGGGACTTCAATCCCCGCGTTTCGAGCCGCTAGAAGCCCCATCAGAATCGAACCCGACACGGATGTATCGGCATCGGTTGCATCCGGCGAATATCGCCATCCCCCTGTGCTGTTTTTCCCTTGGCTGGTAACCGCTGTACGAACCGCGAGTTCCAACGCTTGGCCGATCGAGCGACGCTTCGATTCGTCGACACTGCTGCCGAGCCACACGCGTTCCTCATCGCACGCACCATAGGCTTCGGCCAAAGCGAGCATCGCGAAACCGTGGTGGTACATGCTCGGGCCCAGATATCCGGTCTTGGCATTCTGATCTTCGATGATCGAACGAATCGCGCGGGCCACCGTTTCCGAGTAGGTGCCGTGGTTCGGATCCTCTCCATACGCCAAAAAAGCCATGGTCGCCAGTCCGGTTACGCCTGGCCCAGATTCGCCACCACTCGATTTCCATCGACCTGTCGCATCTTGATTGTTTTGAAGCCACCCCAACCCGCGTTCGTACAATTCCCGTACGTCGCGCGAAACAACCTGCCCTTGGACTGCGCTTTCGCGCGAAGTTTGAGCCTGGACAACCGGAGACCAACTCAGCAACCAGATCCCGATACTGATCGCGAGGTACGGGGTCTGTCGGGATATCATTGCGGCATGTCCCATACCATCACGGGTCGAAGGTCGTTGGTGTACTCTAGCGGCCGAGTCAGTCGAATGCGTTGCGACTCGGTGAAATATTCCTTCTGCTGGCTTTCAGGCATCGCGGCGAGTGTCGTCCAGCAGACCTCTAGACTAATCCAAGCGTCCGGGTTTGCATCCGCGACCCCTTCCAAATCTTTCCGTTGCTTGCTGCTCAGGCCGAGAACGCGAGATATTTGCAACAAGGTTTCCAGTCTCTGCACGCGGTGGGAGTATGCGGCACGCTGCCGATCATCGTTCTCGACGATCTCCGATTGCTCGTCCGTGAGATTGCTTCCCAAAACCTTTTCCCAAAGCGCCTTTGGCCTGGTTTTAGCGACCTGAAATCCCACATGCATCATCTGCTGGTACGGTTCGATGATCTTCCCGAGCTTTTGATAAAATGTTTGGTAGTACGCCTGACTTGGACGCCGAGGCGCGCTGTTGGCGAGGGCCGAGATATCCGCATCGAGCCTTTGGAACTCGAGTTCCGCGGTCTCTTTGACTTTTTCCCGCACTTCGTCGGAAACGCCGACAAGTTGTTCGATCTGGTTTAGGGTGACGCGAACCTTGCGTCGATGCGATTGTTCAAAACTCACCCGTGTACCACCGAGGGCTCCGTAGGCCATATCGATCCAACGCTCAGGTTCCAACGGAAACTGCATGAGTGGGTCCTCCCCTTTCTCCTTGGGTTCCGACTCCTCCTCTGAGTCTTGGACGGTTCGATTCAATGCATTGGGAATCTTGCTCTTCTCCTGCGCAGCGAGTGGGTGCCCGACCAACGCGATGCAGGCAATGCTCGAACAGATCAGACCGATGCGACTTGGAAATTTCAACATACTCCTTCGCCTCCTCGCTATCGATTATCGATATCCGGTAGTATTCTCGGATCGAATCTCTCTTCCCGACGTTTCTGCTTTTCGTCGTCGTCCTCATCGGTCGCTCGAGGGTGCAATGGGATATCCGGCGAACTAGAGACCGAGCCGATTTGGAAGCGTTTCTCAAGTGCGAGTGCGGGCATATCCACAGAGCCTCCTCCCATGTAGTGCTCGGTAAATCGCGACCCACGGTCCGCGCCCGTGGTCCGCTGCGACTCGCTCAATGTTGCACTGATCCATGCAAACTTGGTTTCCGGCAACGTGCCTGTGCGATACATGCCCCACCATGAGTCCTTCCATCGCTCATTGAGCAGTTGGGTGATCTCCAACATCTGATCATGCGTCAGCCCGTATCTACGCTCCGTCTCCCCAACCATTCGCCCGATCACGATCCTCTTTCGATAATCGACGCGAGATTCGACCTCCTTTTGCCAGAGATGATGCTGGTCCGCAGTGAGTGTTTCATCGACCCAAGTGAGAACTAGCCGTTCGACTCGCAATTCAAAATCGCTGTTGACCCGTTGGTTCGGTGTTTCCGCATAGGATCGAATGACACTCGTAAGGCGATTTCTCCACTGGGACTCAGCCATATCCACCAAACCTTGCGATTGCTCGGATGTTGGTGCACAGATCTGTTCGATGAGATTCAATTCATTCTGAATGAAGCCGCGAATCCACCGCTGCGCTGTTTCCGCCCGCGTTTCCCCATCCTGCATCTGTATGGCCTGAATGGGTACGGCCTGAATGGGTACGGCCTGCATGGGTACGGCCTGCATGGGTACGGCCTGGATCGGTACGGCCTGGATCGGTACGGCCTGGATCGGTACGGCCTGCATGGGTACGGCCTGGATCGGTACGGCCTGAATGGGTACGGCCTGCAGGGGAATGGCCGGCACGATCGTGACGTCAACGCCCCCTTGATCCGGAATCATTTGTTGAGCGTGAAGCGAATTTCCGATCCCTATGGCAATCAACGATGCAATAGAGACGCTCGGAATCGCGAATCGCCGTAGGAACGAGCCACTGCGCCGAGCGATCATTGCGGTTTCCTCCGTTCCACACGATCGAAATACTGGTCGAGCCCGTGACGAAATTCTTCGGGGATATCGGATTCCGATTTGCCACTGGCCTGTTCCACCCCCCGATCCTGTCGAATCTCTTTTTCGTTGAGTCCAGGACCGATCAGGCTGATCGCTGCGTCCGCAGTGTCCCCGGCTCCGCCACCACCGGGCGAGCTACCTCCGCCACCGCCTCCTTTCGGATTGACGCGTTTGCTTTGAAGGAGCAGTTCGATCGCTTCGGTTTCTGCGGCAATCGCAGGGCGTCCGGTATTGGGTTGCATGAGAATACTGACCGCATCCTGCATCACGCGATCGACTTGTTCCATCAAACGAATCTCAACGGCGAATTCTTCCGGAGCATTGGGCAACTCGAGAATTTTGGTCCCAACTGTCTCGACGCGATCTCGCAGCGTTGACTGGGTCGTGGCCAGTTCTCCGGCGGCTTCGAGGTATCGTTCGTTCGATTCCGCTTCGCGCGACTGCTCTACGACGCGAGTGCGATCGCGGAGATTCATCTCGGATTCGAGAATCTGCATGACTTCGAGAACGATCGAGGGTGGCAAGGAACTCTTGGACTTGCCGCCAGGACATTTGCCTTGAGCGGCCGGATCGACGAGATCTTCGGCCCATCGATCGAAGGTATCGGACCAGTACTCGGCGTCTGCGATGGCGATTCCTTGTTGATCGAGGACTTGCGAGGAAATCGACCTTAATCCTCCCAGCGGATCCTCGCGTCGAACCTCCTCGAGTACATCTCGAAACTTGATCATTGGGCGGCGATCCTGGAATGCTTCTAAGTCGTCGAGGATCTCTCCAACATTATTCACGGCGGCCGTTTCTCGGTTGGATAACGACTCGAGGATTGCTCGTTCTTCGGAGTCGATCCGCTTCGCCCGCTTTCCAAAAACCTTGGGCAAGGTTCGATTGGTAGCATCGGCTACACTTAGCTGTTCTCTGGCTGCCGCCTTGAATCGTTTGACGAGCGTGCTCCCTTCGAGGTTTGCCATGATGCCATTGAGTTCGTCGGCGACCTTGTCGAATTCGGCGAGCAAGTCCTTTTGCTCCTCGACCGCCTTATCGATCGAATCGTTGGGGTCAGGGGATTCTTGGGATTTGGGGGATTTGCCATTTCCCGCGAGGGTGGTCGATGGCAATCGGAGGGCGCCGGATCCGGATTTCTTCTTTTCTCCTTCCGCTGCGATGGCGTCGTCGGTTGGTTGCTGGGTGGATTCCTGATCGACCACGCGTGGCGCGGCCGGTGGCGCGGATGGATTCGGGTTGGTGTCGTCGGACGATCCGCCCTGGGATTCATCCTTATTGGAGCCTGCGACCTTTGGTTGCTGCGCGGCTTTGGACGCGCTCCCCGACTTGGCCGCCTTCGCGGTCTGCTTGAGCAAGTCGGCGACCGAGGGCATGCGATTGGTTGCGATATCGTTGAGGATCCGCTGCATCTCCGCCCATTTCTCGAGATGTCCAACCCCGATCTCTGGGTTGCGGGCTGCTTGGCGAATGAGATCCGCCCCTTTTTGATTGAGTCCGGTCAAGCGACGCGCGTTGGCTTGTTCGGCCGCTGCTTGCTGTTCGACCTGGGTTCGCACTTCATCCTTGGCGAGTTCCTCGGCGGTGTATTCTCGCAGTTTGCGGTTGTTTTCAAGCAACTGCAATTCGCGGTCACGCACTTCGAGCGCTTCGCGTTGCCAACGATTGAGTTGCTGCAGGATCCATACGGCATGATCGCTCGCGTTCAGGATGTATAGCAGGACCGGGGAGCTGTAAATCCGGCCTCGATTGGGAAAATAATCTTCCGCGAACAGCCGCAGTTCGATCGGCTGCGGCGGAATCTTTAGCGAGGTGGCTTGGAAGACGGCATCGGCATCGAGGGTTTCCGACTCCGGTCCGCCTGACACGAGTTTCCATTCCCCTCGCACCGGATCAGGTACCGAAGCCCCTTCAGCGGTTTGCCATTCGATACCGAGATTCCGCACACCGAAATCGTCACTCGCTCTCGCTTGAAAGCGAATCTGCTCGGAATCGAGAATGACTTTGGTGCGAGGCAATCCGTCGGCAAAGATCGTCGGAGGCTCATCGGCCAGGGACTGAACCTGTAGCGAGAACGGAACCTTGCTCGCCAATCCATGGGTATCTCGCCATCGCATTTCATGAACGCGGGTATCCGCGACAGGAAATCCTGCATGCGTAAAGGTACCCTGCTGATGGATTAGGACCTGGTTGTCGAACAGAACCTCGCGGGCGTCTCGATTGATTTTCCCCTGAAGCTTGACAATCGATCCAGCCACCGCGTGGAGCGATCCACTCCGGGCGTCAACCTCCAGCGGATGCGTTCTCGACAGGTACTCTGGCAACACAATCGTCGCGCGCAATTCCGACATTTGAGGCCGAAGCAGTGGCTCCACCGCCATCGACGGGGTCGCGTCTCCGACTTTGATCTTCATGCGTGTGGGTTCGATCTGTGGCGGAAGCTCAAAGCGGTATGCATTGTCGTTCAGTCCCGCGGAGATCGAGGCTTGATTGCCCACAGCGACCAGAGCGTTCGGCGGTTTCCAAGGCGTGGAGGTGGTCAAGGCCACCTTGAGATCGACCGGTTCTCCATGGGGAATGATCCAAGGTTGCGGCAGTGGCTGAATCTGGGCGAACGTGTACCGTTCGACCTGCGCCCAAGGCTGTGAAAAACGTTGCCATGCGTTCCAAGCTGCGGCAGGATAAAACCAAAATGCCATTCCTAACGCTAACGCTGCGCATCCGGTCAATGTCCACCATCGTTGGGCGTGGGCGTCTGGGGCCGATGCGCGAAGATCTCGCCTGCTCGCCTCGGCTGCAACCTGCTCGAGCGCTGCACGACACAATGCGGGGGACCGCGATTGCTCATTGGAATTGGCGGCCAGTTCGATCGCCCCGAGCAATGCATCGCCGAACTGAGGCGACTTTCTCGAGATCAAGCGAGCCAGCGATGCGCGCGACTGGTAACGCAATACCCAGCGTTCGAACCAAATGGGAATCATCGCGATCCCGGCAACCGCTAGGGCAAACACGCTCCATCGGAACCACGCCGACAAATCCCACAGGCGATCGACAGCAAACACTGCGAGGAAACCCGCCAAGATAGCGAGTCCCGCGATGCCAGCCGCCTCGAGCATCTTGACTGCGCGGACATGC
>Ga0315904_10003824_pt1 | contig 21898 bp, 31 predicted proteins | sample LakEriMetagenome_6_FD_203529 | JGI IMG/M metagenome (GOLD analysis project Ga0315904, IMG submission 203529) | Freshwater fungal communities from buoy surface, Lake Erie, Ohio, United States - Buoy 12 MA120 | ecosystem: Environmental > Aquatic > Freshwater > Lake | place: USA: Lake Erie, Ohio...
TCAATGCGCTTGAGCCTGGCCTTGATCTGCTCATAGCGCTCCGCGCAAACTGCTTCATGCGTTGATAGACGCGCATCAGTAGCGTCAATGTTCGCCATCACCACGGCACCCCTGCTGCGCTGACCGGGTTCTTCTGAGCGGCGATCTGCGCGGCCAGGGCGGCCTCGGTGGCTGCTTTGTCAACGCCAGATGTCCAGCACCAGCCAAGCACCTCTTGCTGCGTGACTTGATCGTATGGGATGGTGGGCGTGCCCGGTGCCCAAGAACAAGTGCTGTAAATGCTTGCGCTGTAGTCGCCATCGACTGCGGTGGCAGTCCAATGGGCAGTGGTCACGAAGCCGTCAGATGTGCGGCGGTCTAGCTGGGATATTGTCCAAGTAATGGTGGTCATGGTTGGGTTCCTTTCAAACTTTGGCGTAAACGCCGTGGTACTTTGCTCTTGCTTCAATTGCAACTAGACCAGCAAGCTCCAAGTCTTTGAAGTATTGCTGCACTACAGTTTTACCGTTCTTCATTACACGGACGCACCATGCTTTGCTTTTCTTGTGCCATGACACACCGGGATAGCCGCTTGTGTTGCTGGCAAGTGCAGGCCGATTGCATTGGTTCTCGCTGCGGGTTGCTGGGCGCAAATTCTCAATGCGGTTGTCTTGCCTGTCACCGTTGATGTGATCGACTTCAGGCGGCAGATAGCCGTACTCCAACAGAAAGATGAGGCGATGCACCTTATGGACCTTGCCAAGCCATGTGACATGACGGTAACCTGTTTGGTGGATTGAGCCAGCCTCTTGCCCAACAAGGTATTGCTTGTTTGGGTGTGCGACCTTTTTCCAGTACAGTTTGCCGTCACGATGCTCAAAACAATCTGTTACTTGCGCTTGTGTAATCATGATTCGTACACCAGTTTTTCGCCAGTCAGTTTCTCAACCATGCGGGCAAGTTTAAGCATGTCCACATTAATGCGCTTGCCGCCCTTCTCAGAGTAGTAGGCCCATGCCATGTCCTCAGACGGGCCATCAGGAATTAGCGAGAAGTTGTGCGGAGACAGCGTGGTAACGTTACCAGCTTCGTCTCTGACTTTGAGTTCGCTACTGGATGAAACATCTTCAGCATATAGGATGATGCCATTGGTAATCGATCCTGTGGGTGCTGTGCCATTAAAGATTGCAAGCGTACCAACAGCCGATGCGCCTGCACTTGTGCCGTTCAGCAATAGATTGCGATTAGCGTCTAACGTGAGAGCTTGGGTGAAGCTGATGGCGTTGCCTGCTGTGCCGGAGGGGGCGGTGAACCAATAACTTGCGCCACCTTGCTGTTGAAACATGGATGCTGGCGCAGTTGCTCCGTACACCCAACCAACACCTGCTTTCTCCCATGAGTTTGCTGTCAATGTAACTACACGACTTGTATTAGCATTCAGGCCGCAACCTGCCGCACCCAATTCAAACACTTTGTCAGCCGCGACTTGACCAACACTAGGAGTAACCCCCAAGCCGAGGTTGCCGGAGGAGTCGAGGGTGGCTCTTACTGCGCCGTTTACTGAAAATGCCAGCGGGTAGGTGCTGCTTGATTCAAGAAGAATCTTGCTGCCATCGTTATAAAAGAAGCCACGGTTTGCTCCACTGCCTGTGGCAATAACACCATTTACATCCAGCTTGTAAGCAGGCGAACTCGTCCCAATACCCAGACCTGTGGAGGTCAGGCGCATTTGTTCGGAGCCGTCAACAGACCACACACTGACTCCAGTTCCGGTGATGCTGTATCTCTCTGCTGGCGTCCCGTTACCTGTGTAAAACTTAATCAGATTTGCTGCGCTAGTGCGCGGCATAAGAATCAAATCGCCGTTGTTTGAACCGGGGAACGTGGAGGTAGAAACCGCAATGTACGCAGCGGTTTGGCTTGTCGGAACTGCCGTTAGTTCTTGAACTCGAATTGGGATGCCATTTGCGCCAGTTTGTGCAAACGTAGTCCCATCAAACGTCAGCGCACTCCCCGTGGTCAGCACCTTGCTGCCGTTGAGGTAGGCCACGCCGTTGGCTGTGCCAGGCGTAATTGTTGGGCTGACATTGGCGAATGTGGTTGCACCGTTGATCGTCACAGCATCGCCTGATGCATCGCCCAGTGTCGTGTTGCCAGTAGATGAGAGAGTCGTAAACGCACCGCTATCAGGCGTCGTTGCGCCAATCGCAGTCGCATCGATTGTGCTGGCAGAGCCAGTCACCACCAAGGTGCCGGCCACGTTCAAAGTCTTGCCAGCACCGACATTCAGGCCGACGCTGGTGCCTGTTCCGTTGGCCGTGAACAGGGCATCAATCGTGTCCAGGTCGGTGTTGAGTTTCGTGCCCCAGGTGTCCGTTGAGGCACCGACCTCGGGTTTGGTCAGGAGCAGGTTGGAAGTCGTGGAATCGGCCATGTTTCACCTCATGCGGCAATTTGCCAGGTTTCGGAGTTTTCAGAAATCGGAGTCCAAGTCTCGGGAGTGTCGCTCTGCGCGGCCCAGCTTGTCGATGCATCAGAAACCGCAGTCCAGACCTCTGATGTGTCTGGGATGCTTGTCCATGTTTCCGGCGTGTCGGATTCTGGTGTCCATTTTAGGGTAGCAGAGACACTCATGCCAGAGGTACATTCAATCGCAATCAGACCACGCTGCACACGCACAGCAGATGCCGCCATGCTTGACTCGGCGTTGATCGTTACCGACTGGTTTACCACCACGCTGGTGCTGACCGTCATCTCGGCCCATGCGTCGATGACGATGTTTATCAGCGGCACCCTGACGGCGTTGACCGTCATTAAACTTTCGTCATTGACAGCAAAGCTGGCCGTCAAATAAACAACCGCAGAAACGCTTACGCTTGACTCACTTGATGCAGTAAACGCACCGCTGACATATCGAACAGCATCGACAGAAAAATCTGAGGCGCAAACCACTGACAAGTTTGCTATTGCCAAGCGTTGCGCCGCGAAAGAAACAGCAGACGAACTTGATATTTCTACTGCTGCATTCTTTAATACATTGGCCGCTATAGCTAACGAAGACGTTGAATTGCTGCTAAAAGATGCAATCGCGTAGCGAATTGCCGCCGCGATCATTGAAGAAACGCTGGCAGATGTAAAAGCGCCAATCGCATAGCGCAGCGCGCTTACGCCGACTGATGAACTTGACTCAGAATTAAATGCTGCAACAGCAATACGCTGCGCTGCTACAGATACAGAAGACGCAGCAGATATGGCAATTGAGGTGCTGCTAACAACATTTGCAGCAATTGCAAGCGAAGAACTTGAGGAAGCAGTGAACGCTGCAAAAGCATAGCGTACTGCGCTTACGCTTAGAGTCGATTCAGAAGACGCAGTGAACGCTGCGACTGCGTAGCGCACTGCGCTTACGCTTAAAGTCGATTCAGAAGACGCAGTGAACGCTGCGACTGCATAGCGTACTGCGCTTACGCTTAAAGTCGATTCAGAAGACGCAGTGAACGCTGCGACTGCATAGCGTACTGCGCTTACGCTTAAAGTTGATTCAGAAGACGCAGTGAACGCTGCAACAGCGTAGCGTACTGCGCTTACGCTTAAAGTTGATTCAGAAGACGCAGTGAACGCTGCAACAGCGTAGCGTACTGCGCTAACACTTAAAGTCGATGCAGAAGATGCAGTAAACGATGCAACAGCGTAGCGCACTGCGCTTGCGCTTAGAGCCGACTCTGATGATACCGTGAACGCCGCAAAAGCATAGCGGACTGCGCTAACACTTAAAGTCGATGCAGAAGATGCAGTAAACGATGCAACTGCATAGCGGAGCGCATTAACAGAGACAGACGATTCTGCTGTGACACTCAATGATGCTAAGACTATCCGTCTTGCATCAAAAGAAACTGTTGATGATGCGGAAATGTTTACGGCGGCGAGGGTAATCCCATAAGAGTAATTACCCAGCCCATATGGGCCGCCGCCATAAGCCGCCATGATTAAGTCAAGGTTACATCAAGGTCGCCAGCAGGAATACGCAAGACATCGCCATTGTTGATCGTGCGAGATGTCGTAAGTGGCGCCCACGCCAGCAGATTGCCGGTAGTGAGAGCGTCAAAGATGCCAGCGTGCGTGATCGTGCCCCAGTTCCCTCCAGAAGCAGCAGCAAACTCGATGGCAGCAGAGTTCGTCGCGGTCGTTGGCGATGTGCCAGAGACTGTGATCGTGCCTGTTGCGGCGCGCGCATAACCATTGCCGCTGACCTCGGTGCCGCCACCCGTATCGCTCGGTGCGGCAGTGAAAAGACCAACATACCAAGCTGTTGGCCGGGTTGCCGTGTTTGTGGTCAAGAGAAAATTAAGAACCAGATTCTCTGTGTAGTCGGTAAACGATGACATTGAAAAGACTCCTTTTATCCAAAAGTTTTAGATCGCATCATGATAACCCCTCCAGATGTCGCACCGCGATCATCAGCGATCTGAAGATCATCAAGTCCGCGCTGATACAGCGAAGACCATACAGTGATTCTGGCATCATCCTTCAAATAAGGCGAGGCTTGTAACAGAGCGCCGTAAAGGTAAACGTCAGGCGCTTGAGTCAAAAGCCAGTTTGTCGCAGTGCCACTTGATAGCTTGCTCAATTTGGCGTAATAGATCAATTCTGCGGTGTAGGTCGAGTCCGGCACAGGCAGCACGCGGATCTGACCACCAACAATGCTGAAATTCTTAGGCTTGCCTGGCGAGATGTACATCGTCGCCTTCATCTGATCCAAGGCGTCAATAGACTCAAAGGCCAGAGCAGTCACCGGCGAGGTGTTGAGTTTGATCGACTTTGTTTCTAGGAAGTCAGCAGGCACCGCGCTGTACTCTGTATCGATTGATGCAGTGGCTCGCACAATCATCTGCCGCGTGCGCAGCGTCCTCTCAATCTGCGCCTCTGCCAGAGAGATGAAATCAGGCACCACAGCCGTCAAGTCGGTGCGGTTTAGCCAATCAGCAACCGAGGTCTTCAACTCGTTGTAGGTGGTCAGCGCCATCAGGTCACCTTCTCTTTCTCTAGGTCTTTAATAGCCCAGGTGTGGTCATGCCTAAACTCGAACATCCCAATGTGACCAATCTCTTTAGACACATCGTGGTCAATCCAGATTTTAAGTCCAGCATCCCGCGCTTTCCTACAGAAGTAAACGTCTTCACCGATGTAGCCGCGCTTATCGTGCCGCCAAGGCGTCTCGTACCACGGCTCGGCCAATGCCTTAAAGACGCTTGACTTAATCATCATCACGCCCATGCCGACAGAATGCACCTCCTGCAAGCCTTTGCTCTCTGGCATAGACCACACCAACTCGCGCTCTCCGTCAGGCTTGTAGACCTGAGCCGTCGGCCCGGTTGGCATACGCCTGCGAGCGCAGTTGGTCGCCACGATGTCCAGATCATGCGCCAATAGCCGCGAGATCAAGTCCTGCGGGAATCGCATATCGGAGTCAATAAAAAGGATGTGCGAGCATCCCTCGCGCATAGCGTCCAGCGTCAACTCGGCTCGCTGGTTGGCGATCAGTGTGCCCTCGCTAATCTTGAGCGATACAGCGTCGTTTGTGTTGAGGGTGTGATAACACACCATGTTGACCAGATCGTAGGTGAACATGGTATGAACCATGTCACGCGCTGGCGTGCAAACCGCAATGTAGTTGGGCGTCATACTTTCCCCGGCCTCGTGCGAAAGTGAACATTGGCGCTGTCGTTGAGCCAGCGTTTCATGTACGCTTCATCGTCGAGCTTGCCCTCGGCCTTCATCTGGTAATACACGCTTAGAGGAATGGATGCGACACGCGACCACTCGCCCCATCGTGCGCGCTCATCAACCTGATTGAATTCGTCCTTGTTCTCCTCGATGATGGCCGTCACATCCTGCTGTGTCTGGATGGTCGCCTCATCTTTTTCTGCGTCGTAGTGCCATGTGCGAGTGATCCCGAGTTCCGGGTTCACATCAAATAGTTTTTTGTCTGTCATCTTAAAAGGAGCCGGATTTCTCCGGCCCCTCCCCTTCAATTACGAAGTCACAAGGTCTGCTGCCAGACCATGCGCGTTCTCTGCTGTCACCTTCAGACCCCACTCGACGATCATTTATGTTGAACAAGGCTCGTTATTTCCTTGTTTCCCTTTCGGGACTGTATATTTCTATACAGATCAGACTATCTCATCACCCTCATTTGAGGGGCTAGGCACTTCGGATCACTTGATCCTATGGGATTGCTCCCTAGTCGTTGAACCTTCACCTTTTCGGGTGCTTGGCTGCTGATTGCCCAATCCTCTGTCTTTTCAAACCTTCGCGCTTATCGTTTCCAATTACGCTGTGGTGTCAGAGGCTCTAAGGGGTTCCCAGCAATTCACCTAGTTTTCAGTGCAAATTACTTTGCAATGGCTCTTATCAAGTTAAAGCATACGCTTCTCAGCGTCACCTGTCTTAGCGAGTTCGACCTGCTGGTACGGACGCAGCACAACCATCTTCGCGTAATCGGGGTCCAAGACCCATGCATCACGCTCGCGCTGGAAGCGATTGGGGACCACTTGCACGTTGCCGAAGTCAGACACATAGATATCAGCCGCACCGATGATGGTGGCAGGACGCGCACCGCCGTCGATGTTGAACCGCGAAGAAGCGATGCCAGCAAAGCCGGACACGCGCTGCTTGTTGATCGGGCCAGTCATCAGGATCTTCGGATTGCCACCCTGAGTCCACACCTTCTGGATCACATTCTTGAGAATGGTTTCAGTGAAGGTGCGCACGGTCCCGTCAGTACGGCCCAGCGTAGGCAGGGTCGTATAGGACGGGTTGCCGCCGTTGGTGGTGTCATAGTCCACGTTGGTCTTGACGAAGGCGCCCAGAGAAGCAGTCGTGCGAGCAGCGGTGGTGCTGCCGCTGGTGGTGCCAGCGTTGTTGAGCATCGCAAACTCTTGGTCACGCTTCAACTCGGCACTGCGCTTGGCGATCTGATACGCCACCTCAGAGCGACGGCCAGCCTTGTTCACAACCTCTTCGGTCTGAGACAAGATGATCGTCTTGCGTGAGATTTGCGCATAGTTCTGCACTCGCACAGTAGCAGTCACCGCGTCAAACGAAGTGACGTCATCGCCCTCAAGCTGGGCATTAGCAGCAGCAGCGGCTAGAGTATCTGTTTGAAATTCAAACAAAGTGTTGGACACATTCTCTTTGCCGATGTTGCTCATGAACGGAGTTTCCTCCGGCGCAATGTTCGTAATGACATTGCTCAGATCTTCACGAATACCCTTTGCAGAGTAAGTCGTGAACGTATTGGTCACGATAGCCATTTTTTCACCTCAATAGAAGTTCAATTGCGGAAGCCGCGTCGTCGACGCGACCAGTTTTTGCAAGACGCTGTTTTGCGCGAACCGCATCGCTCATCTGTGAAACCCTCCCCGCTGCACCAGGCTTGGCAGGTTTGGGTCCGTTGTTGGTCACCGGCTTGATGCCTTGGCGCTTGGCCTGCATCTGGTCATACAGCGCCGCCTTGCGCAGCGCCAAAACCACACGGTGGTCGTAAATGTTGCCAAGCTCTTGCGGTGTAAATCCCATTTTTTGACCAAACTCGATCAACATGGCTTTCTCTGCCTTGGCCTTGGCAGGATCTTTCCATGTCGGGATTGCCTCGAGCAGCGCCTGCGACTCCTTGACCTTGTGGGTCTGGAGCTTTTGCATCTGCTCTTGCTGCGAGATCTCGGCCAGCCGCTGCTGTTCGGCCTGAATAGCCGCAGCCTTTTCCCGGTTCTCTCGCATCACCTCACGCTGCCGCACATACTCAATGGGATCTTCTTGATAGAGTCGATCCCAATCAATCTGTGGTTCAGCAGCCGCCTTCACTTGCTCACTTAACGCGCCCAACAATTGAGCATATTGCTCGCGCTCGGCCCGAATTGCAGTCAACTGGGCCTCGGTCTGCTTGCGCATCTCCGCGACCTGCTGCGTCTTTCGGGTGTAGTCTTGAGTCCTTGAATAGCCCTTCTGGAGTTCGTCCAAAGTAACCTCAACATCCTTGCCATCAACCTTGATGGTGAACGTCGAGGGCTTCTCTTCCTCCTGGGTGTCTTCTTCAGACTCCGACTGTTCATCTGTCAATTCATCAGAAAGCTCGTCTGCACCGCTTTCAGATTCATCGTCAGATGCCGCAACAACCTCCTCCTCGGATGGTTGTTCTTGCGTCTCGCCGCCGTCCTGTTGTCCTTCTTCAGGCAGTATTGCTGCGAGTGCTTGGACCGCTTGATCCATATTTAGGGGGCCAGATGGCGCACTTGCCTGTGGCGTAGGTGCATTCATTGGTCAAATTCCTTCACTGTTTTTGTACACGCTCAATGGCGCGCTGCGCCACCTTGCCGTTATCGATCACCTTTGTAAGCTCAGTCTTCAAATTCTCAATCGCCCTGAGCATCGCCCAGCATTGCTCGCGCTTTGCCGTCTCATCTGCTCGCGTTGACTTGAACACCCAAAGCTGATCGTTCTCCAACTTCGTCAATGCAGCAACCAAAGTCTCGTCCTCCAGTACCTGCTGCGCCTTCCTTCCTTTCCTTACCGCTTCTTCATCACTCATTGAGCCATTCCATTAAGGTTGATGGGTACAGGTACAGCCTGCGGCTGCGCCTGCGCTGCCTGCACCGCAGACTGCACCATCGCAGTCTGCTGACGCATTGCCTCACGGTCCAGATTCTGCATCGCCATCAATTCGGCGTTGCTGATCTGGGCGCCATACTTCAATTCCAACTCGTATTTTTTCAAGAGGAAATCCTGCGACATCTGATCGCGCCTGAAATCGTCATCGCGCATCATCTTCTGGCGCTGTAGCTCCAACTCTGCCGCCTTCTTCTGAATATCAGCCTGAATCGACTCGGCCTGCACCTGAGCCAGCACCTCCTCTGGTGTCGGCTTGGGCGGCGCCTGCGGCACCTGAAATTCAGGCGGCAGCATCTGGAAATACTGCGACGCATCCTTCATCCCAGACAACTCGACCACCCTTTGCAGCGTGCGCGTATACATCGCAGGCGTCACAACCTGATTGCTAAAACCAAACTGAGCAATCATCTGCTCCTGCTTTTGCAAAATCATCATCAGAGCCTGCAACCGCTCATTGGTGTCGCCATTGCCCAGGCCAATGTTGACCGCGACATCCATCGAGGCATCCCATGCCCGAGGATCAATCGCCACCCACTGATTGCGCAGCCGCACCATGCGAGGCTTATCCTGATGCGTGGTCAGCAGGAACAAGATGCCCTTAAAGAGCTTCTTCATGCCCTCGGCCATGATCCGCGCAGTCAACTCCAGCCGCGACTGCGAGGCGCTGATCGTCGCCGCCACCGCAGCCTTCGTGCTTGACTGCAAGGCATCAGCATTCAGACCCATCGCGGCCTTGCTCATGCCGGTGCGGTCCTCCTTGACCTGATCCATGTACTCAAGCATCGAGTACCCAGCCTGGCCCACGAATGGCTGCGCCAAAGGCTGGACCATACCGGGCGCGCGCATACGGATCACAGCACCCGTCTCATTGTTCAGCACATCGTCAATGTTGACCTGGCCCTCGACCACCGCAGTGCGCGGGTGGATCGACTGCGCCAGAGAGTCCAGCGTGTTGCGCAGCACCTGCGACTTGATCTCCTGAATGTCGTGCGTGATATCAAACACGCTCATCGCCTCAATTGGCGAAGTGTGCGGCTCAGGGTCAAACGGGAAATCGACGAACGGAATATATGACGCCGGCAGGTTGCGCATCATCTTGTAGCCAGATCCCATGCAGCAGATCTTTCGCAACTCAGGCAAGCCGTCACCGTCATAGTCCACCCGCAGATACGCCTCGACGTAGAGCAGACTCCTTTGCATTGGATTCATCGAGTCATTGGCGCCAAGGCCCGTGGATAAGGGCTGGCGCGCCAGGTACTCGTCATTCGTCTCCAGATCAGTCGAGGACAGGTTCGGCTCGATCTCCTCCATGTCGTAGCCCATCTCAATCAACTTGCCCACCGTAAGCATCTGGCGGTGAGCAATGATCCCGGCATCCTCAAATGAGCGAGCGCGGCGATCAATAATCAACTCCTCGGGCGGCACCGCCATGATCCGAATGCGGCCATCCTTCTTGATGCGCTTGATCTGCACATCGTGCAGCATCGGAGGCGGCGGCGCCTCAACGCCAACCATCGCAGCTTGCTGCTGCAACATCGCCACTTGCTCCTGCGAGATCGCGGGGTCAGGGTAGGACATCACAATCGTGACCTGGGCATCCTCCTGCATCAAGACCTGCACCGTCTGGTCATCCAGACCAGAATACTCCTCAATCCTGACGTCCTCAGTCTCTTCCCACCAGTACTTAGCAATCCCGCACTTCCTGACCAGCGCATCCTTGAAGATCGCGTAGGACTGCATAAAGCCATTGTTGTCAGCAGAAAACACGAAGTTCGCGTAGTCCGTCGCCTGCTGGGCATTGGATTCATCCTCCGGCCCGCGAGGGACATACTCGACAACATTCTCACTGGAGAAGAACACCTTCATCAAGCTCGGCATCATGGCCGAAACCGTGTCGCGCACCTCCATCGCTACAACCTGCGAGCGGCCATCCTCCTCATTGCCAAACGGATCGCCGCGGTAATACTCAGTTCCCTTGGCGCGTATAGGAGAAATGTCCGAGTCGATGTAGGACACCGCGTCCTGCAACTCGCCATTGACGATAGCCTCTAGCTCGGCATCGTCCATCGGCTCGGGCGCCGCCATGTCAACATTGAGGGGGAGATCGGTCATGTTCATTTCTTGTTCCTCGCGGAAATTGCTTTGGATTTTGCACGCGCATCTGCCTTCGATGACGCGCCCCAGGCTTTGAGAGACAGCAAAAGGCGCGTAGGCTCGCCATTTTTATACTCAGGCCCAGGCATATTGCCCATTCGAGCCAAAAAAGACGCCCGACGCGGGTTGTCGCCAGACTTAACCGGAGGCTTGATGTTTTGTCCCGCCGCCTTCAAACTGGCACGCCCCGCAGCATTTAAGCCACCCTTCGGGTTCTGCCCCTCTTTACGCTGCCAAGCTGGTGTTTTCATTGCTCCACCCCAAACCATTGATTTGCATACTGCGGTCTATTTTCTCTAATCCAAGGCACAGACGCCAATGTCAATTTTTCACCGTCCATGCCCGTCGTGTCAGACCCGACATGATGAACATAGGACCGCGACAGGAAATGCTTGTACCCCTTGGCGCCCAAGTCCTGGCAGTGAACATCGTCCGAGTACCAGTTCAATGGGGGAAACTTGGCCTGCCTCCATGCATCACGCGAAATAATCCCAAAGATGGGCGAGATCACCTCCATCGGCAAAATGCATGACTCCCACGGGAAACGAAAGTAATTCATCGACTCATCGAACGGATTGCTTCTCACATTCTGCATCGGCCTGGCCGCGTCGCACCTCGAGCAGACCCAGCCAACTCGGTCACCATACTCATCCTCAACCGTCCTGTAGTCCTCCACCAGCATCTCAACGCTGGTCGGGGTCAGCACCACATCATCGTTCGCCACGATGGCAAAATCATTGCCATCGGCAAACACCTCGTCAATCACCTCGTTGTAGTCCTCACCGAAACTGCGAGGAACGCCACGAAGCTGGCGATAAACATCGCGGCGCGGAGCGTCAATCGGCGTCCTCAGATACACCTTGTGCATCCACGCATACTCGCGGCAACTCGCCAGCATCACCGGCAAGCACCGCCCCTTAACGCTCGCAACCGCGATGCCAGTCCTCATTTCTTCTTGGCGCTCTTGGCCGCTAGTCGGAACGATTTGGCAGTAGGCGCGCCGGGTGAACCCGGCTTTCTCATCTTCTCGCCGCTGCCGGCCTTGATGCGCTCACGCTTGGCCGCGATGTTGGCGTACAAACCCGCTGGTTTAGCTTTCATAGTCTTCACCCTCCATCTGAGCGTTGACCTGACCCTTGTACTCTTCTTCCTCTTCGCCTTCCTCGTACTCTTCGCCCTCTTCGTCCTCGCCTTCCTCCTTAGCAACCCACGCCGAGCAGGTACGCGAGGCGGCGCACTTGAAGTCAAAGATCTCGCAGTAACCCAGATCGCCAGCCTCAATGGTCGCCCAAGGATCACCCTCCGGGCCTAAACCCTTGGCGATGCACTGGATCATCTGCGGCTGCTGATTAAACGCGGCGCAGTTACCGCAACGCGACATCTTCGCCTCTTTCGGCGTCACATCCCACTGGCTCGCCATCTCCCGCCAGTAACCCGTGTTCGGGAGCGCTGGGTTCTCTGGGCCATAGTTCGCAGAGTCAATCGCCTTGCCGCGATTCTTCAGGTTCAGCGTTATGTCCTGAGTCGCCATCGGGCAGGACATCTCCTCGCCTTCCTTTTCCATCATCTCAGCCATCATTTGCCTCGCTTCATCGGTTTGCTCTTGCCGGCCTCGGACAAAGCAATGGCGATCGCCTGCTTGGGATTCTTCACAACCGGCCCCTTCTTAGACCCGCTGTGCAGCTTACCGGACTTGTACTCGCTGTATACCTTACCAATCTTCTTCTCAGCTTTGGTCATCTTCATAGGGTTACTCCTTAATTTGCGTCATGCTACACGCGGAATATTCCTGCGTAAAGGTTGACTCCACTTGCTGCTCGCGCTCGACCCATACGCCCCAATCACCGCATCTCCAGCAAACGTCAAGCAAAACGCATCAGCCCTATCAGGAGACGCCAGGCCGCGCTTCCTGATCTCGTCCTTACCCTCAATCTGAATCTTCCCGCTGCTGGTGAAGCTGTACCTCACCGTCGCCAACTCGGCCACCAATAGCTCATCCTTGGGCATCCAGCAGTCCCGCGCCTCAAGCCACGCCTTGGCCTTGTGCCATAACTCAGCCTTCAGATTCCTATACGTCGTACCCATTGCAGGTGACTCCGACACATTGATCCCGCGAGCAGGCAGATTAAGCTCCCTCAACCGATCTACCACGCCAGCACCCAACCCAATGCTGTCCACCAAGATCTCTCTTGGGCGCTGGCTCGGCATTAGAACCTCGTACTCAGCCACCACTGCACCCGTCAACTGCATCAGATCCAAGTTCTTCCAAGTCTTAATCGGCTCCAGGATCGCGTTACCCTGGCGCTTGCACAGCGCGCTGCGATCACTCCCAAAACGCGCCACATCCAAACCCCACACAATGGGCGCGTGCGCGCTGGGGGACACATCGCGCGCCATCGCCATCTCAAGCAACTCCATCGGGATCACCGTGTCGTCGTCGCTGCGCGGAAACTCGCCAAGGACGCGAATCCGGTACGCATTGCTCTCCTCGCCGTAACGGCTCTTCATCTCATCAATGTAGGCCGCGCTCACGCGCGGCGAGTCCTCGCAGCTTACCTTCATCGTCACCCAGTCTTGTGAGAGACGGTTGTGCGTGTCAAAAAAGAAACCGCTACTCCTCACAGGGTTTCCCAGCAGCAGCGTCACCGCGCTGTGACCCGACATGGAACCCGCCGCAGCCTCGAACACCTGCTCCGGTATACCACTAGCCTCATCAGCCACCAGCATCACGTTGTCGCTGTGTACACCCTGCAACGCCTCGGGCTGCTCTGCGCGGCTCGTCCTTGCCGATATAAAACCCTCATTATTCGCATCCTTGAGTTCAATCCTGTCCTGCTTGACCTCAAGCTGATCCTGCAACGTCTGCGGCAACACCTTCACCCAACGCTTCACTTCCGCGAAGAGCGCGTCATACAACTGGCTGCTGGTCGGTGCCGTGACGACAATCTTCACCGGGAATCGCAGGAACAAATACCAGATCATGGCCCACGCGGCCGCTGTTGATTTACCAACCCCGTGGCCGCTACGGACGCTGATCCTCCTATTGTTCGCCGCGATGTGATTGAGAAACTCTATCTGCCACGGATCAGGCGTCGTGTTGAGCACCTCTCGCACAAACAAAACCGGATTCTTGCGATACCTGTTGACGAACTCGACAAACGGGTTTTGATGAATCGGGATTTCTAAATTTTTTTTGGCTGACACGGTTTACCGCGATGGGGGATGGGGTGGGGTGGTGCGATTATGGGGCATCCGGAGGTTTATCCGGAAGTCGTCCGGAGGTCATCCGGAAGTCATCCGGAGGTCGGGGATCGTGGATCTGTGGGATCGGTAGGCGCGGGGCGCCGCCGCAGCCTCGCCCCCGCCGCGCGCTGACCGGGGGGGGTCGCCGCGCCGGCCGCTGGCCGAGGCCGCAGCCCCAGCGCGGCCAGGCGCTCGAGGGTGTGGATAACTTTCCGCATCTGCGCGTCCTGTGGATTGCGCCTAAGTCGTTGATTTCATTCATTACTTACGCGAGACTTACAGAAAACACTTCGCACGATATCCATTATGTTAAGTCGTAACAGGCGCCAGACCCCTGTTTTGCTGCATTCTTGAGCAACGCGATGCGCGAAACGTCAATTTGTGGATAACTTAGGCGTCACATCTGTGGATAAGTCCTCGACCACCTCGGCGTGCCGCAGCGCGTTCAGGCGCAGGTCTTGGATGTTCAGCGTGATCGACGGGCCGCTTTGGGTGCCATAAGCCTTGCGGTTCCAGCGTTCCGCGACCCACTGGCGAGCCTGGATGCGAACCCGCGTGTGCGCGGAGTGCTCGGGATCGCTGCGATCCGCGATGCCCAGAGTCTCTGTGACAAGTTCGTCAGCCGCTCGTGCGCGTGCACGCGCGATTCTATCTCCATCAGGATCTGTCTCGTCAATCCAGCGTTCGAGCGCCTTGCGGCTAATTCCCATCTCCAAGCAGATCTCGGTGTATGTTTTCCCGGCCTCGATCATTGACCAGATCATGTCTTCGGGGATCTTTGAGAGCATCTTCATGTCGGAGTGAAACTTAGGCGTTCCAGCCATTAACCGCCCCTCCCAGACCTTTTCAGCGCCCCAAGCACCCTACCCTTCAGGTCGCTGCAAAATCGCCTCAAACGCTCAATAAAGCCCTTCATGGTCACTTCTCCTTTGCCGACTTCGGCAGTTTGAACATTTTAGGGAACTTAACTGGCTCATCAAGGTCTATGTCATTTTCCAGATCCTCAAACCCTGACGCCCCCACGCGGCCCACTGCTTCGCCAGCGGCCTTCTTGCCATCGCCTGCGCTGTTGCAGAACCCTTCTGCCGAATCTGCCGAACGCGCTGCCGAATCCTGCTGCACCGCAACAACGGTACCGCGAACTGGCAGTTGCTCCTTCATCTCCCAGATCGCCTGTCCGATCCCTGCCTTGACCAGCTCAACGATCTCGGCAACCATCCAGACCTGACGCACATCCTGGCGCAGTGCTTGGTACTGAACCGCATCAGCCTCATCCTTGACTATGACCATGATACCGAGATGGGTATCCGCTTCAATTGCATGGACCTTCGTGATGGGCTCGATGCCTTCGGCGCTTGCCCAATCGCTCATCGCCTTGTAGGCCCGGACCATGCCATCGCACGCCGCGATGAACTTGCTCTCATCCCTTGCTTCTTGCGCCGCCCAGATCCTCTCCGACTGCGCGTAGAACTTCACCCGAAACTCACTAGGAACTAAAGTAATCACCCTCCCGATGCCCCATTTTTCCTCATGCTGAACCTGCGCCAGATCGACCTCCACGATCTTCGCCCTCTGCAATCTGGAGAACTCACTCTCAGGATACTGAACCGCCAGAGCACCCGGAATCTGCCCTGACCGTTTACCTGCTCCCCTCATCTTCACAGACATATTTTAATCCTCTACGTTAGTATCTACTGACTTATCTGGACAGATCGGTTTGGGACAGGACAAATCGGCACAGGTATACCCTTGTGCCGATTTGTCCCCTCTTTTTCCGTGGGACAAATCGCGCCCATTTGTCCCCCATTTGTCCCGATTTGTCCCCAACTAGAAATTCTCACTTCTATCACGGCTTTGATCCTCAACCCAGACATTTTCACCCTCTATGCAGACCCATGACGGCAGCTTCTCGGCGTCCCTGACCCTGCCCCAAGCCTTCTTAAAGGACGACTCTCCCACGTCATCAGTGCCTAATTTTTGAGCAAAAGCGGCCCTCCAATCCTCCAACCTGACCACCTTCCTGACCCCCACAGACACCTTCCAATGCAATCCTTTAGCATTAACTGCCTCCTTCAAGGCGTCAATCGCCAGCCGCTGGTTATGCCCCTTCCCAGACCTATTCAGGTTAGATTTCCTTGCCTCATCTGCCTTATTTTTCAGCACCTCATCGCTTGGACTGACGGCCAGCGACTTGCGCGGTTCATCAAGACTAAGGCTTCCCTCGCGGCCCTGATCTATTTCGACCTCGACCATCTCAAAGCCAAACCGCAGCCCATCCTCGCCGTCCTTTTGCTTGCTAACGGTCAAAACGCCTTTCGGTTGATCGTCAAAGCGCAGCAGTTCAAGCTCCGTATCGACGGCGCCGAGCAGCGAAGAGTGACCCCGCAGACCCTTCGCGGCGTCCTTGCCGCTGTGGTGGATGACCATCAGAGCCGACCTAAACTCATCTTGGAGGTGCCCGCAGGCCGTGATGAATGCTCCCATGTCCTCCGAACTATTCTCATTGCCACCGCCAAAAGCACGCGCCAGCGTATCGATAACGATCAAGTCCACCTTGACGCCTAATGCAAGAACCAACTCCCTGATGGCATACACCAGACTCGAGAAGTCCTCCTCGCTGGACCTGAGATTGATCTGGTGGCGCAGGAAGTAGATCGGCGTCCCCGCCTCGATCTGGTGGTGGATGCGGCAGGCTTTGATCCTGGCCCCTATGCCGCCGTGGCCTTCGCCGGCGATGTAGATGACTGCTCCGTTGTCTGTTGGCGTTGCCTCGTGGCCGAACCACTGGGCAGAGCGGGCGATCGCCGCCGCGAGATCCAAGGCGATGAAGCTCTTGAATGACCCTGGTGGCCCGTACAGAGCCACGAAACCCTTTTTCGGGATGACACGATCAATGAGCCACTCGACTGGCTCGTCGGTGATGTCATCGAATGCCTCGAGCTTGAGCGTTCGTCTTAACGGCGAACCAGAAGTTTCGGCATCTGGTTCGCCATTGGCGGCCTGAGTTTTGCCTTGCAGGATAACATCTGTAACTTCGCTAACCTTTATATAAGGCTCGCCTATCGCAGCCGCAGCCGCTGGCGCCTCTGCCTGCGGCTTATCGCGCAGGCGCTCTGGCATCTGGACCTCTGCCTCGCTGGTCAGAGGCGCCTGGCGCTTGACCATATCGGCCAGGTCTTGCCGCGTCTTGCCTTGGCTGTAGATCCACTCGTAGGCATCGTCGCCCAGGTCATCGCCGCCGAGGTCTATGACCCTGACTGACTTCGCCAGCGGCAGGATCTTGGCTGCCGCCCTCTTTGCGTACTTCCAGCCCGGCGCATCGTTATCCGGCAGGATGACTACGTTTGCGCCGGCAAAGTATTGCGTGATCGTCTCGGGCCAGTGCCCAGATCCGGCGTGCGATGTGGTTGCCACGCTGCCCAGGCTGATGATCGCGTCTGCCGCCTTCTCGCCTTCCGTGAGGTAGACAAACCTTCCCTTGCCAACAGCGTCGAGCATCTCAGGAAGGCGATACGGCACGATCCGGGCGTCTCCCATCGTCGCGTGCCTTCTGCCTGCATCGTCGACCTTGATGAGCTTATAGTCCTTGCCCTTAGCGTCGGTGGTGCGATAGCGTTGCTTGATGAACAGTACGACGCCCTCCTCATCGGTGTAGGACCACTCCTGCTCAAGCTGCCTATTGACTGCTGGCGGCTGGATGCGCGAGAGAGGCTCGGGGCGTTGCTCGAGTTCCGGCAGCAGACCGCGATCCCTCATCGTGGAGAAGACGGTGTGCTGATCGCAGCCGCCGTGGCAGTGGAACAAGGGTTTACCGTCCTCTCCGTCGCTGATGGACAGTGACGGGTTCTTATCGCCGTTGCCCCTGCCGTGGCCGGCAACTGGGCATGAGGCGAGCCACTGACCATTGACCTTCTTTGCGTTGCCCAGAGTTTTTGCGATTTCTTCAGCTTGCATTTGCAGCTTTCATTTTTAGAGTCAAAAAAACCGGGACACGCGGCCCCGGTTCCTTTTATCGCATCGAGTCAAAACATCTCGTCGTCATCCACCGCCGCCTGCGCTGGCGTCTTCGCCGCAGGCGCACGGGCAGGTGCAGGTGCAGGTGCTGGTGCAGGTGCCGCTGCAACATACTCCTCCTCCATGCCACCACCACCAGACTCATCCATCCCTGCTGGCCTGGCGATCCAATCGGTGACGTCAAATTGCGGGATGCGGGTTGTGCCCTTGCCGATCTTCTCCATCTTCGATCCCTTGTACTCAATGACGGGAAGCAGTGACTGATTTAGCGGCAATGCTTTACGCTCCTCCATGCACTTCAGATACAACGCCTCGAGGCCCATGTTGGGGCCGACACCGTTGCTGCTCCACTCGCAGGTGCCGAGTTGCTTGTTATAGAACTTCACGGAGAACCCGCGCTTATGGTCTGGTGACGGCTGTGCGCCTTTCTTGCCTACGGCCGCATCGGGTTGCCACTCGCGCACACCGACTCCGAGAAGGAGCCACCCTGTTTGCACGTTGTCGATGTCAAAGACAACTTTTTTGATCTGGATCTCCTCGCCGCTCGAGTTTGTCCATGCATTCGCCGCGGGGCTGAATCGGATGAAGTTTCCGCTGCCGCCGCCAGATGAGAGATTAAGCATTTGAAGTTTCGCTTTCTGTAGTTGAGGGTTGTGCCCGGGATGGGCATTATTGACGCAGGCTTGCGTCGCGTGCAATGGTGGTCCCCGAGCTTTCCTTCTTGGTCAGCCCTTCAAGGATCTCCCTTTGCTCTTTGTCCAGCAGCTTCTCTGCATCTGCTGGCGAAATGAAATCAGTTGTGTACAGCTTATCAACAGGCACCCCAGCCTCAGTGAGTGCTTGCTTTGCTGACTCCTCGCTGACCCACTTGCGCGTAGCGCGCTTGGGTGCGAGTTGCCATCCCGGCAGCACGCCGCCCTGCTCCATGCGCTCCTTCGCGTGCTTGCGCAGCGCATCCACGAATGCCTCGACGATTGGCGCGCGGTCGAGGAGATCGCTGACCTGCTGATCTGTAAGGCGCACCATGACCTGCTTGATCTCGTCCTTGCTCATCGTGGTGATGGCCGGCTCCTGCTGCGCCACAAGCTCAAAAGCAGCGGCCTGCGCTGGGCATGTCAGCTTTGCTGGACAGTACTGGCACGCCTTCTCAGATGGCGTTGGCTGCGTTGCTGGATCTGTCGCCGCGATGATGGCCGGGATGAGTGTGGACTGCTCCCACTGCCTGAGTTCGTGAATCGTCATCGAGTAGATGCGAAGTCCTCCAGTGCGCGGTTGATTGATCTGTAGCTCGACCTCGCTGACGTCGAGGTTGAATTTTTTTATTGCACCTAGCGCGTAGATCTTTAGCTGATCCGAGTCCTCATCGACGTACTGCGCGCCTGTCTTGAGGTCGAGTACGACGATGGTGCTGCGCGCCTTAGCCAGCGCAATGCAGTCTGCGGTGCCTCTGAGCCTGACGGCCTCGCTCTCGCAGTAGCTTACCTTCTCCTCGACCTTGACGTCTCCTCGGCCAGCAAACTTCTCGAGATCCTTAATCGCCTCGACATGGCTCGCGGCCATCTCGCAGTGCCACTTAGCGAACTTAACGCCTTCCATCGACTCGCCTTCGTAGTCTGACGGGTCTTCGTCGAACTGGTAGCAATGCTCCGCAAGCGCATGAATGGCTGTGCCAGCTTGCGCTGCATCTCCTGATGGCGTTGGAGGGATGTCCTTAGATAGTAGGGCGCTCGCTGGGCACGCGATCCAGCGCGAGGCTGCTGATGGTCGCAGTTCAAGCATTGCTGATCTCCCGGCTCCTGAAGGCGTCATCAATGAGTAGCCGATACGCGATGGAGCGCACCTCATCGCTTACGGCCCACCCCAGGTCTTCTCTGTCCTGAAGGCGCTTTAGCAATTCTGCTTTCTGCTGGTTGCTTTTTCGCTCTGCCTCGAGTTGTGTGCCGAGGAAGATGATGTGCTGGCGCATGATGCTGCGCTCGCTTTCTGTCAGTGGTGTTTCAGTAGTCATAGTCATTCTTTCTGTGAGGTCTGGGGCAATCTTCTGGTGGTATCACCACGGCCCACACCGCCCGGTGCCAGCGAGCGCCTGTGATGCTGACCCAGCGGTCAATGTATGAGTCTGGCATTGCTCGCAATATGCGCGAGAGATGCGTCTCATCGACTCGCGGCAAGAGAGCCATGATCTCCTGAACAGTCAGCCCATCAGGCGCTGCGCGAAGGAGTATTCGCACATCCTTGATGCGGTTTGCATTCACTTTGCCCTTAGCTGCCGGCATCGCTGCCTCTCCTTCGTGGTGATGTCTGGGCTGATCTCAGCGATCTGGCACAGGTGATCTCTCGGTGCTCGCGGCATCTTTGCCGATAGCCACATCGCGCCGATCATGACTGAAGCGCTGATGATGACCATCGCAGCCAGGCCGGCGTAGTCTATGAGCTTCACCGCTTGCCCATCTCGCGGATTGCGTGTGCATTTGCTTGCAGAAGGCTTCTGTAGATCGGGTTCTCGCAAGCCATTGCATTTTCTTCAAGCAATGCAGCACACGCCTCCCTCTCTGCCTTAACTGCCGCTTCAAGCTCTGATCGGTAGCACATGGTGTCGTCGTCATTTTTTGTCATGTTTTACCTTTGGCTCATGAATGCAGGAGTCCTCGTAGTCGAGAACATCTTTCAGCCGGTAGCGGATCAGACCGCCGATTTTGAGATAGCGCACGCCTTGCTTGAGTGACCTGTCGCGCTCAAGGGTTGCCTCGCTGATTTTCCACCGGAAGGCCACTTCCTCCTGCGTCAAAAGCTGCTCGGTCATTGCGGCCTCTCCTCTTCATCAAATGCCATGTCTGGCGGGTGCGGTATGTCGTCATGCACGATCACCCCATCGACTGCCTCGATGTACTTGCCACAGACCACGCAGTAGTAGCCGTCATCCATTGTTCTGCTCCTTGAGTTTGGCTTCAATGGCTCTGGCGTAACTTCGCCTTGCATCCCAAACCTTTGTTTCATATATCTTGTCGATCTCCTCATCCGTCAGCCCCTGCCATTGGCGCTGTTTACGCAAGGCTTTCAGGATGTGTGGCATTGCTGGGCTAGAGCTAAAGTCGCCTTCTTCTATCATGCGGTCAGCATCCTCATGCCAAATAAATTGACCGTCTTTTGTGACGCGCAAAACCTCATTGGCACCAAGAGGCGTCCCGACCCCATCACACTTGTAAATCTCAGACTCCGAAATAACCTTCTCGGTCAGCTTGTACTCAGTCGAATCCCACCAGATTTTTGTCAAGTGTGTTGTCATGCTTCCCCCTTAATGCCAATGTCTGCTTTCGTTGTTTGTCGGATTGCGGTGGCATCACCCCTCCACACAGCCCAAGCGTCACGCAAACGAAAACGCCACCAAACGTACTGCGGCAGTGCAGGCTCCCAATGACTACCATCGGGCGATGATTGGCATGGGTTTTCCATCAAGTCTTTTACTGTCATCATGCTTCCCCCTTAATGCCGTGAGCGGCTTCGATGGCTCGGGCAACTTCTGTAAAAGACAGCATCGCCGCACCAAGCGGAACACAAGCCCTTTCAATCTCCTCATCCGTCAGCGGCTCGCGCTGTGGTGGGGTGGTGTAGAGGTCGTAATAGCCATCAGGTAATGTTTCAATTCCTTTATCCCAATTCCAAAGTTCAGCGTGTTGTTCTCCGTTTTTATGCCAAATACGAATGTTCGCCACCGGCTCCTGCTCTGGCTGCGCCAGCCTCTCGCGCAGCGGTGCCGCCGCATCCGTTGCCACCTTGTGCGGGTACACGGTCACAATCGAACCGCCGTTGCGGGGCTTGCGAACCTGCACCCTCGTTGCTG
>Ga0315904_10003825_pt1 | contig 21894 bp, 15 predicted proteins | sample LakEriMetagenome_6_FD_203529 | JGI IMG/M metagenome (GOLD analysis project Ga0315904, IMG submission 203529) | Freshwater fungal communities from buoy surface, Lake Erie, Ohio, United States - Buoy 12 MA120 | ecosystem: Environmental > Aquatic > Freshwater > Lake | place: USA: Lake Erie, Ohio...
TTGCTGTGTTTTTATTTAATGTAGAATCTCCTATTGCTATATTGTTACTTCCAGTTTGGTTTGTTTGTAATGCAAATGAACCTATAGCAGTATTATCGTTTCCAGTAGTATTGTTTTGTAGAGTATTCGCTCCTATAGCTGTATTATCAGTTCCAGTTTTATTTTGATCTAGAGAGCCATATCCTATAGCTGTATTATTAGCTCCATAAGTATTAAGATATAATGCTCTATATCCAGCAGCAAAGTTGTTAGTACCTCCTATGTTTTCAGTCAGTGCTAAATAACCAAAACCTGTATTATTATCTCCAGAAAGATTTTTATTTAAAGTGGAGTCTCCTATTCCTATATTATTACTTCCAGTTTTATTTAGATATAAAACTCTATAACCTATAGCAGTATTATCACTTCCGGTAGTATTTGATGATAAAGAATCAAAACCAACAGATATATTTGTTGCACCACTTGAAAGTCTTAATCCATTATATCCCAAAGCAACTATATTATTAGTAAATAAAAATCTAGCAGTATTAAGATTTACAAAAGTAACAGGATCTAAAGTAGAAAAATATTTTCCAAGTACATCAAAAGTTGTAAACTTTGTTATATTGTCTTGTGATATTGGAAATATTTCAGGACCAAATAATTCTAATGTATTTGGTAGGTCTGCTATTTTTTTACTGTTTACGCTTGTGATGATCGGCATATATTATATATTTACCAAACAGAATATATATTTGATGGTAATGACGTAGCTATTTTTATATTACATGATTGATATGGTCCCAAACTTAAATTTACTCCACCTCTAACGAAAACACTTGCATTATTTTGAATTATTGCGGTATATGTATTTGAAGTATTTGTTAAGCTATATGTTACTCCAGTAACCCCACCGATTATACTGGTAATAGTTGTGTTCGCAGCTGTTCTTATGTTTATTTGATTTGTTGATTGAATAGCTAATGTTGGACTAGAAAAAGTAGAATATTCATAAACTAGATTTTTTATATTTCCATTAACTACAAAATCACCTTGAAATGGATATTCATTGCTTGCTATTGGATCATGTCCAGCATCTGGATTTGTACTATTAGTTGAAGTGTGGTGATTTGATCTGTGATATTTTGAGTGAAATCTATTCATAATTATATTTATTTTTATATTGGTGGTTTTAAACTATCACAACAATCTGATGTTGCGTCTCCAAAAGTTTTAGATGGTGCATAAGAATATTCTGATGAAAAATCCGAACTTAATTCTGAATATGTAATTGGATTAATATTACAAACTTTTAAAACTGGAAAATTTAAATCATAACTTGACATTGCTTTCCACGACCAACAAAAAGTTCCAGTGCATAAGTCTGATAATCCATCATTTCCGTCTATCAATCTAACGTCAATTATTTCTAAATATTCCCTTAATTGTTCTAAGGCGGTGTATATTTTTTTAAATTCTCTATTTAATACTTGTGGTATGTGAAACTCATTTACTCCTACTCCGATATTTTCATTTTCTATGTCATCGGAAAAGATAAGTTTATTTTTATTTGAAATTGGATATATGGAATAATATTCTATAACTCCAAAATTTTGTTTTTCGGAAACTAAGACAAATCTAGAATTCAAATTATCTCTAAATTGTTTAATATTTTGACATAATCTTATTAGACTTGTGTTGTAATTTAAATCTAAAGCTAGATCATCTCTATTCAATTTAATATGTTCTTCATTCCAATAACTATACGGTAACCCCTCTCCTATTTCTTGATAAAATATTATATCACTAAATTTTATTATACTATTTGTCGTTAATGCTAAAATAGATCTATAAAATGAAGATTTTCCAGTTACTAAACTTAAATTTTCTAAATTTGGTATTGCGGTGTTTGTTATATATAATCCAGAAGTTGAATATTTATATATTTCTTTCTCTGTTAATATATAAATAAAATCTCCACCTTCATCGAAAAATAATTTTAAAGGTGTATAATTTTTGTCTATATCTGAAATGTCTATTATTTCAAAAATATCAGAATTAAAATAGTCAAAAATATAAATATTATAATTTTCAGTTAAAACATATACAAACAAATTTTCAGGATGAATTGCGATTGATATTGGTTGATATATTTCAAAATCATCAGTGTGATACGTAAACATCCAATTTAAATCTTTTGTGTATTGTTTAATACATTTATTGTTATAATCCAATACGAATAAAACTTCTTTTTTGTATATTATTTCTGTAGGAGAATTTAATTTAAATGGTTCTTCTCTTTTTCCAAAATTTCCAACATTTAATTGGACGTTTACTTGTGGGGGGTAAAAATCAAAATCTAAATTTAATTTATATATTTTATTTTTAAAATTATCTGCTACATAAACATTTTCTCCCGATTCATCAATATCTATAGATATTGGATTTACTAGTAGATTGTCTATTTCTTGTTTATTTTCAAAAACAATTTCTTGTGGTATTTTAGATGATGAAAATGCTCTTATTGTAGTTTCGTCTATAACAAAAATTCTATCTTTATTTTCGACAGCATCTTTTAAATTTGAAAAATAATTACTGCCTGATGATGTAGCTTTATTTGGGTGATTAAGATAAAACTTCTTATAGTCTTTAGTATGCCAGCTTATTCCTTCTGATTTTTTATCTTCATTTGTACCTAACCAACCGTAATAAACTTCCGGAGAATTAGAAATTAATGTTTTGCAATTATCTCTTAAATATTGCAAATTAGAATATAATCTATTTATTCCAGTATTAAATATATCAACATCTCCCCATTCATTTGGTTGTATTTCTATTTGGTCTAAGGTGTATGTGTTTTCGTTTACATTTCCAAAATATAATTGGTTTTCTGAAAGTAATCTTATTTCACTTTGATCGTAATAAGGCCATTCATTAAATACGATTATCGGATCAGACATTTCAAAATATGTAGAAGTTTGATTCGTATAATTTGCTACAAATGAAATATAATAATAATCATTGTTATAATAAGTTTTATATATTTTTGAATCATTAAAAACTTTAGCTGATAACCCATCTCCAAAAAATAAATCGTAAGATGATATTTTGTAATTTAAAGTATTTTCTGGAGTTTCAAATTCGAAATAAATTTCTTCTCCGGTTATTGTATAATAAGAGGATATAAAAATATTAGGTTTTACACTTGTGCTATACGCGAAAATCGTTACTGGATTTGTTAATATAGGTACTTGTTTTTCATTCCACAAGTCTATATCCCCATTAAAATTAGATGATACATATTGAAATGTTGTTTTTGGTATTTTTAATTCTATGTCACTAGATGCCTGTAAACTTAGTGTTGTTATCTCTAAATCTTTTATATTTAAAACTTCTGATGGATCACCTATTCTTAATATGAATAAATCATAAGTTCCGTCTACTGCTGGTATGGATACCTCAGTTTGCCAATATTTACAAGATAAAATATATGTTATAGATTGTGTAAAATTATCATTTGATATTTTAGCTGGATTGTAAATATTTAATCCGGTTATATTTTGGGTTACTGTTAAAAATATATTTTTATCTAAATCAATTGATGTACTATTAACAAAAAAACTAATATTATTGGGACTATACTCTAATATTTTTGGAGATTGTAAAAATGCAGATGCAGTTTTAACGTATGTTGAACTAAATGGTAAAGTATTAGAAAATACTGGAAAATAACCAGTATACTCCGTATTATTCGTTGTCACTCCAGTATATGATATACCATCATGCTTTGGAAATAAATCACTTTTAAAAGCAGATAAATAAATCACAGAGCCTACATCGGAATATATCTCATTAGTATATGGTATTTCTATTTCTCCTTTTGCTGAAGTTAATGTATTTACGTATAATAAATTTGATCCAGAATAATACTCATATGTATCGTAATTTCTATTTGAAGAAACATAAAAATTTTGAGATAATGATTTTTTATTTGCGTATGCAGTAGGAGAAAATGATAAATTACTATAATTTGACTCGTTTAATAGTGTTATAAATCCACTAGATGCCGATAACCAAGTATATGGGGAATAAATTTTAAATTCTAATTTTTCATCTAAAAATGTTTTAGGTAATAAATTTAAAGTGAAAACCGAACTTAAGTTTCTAGATATTGACCATCCGGAAAGTTTTGCTTTATATGCAGATAATGTAACTGTTGCTTGAGTAATATTTGAATATTGTTGATATATATTATAAAAATTAACAATTAAATCTTCATTTATATTATAAGCTGTGGTGTATGAATAATTTACATTTGTTGATACTATCCAAGTTAAACTATCATAACTTAATGACGGTATTATATCAGTATTTCCTTTAAATGTAAAAGAATTTAAATCATTATTAGGTCTTGTTATTAAATTTGTTCTATTTCTAGTTTTATATGTTTTATTCTCTAATGTTGTGATCCCATTTGCGTTTACTTCAAAATCCACATTTATAATGTCATCAGTGGGTAATAAAAATATATTGGTGGAATAACTAGTAGTTAATGTTTTATAATTTCCAACCAATAGATTTAAATTAATTTTAAATGGTTTTATATGTGATAACAAATCATTATAATCTGGTTTTATTTTAACCTTGATAGAGCTTAATATATAAGCATCTAATAAATCATTTTCGTTATAAACTGTGATTCCATCATTATAATACATTTCAACTAGATTTTTATTATAATACTCGAAATTCCAATATAAATCAGCAGAACTAGGTATCGGCAATATTGTTCCATAGTAGTATCTACTCGCGCTTAAAGATAAGTTTACAACATCGTTGATTCTTGTTATATCAGAAGAATTAATTTTAAGTTCTTTATCATTTAAGTATAATTGATCATATAATACATTTTTAATAGTTGCGGTTTCGTTATACTTTTGAGATGATAATACAACTGTTATATTATCTATTCCGTAGCCTGATATACAAATAGTGGATGTATTATCTGAAAATAATATAGATTCTCCGTTATTTATTGTATAGTTTGAGTAATCTGAGCTTTGATATTGACTAAATGTACTTCTGTCTATACCTATCATTTTTATATTATCTGATTGTGGATAATATGACCATGATATAAAAGTATCTGTTAAATCTTTAGTTGAAAATAAATTATCTGCACTTAATTTAGCACAACTTAAATCCATCCTATTTTCTATTTCTCTTAGCTTTTCTATATAAATAGGATATTCGTATAGTACAACTGGTTTTCCTTTTGAAAAATTTATACGTAAAATATTTTCATTATCTATTTCAGTTAAATTTGAACAGCTTAAAGATGAAAATAAAAATAAATTAAACTCTCCGTATATTTCTTTTGGATATTTAATTAAAATTTTTGATGCTGATACTGCTGGTATATATATTGGATTATTTAAATCGTAATATACGTTTAAATTTTCTCCATAAAAACATTCCAAAGCACTTAGATATGCACTATCTGTTGTTTCTCCAACTGTATTTGTTACTAAATAAGAATAAAAAATAATATTATCTTGTGTACAATAAGTTGGAAAATCTAATTTTAAAATATTAAAATTAGAATATAAAAATGAGCTTATTTCTACTGCCGAAAATGAATCCCCACCAGAATAATAATATTTAGATATTCCGCTTGATAAATTAAAATTTAAATTTGTTGATGCTCCATAGTTAGGGAAATTATTACTTATGTATGAAGATTTTATAGTATAATAGTGTGGAGGATAGTTTAAAGTATGAATTAATAAATCTCCCGACGGAACAGTAGAAATACCAGAATATAAATCCGTTGAAGGGTTCCCTAAGAAATAATTAGAATCTATTTTATATGAAATTCCAAGTGGATCAGTTGGATTAACTATAAATAATTCGCTTCCAAAATCATCAGTATCATATGATACTAAATTATGATTAATACTACTACTAGTTAGATCTATTACTAGAGATTCTACCGAATTAGAAAGCTCATCTAAATTTAAACCTTTACTAATAGAACTTTGTGCTAATTGAAATGTTTGATAAAATTTATTATTTAAATTTTGTCTTAAAATTAAAGACCCTTTAAAATCTATAGCAAGATCGTGATATAATTCGGGTATATCTTGACCTATTATTTCTCCAGAATTATATAAACTTCTATAAGTTAAAAAAGTAGATTCGGGTCTTATTATAAAATTTTTATTACTATTTTCTATATAATCTTCTAAAAAAATAAAACTGTTTGAAGCATTTAAATTTAAATCTACTAATTTTTTATCTTTAACGCTTTTATATGCGGAAATAGAAGTATATATATTAGATCCGGGATTTGAAGGTATATTAGATGTTAAGGGCTTAGTATATAAATAATTATTTAATTCTTTATAAGCATTATTTTCATTATAAGTTCCGAAAAACCTTACAAAATTAGAACTTAATAATAGAGTTTTAGTTGTTAAAATATAATTATTTCCATTAGGATATACATCTATAGGATAATTAAATAAACTTTCCGGTATTAGTAAATATGAGAAAGAGGTTACGCTATCATTAATAGTTAACCTCTTATATTCAAGAGATAAAAAATTAAAAAATTCTCCACTATCTATTAATCTTAAACTTGATGGTATATATGATAATGTAGATGGTGTTTTTGAGTATGAACTTAATACATAATAAGATGTAGAACTAGTAAGTGACGTTATGTTACTGAAAATAGGATCATATATAAAATATTTTAAATTTCCATATCTATAATCTACAAATTTATATTCGTCTAATATTTTATTATTATCTGTATTTGGGTTATTTAAGTATCTAATTATATTTTCCGCTCTATAACTAAGTCCTCCTCTTGGCAAACCTGTAGCATTTTTATTTATGTAAGTTGGAGTTATATCATAAACTTCATTCGGCCAAAATGTTCCTGATCGTTTAACGATTGAAAATCCATCAGAAGCAGTTGGTATAATAGTAGCCATTATTTTTATATATTAATATTTAGATTAAAATATTATTTTTTAAAGTTAAATTAGATCAAACCCTTTATATAAATAATAAGAAAATATATTTTCTACGACTCCATTTTCTCCTATCCAATACTCATTAGATGATAAATTTTTATTTAAAACTGTTTGTTCGTTATTCCAATCTATAATACTATCAGTTATAATATCATTACCTTGATCTTTAAACTTATAAAATTCATAAAATCTATACCAATCTATTCCCAAATTTAATGATGTAGCTAATTCGTTTATGGTATATGTTGAAGTTCCGATATTTAAAGAACTTGTTATTGGAAAATTAGAATTAAATAAATATCCAGTATTTATTAATCTAAAATCGTTTAAACTTTTAGTCCTTAAAATAACTTTATCGTCTGCTTTTATTTTATATGAAGTTAATGATATCAAATCTCCTCTATTAAAGTTATTGTTTTTATTATATTTTATAAAATTATATTTATCATTTAACTTAGTTCCCCACAATCTAGATTTATTTATACTTAAAATATCCATTAATTTTTTAATTTGATTTGGATATTCAATCTTAAAGTCGGTATTATCTAAATCTAACATATTTGAACTGTCATATAACAAATCTATATTGCAGGTATCTATATCTGAATGATTTATATTAAAATTAGAAATTTTTTCGTAAGTATTGACGCCTAAATCATCATGTTCAAATGGAAATTTACCAAAAATAGATCCTAAAAAGTCATCAAACAAAAAATCACTTTCATTTAAAATTTTTTGGAATGTTACTGACCTCATATTTTCAGACATATCAAAATTTTCATTTATTTTAAAAAATTCATATGGATTTTTATAATAAAAATTTATATAATCAGTTTCTCCTGATAAAAATATAACCGAAGAATTTGGATATATAAAATTTAATTTATTTTTTCCATATTTATTAATCCAATTAAAACCAGTCCAATCTCCTTGTGCCTGTGCGGATTTACTCCACAAATCAAAATCTATTTGAGTGTTTATGTTATATTCTTCATTATTTTCAATTGTAAAATTATAACCTTTTGGTCCGATATAAAAATAATCAATTATTGTATTTGTATTAGAATCTAATACATATATTTTATTTTCTATTGAATTTATTACAAAAACTCGTCCTAACGAATCGGAAGCTATACCTTCTAACATGTTTTCATCGAAAATAAGACCACTTAAAGATGATGATGTTGACATCCATGTTTGAGGATATTCTGAATATGTACCATTAAACATTTTAATGTTTTTTAAATCTCCATTTTTTGTGTCTATAGACCCAACCCATTGATAACTATATGTAAACCAAGGATTTTGATTTCTATCCAAACATAGATTATTTATTTGATCATATATTCCAAAAGAACTTAACAACAATCCATTGGAATTTCTTTTTTCTATTGTTTGTGAACAAGTTATCCATATATTATTGTATGCGTCACATTTAATTTGATTGGGAGAAAAATTTATAGGATAACTTATAATATTTTGCAATATTCCATTTTGATTATACTTTATAACAAATCCGCTTAATAAATTTGAATACGAAACCCAAGCATTATCATTGCAATCAGTTTCTATGCAAGTTGGTTCCAATAAATTAAAATCAAATTCATTAGTGCTTAAAGCATAATAATTACAATTTTGTAAAAATAAATTATAAAAGTTAACATTTCCACCACTTATATTATAATTTAAATTACTAATTGGTGACGTTGCGAATAAGAATTCACCATTAGAATTAAATTTTAAACAAGATATAGTATCGTATAAAGTAACCCATAAATTTTGATTAGAATCTAATGTTATTGATGATGGTGTTGTTTGATAATAATTTTGATCTCTTAAAACCAGCCCCTTTAAGTTATTTTTATTTAAAATTTCATTGATATTTATAGAACACAATATTGATCCGATAGATGATATTTTATATATACTGTTTAATTCTGCATCAGCTACCCACGCATTAAATGTAGGGGCAGGTAACGCCGCAACTGAATATATCCCATGATATCCAGTTAGTGGATAAGTTTCGTTTAGTGATCTTTGAGTTGGTAAATCAAAACTTTTAAAGTTAGCTTTATTTAAATTTTTATCAGTTATTTGATTCAATTCATTAAAATAATAATATTGAGCAACTGCCATCATTCCAGCATTTGGATTTGATATCCAAATTAATGGATTATGTAGATTTCCAGAAAGTTCTGGAATATCTGTTATATAAACGTTTGTTTTTATTTTAACGTTTTGTGCTGACACTTTTTGAGTTGATATAGTCCCTTTAAAATAACCTTGAGTTTTATATAATGTTTCGTCTATATAATTTATATTATAGTTAGATGGTGTTATGTTTCCACTGATTCCGCACAATAAAATATTTAAAGTGTAAAACTTATCATTTGAAAATGGTATATCGTGACATATATAAGAATCTTCTTTATAAACTTTAAAATAATTTCCTTCTTCTTTTGAATTTTGATCTATACTGTTATTTGATATTTTTATTAAAATTGGATTTTTAGAACTTGACCATTTAATATTACTAAATCCTTTAGTTCCATTTTCGGTAATTTCTAATTTTTCTGGAGTTTTCCATAATATCATATATGGAGCAACTGCAACTGCTAAACTATTACTGTAACTTGGTAATTCTTCATTAGCATTAAAAGAATCATGAAATGATTTAATATTATCTGTTCTTAAAGTTGCTATTATCGTAGTATATGGTTTATTATTTACTACCAAGTCTGAATTAAAATTATCATCGACTAAATAAAATTCTGCCGTTCCAGTTATCCCAACAGTTGTACCATTAGTATCTAAATTTCCAAAATTATCTATTTTAATGGGAGTATCTTTTGTTTCTACGTAATCTATTTTATTTCCGTTTAAATCTAAAAACTTCCACTCTGGTCTTAAAAAAGACCATTTATTTTCTGGATTTTGTTTTTCGTATGATTTAGAAAATTGAGTTGACAAATCTATTATATGTTTTCCCTCTTGAGACGAAGTAATGTTTACTTTAAAAGGATATTTGTTATAATAACCTGAAAATGTTGGTGGTGGTATGACGTCAAAATATATTGATTCGCTAAGATATAATCCTACATTTAAATCTGAACTAAATATTGTATTTTCTCCAGTTTTTTTATTATATGCTTTAACTGTTACTGTAAAATTACCTGGATATATATAACTATAATTCGGAGCTTTATTTCTGCTTGTATTACCATCACCAAAATCCCATAAGAAACTGTCATATGATGATAAAACGGTATCGCTTAATGTTAAATTAAAATTAGTAGCTTTAGCAAACCCTTTATTTGGATAGATAGTAATCATACTATATTAAAAATCAGCAGCTTTAATAAACATATTCTTTTCTACTATTTCTATTCTTGAAAATAAATTTTGTATATTATTAAAGATTGGATATTTGAAATTTTCTAATTGTATATTTTGCGAAAAAACTTTTGCATCTGCTTCTGGATATGTGGAGTTCCAAAATATAAAAGAAATTCCTTCTAGATAAGTGTCAATATCTGATCTATACGTTTGTACTCTTTCGACGCTATCAATATTAAGTAAGTCTGTTGATATTTGAAATATATCTATTAATTGACCTAATTTGTTTACTTCTCTACTAAAATATTTTTTAAAAATTTTATCTATGTCGGATTTAATAGAAGAATCAGATCTTCTACTGTTAGAACTTTTTGTTATTAATAATTTTGATAAATTTATATTATCTATAATTGGATATTCATCTACTTTTTCAATATAAAAATCTACGTATATATAGACAGGATCCATAGGAACTATTTTTGAAGTTAATGTTTTTGTTTCTTGTAATCCATTTAATATAATTTCTTTTTGTGGTGGAGTTATATATTGCTGTAGTTCGTTTTTCGGAACCATATATATGTATATATTATTAAAATTACAACTACTTGCAAATTTTATTTGATTGAATAATATTCTATTATCTTTTTGTGGTTCGCTTAAACCTAAGTCATACAAATATTTTATATAATTTGCCGTATAGTTTTCATTGTTTACTACTTTTAAGTCTGATAAAAATAAACTATAATTAGATTTTAAAAATGATTCATAATCATTTGATGTTATTAGTCTATATTGACTTCTAAATGTTTTTGGAGCGTTATTTCTAATAGAGTCCACTGTTTCTTCTGGAGTAAAAACTGTTGATGGGTAATCATTATTTAATTTAATATAATTTAATTGATAAGGAGTTAAAAAATTTTCATATGTAGTTGATGTATCAGTTAATATATTAACGTATCTAATTGAGTTATAAGAAATCAAAGAAGAATCTCCTAATACATTTGGTCCAATACCAGAAACTTTATCGCTAACTCTTAAATAAAAAATTGATACTTCATCGTTTTGATCTAATTTTTTACCATTTATATCATCTCCAAATTTAATTTCGTATTTTTTATTTTGATTAAATCTTACTTCGTATACTGTATCATCAGATGAATATAAAAAAAGCTCTGAACATCTGGTCCATTTAATCCATTTATTGGTTCCAAATCTTTTAACATATACATCAATATTAAAATGATCTACGTATATATCCTCTTCTAATGACATAAATATAATTTCATTATCAATTCCCGATGCAGTATATAGTGGATATTCATCATACAGTCCTTGATATGCTAAATATGTATTTGCTATCGCATCTATTGTCTCGTCATCATCTGTTGATTTCGTAAAAGTTGTATCTTGATTTATTGAATAGAAAACTCCACCTACATTAACATAACTATATCTTGGTATTGTATAATTTCCAGATTTTATGATGCTTGTGGCCGTTACTTTATACGGAACCGTTTGCCCCAATCTACCCACAGGATTATAATTTAAAATTTTTACTATCCTGTTCATGTTTTCATATATTTGTGATTCCGAAAACATACTTTCTGATGCTGTTTTATTTAAGTAGTACATCAACGTGCTGAAAGTAAACCCAACAACATCTAATAATGATGATAAATTTGATCCTTGGTAGTTTTGATCTGTGAATACTTTACCTCTATTTAATCTATCAACCAATAAATCTCTTAAACTTGTTGCGTCAAATGACAGGTATGAGTTTTTATTTAAAAAATTATCTTCCATTTTAATAATTATCTTAGATTAAGATTTCTCCTCCTTTTAATGCTATTATATTTAATAAATTTTGTTTTTTAATATCTATAAAAGAATAAATTATTTGTATCTTATATAAATTTTCATCTGGATAAGCGTCTATATTTATATTATCTATTATTACTCTATCTTCTAAGTTTTGAATAGTTTCTAATATATCTCTTCCCATTATATTTGCTATAGTTTCGTTCACAGGTTCAAATAAATATTGTTCGAAAGAAGACCCAAAATTAGGATTTAATAATTTTTCTCCTTTTTTTGTTGTAAAAATATTTCTTAATGAATTTTTAATAGCTAAAATATCATCATCAGCTAAAATATCTGTAGATATTACAGGTTTAAATCCTAATCCTATACTTTTAGATTGTTGTAAATCTAAATGTAAATCTCTGTATATATAGCTTTTATCAATAACTTCTTCGTTTATTTTAGTATCAATTGAATTGATTTGTTTTGGTCTTGCCAAATTATTTAAATCGATTTTAGCCATTTTAAGTGTAAATACTTATAGTAATATGTCAAAGTTTAACAAATTCAATACACTTTTAGAAAAAGCATTTTCACATTATGCTAATGGCGGATTTCGAGAAGGTTCTCCAGTAAAAATTAAAAAACAATTTTTAAATTCAAAATATTGTTTAATGCATTACGGTAAAGATACTGAATTTTATAATTTTTTAAAAGACATGATAGAAAAAGATGTTTTTTTCTTCATCAAAAGAGTAGCTGGTTCTGGATCAGAACAAAACATAAAAGATGCAAATACTAATGAAGGAACTGGACCTGTTTATTTAGTTTTAAAAATGGATCCTAGAAGTATTAAATATTCAACAGAATTTAATGATTTTACAGTTCCTGGAGATATGGAATATGTTGAAGTATTGAATTTTGGAGTAAACTTACCTCCAGTACAAGGAGTTCCAAATAGGTACGAAAAACCAATCGGAACTAAACCAGAAGTTGTTCAAATTAATATTAGTTTAGGTAATCAACCAGTTGATAACTCTTTACCAACTAAAAACACTAAAATCTAGTCATTCATAATCTTATATACTGATATAAGACAACAAAAGAAATTTATTTCTTTATCTAATACTGTTACATCTCTGTACATATATTCACCTATATCCATAAGAATATTTTTCTTTTTCATTTCGTGAATATTTGAAGAATAAAAGAATTCAAATAATTCTTTTAACAGATTTTGATAATCTGAATTAAACATTTTTTCTTCCTCTATTATTTTTTTTCTAATTATATATAAATCAACTTTTTTTGAAATAGAATTATAAATATAATCCGTTAATGTTTTTAAAGAGTTATTAGAATCTATTAAAAGCTTTCCTGTTATTGAAAATTTTTGAATGCTATTTATTATATGTCTTAAGTCTGGATATTGACTATTAATTAAATTTATAAGTATTGGTTTTTGATCTTCTGATACAGCTATATTTTCATTTTTTAATATGAAACAACATCTTTTAATCATATCATCAATTGATGGTTGAAGATTAAACATTGAACATCTAGATTTAATAGGATCTATTATTTTTTCTTTAAAATTAGCTGTTAATATGAATCTAACATTATCGGAATACTCTTCCATTACATTACGCAATATTCTTTGTGCTTCTGGTGTTGTGCCGCAAAATTCGTCGAGAATTATTACTTTTTTATTACCATCAATTGATTTAGTCTGAGAAAACGTTATAACTTTATTCCTAATTGTATCTACTCCGTTTTCGTCAGATGCATTAATATATAAATATTGACATTTTAAAACATCTTTAACTAGTATTTTAGCCAAAGAGGTTTTACCAGTACCAGATTTACCATAAAATAACAAATGCGGAGTGCTATCAGAGATATTAGAAAAAAATATTCTGTTACTATCAGATAATAATAGATCTGATAAAGTTTTAGGTCTGTACTTTTCAACCCAAAGAAAATTATAACCATTCATATACGCTATAATGATAGCTAGTATACAAGATTAGTCAAGGGCTAATCGTTTAGAAGTTCCAAACCCTCATATTTAGAATTTATAACTTCTTTTAATTCTTCTTCTTTTGTTTTTGTTTTAATTCCGTCATTAGTCAATAACCAATCTTTAAGATCTTCTGCTTTTTCGTTTGGTATTTGAAAATTTCCAAAATTTTGAATAGTCACTTGTGTCATATTAAGTATTTAGTAAATATACTTATATGTCAAACGATAATAATTCAGAAATAGATGATATTATAGATCAATTAAAAGATGATTCTATTTCTCCACAATCAAATAATAATAAAACAGAATTAACTATTTCTACACCCCAAACATTAACGGATGAAAATGTAAATGATTACGTTTATAAAAAATCAAGCGAATTAGTGGAATCTACTTTAGGTGCTATTGCATCATTTAGAGATAATATATTAGCTGGTAGCGATCCTAAAGAAATATCAGCACTATCTCAGCTTATAAATTCAGCATCTAAAGCATTAGATCAATTAAATAAAATTAATTTACAAAATAAACAAACAAAATCTAATTTGGAGCTTAAAAAATTAGAAATAGAATCAAATTCTCATTTATCAAAATTAATTCCACAAACTAATAATATTGTTATAGCAACTAGAGATGAAATAATGCAAAAGATGTTTGATAAACCAATTAAAAAAGAAAAAATTCAAATATTGAATTCTGAAATAGTCGAATAAATTAACTTATTTTAAAAAATAAAAAACCCGCTAATATTTCTATTAGCGGGTTTTTTTGACTGCTATATATTACAGATAAATGCGACCTTGATCGGGTACGAATGCATTACCAAGACCTTTAACTATGATGGTGTGGTAGTATAGATTTGCACCAAAGATATGATCGACTACGCCGTAACGAGTCATAAGACCAACTCTTGGAGAGAAGTCATTAGGACCAATTGTGCGTTGAATCATAACTGGGATGTATGGGCAATATACAATACCGGTATCATAATATTCGGAACCTTTGTAACCAAGTAAAGCGTACTCAAGTGCGGCTGAACGTCTGCCGTCGAGATACTGCGCGTCTGTACGTGTGTCGCGGTAAACAGTGAAACGTCCACCCAAGTTACCAACTTTGGCAATGCCTGTTGGCTGGGTATTAACGTTACCGTTTACTGGCATCCACTGAAACTCAGGTAACATCTCAAGGATAGCGCAAACGCGAGGTGTAGCGATAATGAAATTAGCACTACCACGGCGGTTACGAATTGCGATGCGGTTAGCTTCGACAATTACCTTGCTGTAGAAGTCACGGTTTCTCTCACCCAACCAACGTGCGTCGGCGGACTGAGCGTACCAGAACGAGTATCCACTTCCACTACCTGCTGTTAAGCATACTTGAACCATTCTCATGACCATTTCGCGGTCGATTTCGGCTTGAAGCTCATATGACATAGCATTAGTGAGTTCATTGTCGATATCGAGTCCGTTCATGTTCTTCAAGTCTTGTTCTAATTCAACAGACCAGCGAGCGGCGAGGCGGCGTGTGCCAGCTTCGACTGCTGTTTTGCTGAATTCAACAACAACTTGTGGGATGTTTCCGGTTAATTCAAATTGATTGAGAAGAGCGGCAACGCCTTTATCTTCATCAAGCATTTGGAATTCAGTTCCTGCACCACCGAGGCCGGAGAGTGAGGTAGCTGAAGTACCGGTGAAACGAGTATCCAAGTATTGATAGCCAATTTCTTTGCCGTCGGCTGCTGCTCTGGATACGCCAGTGTTTGATGCTGTAGTAGCACCTGTGGCGTAACCATCGAGGCCGTTGGCTCCAAGGCTATCTGCTTCATAGCGGTAACGTAAGGCAAACGCTAAACCTACTGGTCCTGACATTGGCTGTACACCGACGATTTCATTCGTGATAAGCTCAGGGAAAGTTCTGCGTACCATTGGGATAAGAATCTTAGGTAAACGAGAATCTCCACTAGCATAGGTATCTCCGGAAGTAATAGATCCTGGTGGGTTATAAAGACCACCTGAATTATTACCAAAAACACCGGTTGTACCAGCTGTGTTACCAGCTTCTTCGATACACCAACGTTCTTGGTTTTCCATGAGAATAGCAGTTGTTAAACGGGCATGTTCGTCTTCGATTGCTGTTACCTTATCGGATGAGTAATCGAGAACAGGCGACCATTTTTCAACTAACTGTGTTGCACGAGAACGGTCAATATAGCCTACTGATGGATTAACGGTTTTCATATTTGTTTGTTTCCTTCTATGGATAGATACGAATTGAATTTAAACATAAAATATATTAAAAATTACTTTTTATTATACCCCTCTGTTTTCTTCAATTCACTCAGATATCCGCCAACCAAGATATTTCCTTGGTTAGAAATAGTGTTAGATTCAGAAATAATAGTTGCTGGGACTTTAACATTACGACTTAATGCGTTTTGTTTAGCCTCAACTGCTAATTCTACTTCTTTCTCTTCTTCACTAGCGTCGAACATCTCAACTACGTAGTTAAAATTTTCTTCGATATAGGATTTATTTTTATCTCCTAATAATTTAATTACAAAATCTTTTTTAGCTTTAATCATGTTTCTTGTTTTTTCTTCAAGAATCATATTAGCTTCTATTGTTTGGACTTTTTCTAAAAGTTGTTGATTTTCTTCTTTTGACTTATTTAACTCTTCAGTTAAATTATCAATAACTTGTTTTCCTTCTGAAATAGTATCTTTAATTTGTTTATTTACATAATTAGAATCTATTCCAACTAATTTACGAATTTCATCTAATTGCTTTTTAGCATAAACGTTTTCAACAGCTTCTTCCAGCTGATCTTTTGGAATTAATTTTTCAATATATAAATCTAAATAATTACTAAGTTCGTTAATAATGTTATTAGAAAAACTTTCTGCTTTTTCGTTTAAAGCTTTGCGATAAAAAGAAACTAACTGTTCCAATTTTTCAGTGTGGTTTTCATTAATCGCATTAACAACTTTCTGGAGTTTATCACTATGATCGGCGTCGATTGCTTCTAATAGTTTTTCTAATTTTTTAGCGTGATCATCATCTTGTTCGCTTAATGATTTTTCTAACTGTAGAGAAACTCGGTTTTCTACTTTTTCATTAACTGCGGTTTCAAACGCTTCTGCTATTTCTTTAGCTACTTCTTCTGAAATAACAGAGTTGTCCATTTTTTCTAATATTGATTTTAGATCCATAAATTTATATATTAATAATTATCCTTGGTTGATTACTTTTTTGATATTTTTTTTTATTTTTCTTCGCATTCATCACATCCGCACGAACATTTTTTTTTCTTTGCTGATGTTTTAATTTTTTTCTTTAATTTTTCTGTAATTACAGTTTCCAAAATAGAATTAGCATTTGAATAATTTTTTTCAAAAATATTAGTTACAAATTTAGATAATAAAGATCTTATATTTACAGAATCTTCTAATTTTTCTTTATTCTTTTTTGGTGGTAATTTTTTGTATTTACCTTTTGTTTTACAAGATTTCATTTTCATAATAATATTTATACTTACAGTGTTTTAAGTGAATTTATAAAAATAATAATTTGTTCTTTCAAGTATTGATCTTTATTTGTTTTCGGTAATGTAGAAATTTTTCTTTCGAAATTTTCATATACTGGTTCGAATTCACCATTATCCATTAAAACCCATTGTTTGGATTCTAAAATTCCATTTACGAATGCTGTTGGTACTGATGGGTCAGCTACTACATCAACTGCTACTAATCTAAAATCAGATACTCTATTTATTCCTTTATCAGAATCAACTCTTCCTAATGCTCTAGATGAAACTCCTAATTTTACACCATCTAAAATTAGAGATCTAACAACTTGACCAACTGGAGTTGATAATATTTTAGATTTTCCAGTAAAAATATTTCCTTCTTGTGTAAGTTCAGTAACCATGTGACAAGCTCTTTCCAAATTAATTTCTGGACTTTGTGGGTGGTTTAATTCTCCGGTAGCTCTATTTTGTTTTATCATTTCTCTATCATATCGAGAAACTTCTTTTACCATTTCTTCTAATGGATAAACTCTTTTATTTCTATTCGCCTCATTAGCCATTAAAAATGGACCTTTGATGTACATGTTTGAAGGGGTGTTTCTATTTTGTTCTTCTATTAAATATTTAACTTCGTATGTTGGCTCTTCAACTAAAAGTTTATACACATTATTTGACATATATTATTTACTTATTCAATATATATTCAATTTCATTTAAAAATGTTTAAGAAATGTGTTTTTCGGTTAAAATAAAAAATATATATCCTTTATTTTTAGCCCACTTCTTAGCTGCTTCCCATTTAGCACAATTTACAGCATAATTATATTTTTCATATAATATAGTTTTTTTCTTTTTTCTTGGTGTTTCTATTGGTGGAAATGTTTGTTTTTCTGGTTTAACTTCTATTAATAATTTTTTATTTGTTCCGTCTCTCATTTTCATTTCACAAGATAAATCTGTAAAATATCTATGTATTTTACCATCTATTGGAGATGTATATGGGATTATTATTGTTTCAGAAGTCCATTTTAAGACGTTAGGATTATTATCCATCCATCTCATAGATTTTAATTCCATTAATGATCTATATAAAATTGGAAATGTACCTTTATATTTTTCTATATTTTTAGGATTGAATTTACCTTGAACGAAATTTTTATTTTTACTTTTTGGTTTCATTAACCTATGAAAAATCTTACTGGATCAGTATCTACATAATTAGACATTAATTCTTTTTCCAGTTCTTCTTTTTCTTTTATTCCTTGATTCATGAAATCTTGATAATTTACTTGTTGTCCGCCGAATAAATTTGTTCCGCTATATTTTCCTCTTACATTTCCTACAGAAATTTTAGTTAAAGCTGTTACATATCTAAACACCCAAAGTTGAGATACTAAATCTTTAATTGGTTTTTGAACTTTGCATCCAACAAGTCCGTAATAACTTAATGCTTTATTTGGTTCTGGTATTAATTTTAAAATTTGTGTGTCTGGATTGAATCTAAAATATGGTTTTAGTGCTAATAACTTTTCTCTTGTATCTAACCATTCTTTTAACGAATTCCAAGTTATTAAATCGTATCCCACATTTCCTAATAAATGTCCAAAATATGCTTGTTGAGCTATAGTGTGTTCTATAGTAAATAACGTATTAACGCCGCTAGTATTTCCTTGCTCTATTGAAAATACATCAACAACTTTTCTATAGTCATCCATATCGAAATCATATCCCGCACTTAAAGATGGGGATGATGAATCTATAGAATTATACATTTCTGGAGTAATACTGAATAGTTTATCTATTTTTAATCCAATTCCAAATTCATATAAATCAGATTTAAAAATTAAATATTCTTCTGTTACTCCTGAAAATTTAGTGAACCATTCAATAGCAATATCGATAAATTCATACATTTGTTCACTGCTAACTTCTATGTCAACAAGTGGTTCTCCTAATGTTCTTCTTACTCTTTGAGCTAAATGGTCATAACTTTTTATTTTTGAATTAAAAGTAGTACTACCATGAAATTTATTTGGTATCGTTGACATTTTTAAGTGTGTTTAATTCGTTTTTTACTTCTAATAATTCTTTTGATAGTTCTTGAATAGCTTTTACAAGTACTGGTATGAGGTTAGTTTGAGCCACCGTATATTTATTCTTATCGTTAGTATCGACCAAATTTGTATACTTAACATTATTCGATTCTACGCAATCTAGAAGTTCTTGAGCTATAAACCCGATTGCTGGCTTTCCTTTGTCTACTTCACATTCTCTTATATTCCATTCGAATTTTCTAGGTTTAAGTTGATTTACAAATTCAACTCCTAGATCTAATGATTGAATGTTTGTTTTATCTCTTTCATCGGATACGAAGCTCCAAGCTGAAGCTGCTCCTTGGAATCTAGCTACAACTGATCCGTTTCCTATATTTACTTCGTTACTTATGGTAGCGGAACTTGCATTTTGACCCCAACCAATGCCAACATTATAGTTTCCTCCGGTGTTAGTTTTTAATGCTTGATTTCCTATTGCTATATTACCAATACCTATAGTATTATTGAATAGTGTTTGATACCCGATTGCTGTGTTATGTTCAGCATTATTATATGCTAAAGCTTGAACGCCTTGAGCTATATTATTACTTCCAGTAGCATTAAAAAATAAAGTTTGGAATCCTAATGATATGTTGTTACTTCCAGTTTGATTTGCTTGTAATGCTCCAACATTCAAAGCTATATTTTTTTGCCCTGAATTATTACCAAGTAATGTACTATCTCCTATAGCTATATTATCAAATCCTATTGTATTATTATTTAAAGCTACGTTTCCAATTGCTACATTAGAATAACCATAAGTATTAGAAATTAAAGCGTTATTTCCAGCAGCAAAATTGTTGTTTCCTCCTATGTTTTGTCTTAATGATCCATTACCAAAAGCTACGTTATTTCCACCTGATATGTTATAAGATAAGGACGACCTACCGAAAGCTATGTTATTATTTCCGGTAGTATTAAAATACATAGCTTGAAATCCATTAGCTATATTATTACTTCCAACTGTATTTGAAATTAAAGTTTGGTAACCTAATGCTGCGTTTGAATTTCCAGTTGTGTTATTAGCTAAAGCGTTATTTCCAATTGCTATATTTGAATATCCTGTTGTATTTTTGGCTAAAGCAACAAATCCTATTGCGGTGTTGTCTTCTGCGTATGTAGAGGAACTTAAAGCTCTAAATCCACTAGCGAAATTGTGATTTCCTCCTATATTTGCAAATAAAGTTTGGAATCCATTAGCAAAATTATTACTTCCAGATAAATTATTATATAATGCTTGATATCCGTTAGCGTTATTATTAGTTCCTATGACATTATAAAATGATGCCATAAGACCATTAGCTATATTATTATCTGCATTATTAAATGCTAATGCTAAACGACCATTCGCTATATTATTACTTCCAACTCGATTCGAATATAATGATTGATGTCCATTAGCTATATTATTAACCCCATCTGTATTTGAAACTAAAGTTTGATATCCTAATGCTATATTAGCTAATCCATAAGTGTTTGAACTTAGAGATTGATATCCTACCGCAAAATTATTAGTTCCTCCGATATTTTGATATAATGATTGGTAACCAACTGAAAAATTATTGGTTCCTGTTAAATTATTAAACGATGATTGTCTTCCTATTGCTATATTATTACTTGATGTTAAGTTATTATATAGTGATTGATATCCTAATGCTATATTATCACTACCACTATAATTAAATAATAAACTACTTTGTCCTATTCCTATATTATGGTTCCCCGCAACGTTCGTATATAAAACTTGATTTCCAATAGCAGTATTAAAACTTCCGGTTTGATTATATGGTAATGAAAATGAACCTAAAACACTATTCATGTTTCCGGTAGTGTTCGCAAGCATATTAAATAACCCTACTGATACGTTGCTTGCGCCTACAGTAGTATTAGGAAATGAATTGGTTCCAACTATAATGTTGGAATTATTATTAACAGTAACTCTTAAATATGCACTATTACTCTGAACAGTACTATAAACTGAAGCATAATTACCAGTTAAGCTAAATACTCCATTCAAACTACCACTATTGGAGTTTACATAAGTCCTAGAAGCATCCCAAAAACCAGTTAAAGCCTTAATATCAGTACCTTGATAG
>Ga0315904_10003826_pt1 | contig 21888 bp, 18 predicted proteins | sample LakEriMetagenome_6_FD_203529 | JGI IMG/M metagenome (GOLD analysis project Ga0315904, IMG submission 203529) | Freshwater fungal communities from buoy surface, Lake Erie, Ohio, United States - Buoy 12 MA120 | ecosystem: Environmental > Aquatic > Freshwater > Lake | place: USA: Lake Erie, Ohio...
CCGCCGCGAGGTGCGGCTCGCCGCAGTGGCGGGCACTTTGGTTTTCGTGCTGGCGGGCATCGTTGGATTCGCTTTGCCCGGCGGGTTCCTGTCGTTTCCGGAGGCGATTGCCAAACCGGTGATCGTGGTGGTTGAAGTGGCGCTGGTTTTTTCCATCGGCGTGACCTTGTGTCTGTTAGTCGCGGGTCCGCCGCGCAGGAAGGAGGACCAGCCATGAACACATGGAGCGTGGAACAGGTGCTCGCGTTGAGCGCCGCGGGACTGGTGGGGCTCGGGCTTTATGGAGTGATCGTTTCCACGGACGCGCTGCGGCGGATCGTCGCATTCAACGTGATCGGCGGCGGCGTGTTTTTGTTTTTCGGAGCGATCGCCAGGCGCGGCGCGGCGGCGGGTTTCGCAGGCGATCCGGTGCCTCAGGCGCTGATCATCACCGGCATCGTGGTGGCATTCGCGGCGACGGCGCTGGCGGTGGCGCTGCTCACCCGCTGGCGCGAGGCGCGGCGTGAAAACCTAACAGACAAGCGCGATGAATGAGACGCCGCACGGCCATTGGCTGGTGATCCTGATGCTGCTGCCGTTGGGCGCGGTGTTGCTCTCGCTCGTCTGCGGCGGGCGCTGGGCGCGCGGCATCGTGCTGGGCGCGCTGGCTTGCGGATTGCCGGTGGTGGCGGCGGCTGGGCGCGGGCTGGGTGATACAGGCGGGGCGCTGGTGTATTGGATGGGCGGATGGTCGCCACCGCTGGGGCTGGCACTGCGGGCGGACGGGGTTTCCGTGGCGATGCTGGCTACCACAACTTTAATAACCGGCGCTGTGGCCTGGTACGCACCGGCGAAATTCCGTGCATGCCATGACGGACGCGAAACGCGGCTGTCGCTGGTGTTCTGGGTGCTGGTGGCGGGACTGTGGACGGCGATGAACGCGGTCTCGCTGGGCAATGATTTGTTCAACTTCTATGTGGCGGTGGAACTGCTGACATTCTCGGCGGTGCCGCTCGTCGTGCTGGACGGCAGGGCGCGGTCGATGGCGGCGGCGATGCGTTATCTGTTGTTCGCGCTGTTGGGATCGCTGCTCTATCTGCTTGGGGTGGTGCTGGTTTACGGACGTTATGGCATCATGGATGTCGTATTGCTGCGCGAAGTCGCCGAATGGGATGGCGCGACGGGCCTGGCGGTCGGCTTGATGACGGCGGGGCTCGCTGCGAAGTCGGCTTTGTTTCCCTTCCACTTGTGGCTGCCTCCCGCACACGCGGGCGCGCCATCGCCGGCGAGCGCCTTGTTGTCCGCACTGGCGGTGAAAGGTTCATTCCTGATCCTGATACGGATCTGGTTCGACATGATGCCGCCCTTGGCCGGAGCGGCGGCGGCGGTCCCGGCGGCAATGGGAACGGGGGCGGTTCTGTTAGGCGGCGTGATGGCGCTGCGGCAGAAGCGGCTTAAAATGCTCGTCGCTTATTCCACGGTCGCGCAGATCGGCTATCTGTTTCTGATTTTCCCGCTGGCTTGGGGAAGTGCCGCGGCGCTGCATGCGGGCATGATGCAGTTGGTGGCGCACGCTTTTGCGAAGGCTGCGATGTTTCTCGGAGCCGGGTTGGTGGTGGAGGCTTGCGGGCATGACCGGCTCGCGGGTTTGCGCGGACTGGGAGCGCGGATGCCGGTGACGGTGGCGGCGCTGGGGCTTGCCGGAGCCTCGCTGATCGGCGTGCCGCCCACCGGGGGATTCGCTGCGAAGTGGCTGCTGGTGCAAGCCGCGTTCGAAAGCGGACAGTGGCTGTGGTGGCTGGTGCCGGTCATCGGCGGATTGATGGCCGGCGGATATGTCTTCCGCATCCTTAGTCCGATGATTTCGCAGGAGGAAACGCACACGCCGATGGTCGTGAAGAAAGTGGCGATGTCGCGCGAAATGCTGGTGATGGCGCTGGCAGTGGCGGCGCTGGTATTGGGATTGTTTTCAGATGAAGTGGTTGGCTTGATGAAAATCGGCAGGGAGGTGCCATTGCCATGACGAATGTTTTGTTCGTGACCGGCCTGCTGCTGCCCGCGCTTCTGGCGTGTGGGGCTTTCGCGGGTTTGTTGCGCGGGCGGATGATGCGGGTCGCATTGCTCGCGGCTCCGCTGCCGGCGTTTCTAACAGCCTTGCGGGGATCAAACGCCGGATCGGCGCGTCTCGGAGTCTGGACCTTCACGATGGATGTGTCCGGCGCGATGTTGATGGGATCGGCCGCGCTGTTGTGGATGGCGGCCGGGGTTTTTGTTTCGCGGGGCGTGCTGGGCGCGGCGGGTTTCCGGAGGTTTTGCGGCTGCTGGTTTCTCACGATGACCGGCAGCCTCGGCGTCTTCGCCGCGGCGGATTTGACCGGGTTTCTAACCATGTATGCCCTGGCCAGCCTGCCGGCATACGGCATGGTGACCCACGATTGCACGGCTTCCGCAAAACGCGCGGGTGCGGCTTATCTGGGCTGCTCGCTGGTCGGTGAAACTTTGCTGGTGGGCGCCTTCGTGCTGCTGGCGATGAACAGCCACAACTTGATCATCACCGACGCGGTGGCCGCGCTGCCCGACTCGCCATGGAAAAACCTGACCATGGCGATGCTGGTGGCGGGCTTTGCGATGAAGATGGGCCTGGTGCCGATGCACTTCTGGCTGCCGCTGGCCCACCCCGCCGCGCCGACTGCCGGGTCGGCGGTATTGAGCGGCGCCATCATCAAGGCGGGCGTGATTGGTTTGGTTAGATTTCTCCCCTTGGACACGCCGATGCCCGGCTGGGGCATCGCGCTGGCATGGGCGGGACTGGTGACCGCGCTCTATGGTGTGATCATGGGCATGACGCAGAGTTATGCCAAAACGATACTGGCATATTCCAGCGTGAGCCAGATGGGCGTGGTGGCGTCCATGCTGGGCATGGCGCTATCCGCGGGCGATCCGAGCGTGGGGGCGGACGCGGCGTTTTATGCAATGCACCACTTGTTCGCGAAGGGCGGGTTGTTTCTGGCGGTGGGCTTGGTGGCGGCGACGGGGCTTTGCAGGAAATGGCTGGTGTTTGTCCCCAGCGCGCTGCTTGCCCTTGGCATGGCGGGCCTGCCATTCACCGGCGGAGCGCTTGCCAAGATCACCTCCAAAAGCGTGCTGGGCAGCGGCATGGCGGCCACGATGGCAGGTGTGTCCGCAGCGGGCACGGCCTTGTTGATGCTGCACTTCCTGCGGCAGTTGAAACGCATGGAGAAAACGGAAAAACAACCCGCGAGCCATCTGATGGCCGCGTTCTGGGCGCTTGCCGTGGTCGGTGTGGTGGTGAGGTGGTCGGTTTACCAAGGCGCGGGCTTCGGCCAGTTCGCGGACACCTTCACTGCCAAGACCATCCTGCATTCAATGATACCGATCGCCGCGGGCTGCGCGGCTTTTGTCATTCTCTCGCGGGTGAAGTTGCCTTCATTGCCTGCCGGGGATGTGGTGAATTGTTTCTCATGGTTGAACGGACTGTTGGAGTGGTGTGGACGCATCTCCGCGCGTGCGGACTTCGGCATCCGGCGCTGGACTGTGGCAACGGCGATTCTTGTAGCCGTCGTGCTGCTGATAGGATTTTTGATTTGCCGGCAAGTTGCGGCCGGTTGAGACATAAATACGGACAAGGTTTTCGTTTGACAGAAATTTTCCAATAGAAACAGTTGCCGCCCATGAGTGAGCAAGATGGCAAGTCGTTTCAACACGTTCCATACATCTCCACCGGCAATCTTCCGCCGCCCGAGGAAGTCGCCGAACTCGTGGCCGAGGCGCACCGCCGCTTCAAGACCAACACCGACGGCACGAACTCCAAGGTCTATCCGGCCTTGGAGCGGGTGCCTGCGCATCTTTTCGGCATCTGTGTCGTCGGCGTGAGTGGCAGAGTGTTTGAGATCGGTGAGGCGGATCATCCGTTTTCGATCATGAGTGTCTCCAAACCCTTCCTCTTCGCCATGGTCGCCCAGGCGCTGGGAGTGGAGGAAGTCAGGCGCAAGGTCGGCGCGAACGCGACCGGTTTTCCCTTCAATTCGCTGGCCGGCATCGAAAGGCATCCGCAAGGCCTGACCAATCCGATGGTGAACTCCGGGGCGATCGCGGTGACCAGCCTGGTTCCCGGCGCGACGCACGAGGACAAATGGAATTTCATCTATGAGGGCTTCTGCCGTTTCGCGGGTCATGAAGTGCCGCTCAATGAGGAGGTTTATGCCTCCGCCACCGCCACCAATTTCAGAAACCAGGGCATCGCCAGGGTTCTGCAAAGTTATGGCGCCATCTATCTTGATCCCCCACAGGCCGTCGATCTCTATACCAAGATGTGCTCGCTCAACGTGAGCGCCAAAGATCTCGCGGTGATGGGTGCCACGCTTGCCGACGGCGGTGTGAACCCGATTACGAAGGAGCGTGTCGTTGATGCGTCGATCTGCCACTACGCGCTTGCGGCGATGGCCACGGCCGGTCTTTATGAAACTTCCGGCGACTGGTTGTTCGACATCGGTCTTCCCGGCAAAAGCGGCATTGGCGGCGGCATCGTCACCGTTTCCCCCGGCAAGGGCGGCCTTGGCACCTTCGCACCGCCGCTCGACGCCGCGGGCAACAGCGTCAAAGGCCAATTGGTCGCCAAATTCCTGTCGGAGGAACTCGGCATGGATCTCTTCGTTTCCAAACCGGCTGTCTGACTCCCCACCGGCAAACTCCCATTTCAAAGAAAGCACCCGTCTCATGAACCACAAAACCGATTCAAACTCCGAGTCTTGCATCGAAGAGAACGCCTCATGGTTGCCAATGGTGGTCATCGCCATGGGCCAGATGCTGATGTCCTTCAATGTCGCCGCCCTGCCAGTCTCAATGAGCGGCATGGTCAATAGTTTCAACACCGCGCCGACCACGGTGGGCACGGCGATCGTCATGTATTCGCTCGGCGTCTCGGGCTTCGTGATGCTCGGCGGCAAGCTCGGTCAGCGTTTCGGCTCGAAGATCTTTTTCCAGGTGGCGGTGGCGCTGTTCCTAGCGGCGATGATCATCATGGTGGTCAGTCCGACCGCGACGGTGATGCTGGCGGGGCAGGCACTCGCCGGCTTCGCGGGAGCATCGCTGGTGCCCTCGCTTGTCGCGCTGATCGCGAACCACTACAAGGGCACCCAGCAGGCGAAGGCCGTCGGCTTGCTCGGCTCGGCGCGGGCCATCGCCGGAGTGCTGGCATTCGTGATCGTCGGCTACGTGGCAATGATCAACTGGCGCCTCGCGTTCGGCCTGCTCATCGTCCATTCCTCCGTGCTGCTGCTCCTCAGTTTCAAACTCAAGCCATCCGCGCCCAAGCCGGAGGTGAAAATCGACGCTCTCGGCGTGATCCTGTCCGCAGTCGCAGTCATTCTAATCAGTTTCGGATTCAACAACCTGCGCAACTGGGGGCTGTCGCTCGCCCGGCCCGCAGCGCCGTTCGACGTTTTTGGCGTGTCGCCGGCACCGTTGATGATCGCGCTGGGCATCGTGATCTTCATGGCGTTCTTCCTGTGGAGCCACAAACAGTCGGGCAAAGGGAAAACCCCGCTGCTCGCGCTCCAGGTGATCGATTCACCGAAGGAATGGGCGGCCGTCCTCGCGCTCTTCCTCATCGTCATGGTGGAAGCCGCCATCAACTTCACCGTTCCGCTCTATATCCAGATCATCCAGGGGCGCACCAGCGCGGCAACTTCGGTGACGATGATGCCCTTCATGCTAACGGTGTTTTTCACCGCGATCCTGATCGTCAGACTTTATGGCAAATACGCACCGCGCACGATCGCGCGCTGGTCGTTCGCGCTGGTGGCCGTCGGAGCGCTATGGCTCGCGTTTGTGGTGAGCAACGACTGGAGCGTCTTTCCGGTCATCATCGGTCTGATCACGGTGGGCCTCGGGCAGGGAGCGCTGGTCACCCTGCTCTTCAATGTGCTTGTCACATCGTCGCCCAAGGAACTGGCGGGCGACGTGGGCGCGCTCCGCGGCGTGACCCAGAACCTCGCCGCCGCGGTGGGCACGGCGGTCATGGGCACGTTGGTGGTCGGCGTGTTGAGCGCGGGCATCATGAACCGGGTGACGGACAACCCGCTGATCACCTCCGAAATGAAGGCGGAAGTGGATCTCGACAGCATCAATTTCCTCAATAACGACCGGCTCAAAGAGCGCTTTGAGACGTCAAATGCCACGCCGGAGCAAATCTCCGAGGCCGTGCGGATCAACTCCGAAACCCGCCTGCGGGCGCTCCAAGTCGGGTTCTTCGTGCTCGCGGGCATGGCGCTGTTCGCTATCGTTCCGTGCGGCTGGCTGCCAGCCTATCTGCCGGGCGAAATTCCGGCCGACCCCGACGGCAAGGACGGAAAACCCAAATAATCACCCAACCTGTTTTTCAGAGTCATGTCATCCACCCGTTTCATTATCAACTCCACGCAACGGATCATCACACGCGCAATCCGTCTCGCCTGCGGCATCGGAGCCCTTGCCGGCTGCATGTTGATGGCCGAGGACCCGGATGTTGAATTCTCGCCGGGGGAGGCATCAACGGCTCCCGAGGAGGAGCTTGATGAGATTTACCGCACGCAGCCCGGTTATCTCGACCCGCTGGGTTTCGAGCGACCGCTGGACTGGATGTCGGACGGCCTGAATCGTTTCTATCAAGATACCGGTTTCCGGCTCGGCGTCGCGCACACCATGCTATTCGGTCAGCCGACCGGCGGATTGAGCGATCACTCCGGGCTTGCGGGCGATCTCGACATCATGAGTTCGTGGACGCTTCTCGGCCGCGGTACCGAAGACACCGGCCGCCTGGTGGCCACGGTGGAATACCGCTATGAACTCGGCGGGCAGACTCCATCGGTCATCGGCGGCCAGAACGGCACGCTGATCAACACCGTCAACACCTTCAACGACCGCGGCGGCGTGGTGCGTGACGCTTATTGGATCCAGCGTTTGTTCGACGCCAGACTGCGGATTCTCGTCGGCCGTGCCGACATATCGGATTACGTTGGCGCGCATCTGATGCAGAACGTGAACAACTCATTCGTCAGCCGGCATTTTTCCGCGAATCCGGCGGTGCCCTTTCCCGGTCACGGACCGATGGCCGGTTTCTCGCTGCGGCCCACCGATGAATTTTATATCACCGCCGGAACCGCCAACGCCTACAACAACACGCGCACCGCGGGCTTTGACTCTCTGACCGATGAGTGGGAATTGTTCACTTACGCCGAGATCGGCTACACTCCCACTCTCGAAGGGCTTGGAGCCGGGCGCTATTCGCTGGGCTACTGGAACATGGACGCCCGCTCGGCGGACAGGCTCCCGTCCGATCAGGGAATCACCGTGATCGCCGATCAACGGCTTACGGAAAACATGCAGGTCTTCGCGCGTTACGCCTACTCCGATGCCACGCTCACCAATATCAGGCAGCTGGCGCAGGCGGGCGTGGGAATCAACGGAGTCCTCGGCCGTGATGAGGACCTAACCGGACTTGCCGTTTCCTTCGCACAACCGCAGAGAAGCGCCTCGCGCAATGAAAAGGTGGTCGATCTATTTCACCGCTTCCAGGCCACCCGCCACAGCCAACTCTCGCTGGGTGCGCAACTCATTATTGATCCGGGCAACGCTCCGACCGAAGACGCCATGGGCTTCTTCTACGCGCGGCTCCGCACCTCCTTCTGAGGAAACCGGACTGTAAATTTGACTCGTCACGCGGCTCGGGATGGGCGGAAATCCCGCCCGTGATCCACCCGACCGCCATCGTCTCACCGCTCGCGAAAATTGGAAACAACGTCCGCATCGGACCTTTCTGCGTGGTCGGAGCCAACGTCGAACTCGGCGACGACTGCGTGCTGCACTCGCACGTCGTGATCGAGGGGCACTCGAAATTCGGACGCGGCAACGAGTTTTTCCCCTTTGCCGTCATCGGCGGGAAAACCCAGGATCTCAAATACATCGGCGAGCCCACCTGGCTCGAAGTGGGCGATCACAACGTCTTCCGCGAAAACACCACCGTGCACCGCGGCACCCATGAAAGCCTGCCGACTCGGATCGGCTCGCACAACCTGCTGCTCTGCTACTCGCACGTCGCGCACGACTGCCAGCTGGGCAATCACATCATCATCTCCAACTCCGTCGGCCTCGCGGGGCACATCGTGATCGAGGATTACGCGATCATTTCCGGCTTCGCGGCCGCCCATCAATTCTGCCGGATCGGCAAGCACTCGATCATCGGTGGATTGTCGAAGATCGTCCAGGACGTGCCGCCCTTCATGATCGTGGATGGCAACCCGGCCTCCACCCGCGGCATCAACCTGGTGGGGCTGCAACGCAGGGGCTTTCCCGAAGAGGACATCAAGGCGATCAAGTCCGCCTACAAAAAACTTTTTCTCAAAAAGGACATCAATCTCGCCAACGCCATAAGCTCGCTCAAGGCGACCCATGCCGCCGACACGCCCCAAGTGGCGCATCTGATCCATTTCATCGAAAGCTCGGAACGCGGCGTGACGCGGTAGGGGAATATCATGCAATGGCTCACGCCCCCCCGCTGGCGATGTGGGCGAACTTGTCGTCGATGAAGCCGAGCACGAATTCCTCAGTGGCTTCGTCGCCAATGCGTTGGACGACCTCGACGGAGAAACCCCGCGCGATGAGCTGGCGGGCGCTGACGGGATCGATGCCGCGGGCGCGGAGATAGAAGATTTCCTCGTCATGGATCTGCGATGAAGTGGAACCGTGCGAGCACTTCACCTGGTCGGCGTTGATTTCGAGGCCGGGCATGGAGTTGGCCTCGCAGGTGTCGCTCATGAGCAGGTTGCGGCAGGTCTGATAGGCGTCGGTGTGGTGCGCGTCCTTGTCCACGAAGATCAGTCCGGAGAAAATGGTCTTGGAGCTGTCATACAGGGAGTTCTTATACAACAGATCGCTGTACGCGCCTTCGGAGACGTGGTGCTGGAAAGTGCGCTGGTCGTATTCCTGCTCGCGGGCGGGGACAGAGACCGAAAGCATGTCGGAGCGCGAGCCGGAACCTTCGAGGCGTGACAGGCACTCGTTGCGCGCCCATGACGCGCCGGTATTGAGAATGAAACCCTTGGCCGAAGCATCACGCGAGGTGGAGGTTTCGTTGATCTGGATGATGCGCGTGACTTCGTTGAGCGCCTGGATGGCCACATAATCGAGCTGCGAGTTTTGTCCCGCGCAGAGGTCGTTGAAAGCAATGGCAAGGCCGGGTGAGATGTCATCCTCGGAACGGAAGATGTCGATCACGCGGACTTTGGAGGATTTACCGGTGACAACCAGCGTGTGCGGAAAGACGACGGTGTTTTTACCTGATATCCAGTGGTGGACTTCGATGGCTCCATCGACTTCGGTATCGTCGCCTGTATGGACGAAGAGGCCGTTGGTGACGGACGCCTCATGCCAGGCCGCGAACTTGGCGGAGCCGAGGCGGGTTTCCTGCTTCATGAAGTGCGCGGCGACAAGATCGCTGTGGGATACGAGCGCTTCGGCGAGCGGCAGGCAGATGACACCGGTGGGAAGGTTGGTTTCGGAGTGAACGAGTTCGTCGTTGATGAAGACGAACTTGGCGGCGGTTTTCGGGAGGCCGGCGGAGCGGGAGATGAGATCGGCAGCGGGCGAGACGCCCGCGCTCCGTTGGAAGCCGTCGAAGTCGAGTTGTTTGATGTTGGAGAAGCGCCATGTCTCATCACCGCGTTTCGGCGCGGGTGTGGCGAGGTAGCGTTCCCACGCATCATGCTGGCGGGCGGCGAACCATGCGGGAAATACGGCGGGTGTCTGTGGAGCGGTGGTGGTCATGGCAAGGAGATCAGTGGACAGCAACGATGAGCGGCATCAGCCAACCGAGCCTTCCATTTCCAGATCAATCAATCTCTTCAACTCGACGGAGTATTCCATCGGGAACTCGCGGACGAGGTCGTTGATGAAGCCGTTGACGGCGAGGGACATGGCCTGGCCTTCGTCGAGGCCGCGCTGCTGCATGTAAAAGAGCATTTCCTCCGAGACTTGGGAGACGGACGCCTCGTGCTGGGTGGCGTGCTGGTTGCCGCGGACAGTGATGGCGGGATAAGTGTCGGTGCGCGAGTGACTGTTGATGAGCAGGGCGTCGCACTCGGTGTTGTTCTTGCAGCCCTTCAAGTGCTTGGGAATGTGGACCTGGCCGCGGTAGGTGGCGCGGCCCTCGCCGACGGAGATGGATTTGGAAACCACGTTGGAGGTGGTGTTGTTTGCGGCGTGGATCATCTTGGCACCGGTGTCCTGATGCTGGCCGGTGTTGGCAAGCGCGATGGAGATCACCTCGCCGCGGGCGCGCTCTCCCTTCATCACGACGCCGGGATATTTCATCGTCAGACGCGAACCGATGTTGCAGTCGATCCAGCGGACTTCGGCGTCTTCCATGGCGAGTCCGCGTTTGGTGACCAGGTTGAAGACGTTGCTGCTCCAATTCTGGACGGTGACATATTGGATCTTCGCGCCTTTCAAGGCGACGAGTTCCACCACCGCGGAGTGCAGCGTGGCGGTCTCGAACTTCGGCGCGGTGCAGCCTTCCATGTACATCACTTCCGCGCCTTCGTCGGCGATGATGAGGGTGCGCTCGAACTGGCCGAAGCTTTCCGAGTTGATGCGGAAGTAGGCTTGCAGCGGCTGTTTCAGCTTCACGCCCTTGGGAATGTAGATGAAAGATCCGCCGGAAAACACGGCGCTGTTGAGGGCCGAGAACTTGTTGTCGGAAGTGGGGATGACCTTGCCGAACCACGGGCGGAAGATTTCCTCGTATTCCTTGAGGCCTTCGGTGGAGTTGACGAAAATGACGCCCTGCTTGGTGAGCTCCTCCTTCATGTTGGAGTAGGCGGCCTCGGAATCATACTGGGCCTCCACACCGGCGAGGAAGGCGCGCTCCTGCTCGGGGATGCCGAGGCGTTCGAAGGTTTCGAGCACTTCCGGCGGCACGTCCTCCCACGAACGCTTCGGCTTCTCGCCATCGGAAAGATAATAACGGATCTCGTCGAAGTTGATGTTTTCCAGATCCTTCGTGGCCCAATGGGTGGGCATCGGCTTTTCGAAGAAAACCTTGAGGGCCTTGTGGCGGAACTCGCGGACCCACTGCGGATCGTTCTTCACGTCGCAGATGTAATCGACGGTCTTTTCCGTGAGACCGCGGCCGGCGTCGAACTTGTGGCGCTCGGGAAAGGTGAAATCACCCTTGGTGCGGTCGATGTTGATCGCCTCGTGGGTTTCCTCGTCGAGAACGGCGGTGGCGGGTTCGTAGGGCATGGTGTGGGGAATTCGGGATTTGAGATTTCAATTTTGAAATCATTCAGGCGAGGGCGGGTTCCTTGAGGAAATCGTAGCCGTGCTTTTCGAGTTCGTGGGCGAGTTCCGGTCCGCCGGAGCGGACGATGCGGCCCTCGGCCATGACGTGGACACGGTCCGGCTTGATGTAGTCGAGCAGGCGCTGGTAGTGGGTGATGAGAAGCATGCGACGGTGTGGCGAGCGCATGGCGTTCACGCCCTTGGCGACGATTTTGAGCGCGTCGATGTCGAGGCCCGAGTCCGTTTCATCCAGAATGCAATAGTCCGGCTGCAACATCATCATCTGGAGGATCTCGTTGCGTTTTTTCTCACCGCCGGAGAAACCCTCGTTGACCGCGCGCGCCGTGAACTTGCGGTCCATTTCCAACAAATCCATCTTGGCATAAAGTTCCTTGTAGTAGGCGACGGCGTCGATTTCCTCGCCTTTGGGCAACCGGGCTTGCAGCGCGGCTCGGATGAAGTTGGCATTCGATACGCCCGGCACTTCGGCAGGGTATTGGAAGGCGAGGAAGATGCCGGCGCGCGAGCGCTCGTCGATGGACATATCCCCGATGTCCTTTCCGCCGATGGTGATTCTGCCGCCTGTGACGACATATCCTTCATGACCGGCGATGACTTTGGAGAGTGTGGACTTGCCTGAGCCGTTGGGGCCCATGATGGCGTGGACTTCGCCTTCGGGAACTGCAAGTGTGACTCCCTTGAGGATTTCGGTTCCGTCTTCGAGGGTGGCGTGGAGGTCTTGGATGTGGAGGCTCATGGTTTGGGAAAAGTATTGGAGATTGGAGATTGGGAATCAGTGATCAGAAAGCGGAGATTTTTCCGCGCAGGGTGATTTCGACGTCCTCAACGACCGCACCTGGAGGCAGATTGAGCACATCGGCGAGATTGACGCCGGGTTTGAAATCGATGTCATGAATGACACCGGTGGCGGCGTCATGAAAGTGACCGTGCTCGGACAAATTCGGGCAGTAGCGGGACGACTCGCGCTCGAAATTGACCTGCCGGATGATGCCGTGCTGCACGAGTGCTTCGAGGCAGTTGTAAACCGTGGCCAGTGAGAGATTCGGCAGGCGGTCCTTGGCGCGCATGAAGACCTCGTTGGCGGTCGGGTGATCCCGCTTTTCGATGAGGATGCGGTAGATTTCCTGGCGCTGCCGCGTCATGCGCAGGCCGGCGATTTCCTCGGGAATCTCCGGAACAAGGTGTGAATCTGGGGCTTTGCTGACCATGGCGGCGGGAAACTAGCCACGCATGGACCCGGATCAAGAATTATTCCAATTCCAATTCCATAAAAATTATAATCCTTTGAAAATCAATGATCCAATTTCCCATTTGCCGAGATTTTACCCAAGAAAGCATGAAGGAAATGTTTTCAAATCCGATGAAATCCGAGGAATCACACATCCCCCACCCTGTCATGGTTTGGGTTTCATCCAGAGATAGACCCAGCGCTCGGAAACGGCCTTGCCGGAGGCGTCCTGGAGTTCGCAAGTCATGTCGATCTGGTCGAGTCCGGCAGGCGGCTCAATGACAAAGAAGGCGCGCAAAACCTGTGGCATGTGGATGTTCGGGCTGCGACCCAGGCCGGCGGGCAGGTCGTCCACGTTGGCCATGCTGAGGTCGGTGAGACCGGAGTGAATCAGTTTGACGGAGGGATCGTTGAGCGTGACGACCGGTTTGATTTTCGATGCGTCGTCCCACTTTGGATCGCCCGTCTTCAGCTCGGGATTCAGGGGTTTGGCAAAGTCGATGGCGACGAGGACCTGGTTCGGCCGCTGGACCGGTTCGCCGGAACGGGTGGCGCGCACTTGAAACAATCCGGACGGCGGCGGATCGCGCAACCAGCGCAGACGGTAATGGAAACGGAAGGGCTTGCCGGTTTCCGGAGCCGTCGAAGGTTCCCACAACAGGATCACGTTGTCGTTGGTTTCATCAATCGTGGGCATCTCGATGAGATGCAGCTTGCCATGATCGAAACCACTCACCGGCTCGACGCGCACCGAGGGACGATCATGATAGTGCGCCTCCAAATCCTGATAGGAAGAGAACGAGCGGTCGCGTTGCACCAGGGCCCACGAACGCGGGTTTTCCAATGTGAAGACGCAGTGGCGGAAACGGTTATGCGTGTGTTCGAGCGGACGGAAGTGCATGTTGCCACTGCCGAGTTCCATCAAGAGTCCGTCGCTGTCGTGAACGGCGGGCCGGAAGTCGTGCGGCTTGGGATGGGTGCCCTCGCCAAACCAATACATTGAGGAGAAAGGCGCGAGTCCGAGTTGTTTCACCGGCTTGCGAAGTGTGATCTCCGCATCAATGTCCATGACGGTTTCAGGACCGGGAGTTACCATGAAACGATAGGCGCCGGCGACGCTCGGGCCGTTGAGCACGGCATGGATTTCGAGCGTCTTCGCATCCTTGCCGGGCTTGTGCAGATGAAACTCCGCGAAATCCGGAAACTCTTCCGGCACTCCGGGCAGGCCGCTGTTGATCGAGATGCCGCGCGCCGAAAGTCCGTAAGGCGCTTGTGCCGGGATCGCGCGGAAATAACTCGCGCCGAGAAACACCAGGAACTCATCCATGTAATCCTTGCTGTTGAGATGGCAGCGCGCGCGCCATCCGGCATAACCTTGTGGCGCGGGTATGCCCGCAGGTATTCGCTGTTTGCCATAATCGAAAAGCGTGCGGGCGAAAGACAGCGGAGCGGATTTACCATCCGCCACCTCGTTGATCGCCACCATCTGGCGCGCCGTCCAGCCGGGGTGGAAGAAGTCGATGGAGAACGGCAGCTTCTCCTTCGCCCACAAGCCGTCGTCCATCTTGAAGCGGATGTCCCGGTGCTGGTCGTAGTTCAGGTTTTTCCAAAAATCATCAAGCGCGGCCGCTGCGGGCTGGTAGGGCGCGGCGGCGAGCTGGCGCGCCCTGTCGCGGAGTTGATCGAAGGCCTCGTCGCCGGCGGCGTGAGCGATGAGGGTCATTGAAACAGGAACGATGAGACGGATCAGCGGGCGGAACATGTTGGTTTTATGAGCCGCTCCGGCATGCATGGCAATCGCGGGTTTTCCATGTGCTTTTCACGCCTTGCATGCCGTGTGGCGAGGCCCCATGATCAGCGGGCCGATGGGCGATGATGATGGATGCGGAATTGAACGACACCGAATGCCTTGTCCCCGACATCACTGCGGATGACGTCTGGGCCGACCCGCGATGTCTTCATGACGAAGGCCAGCGGATGCTTCCGCCCGTACGCCCGCGAAACCCCAGCGGCAAGTCCGCAAATACGGGCGGCCATGAGGACGGACTTCGCATCGGCCAGGGTCTGCAAGCCAACATCAGCACCACTGAAAACGGCAAGCAGGGCCTCGAAGTCGCCGTCATTTCCAACGAGGTGGTGCGGCTGCACCCCGAAATCCCTTCGGTCGAACGAGTGCAGCGGCAGTTCACCTTCCACAAAAAACCCGACGAAGATGGAAAACGTCGTCATAACACCGGGGAAACCAACGACTGGGGCCGCTCGCGGAAGTTAACCACGGGAGCCATCCTGTGGATTGCCGGCTGCTGCCTGGCGGTGTCCACCGTGGTGGTGGCGGCGATGATGATACTGCCCCGGGTCAACCGTTCCAACGCGATGAATCCGCGCCCCGGCCAAACGGAACTCGTCATCGCGGAAGATAACAGGGAAGCGGCAAGACCGATTACCGAAATGCTCGCGCGGGAGAACGAAGCCGAGCGGCTCTATCAGACATGGCTCACCGCCACCACTACCGATGAGATATCCCACCTCATCCGGAATCCGGAGGAAGTGCTGCCCATGACTGGCGGCGACGCGCTGCCCGCGCTCGCTCCGGAGAACGCGGTTCCCCAGCGCGGCACGACGTGGACCGCTCTTGAGAGAGAGGGATTGGTGTTCGGAATGCTGGAGGGAACTTTGCCGGATCACTCGACATTCGCAGCATACTTCGTGACAGACGATGGCGCCTTGCGCATGGACTGGAAGGCCACCACCGCGCATTGCAGCGCGGATTTCGCCACAATGGCGCGGCGCGAGGGGGATGCCTCCGAAATCCGCGGATGGATCAAACCCTCGGACTTCTACACGCTGGCTTTTCCCGAGACGCAGTACAGGAGTTATCAGTTGTTATCTCCGGATCAGAACGAATCGCTGTGGGTTTACGCGCCGCTGGGTGATCCGGTGCAACAGCAGTTGAACGACGAATTCGAAGGCGGAGGCATTCTCAGCGGAACACCCCAGCAGAAAAAATACACGCTGCGCCTGCGGGCGGGAACCGGAGACGCGCTGCCCAACCAATGGTCGATCGCGGAATTGCTTCACAAAGACTGGATCGCCCCTTAAACCACCGGCCTGTGAGCGACTCCCAACTGTTTTGGTTCCATTGCGGCCGCTGTGGCGCGTTGTTTCAAGCCGCGGCTGGAAATGAAGAGCGGATCTGCACGAACTGCGGAGCCGATCCCGTTCCCGGCATCGTGGAAACATCCGTGCAGCCCGCGCTTGCGGCAGTTCAGGAACAAGCGCGCGCGACGATGGAGAAACCTGCTTCCGCCCGCGGAAAACAAGGCACGCGCAAGCGCAAGAACCGCCACATCATGATCAAGCTGATGCTGGTCTGGACGCTGGTGCTGGGCCTCATCGTGATCGGCGCGCGCAAGCTCTGGCATTCCGCGCCGCAGGAACGCGGCGAAGTGAAATCCGTCAACGAAGCCACCGCACCCGATCCGGACGACATCAATCTGATGCAAACCGCGGCTCCATTGTGCGGCCGGGCTTTCGAGGGATTTCTAACAGCCGGCACGCCGGAAGCGAGAAACCAGTTCGTGCTCTCACCGGTGACCACCGCGTCGCGCATGTCGCGCTTCTACGACATGAACCCGCTGGTCAACATCAAGCCGGAAAACCTCACCATTGACGCCACCGGCTTGGTGCGGCTGCCAGGAGGCGACGCCTTCGAAGCCCGCTGGAAATCCAAGGACGGCAGGATTTTTGACGCGGTCTTCCGCAAGGAAAACGACGAGTGGCGTCTCGATTGGGATCACTTCGCGCGTTACAGCGATTATCCATGGCCGCTGTTCATCGCGGGTTCCGGCCCGGACGAGGGCGAGTTCCGCCTGCTCGCGCGCGAGCGGCTGGCCGCAGAGCGTAAAAACGAACCCGAGATCAGCATCGTGCTCTATGCCCCGCGTTTCGGCGCGCCGGAAGAAGCCGGCCTTCAATCGCCCGAGTTTCTCGTTTCGCGCGAGAAGACCGACGGCCAGTTGTTAGACGCCGCCTTCGAGCAGGCGCGCGCCGGACGCAAGGTCTTCGGCGCGGACATGGCCGACATCAATCCCGACGGCATGATCCGCGTGAGGGTCAAAGTGCGCCGCTTCGATGAGGATGGTGAGCGCAAATTCGAAATCACCGGCGTGACGGCCTGCCACTGGTATTCCGTCGATGAACCCGGCGTGGAGCCGCTGGTGCGTCAGCCTCCAGCGGAAGAAGAATGAGACAGCGCCGCGCGCATGACTTCGAGCGGATCGCTCTGCGGAAACCAGTGCCGGAAGGCCAGCACGCCCTGGTGCAGCAGCATCGAGAGACCGTTGGAAGTGCGGCAGCCGCGGGACGCCGCCAGCGCCAGCAAGGGCGTGACCGGCGGCTGATAGATCGTATCATAAACCAGATGTCCGGGTTTCAAACACGCGGCTGTTAGAATGGACGGATCGCCTTCCTTCAGGCCGACCGAAGATGTGTTGACGATCAAATCACATTCCAAGCACTGCTCCGCAAGCGAGGAATCCTCCAACGAAAGCGCGAGCATCTCCGTCGCCGATCCCGTTTCACGCAGCTTCGCAATCATCGGCCCCAGTTTCTCCAGACTGCGGTTCACCAGCACCAGCCTGGCCGCACCTGCGAGCGCGCACTGGCTGGCAATCGCCTGACCCGCGCCGCCGCCCGCACCGGCAACGGCCACCCGCAGTCCGGCGAGAGAAACTCCGAACCCCTCTTCAATCGCCCGCGCGAAACCCGGACCATCCGTATTGAAGCCGCGCGTCGCATCCGCATCAAAGCGCACCGTGTTGACCGCGCCGAGAACAAGCGCGTCGGGATGCACTTCGTCGCAATGGGCCAGCGCGTCGAACTTGTGAGGCACCGTCACATTGCAGCCGATGAATCCCAACTCCCGCATCCGCGCGAATGCTCCGGGGATGCCGCCGGGTTCCACTTCCAGGCGGATGTAACGCGCGTCGATGCCGAGTTTGTCCAGCGCCGGCTGATGCATCCGCGGCGAGGCCGAGTGCGCCACCGGCCAGCCGAGCACCGCCAGCTTCGCGGGTTTCTCAAAGCCGCTATCCAGCGCGTCCCGTGTCGTCAAATCATGGATCGTGTAAACCTGTTTCATGGCGATGTCGGGAAATGTTCAGGCTGGGACATGCGCGCGGGTTTAACCCGGATTTCAAAATTGAACCACTGATTTTACAAGAACTCGGATTTTGAAAAGTTTCAGGATTGCATCCCTGCCATCCGCAGGGCAGTGATACGCACGTCATGCGTTTCATCCTGCCGCTCATCTTCAGCACATCGCTCGTCCTCGCGCATGAGAACGAGGATGGCATCGTCTTCAACCGTTACTTTCAGGGAGAAAACGGTTTGACCGGCCACCTGCACGCCGATTTGGAAAGCCGCTATTCCTCGGAGGGCCGCGATGCGCTGGACGGAGACAGCCTGTTCTCATCCACCATCGAGGCCGCTTGGAAGACGGTCGCCTTCGGCATCTGGTATGGCGAGAGTCCGGAGCAGTCATACAACGAACTCCAGCTTTCCACTTCGCTCAACTGGGAGCGCGGGGACCTCGCATGGTATCTCGCCTACACCCACCTCCGTTTCCCGGACGATGGCGGCCACGATCATGAAATCGGCGTCGGTGCCGCCTGGACCGGCCTGCCATGGGATCTTGCCATCGCGATGGACGCCTATCATTCCATCGATGCGACGGGAACTTTCATCGAGACCTCCCTGAGTCGTGAATTTGAAATATCAGAATCGCTGATGCTGATACCCTCCGTCTGCTTCGGAATCAACGAGGGTTATGTCTCCGACGGCCACAACGGAGCCAATCACACCGCTCTCAAACTCGGTGCGGAATACCGGATCAATGATTCGTTCGCCCTCACCGCCCATGCGAGTTATAGCTTCGCAATCTCCCGCGATGCCGTCCGCTACGCCGGTGACGAGCTGCTGCGGGATTTCTTCCACGCGGGCGTGGGAGCTCTCTTTGAATTCTGAAATCACGGCGCATTATCAGCGCACGCGCTCCAGCAACCAGGGCAGCAGCGCGTCAATTTTCATGCGCTCCTGCTCCATCGAATCCCGGTGGCGGATGGTGACTGTGCCTTTGAGATCAGGTCCGTTCTCGCCGAGCGTGTCGAAGTCCACGGTCACGCAGAAGGGCGTGCCCACCTCGTCCTGGCGGCGGTAGCGGCGGCCGATCGCGCCGCCGTCGTCGTAGAACACGGGCATCCACTTTTGCAGCGACTTCTGGATTTCCCTGGCGATGCGGACCTGCTCGTCGTTCTTCTTGAGCATCGGAAAAATGCCGGCCTTGATCGGTGCCATCGTTGGCTTGAAGCGCAGCACGGTGCGGATGTCCTCCTTGCCCTTCTCGTCGGTAAGGGTCTCTTCGTCGAAGGCTTCGCAAATCAGCGCGAGAATGGTGCGGTCGCAACCCGCGGAAGGCTCGACAACATGCGGGAGAAACCTCTGCTTCGTTTCCTCGTCGAAGTATTCCAGCGGCTTGCCCGCGCCCTTCTGATGGACGCCGAGATCGTAATCGGTGCGATAAGCCACGCCTTCCAGCTCCTGCACGCCGAAGGGGAACTCATACTCGATATCATATGTCTTCCTGGAATAGAACGCGCGCTCGCCGTCAGGGATGTCGTTGATGTGGAGCTTGGCGCGCGGGATGCCGATCTCCTCGTAAAACGCCAGCCGCGTCTCAAGCCACTCGTCGGTGAGGCGCAGGCCGTCGTCCGGGTGGCAGAAGTATTCGATCTCCATCTGCTCGAACTCGCGCGAGCGGAACGTGTAGTTGCGCGGATTGATCTCGTTGCGGAACGACTTGCCGACCTGCGCGATGCCGAAGGGCAGCTTGATGCGGTTGGAGTCGAGCACGTTCTTGTATTGCACGAAGATCGACTGCGCCGTCTCCGGGCGGAGATAGGCGATCTGCTCGCCGGTCGCGCCGAAGTTCGTCTGCAGCATCAGGTTGAACTCGCGCGGCTCGGTGAGTTCGCATTTCGCCGATTGGCCGGGGCAGACGCTGGGCTTCTCCTTGCACTGCGAGGTTTCAATGTTGTCCGCGCGGAAGCGGCCCTTGCAGGTTTTGCAATCGACCATCGGATCGCTGAAACCACCGACATGGCCGGAGGAAACCAGCACCTGTTCCATGGTTAGAATCGCGCCGTCCATGCCGAGCACGTCATCGCGCTCCTGCACGGTTTTCCGCCACCAGTAGTCCTTGAGATTGCGCTTCAACTCCGCGCCGAGCGGGCCGTAATCCCAACAGCCGTTGAGGCCTCCATAAAGTTCGCCAGCTTGGAAAATGAAGCCGCGGCGTTTGCACAGCGAAACGATTTTCTCCATGCGGGCGGGATCGGTGAAGTCTTTGTTAGCCATGGGAATGCGGGATGGGGCGCGGATGGAAGCAGGCCGCGCGGCGCGGGGCAAGACGGGATTATCCGGTAAAACGACAGCACCGGGACCGGGTGTAATTTCCTGAACAAACCCAACCCCGGCGGACGTATATCCACGCGCATGAAAACCATCACACGTCGTTCATTCATTGGTAAAGCCGGTGTCGGTCTGGGTTCCGCCCTGTTTGCCGGACCCGCGATCGTCCGCGGCCAGAACCTCAACAGCCGCATCACTCTCGGCTGCATCGGTGTGGGCGGCAAGGGCAGCAGCGATGTCACTGAAAACGCGGCCTGCGGACTGGATGTCGTCGCTCTCTGTGATGTGGACGACGGCCCGCTCAACAAGATGTCGCTGAAATTCCCCACAGCAGCGAAGTTCAAGGATTTCCGCAAGATGCTCGAGAAGATGGACAAGGAGATCGACGCGGTGACCGTCTCCACTCCCGACCACGTCCACGGCGTGGCGGGCATCATGGCGATGAGCATGGGCAAGCATATCTATTGCCAGAAACCGCTCACGCAAACCGTCTGGGAATCCCGCATGATGCGAGACCTCGCCCGCAACAACAAACTCGCCACCCAGATGGGCAACCAGGGCAGCGCCAACTCCGGCCTGCGCCGCGCCGTGGAAATCATCCATGCGGGAGTGATCGGCAATCCGCTTGAACTCCACGTCTGGAGCAACCGCCCGATCTGGCCGCAGGGACTCGACCGCCCCGCGGGTGAAGATCCGGTGCCGGAGGGACTCGACTGGGATCTGTGGCTCGGCCCCGCCAAGGCGCGACCTTTCAAAAACCAAGTCTATCACACCTTCAAATGGCGCGGCTGGACGGACTTCGGAACCGGAGCGCTGGGAGATATGGCATGCCACGGGGTTAATATGCCATTCCGCGCGCTCAAGCTCGGCTACCCGACGCGCGTCGAATGCGAGATCGCCTCGCGGTTGCATGCGGAAACTTTTCCCCTCACCTCACGCGTGCGCTTTGATTTCCCCGAGCGCGATGGCCTGCCGCCGCTCAAGTTCTGGTGGTATGACGGCGCGCCGAATTCCGCCATCAAACCGCTGCGACCGGATGCGGACATCACCAAGGAAATTGTCGAATGGCGCAAAAAACTTCCCGGCAGCGGCTGCCTCATCATCGGCGAGAAAGGCCGGATTTTCGCACCCGACGATTACGGCGCCACCTCCCATCTGCTGCTCAACGACGAGAAGGAATTCACTTCCATCAGCAAACATGAAGCCTGCCTCGCGATTCCGGAATCCATCCCGCGCTCGCCCGGCCACCAGCAGGAGTGGGTGGACATGATCAAGGGTGGTCCCGCCGCCTATTCGAACTTCGAGATCGCCGGCTATCTCAATGAGATCATTCTGTTAGGTTCCATCTCCCACCAGATCGGCGAGGGCATGCCGATCGACTGGGACGGACCCAACATGAAATCCACCAACATGCCGGAAGCCGTCGCGCGCATCGTGAAACGCGACTACCGCCAGGGTTGGGAGCCTAAGATTTGAGCCGCGGGTCACAGACCCGCGGTCCCGGCCGAATCATCCAGCGCCGAGCGCAGATCGGAGGCTGCGCTTTGCGCGCTGGCGGCGGGCAGGGCCGGTGCCTGGAGGGCGCGCGGCGTGCTGTCCACCGGTTCGATGACGGGCAGGGTGGAACCTTCGGGCGCGGCCTTGAGTTCCTCGAACTTGCGGGCGGTGGTGAGCACGCGGGTTTCGAGCGAACCAATGGCGCTGTTGTAGTTTTCCACCGCGCTGCCGAGAGAGCGTCCGAGTTTGGAGAAGTGGTCGGCGAGTTTGCCGAGACGCTCGTGCAGCGTGCGCCCCAGCAGCGAGATTTCGCGCGCGTTCTCGGCGATGGCCTCCTGCCGCCAGCCATATGACACGGC
>Ga0315904_10003827_pt1 | contig 21887 bp, 34 predicted proteins | sample LakEriMetagenome_6_FD_203529 | JGI IMG/M metagenome (GOLD analysis project Ga0315904, IMG submission 203529) | Freshwater fungal communities from buoy surface, Lake Erie, Ohio, United States - Buoy 12 MA120 | ecosystem: Environmental > Aquatic > Freshwater > Lake | place: USA: Lake Erie, Ohio...
CGCCCACTGTGTGAGCATCGGGTTTTCGTCCCGCGCCAGACGGTGAACGGTGTCGTCTTGGGGGTGAGCCAGGGTCATCGTTGGCCTGCCGTTTCAATTTCAAAGGTGTCGCGTCCCCAGCGCGCCGAAGCGGGGCTGGCGTTCCATTCGTCGCGGATACGCATGACGCGCCCGGTTGCCCGGAAGTCCTTGTGGCGACGGTTCGGCGTGAGCGCGTAAGGCCCCTTGGTCCGAATGACCGTGTCCTGCGGATAAAGCCGGGTCTTCAGGTAGCGGTTGATGGTCCCGGCCTGGCCCTTGAAGTCCGGCCAGCACCCTTGAACCTGCATAAGGTCCGTTGCGTCCCCGAGCACGAAGTCGGCGGTTTCCAGGAAGCCGGACAGAAAGCCGCCGTCCGCCGTCGTGCCGCGTTCCTGCCAGTAGAGGTTGCCCCCAAAAGTCACGCCCACCGGGTCAGCGGAGGGGTTGGCGTCGGAATAGGCCGTGCGGGGCTGGCTGGCGTCGGTTGACCAGTTGCCATCGGAATCCATCGCCACCGAGCGGCTGATCTCGTAGCCGTCGCGGCTGTCAGCGTAGAACCACCGGATCTCCCGATAGCGGCTGACCGTGGTCCCGACGATCTTGTCATTCTGACCGACCGCCAGGTTGGCGGCGAAGTCGGTCTGGATCGGGCAAGGCATCGGAACCGGAGCCCCGCCGATGGTCGCCGCGTAGAATTGACCGCCGGGGCTGATCCACTTGGCGACCTGACCGTCAATGATGACCGCGTTCGGCCCGATGGCGCCGCAGTCCTCGCCCTGACGCTCAAAGCGCCACGTCTCTTCCGGGGCGCCAATGAACGTCCCGAGGTAGAACGCCGCGTCGGTCCAAACCATCATGTAAGGCCCGACCATGGCCCCGCAGACGATGCGTGAGCCGCTATCGAGCGCGTACTCAAAGGCGTTGTTGGCGGTCGTCGGGGTCCAGTCGGTCAGGTCTTCGATGTCCGACCCGCGAATGACCATGGGATCAATGTCGCCACCGCCAATCGGCGTGCAGCCGAGCGCGATCACCTGCCGGGTCGGCGTCACCAGCATGAACACGCATTGAGCCGGGGCGTTGGTCACCGGGGCGGCAATGACCGCCGTGTTGTTCGACCATTGCCAGATGCCTTGTTCACGGGCGTTGGCGATCAGGCTTTGACCGTAGAGCCCGAAGCTCCACGTCATCGGAAACACCGGATCGGACGTGGCCTCGCCGTAAGGTCCGGTTCCGTAGGTCGAGGTTCCGTAGCCCGCGCTTGCCGCGCCGTCGATGTTGCCGGCCACGAACGCAGACGGCGTGATGTTGAACACCTCGCCGCCATAGTAGACGTCGAGGCCATTATGCCGACCGAGCGCGATGTTGAGGTTTCCGGCGTTGTCGGTCCATTGCAGGACCGTGCGGCAAACCCCGGTCAGGGTGTCGGTGATGATGCTTTCAAAGCCGCCGAGCTGCTGCCAGCCGCCATCGTAGCACCGGGCGCCGGAGCAGGCGAAAACGCGCCCTTCCGACACGAATGTCGTATCGTTCGACACGAGCCCAGGTGGGTAGGTGATGGGGAAATTCACGGCCTTACCTGCTGTCGCGCGCAGGCCCGTGCCGTGGGCTAGTCGAGGCGGAACTTACCCCTCCCGCGAGGGTAGCCAATCGCGTGACGCGGTTCGTTTACGGATGTCAAGCCAACATTGAGGCCAGAGCGGCTAGTCCGAACGCCGCACCTCGTGCGAGTTCAACCGTCGCGTTCTCGTCGCCGATGCCGCGCCCGGCCTTGATCGCAGCGGCTTCCTTGGCCCCGTACCATGCCGCCAGGATGGTCGCCGCAAGACCGAACGCCACGAACGGAGCCGCCGCAATCAACGGCTTGTCGGCCCAATAGGCGGCGAGCATGACCAGCGGCGCCACGAGCGCATGACGCACGAACGTCGCCAGGTAGCCTTCGCCGTCCTTGGGTGTCATCGAGGCGGACGGGATCACATCCCATGCCGGCGTGCGCCAGATCAGCCATGCAAGCGCCAGGAGCGCCCCGAAAGGCCCCGCCGCGACCCACCCAAGGCCCGCGCACCCAAGGGCCGCCCACGCCACGCCACGGCCCGGCAGGCGGTCGTCCAGCTTCGGCCAGCCGCCACCCGCGAACCGATCCGCGAGCGCGTAGGCGATGGGAAGGGCGAAGGCGGTTTCGGGGATCATGCGCGCACAATCACAGCGACCAGCAAGCCGTCGCGCCCGTTGCCGCCGTTAAGCGCGCCCGTGCCGCCCATGCCGCCGCCACCACCGCCGTACAGAACACCGTTGCCACCACTGCCGGACGCAGCCCCGGTGCCGCCCGCGCCCGGACTGCCTAGGCCCGTGGGGAAGCGGGAATCTGCCGCGCCACCACCACCGCCGCCAGCCGTATTGTCACCCCCGTCGCTGCCGGGTCCACCCGTTGATGCGCCCGCCGCACCACCGGCACCAGCCACACCGCCCGCGCCGGTCGTGTTGCCGCCGCGTCCGCCGCTGAAGTTACGCAGGCCGCCCGATGCCGTTCCGCCGACCCCACCGGATTGCGCGCCCGTGCCACCAGCCGGACCGCCCAAACCACCTCCAGCCGAAACCACAGCCCCGGTCGGAAGCGTTATAGTTGTCGCGCCCCCAGCCGGACCCGCGCCGCCACCGCCCGCGCCACCGGCCCCGATTGAGTACGAAAAAGACTGGCCGGGAGTGAGTGTGAACGTCGTGTAAGAGGCCGCACCACCCCCGCCGCCTGGGGCGTAGTTCGTGCCGCCGCTTGATCCGCCTCCAGCCCCACCCCCGCCAACGAGATAGCAGAACACCCGGCAGGCGCTTGCTGCCGTGATTGTGCCCGTGCCAGACGTGTAGGCGGTCGCGCTGATGGGCTCGGAGGGCGCCAGCGCCTTCCGCCCATCCATTCCCTGCGCTACGAGCCCACGGAGAGGCTGACCGGCGGTCATCAGTAGTTCGCAGCCTCTATGATCACGTTGATGCTCACCGACTGGCCTTGCGCCATGTAGATGCGCTCGTTCGGGGCCAGGATCAGCGGGTTATCGTCCGAATAGCCGAAGTCCGTGGTCGGGGCTTCGGTGTTCTGCGCCATCGTATAGGTCGCCATGAGCGCGCTATCGGCAAAGAACTTCGACGCCCCCGCCGTGGCGTTGTCGCGGAACAACTGCACCTGATTGGCGGTTGAGACCGTGGCGCACGGGATGGCCTGCACCTTCGTGATCCGCGCGCCATTGGCCCCCGCCGTAAACGCCAGCACCGTGTTTGTCGGGCTGGTCGTGTAGGTGGAGTTGGTCGCGCCCGAGGGCAGGTTGATTTGAGACGACGCCGGACCCTGCGGCGTGATGATGCTGTTCGGAGTCACAGCCATGACTAACCCTCCTGCGGCGAGAGCGCCGCGATTTCAGCTTCCAGACCAACAATGATGTCCGCTTGCAGCGCGATAGCCGCGTGCGCTTGAGCCAGAGACGCCTTTAGGGACGCCGCCGTTGTGGCCGCGCCCGCGCGTTCGCTATCAAGCAACGCCTGAAACGCCGCCAGCGTCGTGCACTCGTAGGTCACGGGCGGGCCATCCGGCAGACCGACCGCCGACGCGCGCCAGCCGTCCGCCTCCGCAGGCGCCTCATTGCCCGCCGAGAACATGAAACCATTCGGATGGTCCCAGCGGTAGAACAGGGTGTCGGTTTCGAGCGCGGCCATCAGAGGCTCACCGCCAGCGCGATTTGCGTTCCAAGAATCTTGGTCGAGTAGTCCGAAAGCTGGAGCGCGCTAATCGTGTCCCAATACGGGATGGTTCCGTTGTTGGTCAGGAACTTGCCGTTGTTCCCGATGGGGCTCGGTACGTCGCCGCCAGGCCCGCCCGCCACCACCGAAGCGATGTAAGCCTTCCACGACAGACCCCCGACGCCCGGCGTCGTCCAGTCGGTCCCGTCGCACTGAATGTCAATGATGTCGCCATCATCAATGGCGACCGTGGTCCCGCCCGCCGTGAAGGTCGCAATCTTCCCGGTCGCGTTCCAGACCCGGTAGAGCTTGGAGACGTTCGGCGTGGTGACCGTGAAGTTAGCGGCAGGCGAGCCGGTCAGCTTGATAAACGCCCGGCGCGACTGGTCCGTCTGGCCGTTCAGCGCCGTCAACGTCGTGTCGCCGGTGATCGGCACCGCGACGTAGCCCGCGACGCCTTCGTCGATCATGGCGATGGCTTCAGCGTTGAGCTTCGCGCCCCAAAGGTTGAGGTTGTCGCCCGTACCTTGGAGATTGAGCCGCAGGGATGGAGACCATGAAGAAGCCATCAGTAAGCTGTCGCCTCCGCCACTTCGAGGTTGACGTAGAGCGTCCCAACACCCGCCGCGCCCATGGCGGTCAGGTTCATGATGTTGATGCCCTCGTTCTGAGCCAGGATGATCGGGTAGTCCCCGGCGTCGTCGCTGAAGAGGTTGCTCAGGGCCGGGGCAATCACCACGCCCGTTGTCGTGGTCGGAGCGAAGCCGCCCACCACCCCGAGGTCATTGGTGTCCAGCGTCTTCGTGCCGGCGGTCAACGCAGCCGCCGCCGAGATGCGGCAATCCACGCTGGTGAGCGTGCCAAGCGACGTGCGGACCTTGCAGTTGTTGCCGGTGAGCGCGATGGCGTTGCCGACCGTGTCCGACGCCGTGAACGCCCGCGCCACCTTGAGGCCGTAGTTTAGCTGTTGGCCGGTCGTGAAGCCGGTCGTGGTGACGAAGCCCACGCCCACCCGGCGCACAATCAGCAGGTTTGCGGAAATGTTCCGCAGCGAGAACACCGCCGCGTTGGCCGCAACGCCCGTCAGGTTTCCCGAGACCGCCCCGACCGTCAGCCAGGATGTCACCTCGGGAGGCCGCAGCGTCATGCGGAGGGCGTCCATCGTCGGATCGGCGGCCACAACCGTTGATCCGTCCTGACCTAGAAGCTGAATCGCCATCTATGCCATCCGATGCCAAGCCACATTCCAAGAGCCGCGCAAGGCGACGTTCCCGGTACGGGCGCGAATGTTGAAGCCGACACCGGCCACGATGTCCCCGGCCATCACGATCAGTTCCTCGGCCAAATGCTCATCAGCGGTGTGATCTGCGCTCGCCATCGCCAGAACCGATGCCAGGATTACCGACGACACACCGACCGACGCGTCAGCCACCGCCACCGATGCGTCAGAGGCCCCGCCGGCGCCGAAGTTGACCACCGCCACGCCCGCCGTTCCGGGCCGCAGCGTCGTGCCGCTCATCTCAAGGCCAGCGCCGAGGCTGATCTCTTGCGGGTCACCTGAGCCTGCCCCAGCGCCGCGTCCGACCAACCGGGAAGCCGCCGAGACGTCCTGCATCTTGGCGTAGGTGACCGCGTTGTTGGCGATGGTCAGGTTCAGCGTGAAGTCCGCCGAGCCGTCGAACGCCACCGAGCCCGTCGCATCCGTGCCGAGCGTCAGCGTGCGCGCCGTTGTCCAGGCCAGAGCCGAGCCCACACCCACAATCGAAACGGGCGCCGTAGCGGTCGGAGCCGCAGAACCACCGGAGAAGTTCGCCAGGATCCGTTGATTGGCAATCGAGGCGAGGCTAATCGTCCCCGACGTGGTGATGGCGCCGCCGGTCAGGCCCGCGCCGGTCGCCACGCTGGTGACCGTGCCGCTCCCACCACCGCCGCCCCCGAGATCCACCCACGCCACGCCGTCCGAGCCTTTGAACTCGTCCGTGTCCGGCGTGTAAATCAGGCACCCTTCATAAAGCGCGACGTCCGGCAGATCGCCGCTGTCGAACCGGGGCAGCATGATCGGAACCCTCGGCACACGCCGGACGAAGTCCTGCTCGATCAGGCGGGAGAGTTGCGGGTCGAGGCTTGAGCCGTAATTCATGGCGACGGCCTCAGTCGGCCCGTGCCAAGCCTGCGGTTGGTCTCGCCCTTCAGGCGTCCGTACCACTGGCGCTCAGCGGCCTCCGCACGGCCATAGTCGGCGTCGGCTTTGAAGTAGTCGCGGAACAGGGTCATCCGCGCCCTGGCCGAAAGCAGGGGCGCCGCGTTGACCGTCCAGACGTTCGTTGACGCCGCGCTCGAATAGTCCAGGGCCGTCGCGTCCGCGATGTCCAGCCAAACGATGGTGTAGGCGTCATTCGGCGTCGGCCACCAACGGACCTGAGCCCCGAACTCGCAATAGTCGGTCGGCTGGCCGGAGAGAGGCGTGGTGTACATCCCCTCGATCCACTCCATCGACCGCTTGTTGATGTCGTAGCGAACCCCGCCGATCAGCAAAAAAGGCACGTCGATGATGCGCGCCCCGGTCGGTCGGTTCGTATATTCGTTGGCCGCCGTGGTCGTGGACGTGGCCCGCGCCTCGTTCCACCACCACCGCTCCGCGGCGTAATACTCAATCGCGTCGGCAATCACCTGATCCAGCGCGTCGGCAAGTTCGTCCTCAAGGTCATCCCGGTTTGACTCCGAGATGATCCGCGTCCGAAGCCCGCCTAGCGTGGTTGGAAACGTCGCCATGCGAAGTCGGGGGCGACCGAAGCCGCCCCCCTAGCCTCACGCATCCGGCGGGATGTAGGCGATGACCACCTGAGCCGCGCCAGCCGTCGCATCGCTGTTCTGGTCGGTGTAGGTCACGGTGATCGTGGTGTCAGCCGCAACGTATGTGCTGACCGCCTCGTCCAGCGCCGCGAAACCGACCGTCTGACCGGCCAGGTCCGTGGCGTACAGATCCGCCGTGGCCGTGGTGCCGATGTCGATGAGGTCGGTCCCGGTGCCGTTGAAGGCGGTGTGGACGTTGAGCCCCGAGGCCGGCTTCAGGATGACCGAGCCGGCGGGCAGGCGCCCGACGTTCACAGCCACCCCACGGTCGGCGAAGGTGATGTCGCGGCGCAGATAGTGAACCATCTGCTGCGAATAACGGCGTGCCGTCAGTGCCATGATCTTTGCTCCTTACGAAGTGAAGGTCGGGCAGACGACCGAGCCGAAATCGGCGCTGTTGAAGCGGAGCTTCTTCAGGCCGAAAATCGCCCCGGCTTCGACGCCGAGCTGGTTGCCGTAGTCGAAAAGTTCCTCGTTCCAGTCGAAGTTCTCGAACGAGTAGCCCTTGCCGAAGGCGATGGCGGCAGACTGAGCGCCCAGGAGCACGCCGCGACGAGCGGTCGCAACCGTCGCCCCGGTGCTGGAGTTCACGCCGGGAGTGATGCGGGTGGACTCGTGCAGGACAACGCCGTTGTAGACACCGAGCGAGCCGGTGAAGATCGGGTTGTTCTTGGAGCCGTCGCCGGTCGTCGCCGCCTTCTGGATGTCAAGCCACTGGCCAGTGGACGTGTTGGTCCGAAGCTGGCGGGCCTGGCGGGTGTGCATGACAAAGACATAGTAGTCTTCGCCGTCCACCTTCACCGGGCGGATGATCGGGTCGTTGGCCGAAGCGCCGCCCAGCTTGGCGTACTCGACGGCGTTGTCGATGATCGACAGCGTCATCTCGTCGCCGGTGGTCAGCGATTGGTCGTTGGCCCGGCTGTTCGGACGGAAGACGTGGTCAGCGTCGGGCGCAATCACCGCTTGGTTGCCGGTGAACTTGGTGTCCGACTGGACCGTGTAGCCGCAGAGCTGGTTGAAGAAGGACGTGTCGAGACGCCCCGCCCACCAGTCCTTGAGGCCCATCATGGCCTCTTCGCGGATCGACCAGGGGATGCGCTGCTCGGTCATCTTGCCGGCGGAACGAACCGCGTGGCGAAGCTGATCAATGAACAGGTTGTCGGTGTAGGTCGTCAGCGCCTCTTCGTTGCCTTCAAGAGTGCCGTCGCCCTGCACGCCGTCGCCGGTCAACTGCATCCGCAGCGTCACGGTGATGCGGTCGCCCGCACCCTTCGACGTTTCGTCAAAGACTTGCAGGATCGAGTCGGAGCTGTTGCCGATGAACTTCTGGATCCAGGTGGCGGCGAGAGCCTCGCGGGCCAGCTTGGAGCGCCAAAGCTTGACGGCCTCCGACGAGTTCACGCCATAAGCGGTCGTCGCCATTTGAATGTCCTCTGGGATGGGGGTTTTGCTTCGTCCCCGTCCCGTGGAGACATTCCGAGGCTCAGGATTTCGCCCCTGGCGGCGTCAGTCCGTGCCGTGGACTATTCGAGGCGCAACGGTGCGCTAGGCTGGTGCGTCCGCTGGTTCGTTTACGGATGTCAAGCGGGGATTTAGCCCGCCCGCCGCTCCTGTTCGCGCAGCTTGGCCCAAGCGGACTCATACGCCGCGCCCTTGAGCCGGTTGATCTGGTCAACCGTCATCCGGCCTTCGCCGTTCTTGCCCGAGGTCGGCCCCTTGCTCGCTTCAGCCGCGCGCACGATTTCCTTGAGCTTGGCCTCCGCCGCCGCCTTGCCCGACTGGAACCCGCGCTTCTTCGCCAGGTTATAGACCACCTCGGCAGGATCACGCCCGCCGCTCATGGCGCGCTGCACCAGACCCAGGAAGTCCTTCACCAGTTCAGCCTCAAGCGCCTCGCCCGAGAAGCCCATATCCTCGTAGTCCTCGCGCCGGGCCTTCTTGAAGTGCTCCACCGCCTCCCGATAGTCGGGGTGTTCGTCGGCAAAGTCGGCCTCGGCCTCGTCCATCGCGCGGGCAATCTTGACGACCGCCTCTTGCTGCACCCGCCTCACCGCTTCGGCCTGCGTCTCTTCCGACTGCTGGCGCATGAACGCCTTCAGCGCCCGCTTGACCGACGCCAGATCGGTGATCGGATCCTCGTCATCGTCGCGCAGCGCGTTGATTGCCGCGACGAGGTCATCTTCCTCCGCTTGCGTGGCGGGCTTGTCGCGGGTTTCCAGGCGCTCAAGGCGCGTCTCTAGCTCACGGGCGCGGCGTTCGGCCTCACGGCGGCGGGCGCGCTCCTTTGCGGCCTGCCCTTCCTTGTCCATGGCCCGCTTCTGCCAATCGACGGCAGGCTTCTCGCCCTCGTCGCCACCTTCCTCACCCTCGCCGGCCTCGTCACCTACCTCGGCGAGACGCGCGGCCTCAAACGCGGCTTCGTCGGAGCCGGTATCTGCGGCTTCCGGGGCTTGTGGTGCGGCGTGGGCTTCGCTCATGCAATCTCCGGGGCTTCGGTTTCCGGCGCCTCAATCGGCGGCGGGGTCAGCACATCGCGCGCCATTTGCGCGTGCGTGGCGTGGGCGTCGGTCGCCTTCTGGAACGCGGTCGCCCGCTTCTGTTCCGTGTCGGCCATCTTGTTCTCAAGTTCCACCGTCGCGGCCTGCTTGGCGAGTTCAGCCTGCTCAGGATCGGCCACTTGCGCCTCCTGACGCTTGCGGATGCCCGCTTGCAGTTCCGTGACCAGCGACGCCGGAAGATCCATGTACTCCAGCGTCATCGCCACTTCTTCCGGCCCGATCAGCCCGGCCTCAAGCATTTGCGGGATCAGCGGCAGAAGCGCAGAGGCGACCCGCGCCTTCTGGTTCGGCGTGTTCGGAGCCTCATCGACCACCACGTCGTACTCTTCGGCGTCCATCGTGTAGGCAAGCTCGACGTACTTCTGCGTCCCCTTGTCCACGATCCGCAGGAGGGTGTCCTTGGGCAGATATTCCCGCATCATCCGCAGGAACAGTTCACCCCAATTGCGGGTGTAGCGCCGCTTGCCGTCGAAATACGGCCCCAGGATGCCATAGGCCGCCTGTTTGCGTTGCGCCTCCAGCACGCCCGGTTGCTCACGCCCGGCGAGGCCCAAAATCTCCTCGTTCACGCCGGTGCAGGCCCGCACCATGTCCCGCGCGAACTCCATCATCTGAAAGACGGCGGTCGGGATCGGGGGCGCCGTCTTCGGCATGATGCGCGAGCCGTTGGCGCCGGACAGCGCGCCGTCCTTGAGCCAGGTGATCGAGTCGCCTTGCGCCCAGCTTTCCTCGAACGCGCGCACGTCATCGACCGCGCCAGCCTCAACCGCCAGGCCGCCCTTCGCGTTGGTGCGGAAAAGGTGCATCACCTCAGAATAGAGCTTGTTCACGAACCTCTGAGGATCCGCCATCGGGCGCACGAGGCCGTAGTACGTTCCACGGTTCCGGTCGCGCTTTCCGGTCATCGCCTGATAGCGGAACTTCGCCTCGGGCAAGGACTCGCGCATCAGCACCTCGCCGCCGCCGACGAACGCGCGGGAGTAGACCTTCTTCGTGGTCTTGGTGTATTTTAGCTGTTCGCCCTGGCCCGCCATGATCTCGCGCGCCAACGAAAACCTGTCGTCGTCCAGTTCGACAATCTTGATCACGCCGGGCTGGTCGGGGTCGGGCATCGCCGCCAGCGTAACCGGCAGCTTCTCCCACCATTGCCATTCCTGCACGATGACGTTGTCTTCAGCGCCGGTGCCGAGCGTGCCGTTCTTGTAGCGCCGGCGCGGGTCAACCACCGTCACGCGCTTGCCGATGCTCAGGACCATCCCATCCGCATCGGCGTCCGGCTTGCCGATCTCTCGCCGGAACTCCTCAAACTCGTCCTGCGTCATGGGGATGTTGCGTCGCAGATAGCGCGCATCCTCGTAGCAGGCTTTCCGAGAGGCCGGGTCTACGCCCATCTCCAGCGGGTCAACGCGGCCCTTCGGAATCTCGACGGTCTTCCCGTCCACTTCCGGCGCGGTCAGCGTCCAGCCTTCGCCGCAGATCAGCACGTCGCGGAAGGCGTCACTGTCCTCCATGTCGCCGTTGCACTTGTCGGAGATGTAGTCAACGCCTTGGGTAAGCGCATCGCTGACGCCCGTGTCGCCACGCTCCCTCGGGTAGTATTGCGCCTGCTGGCGGTTCTGGATCTCAGCCCCGCACACCGCGTCAATCGTCGGCGCCACAAGGTTGAACACCGCCGGGACGCGGCCACGTTCCTCCAGCAGCGCGATGTCGTCTTCGGTCCACTGGTTGCCGGCCTCGAGGTTGTACCACGCCTCGGCGTCCTCGCGCCACGCGCCGCGCTTGGTCTCGATGTCCCGGTCCCATCGCTCCAGCTTGGCGAGCAGTTCCTCGTCGCCGCTTTCACCCGGAACGAGTTGCGCGTCGAATTGCGGGCCTTGGGTCGGGGGCTCGCTCACAGCGACGTCCGCCAGGCTTCGTCAGGGTCCACAACGCCGCTCAGGCGCGCCACCACGTCCGCGCACATATCGCGCCCCAGGTCAGACGCCAGAAGCGCCGTGCTGATTGTATCGCGCCGCACATCGTCCAGCAGCGACACCGAAATAGAAAGCACCGACTCCCCGCCGTTGACCTTGTCGAGCGAGAACACCCACTTCCGGCCAAGGCTATCGTGGCGCATCACCTCGTAGTGAAAGCGGTCGTAGGCCTCGTAAGCCTCGGCTCCGATGGCCGCCAGTTCATGAGCGCCGAGAGCGCGCGGCAATGATCCGCCGGCCTTCCCGTCGCCGTCGTGGTCCAGCGCCTCAACCTGCGCTTCGGTCAAAGGCTTCTTGCGCGGTCGTGCCATGTTGGCCCGCGTCCATTGCTTCGTTTACGGATGTCAAGGCCGCAGTTGTTGGGCCAGCCGGAAACTCAATCCGGGCAGTTTCCGGCTCAATCCGGCGCAATCCGGCCTAAGCCGCCCAGGCGCTCCCCCGACGCCGTCCACCGCGATAGCGGTCTCGCGCCGCCACCGCCTGCGACACGTCCTTGACCGGCGCCGCGAACGTCAGCGCCACCGCGTCCGCCCCATCCGGCGAGCGCATCCCGCGCCGCTTGATGTCGTCTTTCGACTCCAGCACCAGGGCTTGCCGCATATCGTGCCGATAGCCCGGAGCCTGCAGATCGGCGTGCAACGCGTCGTCGTCGGGGATGTCCGCGCCGAGCGGATCCTCAAGCCAATCCCGCATCCGCATCCACATTTCAGCGCGGCGGTTCTTCGGACCCGGAAGCGGTTGGCCGTGGTTGTCCAGCTTCGCCAGGTCTTGCGGGTTGCTTCCAAAGTTCACAGGCTCGATCAGCTTCTCGTAGGGCTCGCCCCAATCGCGCAGGATTTGGATAAACTCCCCATAGCCGCCACCCACGTCCACAAACACCCGAGCGGGCTTGTCCTCGTCAATCACCGCCTTGAGCCAGTTCGCCTTGTCCACCGGACCCAGCTTGTGGCGCCGCTCAACCTTCAGCACCTTGCCGCCCTGTCGCCAGGCCAGCGCCGTGGCGTCCGCGCCAGAGCCCGCCGGGTCCATGCCGATGATCAGGCTCCCCATCGGCTCTATCGTTGCCTTGCGGGCGCGCAGGATGGCGTTGGCGTCATTGGCCGTGATGAAGGCGTCGTGGCCGGTCGTCTGGAACGCTTCAGCCGCCGTCGCCGGGTACTCCTGCTTGAACAGGAGCGGGTCTTTCAATTCGGCCATCTTCGCCCGACGCCAGACCATTTGCCCCACGTCCAGGCCATGCAGCGCCCGATAGTCCTCTTCCTCGTCGGTCAGCACGAAGTCAGCCGGAACCTCGCGGCGGTACTCATCCGACCAGAACCACGGGACGAAGATAGCGATGTAATCCCCCTCGCCGGCCTCCGCCTGCTGCCAGCGTTCGTGGAACTCGCCGCCGATGCCGTTGGCCGTGCTTTCGAGGATGATCTCAGTGCCAGGCAGATCGGGGACCGTCTGCACCACGCCCGCGAAGTGTTCCGGCGCGTTGGGCCAGAAGGCTGCCTCCGAACCGTGGAAGAGCTGGATCGTCTTTGACCGACCAACCGCCCGGCTTCCCGCCGTGCCGACGCTGTAGCCGCTATCCAGGCCGTCGAAATACAGTTCCTTCGCGTTCGACGCCCCGGTCGAGGGCTTCACAAGCGGGTGGTTGTGCTTGTGGTAGCGGTCCACCATCGAGAACAGATTGTCGGTCGCGGGCTGCTCATGGGTCAGGATGAAGCACTGAATCCCGAAGCTGTGCGTCACCCGGTGGTAGAACCGACCGCCGATGTAGGTTGAGAATCCCTGCTGGCGGGCCTTCAGGATCAGAGCCCGAACCTTGCCTGTCGCCTTGCGCTGAGCCTCTAGCCGCTCGTGGACGTACTGTTGCGCGGTGTTCAGCGTGAACGGCTGGATCGCGCCGCTTTTGGTCCTGATCTTGAGGCACTTGCCGGCGTAGTGGGGGAACTCGTCCTTAAGCCGCTGGCGGATGGCGCGTTCTTCGGCGTCCATCAGGCCAGATCCTTTAAGGCTTCCTCCGGCTTTTTCAGCGTCACGTCAGCCGTGATCGGGATGAGCTTGGAGAACAGCTTGAAGAAGTCGGTCGGGTTTTCCTTCGCCCAGTTTTGCAATGCCTCTACCCCGCCGACGCCGTCAAACGCCTCTTGGAACGCTTGCTTGGCGGCGACGCTGGCTTTGTTCTTGGAGCCCTTGGGGCGGCCAGGGCCAGGCGTTCCGTCACCGACGCGCACGTTTCCCCTCGGTTTGTTTAACGCTTGGCGTAAGGCGAGTTCGGAGCCGGTGCGGACTTCGTTGACGCGTTCGCGCCCGAGAAGTTCGGACCACCACCGCTTATCGACTTGATGCGGCCAGCCGACACGTTACGCGTTGAGCCAGAGGCGGTCGCGGGCTTGGTGGTGATTTCATCACGACGCATGTTCTTGCTCCAAGAGTTTTTGACCGCGCGCGATAACACTAGGAGCGCCGCCAGTTGTTAGGCCGTGACGGCCAGCAATGACACTTAACGAAAGGCCGAGCGCACGATCTCGCGCCGCATTGCGGGCCGTCACATCTGTGTGTCGCGTCATCCCGGCTCGCTCCCCGAGCGCAGTGCGACCACGCGTTTGGCGGTCTTCGATGTTCTCAGCCATCGTGCCCGCTTCAAGATGGTCAGGGTTCACGCAGCGGGGATTATCGCACTTGTGGCGAACCACATTGCCCTCAGGAATGGCGCCCTTTGCCATCTCGTAACTTAGACGGTGCGCCCGCGCCTTTTTGAGGTCGGGGCCTCGCACATACCCATAACCCAGGCCATGGGTTTGTGCTGTCCACACCCAGCAACCGTTCGGGGCGGTCTTATCGACCTTCTCCCAAAAGCGGACTTCAAAGGGGCGGCTCGGGTACGGCATTTGATTGTTGGGTCGATTGCTTCGTTGATGGATGTCAAGGGGTTTACGCTATCCGCCGGATCACAAACTGCCCTTCCGCTCGCGCCACGCTGTAGCGGGCCTCAACGTACTTCATCGCCGTGGCGATTAGGCCCCGAGGGTTTCGAGCGACGACGCAGGACTTGCCAGGCGATAGGGTCATCACGCGTTCGGCGGGCGGACTTGGGCGCTTGCTCATGGTTCCTCCGTCAGTGAGCGGTAGCGGGCAAGGAGCTTGCTGGGATGGTTCGTGAAGTGCGGGGCCACGGGGATTACGGACGGCGGACGAGGCCGGCCCAGGTGGAACGCCCGACAGTGGGGGCAATGGTAGACGCCGAGCGCGTGGCGCCGTTCCTTGTCGCGGATAGATCGGCGGGCGTGTTCCGCGTCGGATCTGTTGGCGTAGGGGATCTTGGCGCAGCGCATCCCTCACCCCTCGCTTGCGGGTTGTTTGGCGAAGGCCAGGAGGTCGGTCTCTATGTCCACAAGCTCGATCACGATGCCCCCAAGGAAACCTTTGTCCGCCTCGTTTCGCGCAACTTTCGGATCGAACACCCCCTCGATCTCCGCTCTCAGTGCGGCGAAGGCTTCACGGATGCGGGTGTCTGCGTTGCGGTAGGTCATGCGGCTTGCTCCAGGGCCTTGGCGGCGCGATTGGCGGCCATCAGTGGTACGCTTCCGAGATTTGCCGATGCGAAAGCCGGTTGCCGTCAAGTCCCGGCCACGGCGTCGGCTCGACAAGCTCAATCCCCGTCTTGGCGAGCAAGTCGCGGAACGCCTTAACGTCGCGCATCTTGTGGTAAGCCGTGAGTGTTCGCGGCGTCAGGCGGCGCCCGTTCAACTCCGCGCCGGTCAAATAGCTGTCCGCGAAGTCTTGGTTCACGCAGTCGCACACGGCGTTGTAGAACGCTATTTCAAGCGTCATTGGGTGAAAGCGCGGTTTTTTCACCGGCTGTCCTTTCCTGCTTTTCGAGATTGGCAATGACGAGCGCGGTCCAATCCACCGGCTCGCCGGGCGGGGCGTTCGCGCCATCAAGGCGCGCGAACGATCCGTTCGGCCCACAGAGGGTAGAAGCCCTCTTGGGGGCTTCTACCTCTGTGGAAGGGGAAGGGGTGCAGCCTCTAAGCAGTGCTTTTGGAGTGCTTGAAGCAGTGCTTTTAGCAGCCTTGGCGCGACCCCCAGCGGCGGCCCGTTCGGAGAACTTGCGCTTCCGTTCCGCCCAGCGTTCAAGCTCCTCGTCGGCGCGCTCCTGACGCCACACGCCGTCCTCGATATAGAAGTATCGCAACATGACCGGGCGGGTCTTTCGCCATTGAGCGGGCTGCATCCGGGTGATAGCGCCAAGGAACGCATCGTCATCCGGCGGCGGACCATCAACCCAATACGAGATCAGCAGCAGCAGATAAGCGCCGTGTTGCTCGGCATTGAGGCCCATCGTCTTTTTAAGGTAGGCGCTCACCATGAGTGGGAACCAAACGTCGGGCTTATCCTTACTCATCGACGCCTCCGTCAATATCGCGGATTAGGTTCCAGCAAATGCCGCAGAAGTATCGGAACCGCGTCGAGTCCGCTTTCCAAGCCATGCGGGATCGGGCGGTCTCTGCGGCTCGGATGACCTCCTCGAGCGGAAGCCTCTCAGTGAACCGGCGGACGCTTTCAAACCGCGCGTGCGTCGTCTCTTGGCGGCCCTCGAGGGCGTCAAACACCCGCCACACGTCGTCTTCCTGCCGTTCCTTGTGTTCCTGAATCACCGCCCGGTAGGCGTGAAGCTGCTCTTCGGCTTCAGCGATGCGCGCAGCGCGCTCCGCAAGGCTTTCTGGGATGACCGTGAGGGCGACGGCTGACTTGCCCCGGTTGCAGGCCAGGCAAGCCGTGACGAGGTTTTCCTCTTCGTCCCCGCCCCCCAAGGCGACCGGCTCAATGTGATCGACCTCGAGCACGGCGTCAGGCGGCGTGGCGCCGCAATACTGACAGGTGAAGCCGTCGCGCTTGAAGACCTCGAACCGCTTGCGCTTACCAACGCTCACGCCGCCCTCCCCTGCATCTCCCGATATTCCCGCCCAGCCTTGATCGTCGCTCGGGCGCAAAGGCGGAACACCTCGCGCTGAAGCGGGGTCGAGGTCTTCCACGTCCGGTTGGGCGGCGGGTTAGACGGGTCGTCCTGACCGCAGACGCGCCAGAACTGGTCGCAGATGGCGATTGCGAGGTGGTCCTCTAGGCTGATCATGCGGAGGCCGCCTCGCGGGCCTTGCGCATGACGTGGTACTCAGCCAACCGCGCCGCGTGCTTCTCCAGCCGAGGCGTCAGCTTGCCGTCCAGATGGGATTGCCACTTCTGGATAAGGTAGATCGCCGTGGTGTGATCCTTGCGGCCTAGACCGGCGGCAATCTGCGAGTAGGAGTAACGCCCGGTCTGGTGCATCACCCAGGCCGCTTCGGCTCGGGCCATGACGAGAGCGTGCCGGCGTGACGGTCCCCTCATTTCGGACGCGGTGAAGCCGTGGCGGTCGGCCACGGTTTGCACGATAGCCTTCTTACTTTCCGTGCGGTCGGTTATGAGGATCGACCCGCGCCAAAGCGACAGATAGGTCGGGGTGACTTCCGGCACGACAAGCCCGCGCCAGAGGGACAGGAGGTGCGCCCGGTTTTCGGGGTAAGTTTTGTGGGCGTGGCTCATGCGGCTTTGTCCAGGCGTTGGAGGTCTTCCCGCGTGATGCCCGCGAACATGATCAACCGGCACGCGTGGCAGTAGGTCGCGCCGCCCGTGGGCTGAGCGCAGGAATAGGTGTCAGCCCCAGAGCCCGCGACAGGCCGGGCGCACTCACCAAAGGCGCGCTCGGTCCAGGGCTTCGCGCCAGGCGGAGGCGGGGTGTCCTCGATGACCGGCATGGGCGCCGCGCGCGGGCCATGCGGACGGGGAACCATCCACGTCGCCTTGCGTTTGGCGCGGGGGGCGTTCTGTTCGGCGTAGGGGCTCTTGGATTGAAGGCCCATGCGCTTCATGCGCTTGCGGACGGCGGCGTGGGAGACGCCTAGGACGATCCCGATTTGCCTCGAGGTGTATTGCGCATCGACCAGCCGGATCAGCGTGGCGACGTTCTCAGGGGTCCAGGGTGACGGGCGCCCGCCGATGTTCCGCCCTGTCGCCGCGCGCTGGAGGCCGAGGCGGCTGATCTTGCCGATCACGGCGTTGCGGGTGAGCGGCGGATGCTTCGCGGCAATCTCAGTCGCGGAAAGGCCCTCTTTCCAGAGAAGAGTGACTTGATCGGTTAGAGCTTGGTTGGCCCAGATGTTCATGCGGCCTCCGCTTGGAGAATGGCGCGGCCAATTAGCTCGGGGATTTGGGGGACGACGGCGTTGCCGAGGGCGCCTATTCGGGATTTGTCCAGCCCGGAGGGAAGCCCATCATTGCTTCCACATATGTCGGGCTCAACGGACCACCCCACACGTTCCAGGCTATGTCCGCCAGTTTCGCGTTTCCATCTATGTCCGAGCGGCGCGAGCGGATGCGATACGCTCCGCAGATTAGCGCCAAGGGGCGTTTGATCCCCAAAAACAATCCGTCCGACTTCTGTGGGGTAGGCAACCACCCACGCTCGTTGTCGCTCGTGGGGCAGTCCCACGGCGGCCGCGCGAATGTTCTGCCACTCTGCATCATACCCGAGTTCGGCCAGGTCTCCGAGAACTCGCCCAAACCATCCGCCTGGCCGCTCAGAAGGGCCTCTAAGCAGGTTTGCGACGTTCTCCACGAGAATGTACCGCGGTCGAATCTCGTCAGCCAATCGGACGATTTCGGACCAAAGCCCGCTCCTTGCGGCGCTAATTCCGCGCTGCGCGCCCGCCACGCTAAGGTCCTGGCACGGAAAACCCCCTGAGATGACGTCAACGGCAATTCCATCGGCAGCAAGGCGCTCTGCGGTGAGGGTTCTGACGTCATCGTAACAAGGCACCTCGGGCCAATGTTTCGCCAGCACGCGGCGGCAGAAGGGTTCGATCTCGCAGAAGGCGACGGTCTCAAAACCGCCCGTCCGCTCCAGCCCGAGCGAAAAGCCGCCGATGCCGGAAAACAGGTCTAGGACGCGGTACGTCATGCCCCCGCCCCCGGCGCTCGGTTCGTGGCCTCACGAGCGGCCTTGAAGGTCGCGTGCTGCTTTCGGGTGTCGCCCCCACGGATGGCGGCTTGAAGCTCGGCAACGGCCTTGGCGCGTTCGGCGCGTATGGCTTTGCGTTGGAAGTAGCGGAGGATGCGGATCATGCGGCTACCGTGTCGAATAGCTGCGGCGTCTCGCCAGCGGCCTCCGCCTCGGAGACGTTCTTGACCGCTTGGCGGAAGTAGGCGGGCTTCAATTCCGAACCAACAAACCGACGCCCGGCCTTGATCGCCGTCCAGCCCTCGGAGCCGATGCCCATGAACGGCGAGAACACCGTATCGCCAGGGTTAGACCAAAGCCGAATGGCGCGCTCGATCAGGTCAAGCTGCAGCGGGCAAAGGTGGCGCTCGTCTTTTTCCTCGCGCGCGACTTTGACGTTGAGGACGTTGGTCTGCTGGATGTCCATCCAGACCGGCGAGGCCCATTGCTGCCAAAGCGAGACGGGGAAGTTGCGCGCGTCGTGGCCTACCTTGTCGGCGTCCTTCTCGTCATCCGGCGTCTTGCGGAACACCATGACGTAATCCGCCATGCCCTGACGGTTGCGCGTCGCGTCGGTCTGAATCTGCTTGTAGAGAAGCCCCAGCGCCTTGGTGCGCTGCATCTCCACGACGGGGTCTTTCCACACGGTGATGCGGCTATGAAACGTCCAGCCGGCTTCCTCGTGCACCTGCCGAATGTCGCTCGGAAAGTCGTAAAGCCCGATCACCCCGTGCGCCGTTTTCGTGCGCGGGAGGTCCGAGCAATGGACCGCCGTCAACCGGCCCGGCTTGGTGATGCGCAGTTTCTCGCGGACCAAAAACGAATAGAGCCGGCGAAACTCCGCCTCGTCGGCCACGTTGCCCATGTCGCGCTCGCTGTCCGAATAGACGAACAGTTGCGCGAACGGCGGGGAGTAAACCGAAAACCCGACGCTGTTGTCGGGGAGCGTCGATGCAAACTCCACACAATCGGCGTTGACGATGTAAAAGCCGCGCCCGGTGGCGCTGTCGAGAACGTGGCTCATGCTGCGGTCATCCATGATGGGAGCTGGACCGGGGCGGTCGGCTCATAAGGGGATTGTTCGTGTTCAATTCGGACGGCGCGGCGCATGGCTGCCGTCATCTCGCGCTTCATGGCGTCATGGTCGCCGCTCTTGCGGTTCACGACTTGCCAGATGCTTTCCTCGGTGTCGGCGCACGCCACATGGACGCTGACCGGGCGCGTCTGCCCGAACCTCCAGCACCGCCGGATCGCCTGATAGAACGCCTCGTAAGAGAACGAGAGCCCGACAAAGGCCATCCTAGCGCAATGCTGCCAGTTGAGCCCAAATCCGGCCAACGATGGCTTGGTAATCAGGATGCGAGCCTGACCTGTCGAGAACGCGGTGAGGCGTTCCTCTTTCTGGTCCGCCGTCATCGACCCGCGAACCTCTATGGCGCCAGGGATGCGGGCAACGAGCGCGTCCGCCTCATAGTCAGTGTCGCACCAGATGACCCAAGGCTCGCCGGGCTCCCGCGCGACAATCTCCGCGATCAGGTCGGCGCGCGCCTCAATGGTCATACGCTTCTCACGGTGGATCGACGTGGCGGACGTGTCGGGGATGCGGAACAGCCGTCCCTGCCCGTCCTTTTCGGCGCCGCTGTCCAGCGACCGATCAGCCTTCACAACGTGGCGCTCGAGATTGAGCGGCGGAAGCGCAAAGCCATCGTCCGAAAACCCTAGATCCGATGGCTTGGAAACGCAGCGCGCCCATGACGCCACCCATGACCAGAAGTCGCGGACGGCATGACCCTTCATGCGCCATGTGCCGGTGTCGGCGCTGTCGTGAATGAACCAGCGCGTCAGCATTTGGGATGCCGAGAGCGTGCCTAGAAAGTCGGAGTGTTGGCCTAGCTCGGAATGGTCGTTGGGCGCGGGCGTGGCGGTGCAGGCCAGACGGAAGCGCGTGTCTGAGAACGCCTGAATAAGCGACTTGGACGTGCGCCCGTTCATGCTTTTCAGGATGCTGGATTCATCCAGGATCACCCCGCCAAACGCGGACGGATCAAACTTGTCCAGTCGATCATAATTGGTGATGTAGACGCGCGGCGTGGTGATCTGGTCGGGCTCACGAATGGCCCGCGCGTCGATCCCAAACTTCTCCGCTTCGCGCTGGTGTTGGGCCGCCACGGCGAGCGGCGCCAGCATCAAAACCGGCTCGTTCGTGTGTTCGACGACGATGCGGCCCCAATCAAGCGCGCAAAGGCTCTTACCTAGTCCAGTGTCCAGAAAGAGCGCTGTCCGCCCGCCCCGCAATGCGAAGTCGGTGACTGACGCCTGATGCGGGAACATGGCGGGGTTGAGGTCGGGGACGCGGGTTAGGCCAACGGTAGGCGTGGCAATGCGTTTCGCGGCGACCGCGCTGCGGTAAGCATCAATGCCGCAATTGGTCGGGGCGCGGTGGGGAGAGGGACACCGCGCCCCTGTCGCGCTGGCAATGGGCTTGCCTTGCGCGGGTTTCATGCGGCACGCTCGGAAGCGGCCTTGGCGATCAGCACCTCCCACACCGCAGCGCCGCGCCCTTCCGCGCGCCAGATGCTTGGCGGGATGCCTGAGACTTCCTCAATACGGAGGGCCAGGTCCAGCGACGGCGACTTTGCGCCCGTCACAAGCTGCGACGTGTAGCTCGGGGTAAGCCCGACCTTGTTCCGCAGCGCGTCGGAGAGGGCCTTGCGGCCTATTGCTTCGGTGTCCATGCCACTTTGTCGCCGCGAACGGAAAGCGCGTCAAGTCATTTGTTTATCCCGAATAGGGCTTGACCGCGCCGTGATGGCGTGCGCTTATACGTCATCAACGGAGACAAGCCGATGGCGACCACCCTCGCAGATTTCAGACAGGAGCGCGTTCGCGGCGCACGCTACCACCTCGCCAAGGTGCAGGCTGGCCGCGCGGCTTCCGAAGCCCGCTACGCCCACGAGCCCCACATCCTTGAAGCCGAGCGGGCCTTCTGGTTGCGCGCCGAAGCCAACGCCAAGGCGTCCGTTCGCAACGCCCGCGCGCTTGCTCTCTGCGCTGACAACGCCGACGCGGCCTTCGCCCTGCTGCTGGGCGAGAGCCACGACGCCATCGACGCGAGGCTTACGGCGCTTGAAGCCGCTTCCCTGCAGGTGGCAGCATGACCGCCGACGTCATCCCCCTGCGCACCGCGATGGCGTCCTTCCCCGACGCCTCCCCGCTCGCCAACGACTACGGCGTGGAGCCTCCTGAATGGGAACGGCCGACCGTGGACATTTCCGGTGGCGTCAGCGGTTTCCGCGTCTGGATCAGAGGCCGCCTCTACCGCGAGTTCCGAACCCTCACCAACGCAAGCCGTGTCGCTTCGGCCCTGATGTCGCTTCATGCGCTCGGGTGTCTGGACGACGTGGCGCTGCCGCAAAGCCCGGAGGCCCCCTGTGCGTGATCCACGTTACGACATGCCCGACACCGTAGCCGATGGGACGGTCGATTTCCCCCACGTCTGCGAGCGATGCGGCGAAGAGGACATCGACGTCAACGTCGAGGCGTTCGAGATGACCGGCGAAACGGTCTGCGACCTCTGCGCCGAGGAAGTGCTGTTCGAGAACGGCCCATTCGGACTTGGCGAATGATCCGCGCCCTCCACAACCTCATCTCAGCAATCGTGCTGATCGCCTTTTTCACCATGCTGCTCACGATGGCCAACGTCGGCGCGTCAGTGATTTTCCCTGGGAG